>Ga0302234_10002383_pt1 | contig 12025 bp, 10 predicted proteins | sample II_Palsa_N3_2_FD_193576 | JGI IMG/M metagenome (GOLD analysis project Ga0302234, IMG submission 193576) | Peat permafrost microbial communities from Stordalen Mire near Abisko, Sweden - II_Palsa_N3_2 | ecosystem: Environmental > Terrestrial > Soil > Palsa > Peat permafrost | place: Sweden... | reverse complement strand
TGAGGATCGGCGACAGGTCCAGCCCGCTTTGCAGCATCGCGACCATCTTGTACCAGGTCTCGAACATTTCGCGGCCGTAGATACCCTTGATTTCCAGACCCTTGAAGATCACCTGGTTCCAGTCGATTGCCGTTTGCGCGGGAGGAATGCCGAGCAACGCAACCTTGCCGCCATGATTCATCGCTTCGAGCATGCTGGTGAATGCGCTTGGCACACCTGACATTTCGAGGCCCACGTCGAAACCTTCTGCCATGTGCAGGTCGGCCATCACGTCGCGCAGCGATTCACGCGAAACGTTCACCGCGCGCGTCGCACCCATCTTGCGGGCGAGCTCGAGGCGATAGTCGTTGACGTCGGTAATCACGACGTTGCGCGCGCCGACGTGTTTCGCAATCGCTACCGCCATGATGCCGATCGGCCCAGCGCCAGTGATCAGCACGTCTTCACCGACGAGGTTGAATGACAGCGCCGTATGCGTCGCGTTGCCGAACGGATCGAAGATCGCGGCGAGGTCATCGGAGATTTCCGGCGGAATCTTGAAGGCATTGAACGCCGGGATCACCAGATACTCCGCGAACGCACCTTCCCGATTCACACCGACGCCAACGGTATTGCGGCACAGATGCCGGCGTCCCGCGCGGCAGTTGCGGCAGAAACCGCAGGTGATATGGCCTTCGCCCGAGACGCGATCGCCGATGGCAAAGCCGCGGACTTCCTGACCCATTTCGACGATCTCGCCGACATACTCGTGACCGACGTGCATCGGCACGGGGATCGTCTTCTGAGCCCAATCGTCCCACTTCCAGATGTGAATATCCGTACCGCAGATCGCCGTGCGCTTGATGCGGATCAACACGTCGTTATGGCCGACTTCGGGCTTGGGCACGTCCGTGAGCGTCAGGCCGGGAGCGCGTTCGAGTTTTGCGAGTGCTTTCATGTGCACCTCCTGGTCAGATGATGCCGAGCGAACGGCCCACGCGTGCAAATGCATCCACGGCACGGTCAATTTGTTCGGACGTATGCGCGGCGCTCATCTGCGTGCGAATGCGCGCGCGACCCTTCGGCACCACAGGGAACGAAAAGCCGATCACATACACGCCTTCTTTCAGCAGTTCATCTGCCATGCGTGAAGCGAGTTGCGCGTCGCCGAGCATCACCGGGATGATCGGATGCTCGCCCGGGACCAGCGTGAAGCCGAGCGCGCTCATCTTGCTGCGGAAATGCGCGCCGTTCGCCCGCACGCGCTCGCGCAGCTCGGCGCCTTCCGCGCTTGCGAGCAGGTCGAGCACCTTGAGCGATGCCGCCGCGATGCTCGGCGTGAGCGTGTTGGAAAACAGATAGGGACGCGAGCGTTGCCGCAACAGTTCGACGACCTCCTTGCGCGCGGCGACATAGCCACCCGATGCACCGCCCAACGCTTTGCCGAGCGTGCCCGTAATGATGTCGACCCGCGACAGCACACCGCAATGCTCTGGCGTGCCACGACCGTGTTCGCCGATGAAGCCGACTGCATGCGAATCATCCACCATCACGAGCGCGCCGTAACGGTCGGCCAGATCGCAAATACCAGCGAGGTTGGCGATGATGCCGTCCATCGAGAACACGCCGTCTGTCGCGATCAGCTTGAAGCGTGCGCCGGCGGCGTCGGCTTCTTTCAGCTTCGCTTCGAGATCGGCAAGATCGTTGTTCTTGTAGCGAAAGCGCTTCGCCTTCGACAGCCGCACACCGTCGATGATGCTGGCGTGATTCAGCTCGTCGCTGATGATCGCATCGGATTCGTCGAGCAGCGTTTCGAACAGGCCGCCGTTTGCATCGAAACAGCTCGAGTAGAGAATGCAGTCGTCGGTTTGCAGAAACGTGGCCAGAGCTTGCTCCAGTTCCTTGTGAACGGTCTGCGTGCCGCAGATGAAACGCACCGACGCCATGCCGAAGCCGTCGCGATCGAGTCCGTCTTTGGCGGCTTCGATCAGGCGTGCATCGTCGGCAAGACCCAAATAGTTATTGGCGCAGAAGTTCAGGACGTCTGTACCATTTGCGAGCCGCACGTCAGCCGATTGCGGGCTGGCGATCACGCGCTCAGTCTTGTAAAAACCGTCGGCGCGGATCTGCTCGAGCGTGCTGCGCAAATGGGCGAGGTAGGGTTCACGCATACATCAGGCTCCTGAAGGGGCGGCAGACCGCGTGGCCGTGGTGTTCGGCGCTGTGGCGGCCTGCTATAGTCGGATATCGGTTTTATCGAACAATTTCGGTTTTCCGAACTTAAGTTCGGTATGTCGAACAACTTTAAACGATAGGTCAAAAAATGGCAAGTTCGGGAACCCGGCGCGCAGCAACCGGCGCTGCACCCACTTTAGCCCAAACTGTCGCGGCACCGCCGCGGGTCGGCGAACAGATCCAGCGGCTGCGAAGCGAACGGCGCATGACGCTCGATGACCTGTCGCGCGCAGCCGGCGTGTCGAAGTCGATGCTGTCGGAAATCGAGCGTGACAAGGCCAATCCCACCATCGCGGTGGCATGGCGGCTAACCAACGCGCTGGGCGTCAGTCTCGATTCGCTGTTCGCCCCACAGAAGGCGCCGGAGGCCATCGCCGTTTCGGGGCCGCACGAAATTCCGACGTTGAACGGGCACGACGCCAAATATCAGTTGCGCGTGTGGGGGCCGATCGAACTGGCGGGCAAGTTCGAGTGGTACGAGTTGACGCTGCAGGCTGGCGGGGCGCTGGTCTCGAATGCGCATGAACCGGGCACGCGTGAGCATTTGACTGTGCTGCATGGGTCGATCGAGATCGAAGCGGCCGGCACGACCAGGCGGTTGAAGGCGGCAGATACAGCACGCTACGTCGCCGACGAACCGCACGCCATCCGCAACGCCGGTAAAAGCGAGGCGAAGGCTTTGCTCGTGGTGATTCATGGATAGTGGGCGGGCACGGCCCCGCCGTACCTTTAGTCCAGTTATGCGGACGGAATGAGGACGCGGGCTTGAGTGCTTGGCCGTTCAGCCGAGGTTGCTTTGGGTACTGTATATTTGTACAGTATACGCAGATTGACCGGAGCCGAAATGAACGAACTGACATCTCACCATGCCGACCAAGGCTTGGCTGCGCTGCGTTTCCGGGCCGCGTCGCGCGATCTCGAACGCATCGTCCGCAGCGTCGCTGCCCGCTATATCGTGCAGCAAGTACCGCTAACGTGGCGGCTACTGCACGCCATCGAGGCGGAAGCCCTCGCCGACCTCGGCTTCGCCAGCCGGCACGACGCACTGATGCTCGGGTTGTTCCAGCGTCCTTCCGCACTTCCTTATCCAGAGACCGACGAGCCTGTGGACTTCGGCGCGTCCAATGCGTTGCCGGCGGTATTCGCGTTTGCGGTATGTGTATATGAAGATGCATATCGCAGGGCGGCGCAAGTTGCGCCCACTCACGGCGCGCCTCGCCGCGCGCGGGCGTGGGGTGGGTAAGCGGAGATCGGGTAGTTCTCCCTGGCTTTGACCTGTTAGATAGGTTTGTTCTCTGTCGGGAGCGGTCTGCCCTACAATGATACGCAACTAACAGTAAATTATTTTATGGTCTCTCCTCACTCGCCCGGCTCCGCCGACCGAGACATTCCCTCGACCGACCTCTTCGATCAGGAACGCGAAGACTGGCGTCGCGATCCTCACATCGCCTTCGACGCGTGGCTCGCCAGACAACACTTTCGTCGATCTTCGGCCGAGGTGTATCGGGCGCAGTGGGGACTCTTTCTCGACTGGCTAAAAGTTAGGCATGCCAATCTCATCACAGTCGACGGGCGAATCATTGCCGACTTTGTCGCCGGACTCGCGATCCGAAAACCGCAGCGAATACGGTATTTACGTCTAATCGAACGGGTGCTCGATCATGTTCGTGAGATCGAACTCGCGTCAACGAACCCCGCGCGATTTATCGCCCAGGACGGCGAGGCCACCTGGCGCAATGCACGCGACAACGAGCCCACCGGTTTTCTCACCACCCACGAGCGCGCATTGCTGATCGCTCACCTGTTCGCGCCGGTGACCGACCTCACCGCGGCACAACGCTGGAGAGAACGTCGCGATCGGGCGCTGATCGCTGTGTTTCTTGGCGGCGGACTGAAAACGGGCGAAGCCCGGACGCTTACGGTTAGTTGCGTCACTCCGGGATCTCCTTGGATCGTAGTCGAGTCACCGAATCCGATAATGACGCGACGCACCCGACTTTCGCCATTTGCTGTCGCGGCGCTAGACGCATGGCTCGCGGAACGGCGTCTCTGCGAACTCGCCGGCAATCTGGTATTTCCGGCGTCTCCCTCTGGCCGGCCGATGCACAAGGCAACGATGCTGCGTTCCATTAATGCCTTGATTGATGCCGCCGGCTTCGCTAAGTCGCGCGAATCGCGGGCAAGTCCGCAAACGCTGCGCAACACTTTCGCCGCCGATCTGTTTGAGACGGGCGTCGCGCCGGAGTTGGTAGGTCAGTGGCTAGGATTTATGCAACCGGTTTCCGCGGCTCGACTCCACCGGGCGTGGGAGACGTGGTCGGATCAGCAAAAAATTCCGACCTCCGACGAGGTGGATTCCTCCAATCCGTCTAAACCGGCAACGCCGCGTCGCGGGCCTTCGACCGCTTAACAGTGTGAAACTTAGCCCGGAAAGGCTCACCTTTCCGGTCCCGTATCACCTCACCTTTCGCTGGACGCCAGGTTCGCGAAGAGATGAAGTGAGTATGGTTACGCCAGGGAACTCACCGGCTTAAGAGCCAAAAAACGCGTGACGGCCTCGAGCCGCGAATGTCCCGGCCCCGACGAATGCTCACATTCGGGACACTGGAGTTCGAACCGGTGATCGACTTCGGACAGTTCGGGTTCACCTTCCTCACATTTTGGACAACGCAAGGGTAGCGCGACGTGGCCGTCGGCGACCGTGCCGATCGTCGCGAGGTCGTCGGCACTCAGGCGACCGGTATTCGCAAGCGTGCACAACAAGGTGGCGACTTCCGGATCCACGCCTTGCTGCGCCCGCAGCGTCGCAATTTCACCTGTCAGCGCGTCGAGCTCGTCGGACTGTTCGCGCAGTTGAGCGTCCAGCCGATCGCCTCGTGCTTTTGCCGCAGCGATTTGCTGGATGAACTCGAATTCTTTCCGACTGGCATCGCGAACCCCGGACTGATAGGCCGCCGCCATGCTGCGTAACGAATCGAGCTCAACAAGCATGGGCTTGACGCGGCGCTCGGCCTCGGCCACGGCGTCCTTGATCTGTTGCGCGTAATGCTCGGTGCTTTGACGCAACTCGATATGCAACGCATCGATGCGGTCGCGCAGTGCAGCGTTGGTGGACTGCTCCGTTTCGAGACGTTTGCGGAGGGCCTCGTTTTCGGCGTCGAGCCGCCGGACACTTGCCTGCAAGCTGTCCTGATGAACACTTCCGTGGGTGTTCGCCATGGCCAGCTCCGCTTCGAGCGCCCGAACCCGTTCCCAGGCGGCATCCGCGCGTGCGTCACTTCGACGAATCGCATCTTCCGACGCCTGCCGGCGAATCTCGGCTTCTCTGGTTTCGCGTTCGGCGGCGGCGATTTGCGTCTGGATGTCCTCGCGTTCACCGTCGAGGGTAGAGCGCGCGTGTGCGATGGCTTCTTCGAACAACGCCCCAAGTAATTCACCAGCGCGGTCCTCAAGTGCTTTCGGAATAGTTCCAGCGCCGATTCGCACGCGGGATGCACCGCGAATCCGTTCCCAGAAGCTATCAATGTCCTTCGGGATATCGCTGGCACTTCCGGTTTGGGTCAGATCTCGGACCGCTGCCATGGATGGCCGGATGCCAAGATCGAAAAACAGGCGCTTGCAGGCGTGGAGCGATAGTTCTTGCCGGCGCACGCCGCTCTCACGCATCGACTCCAACTCCCGGCGGATTGCCTGGCGTTCTTCGTCTAGATTCATTTACACCTCGAGGTTGCTCGATTTCGATGAATCATAACAATTTACGTAGCATTTGCTACAAGTTTATCGGGGTGGGATGCATTCTTACTGATCAGCGATAGATTTAGTGAACGTGAACGCAGCGGTACTTGCGTTTGGCGGATTTTCCGTGAAACAAAACGAAGAATAGCCAATAACTCCTTGGAAAGAAAAGAGTTTTTTGTGTTTTCGGTTGTACAGGGACTGTTTCACGAAGCGGAATGCGGGCTGGATGTGGGGTTCCGGTCTGTCCGAAGGACGCGCGGGGTAGAAATTCTTGAGAGTAATAAAAGTAAACACCCTTGAACCCTTATTAAAAACGTTAACGCCACGGCAGATCCTTAGCTGGCAAGGGTTTGCGGGCGCTCAGGTGAAGCTTTACGGGAGACTGGGTGAGGAGTTGCGGGATGGTCGGGTGATGGGGTTCAGGAGTCGGGGTGAGGACGTGCGGGACAGTAAGTGAGTGGCTTCAGGAGGCGCTTACAAAACGGCACCTGATGATAGGTGAGGTTTTGCGGGACCCGACGGGCCGCGCAAGCCTGCTGGACGTAAAAATGACCTCACAGACAACAACTCGGTGGGGTGAGCGCTTTCGGGAGGGATTTTAGGCCGTCTTTTTGGCGCAGATTTGGGGCGTCGGAGGCCCTCGGTGAGACAACACGGGAGAAAACGCGTATTCAAGGTGAGGCTTTTCGGGGAATAGACCGCTTTTATGCCCGAATTTTGTGCGCTGATCACCCTCAGGTGAGGGTTTGCGGGAGCCGCTCCGTATTTTTAAGCCCCCGAGGTGCCGAAATGACCAAGCGAGAGACTTCGGGACGTAAAGGTGAGCTTGTTCGGGATGCCACGAAGGGGAGTTAGCTGATAGCCGGAAAGCTCACCGATAGACCACAAGGTGAGCGTTTTCAGGAGCCATTTGGACGCTAAAAATCGCTTTAGGTGAGGTTTTTCGGGAGGAAGTTTGCGGTTACTTCCGTGGAAAAGCCTACACAGCTTGATTGGTGAAGGAGAATCGGATGATCTCAATTTATCAATGGTGAGGTTTTACGGGGGACCGTTGCGATGCAGGAATCAGAGAACGGCTGCTCAGACGGAATCGTTAAGGTGAGGGTTTGCGGGACCTTATTATTTCAAGCGTTACTCGACGTAGTTTCTCTAACTATATGAAAATGCTAAATATTTTACCGATATCAGCGATAGGTGAGACTTTTCGGGAGCCTGAAACGGTGTTGGTGCAGGCAAGCCATCGAGCTGGAGACAACAGGTGATTTAGGTCAAAGGTGAGACTTTTCGGGAGTGTTTCGATGCCCTATTCCTATGCGATTCGCTGTGAGCCGCGTGTTTTCGCGGTTCACGAGAAGTATAAGGTGAGGGTTTTCGGGGGCTGTTGAAAAGGATTGCGTCCGCACAGGGATAGCTGTTTTATTCGTGCGGGCGACGACCCCCTCTGCAGCTGGCGTGATGGCGTCGGATGAGCCTTCGATCCGGCCAACAGCGCGGCGCGGTGCGACCGAGCGTCTTCGTACTGTCCCTGCTGCGCTGAGGACGCCGGGCGTCTACGGACGGCCAAGTGGATCGTCTTGGTGCCGGATCCGGGCTGTTCGCATGGACGACCGCGTACGACCGTGTTTAATGTGGCCACGTGGGTATGGTGCGCTTCCTGCTGTGCGAGCACTTCACCCTCAGACCACTCTTGCACGGGGACGGAAACCTGGATCAAGCGGACCCCCAGGAGCGCGAATCAAGTCGTGAATTTGCGACTTTTTTTATGGTGAGCCGATACGGGAGCGAAAACCTCCCTTTCGCAATGCACCATGGAATAGGTGGTTTTTGCCTGGCCCGCGACGAGCAACGAACCCGGCGACCTGGCCTGAAACACTAGAGGTGAGGGTTTTCAGGAGTGAACCGAGGTGAGTCGCGATCCGTAAACTCACTTCACCGGGAATGGTGAGATGGCCCCTATAGACGTGCTTCACCACAGCCGGTATGCTCTCGCCAAATCCCTCCTCGACCCGACGCATGGCCACGACGAAGCGCGCGAAGAAGACTGATGTGGTGAGCCCTAGCTCCGCCGAATTGCGCAAAGCCGTCGAGGCGATCGCAATTCAGCCCAAGAGCGGCAAGATCACCCTCCTCACCCGAAAGCTGTTCAACGTTCTGCTTGCGGTTGCCCAGCAGGCGGACGAGTCCGGTGACACATACCGCGCACTGCTTTCGGACATTGTCGCCAACTCGGCATTCGACTCAAACGATACCGCGCTGGTCAAAGAACACCTGCGGCGGATGGTGTCGGTACAGGTGGAATGGAGCACCGGCACGTCTAGCCAGAAGCCCGGCCGCAAGTGGGGCATCTCGACGCTAATCGCAGATGCGGAAATTCTCGAAGATCCGACTACCCGGCGAGTGTGGGTGGAATTCTCGTTTGCACCCAAGATCAAGAAAAAGCTGCTCGACCCTGTTCAGTACGCACGGTTGAGTCTGCAGTTCCAGAGCCAGTTGCGCAGTAGCGCGGGCCTGGCGCTGTATGAGATCTGCGTGCGCTATCTGACCAATCCGAGTCACCTCACGATGCGCGAGTCGTGGGAATGGTGGCGCCCGATTCTCTCCGGCACGCCTGACACCGAGGCGGGAGATGAGGCAAAGCGCGAGTACAAGTACTTCAAGCGCGACTACCTGCGACCGGCTATTGCCGAAGTCAACGCGGTGACCAATATCTTTGTCGAGCTGATCGAGCATCGGGAAGGCCGTCGCGTCGCCGAGATCCAGTTCCGCGTGACAGAGCGTAAGCAGCCGATGCTGGCGCTCGACGAGCATCCGAACGTTTTCGACAGCACACTCGTCGATCGTATGGTCAAGATTGGAATTCCGCTCAAGGAAGCCCAGACGCTCTACGCGGATAGCGAGGAAAACCGGATTCGCGCCGCATTGCAGATGACCGAACAGCGCATGCGCAGCACCTCGCTGCCAGCGGTACGCAGCGCGCCGGCGCTGTTCAAGGACGCGTTGAAGAAAGGCTATGCGCCGCCCGTCGAATCACTGGTATCGGGCAACGCCGGCAAGGCGGCGGTGGCAGCGCCAGCGGACGATCTCAAGGCGCGTCTGCTTGGCGAATACTCGGGCTACCGTCGCAAAGAAGCACGCGCGCTCTACGATGAACAGGGCGAAAACGAGCGCGAAATTGCGCGCCGGTCGTTCGAGGACGACGAATTGCCCGGTCTGGGTTCGCATATGCGCGACGACTGGCGCCGTCGCGGACTTGACTCGAAGATTGTTGAAACTGCGTTCTTCGACTGGCTGGCCCGCAAGACCTGGGGTGAGCCAACCGATGGCGATCTGCTCGCGTTTACCTTGAGCCAGTCCCGCGCTGCTTAAAGCCCGCTAGCTGCTTCTTGTTAGTGCGGCGTCGTTGCGACGCCGCACCGAAGGGTTACTTCGGCAGCAACATCTGCTCGATCTGCCTCAGAATGTCGTCGCGCTTTTCCTTTGAAAGACCCTTCAGCCGCAGTTCGATACGGTCGTCTCCATACGACTTCAGATCCCCCACCGACACACCCTCGAGCGTGATCTCGAGACGCTGCGCGTAGCGTTGCCGTCCCGCCGGTTTGGTGTTTTCCTGGGCGCTGGCCCGACCTTTCACGATGTCGGCAACCTGGCGCGTGCTCAGATCATCCGAAAGGATCTTGTTGATCAGGCGCAACGTGGCGTCGGAGCCCCGAGCACCGTGGTATCGGCCAACCTGATAGGCCATGTTCGATCCGAAGCGATCCGTTCTCGCGACCATTTCCTGCATCACCACCTCTGGCAACTTGGCAATCGACAAGGCTACCGCGACAGTCGACTCATCCAGTCCCAGATGCTCCGCCAGTTCCTTCTGACTCTGGAAGTACTTTTCATCCAGAAAGCGCTTCCAGACGACCGCGTTGTCGAACACCGTCTGCGAGTCGCGTTGAACGTTGAGGTCGTAGCCGAGCTTGTAGCTTTCGAGGCCGATCGGCAGGTCGATGACAATCGCCTTCACCGACTCCTTGTTGGCTTCCTTGAGCGCACGCACCCGCCGTCCGCCATCGCTCACGAAATACGTGCCCGGGTTGTCGTAGTCAGGGATCACGTGGATCGCCTGCTGTTGGCCCTGCTTTGCCAGATTGACCGCCAACTCGGCGATCGATGTCTTCAGATAGAAGTGGCGCGGATTGAATGGACTGGGCTTGATCGTCTTCAGCGCGAGCTCAATCACCTGTCCGGGACGGTATCCATTCTCGATGCGCCATGCACGGTACGCGTTGGATTCATTCAGTGTTTCTGCCAACTCGGCTTCGGTAGCGGCCGTCGCGGAGACGGGCTGACTTGATCGGCCCGCGATGTTGCTCACCTTCGGAGCATTTTGTACCAGGCCGTCGATGGCGTTGAGGCGGTCGAGGGCAGTTCGCTTTTCGCTGGTCGTCGTGTCCGGACGTGCTTGAAAGCCTTTGGCGAATTGGGAGGGTTTCATTCAGTGTCCTTTATGCGCATAAATTCAGGGGAGCAGGGCGGCGATCTCGTCGGCGAACGCGCGTACTTCGGCGGCCGCGAGCTTGGCGCCGCGGTCATTCATCTGCAGCACAGTCTGTCCGAGCGCCATGGCCTGCTTATAGGCTTCGCGGGTGGGAATCTGGGTCTTGAGCAGCGGAAAGCCTAGTTCTTCCAACGCACGCTTGAGTTCGCGGGTCAGCATTCGCTTCTCTTCGGTCTTGTTCAGCAGAAAGACGGCGCGCAGGTCTTCGTTCATTGACTGGGCTTGCTGGATCAGCTTGACTAGCCCCACGCTCGACCAATAATCGGCCGGGGAAGAAGAGGTCGGGATGATGGCTACAGTAGCGGCAAGAAGCACAACGCCGGAGACTTTCTCGGTGATGGAAGGCGGGCAGTCGACGACGATGATGTCATAGTCCCCGACGAACTTCTTGATCTCACGGTGGATCTGGCCACCGAACTCGGACAGGTTGACGACCGGGAAAGGGATGCCGGATTCGCTGTCCGATGATGCGCTAGTCCAGTGGACCAGCGTGTTCTGCCCGTCAGCATCGACGACGAGGACCCGCTTACCCTTCTCATGGAACGCAGCGCCGAGGTGCATCGCGATTGTGCTTTTCCCGACCCCACCTTTCTGTTGAGTTACCGCGATGATTTCTGCTGCCAATCTTCACCTCTCTTTTAGACGCTGATGGATTTTACCTTGATGAATTTGTATTTCAATCTCTTTTGTCGTTAACGTGCGGTACGTTAGCCGTTCGGCCAAGGTTTATGCGCATAAAGAGGCCGGCTGATGGGGGAGCGACGTGTAAACGCGCCGCAACAGGAATCGGGTGGGCTGTTGAGCGGTCCGTTTGCGTGACTATGACGTTGTGCTGTGGCGATTCCGTGGCGGTGATTTGGGAAGCCATGTGGACTGACCTCGCTCAGGGAATATGCTCGGTGAATCGAGAAGGCGGTTCGATGCGCTGGCGAATGGCGGCCTCCGTACCCCGGGATGTTTCGCGGCAAATTGCTATGAGCTAGCGGCTGGCCCGGGGTTTACCGCTCTTCGCCAGCGGGGAGAAGGTGATCGAGCGGGGCATGGACTTTATGCGCGTAAACAGTTCGCTCCTGCCGGTCGGGCGATCTTGGGTCGACGATCACAGGCGGGAGTCGGCCAGCGGACACATGGTTCGCGAAGATAGCGATCGGGACCGCCGTGCCGAGCAATACCGCTCGGTCTCGGTCACAGCTCAGGGTAATGCTGCGACCCAAGGCGACTCGAATGTGCGGTCGTTCGCCGGTGAGAGCGCGGCCGTTGAGCCAGGCATGGACTTTATGCGCATAAACGTCCCACCGCTGTCGGCTACCGGAATCTGGGGGTGATCGTCGGAGGCGCGAATTGCACAGCAGACGTAAAGTACCCCACGGCGCCGTCGGACCATTGCTTGGGCGGCACGCTCCTCAGTGTGTCCCCAGCTACGTGCATCGCGGATCACCCCCGCTCATGAGTCCTTCTACGGTGCGCGCCGCCGAGACCTCGTCCATAAGTGGCCCCAGAGCCCAACCTACATCGCACGAGGACAAC
>Ga0302234_10002371_pt1 | contig 12059 bp, 14 predicted proteins | sample II_Palsa_N3_2_FD_193576 | JGI IMG/M metagenome (GOLD analysis project Ga0302234, IMG submission 193576) | Peat permafrost microbial communities from Stordalen Mire near Abisko, Sweden - II_Palsa_N3_2 | ecosystem: Environmental > Terrestrial > Soil > Palsa > Peat permafrost | place: Sweden... | reverse complement strand
TACATCAGACAGAGTGACGCGCACACCCGTGCTGCAAATTTCCACAACCGTGCACATGGCATTGGTTCAAGGAATATATGACCTTGGCGAACCAGGCAGGGAAGCTAAACTGATTGAACTCAAACGTTTGCCGATGCTTGATCTCGCACTTCGCTTGAATTCGAAAATTGCCCGTACAGCTACTTTAAACCTTTTTACTGCATGCTGTACTGTTGAATCACAGTACCAAGCTGTTCGTTCATCTGGTGCATTGTACGCCGGATTTCTTCGGCGGGAAATGCTTCTCCGTGCCGTACGCTCGCTTGCAGCTTAAGCAGTTCCGATGCCAGCGACAGCGCAGCCATCACTGCGATGCGATCGACGCCACGCACGTTGCTGTTCGCGCGGATCTTCGACATCTCAGCGTCGACGCGTGCCACCGCTTCAAGCAGAGCACCTTCGGTTTCCGGCGAACAGGCGAGACGATAGGGCACGCCGAGAATCGATACTTCGATCTGCTTGGTCGTCATGCGTTTTCTCCGTGACGGGTGACGGCGCTACCGGCCTCTTCCTCCTGGTGCGCGTCATGCTCCGATTCGTGCGCGGGCGCGAGCAGGTCGAGCTGGTTGTCCGGTTCGTTGTGAGCGCGTGCACGGGGCAATTTCTCGAGGATTGCATTCAGGCGCACCTGAGCGTCGTCGATCTTGGCCGACAGCGCGTCGCGTTCCGCTTGCAGCGTATCGCGCTCTTCGCGCATCTGTGCAAGTTCGGCGCGTGTTGCATCCGCCTCGGCGCGCACCTGGGTGAGCTGAGTTTCGAGCGCTTGACGCGCTTCGTTATGGCGCTGGCTGATCGAAATCAGTCTGCCGATATTCTGTGAAAGTGTTTCGAGTTCGGTGAGCATGTGCTGCGTCCTCTAAAGACATGGCATTTTAGCGCGGAATGTCGCAGGTTCCGACAATTGTCTCGTTTCGAGACGTAACAGCATCGCTTTGTGCAGACTTCGGTGGCCGAATCGGCCTGTACGTCCCCCTGAATTTGACATTTCTCTGTCTGCGACCGCACAGAGCCGGTACGCCTTGACCATTCTTGACGGGTTTTCCCGGCACTCATAAACTCGCCACACTTTGCAGCCCGCTCGCGATTTTCCCTATCGTGTGTCATCAAAGGGGAACCCAGGAACGACGCCTGCCGCCATGAAGCTAACGCGTGATGCCCCGCTATGGTAGGCGAGCGCATGCTCATGCAGGTCGACCATGACGTGGCATTCAAATCCGAACCCGCGAGTGTGCCACCGCGCGAGAGGCGTGGGAAGACGGGCTGGCCGCGCTTGCTACGCATCGGCGGCAAGTTTGCCGTCCGCTGTGCAGACCATTTCCACATTTTCAGGCGAACCCGCGGTAAGGCTGGTATGCCCGCGTGAACGGAGCGAACAGTTACTATCTGGGCTGCGGCTCCGGTCTCGCCGGGCGCGGGAGTGTCACGGCATCCCATGAGTACTCAGTCCGCACGTTGCCACGCTGCAAATTCAAAGGCATGGTACGTCGCCGCGAAAATCCAGCAGGATCTCTTGAACAAAGGACTATGAGCCGGTCTACACCTGCATCAAATTGCGTCGCGGCGCCTTCCTTACGGTGGCGTGACAGCAGCAATGCCGTCATGTTCCCGGCGCCGGGGCTGCGCGGATGAATCGCCTGTCCGTGCGCAGGATGCCGGTTATGCACGCGAGACGCGCAGCGGCGATCTGGTGTGTGCTCGCGGCGCTGGCGCTCGCCGTGCTGATGGCCTCGCTCGCGCTCGGCAGCGTGCCGCTCACGCCGGCGCGCGTGTTTGCCGCGTTGCTGCCGCAGCCGTCGCACAGCGGCGCGCCCGCCGACCTCGCCGGCGAGATTGTGCGCTCGCTGCGTTTGCCGCGTGCGTTCGCAGGCTTCGCGTGCGGCGCGTTGCTGGCGGTGGCTGGCGCGCTGCTGCAGGTGTTGCTGCGCAATCCGCTAGCCGAACCGTATGTGCTGGGCGTGTCCGGTGGCGCGGCCAGTTTCGCGCTGTTCGCGATGATGGCCGGCTGCGCGTGGTGGCTCGTCGATGCCAGTGCATTCACGGGCGCGTTTGTATCGATCCTGCTGGTGCTCGGTCTCGCGCGCCGCGAGTTGTGGCGCGGCGAGCCGCAGGACACGTCGCCGCGCTTGCTGCTGACTGGCGCGGTGATTGCAGCAGGATGGGGCGCTCTGATCACGTTGCTGTTGACGCTCGCACCGGACGACCGCCTGCGCGGGATGTTGTTCTGGCTGACCGGCGACCTGAACGGCGGCGGTTTGCCGTGGCTCGCACTCGCTGCGCTCGTGCTCGTGCTGGTGGCGATTCTGCCCGCGGCGCCGCAGCTCAATGTGCTGTTGCGCGGCGACGCGGCCGCCCAGGCTTTGGGCGTTTCGGTGATGCGCTTGCGACTGCGCGTGTATCTCGTGGCATCGCTAGCGGCCGCTGCTGCGGTGACCACAGGCGGGACGATCGGCTTCGTGGGTCTGGTGGTGCCGCACACCTTGCGGCTTGCGTTCGGCAACGATCAGCGCATGTTGCTGCCGGCGGCCGCGCTCGGCGGCGGCATGGCGGTGATGGGCGCAGACCTCGTCGCGCGCACGGTGATTGCGCCGGCTCAATTGCCGGTGGGCGTGATCACGTCGCTGATCGGCGTGCCGGTGTTTCTCTGGATGTTGTTGCGCAGGCCGCGATGACGACACCCACGACTTCGCCATCCACGGTTGCCACGCTCAGCGCGCAACAGGTCACGTTGCGCGCCGGCGAGCGCACGCTGCTCGAACGCTTCACCCACACGTTCTATTCCGGCGAAGTCTGGTGCATCGCCGGCCCGAACGGGGCCGGCAAGACCACGCTGATCTCCGCGCTGGCGGGCTTGCAACAGCCTGCCGCAGGCCAGGTCGAACTCGACGGCGTGCGCGTGGCCGACTGGTCACCAGTGCCGCTCGCGCGCCGCCGCGCGTTGATGCCGCAAAGCGCGCACGATGCGTTCAGCGCCAGCGTGCTCGATATCGTGATGCTGAACCGCTTTCCCCATCTTGCGGGTTGGGGCTGGGAGGGTGAGGCCGATCGCGCCGCCGCTCACGCCGCGCTCGACTTGCTGGGCCTCGCGAGTGTTGCGACACGTGACGTGCTGTCTCTCTCGGGCGGCGAGCGCCAGCGTGTCGCGCTGGCCGCCGTGTTGTGCCAGGATGCGCCGCTCCTGCTGCTAGATGAACCGCTGTCGCATCTGGATCTGCACCATCAGATCGACTGCCTCGAGGCGTTGAGCGCCTGGGTGGCCGGCCCGAAGCGTACAGTAGTGTTTTCCTGTCACGACCTGAACCTGGCGCGGCGTTTTGCGACGCACGCGCTGCTGCTCGACGGCACGGGCGCGGCCTTTGCCGGCCCGGCGCGCGATGTGCTGACGCCCGCGCTCGCGAGCCGCGCTTTCGGCTATCCGCTGATCCTGCTGCAGGACGGCGGCTACGAGGCGCTGATTCCGGCGCCGCGGCCGCGCAATGCGCAGCGCGGGTCGGCGGACCCGGCGTCCTGAAGAACGAACAAGAACTTAACTTTTACTCGAAGCCCTATGATTTCGTCCCTCGCCTTACCCGTCGTCGAACCGCTCGACCAGACGCTGCGCAGCACGCTGCAACATCTCATCGATACGAAGACCAAGCCGCCCGGCAGCCTGGGGCGGCTCGAAACGCTGGCGCGGCAGATGGGCCTGATCCAGCGGACCACGCATCCGACGGTGCAGCGCCCGGCCATGATCGTGTTCGCTGGCGACCACGGCATCGCGCAGGAAGGGGTGAGCCCGTATCCGCAGGCCGTGACGGCGCAGATGGTGGCGAACTTTCTGGCGGGCGGGGCGGCCATCAACGCGCTGAGCCGCGTGGCCGATATCACGCTCGAAGTGGTCAACGCGGGGATTGCGACACCGCTGCTGAATACTGAGGGACTCGTCGATATTCCCATTGCGGCGGGCACGCGCAACTTCGCACACGAACCCGCGATGACGCGCGATCAGGCGCTCGCCGCGATGCGCGCCGGCGCAGAGCGCGTGCGTCACCACGCGGCGCTCGGTACCAACGTGATCGGCTTCGGCGAGATGGGGATTGCGAACACGTCGGCGGCGACCTGTCTGATGAGCCGCCTGTGTGGCGTGCCCATCGACGAGTGCGTGGGCCGCGGCACCGGGCTCGACAATGCAGGGCTCGCGAAAAAGCGCAATGTGCTCGCGTCGGCGCTGGCGCGTCATGTGCAGGGTGCTGACACGCGAGGCGCCGCGGCATCGGGCGACGCCGCGTTGGATGTGCTCGCAACTTTCGGCGGCTTCGAAATCGCCATGATGGCCGGTGCGTACCTCGCCGCCGCCGAAGCGCGCATGACGATTCTGGTGGACGGCTTCATCGCGACCTCGGCGCTGCTGGTGGCCGATGCATTCGCACCCAGCGTACGTGAATACTGCGTGTTTGCGCATGCCTCGAACGAAGCAGGACATCGGCGCATGCTCGATCATTTTGGGGGAATCCCGCTGCTCGCGCTCGACATGCGGCTGGGCGAAGGCACCGGGGCCGCGCTCGCCGTGCCCCTGCTGCGCGCTGCGGTGGCGTTCCTGAACGAGATGGCGAGCTTCGAATCGGCCGGTGTCGCGGACCGCGATGCGTAAGCGGCTTACAGGTGCCGCACGCTGATGAATCCGCTCATGGAGTTGCGCTATTTCTTCACGGCGCTCGGGTATTTCACGCGCGTGCCGGTGCCGCGCTGGGTCGGCTATGAGCCGCACTATCTGAACGCCGCCGCGCGTTATTTTCCGCTCGTCGGCGTGCTGGTGGGAGGGCTCGGTGCGCTCGTCTATCTGGCTGCATTGCGCGTGTTTCCGCCAGGCGTTGCCGTGCTGCTGTCGATGGCCGCGACCTTGCTGGTGACGGGCGCATTCCATGAGGACGGCCTGGCAGATTGTTGCGACGCGTTCGGCGGCGCCTATACGCGTGAGGACGTGCTGCGCATCATGCACGATTCACGCGTTGGTGCATTCGGCGCCATCGCGCTGGTGATGGCCCTGGCGCTCAAGTGGCAGACGCTCGCGGCGCTGCCGCCATTGAGAGTCGCAGGTCTGATGATTGCTGCGCACGCTGCGAGCCGCACCTGCGCGATCAGCTATCTGGCGACGCTCGACTATGTGCGTGCGGAAGGTAAGGCGAAGCCTGTCGCGCAGCGCCTCAGCGGCGCGGCATTTGCTTGGGCGGCGTTATTCGGACTGCCGGCGTTGTTTTCGCCGGATTGGCGCTTCGGTTGTGCGGCGCTTATGATGTTGGCAGTACTGCGCTTTGCGCTGGGCCGTTATTTCGTCAGACGCATTGGCGGTTATACGGGAGACTGCCTTGGCTTCGCGCAGCAGATTTTCGAACTGGCTATCTACCTGCTGGGGCTTGCATGGATCTCGTCCTGATGCGTCATCCGGCCGTCGCCGTGGAAGACGGCGTGTGCTACGGCCATAGCGACGTAGCGCTCGCCGACGATCCTGCTGTGTCCGCCTCGGCACTGGCGATGCGCCTTGCCACCTTGCAGGTGCCTCCGCCGCGCGTGCTGCTGTCTAGTCCGCTGATGCGTTGTGCGACGGTCGCTGCGGCGATGGCGGGCGATTTCGGTTGCGCGCATAGCGTCGACGAACGTCTGAAGGAAATGAATTTCGGCTCGTGGGAGCAACAGCGCTGGGACGCGATTGATCGCGCGTTGCTGGACGAATGGGCGGCCAATTTCGACCACGCGCGCGCTCACGGTGGCGAGAGTGTCGCGCAGTTTGTCGTGCGGGTGCAGTCGTGGCTCGATGCGTTTGGGCTGACGCGTGAATGCTCGCCGGCTTATGTCGTCACGCATGCCGGCGTGATACGGGTGATCGCGTCGCTGCTGCTGGGCGTACCCGTTGAGCGTTCCACGCAATGGTCGCTCGATATGTCCGGCGCGGTCTGGCTGCGGCGCGACGACGAGCGCCAGGTCTGGTCGCTCGTGCGGTGGAATGTGTGAACGGGTAGCGTTTCAATGCGTTCTGCGCGAGCGCGCCACCTCCAGATCCTCACACAATTGCGCAGCACCTTGTGCGATCCGTGGCGCAGGACGGTCGATCAGATCGCCGTCGATGGCGAACAGGTTGTTGCTCGCCACCGCTTTGAGGCTTGGCCAAGCCCGCCATCTGTCCAGTTGCGGCAGCGGCGCATCAGGCTTTGTAGCGCCCGCCGATGCGGTCACGATCGCTTCCGGGTTGGCCGCCAGCACCGCTTCGGTCGATACCGTCGGCACCAGCGGTGCGAGCTTCGCAAACACGTTGCGTCCACCACATAGCGTGATCACGTCGCTGATCATGTGCGTGCCGTTGAGTGTCATCAGCGGCTGATCCCATACCTGATAGAACACGCTGACGGGCGGCCGGTCCGCATAGCGCGTGCGCAGCCGCGCGATGTCCTGCCGGTACGCGCTGGCTGCGGCGTCTGCGGTGTTCGACGTGCCGAGCAAGGTGCCGAGGCGGGTCAGCGTCGTCGCGACGTCATCGAGTTGATGCGGTTCGCTGAAGAACAGCGGAATATGCAGTTCGCGCAGGCGCTCGAGTTGTGCCTGGGCGTTGCCGTGCCGCCAGATCACGATCAAATCGGGCTTGAGCGCGACGATGCGTTCGAGGTCGAGCGCCTTGTTGTCGCCGACGCGCGGAACCTGCTTCGCTTCGGGCGGATAGTCGCTGTACGACACTGCGCCTACGAGCTTCGCACCGCCGCCCGCCGCAAAGATCAGCTCGGTCACGTGGGGCGCGAGGCTGATCACGCGTTGAGCTGGTGCGGCGAGCGAGACGGTCGCGCCGGTGTCGTCAGTCGCGGAGACAGTGGCGTGCGCGGCCGACGCGTAAGCGCAGGCAATGAGCATGGCGCTGACAAGCGAAGCGAGGCGGGGCAGTCGGATCATGTGGCGAGACGTTGGTTTTGATTGGCGTGAGTCGTGGCGGTTAGCTTGGCCGCGGACGATCTATCTGCTGCAGGTCGGTCACTGTATCGGCGCGCATGAAAGCGGCTTCGTGAATCGACGTCGTTTGCGCCGTTCCGCGCATTCGATGCTACTCATAGGCGCGCAGCTTCGACGGCGTGAACGCTTGCACTCAACCCTTGCTCGAAACGCAGCCATTCGTCTTCGGAGCCAGGCAAGCCAAACCGCACGCTTGCCGATGCGGGAAACAGACGCGTCCAGATACCGCGCAACGCGAGCTCATGATGCAGCGCGGCGGCACGCGGGTCGTCGGTCCACGCAAAGAGCGGTGTGCTTTTCGGCGAAAAACGTTGTGCCTGCAACAAACCGGTCAGGCGCGCGCTTTGCGCCGCGAGTTGCACACGCATCTGGGCTTGCCACGCGGGATCCGTCAAAGCCGCACTGACTGCATGTCGCGCAGGACCGCTAACGGTCCATGCGCCGAGCAGGTCGCGCAACCTCGCGAGCAGGACTGGGTCGCTCAGCACGAAGCCAGCCCGCGCGCCGGCGAGGCCGAAGAACTTGCCGGGCGAACGCAGTACGACGAGACCTGGCCGGCCCGCGCAGGCGGCAAGCGACGCCGCCGTGGGCATTGCATCGGTGAACGCCTCGTCGACGACCAACGTGCCGCCGCGGGCCGCCAGTTGCGCATGCCACTGCAGCAATTTCGCGGTGCTCAGATGATCCGCCGTCGGGTTGTTCGGATTGACGACCACAGCATGCGTGACATCGTCAGGTAATGCGTCGCACGCGATATCGAGCGGCACAATCCGATGACCGGCCCGCTCGAACGCTGGAGCGTACTCGCTATAGGTGAGCGGGGCGATCGCGACCGTCGCGCGGGGTATCAACTGTGGCAAGGCGCGGATAGCCGCCTGGCTGCCGGCAACCGGCAGCACATGCCGCGCATCGGGCGCGCCGTAGTAGTGGGCGGCGCACGCTGCAAAACCGTCGCCCTCGTCGGGCAAGCGGCGCCATGCGTCGGCGGGCACCGGCGGCACGGGGTAGGCATGCGGATTGATGCCGGTCGAAAGGTCGATCCACTGCGCATGCGGAATCCCATAGCGCTGCGACGCTTCATGCAGATTGCCGCCGTGGACGATGGGATCAGCCATGAAATCAGCCACGAAAGGGGACGCTCAACAAGGCGAGCACGATCAGCGCAGCGAGCCACAGCGTCACCGTACGGTCAACCAACTGCAGCGCCGCGACGATATGCCCGGCGTTGGCGGGTTGCCCTGCGCCGAGCGTCGGGCGTTGTTCAATGGCGCCGTGATACACCGCCGGTCCGCCGAGCAACACATTGAGACTGCCGGCGCCGGACGCCATCACGGGCCCCGCGTTGGGACTGTCCCAGCGTGGCGCCTGCTCGCGCCAGCAGCGCCAGGCCGTGCGCGTGTCGCCGAGCAGCGCATAGCTCGCGGCGGTCAGGCGCGCGGGAAACCAGTTGAGGCCATCGTCGATGCGTGCGGCGGCCCAGCCGAAGCGCAGATAACGCGGCGTGCGATAGCCCCACATGGCATCGAGCGTATTGGCGAGGCGGAACGCGAGCGCCCCTGGACCGCCCGCCACCGCGAACCAGAAGAGCGCGCCGAAGATCGCATCGTTGCCGTTTTCGAGCGCCGATTCGACGGCGGCGCGCGAGAGCGCGGCTTCGTCGGCGGTGCTGGTCTCGCGCGACACGATGCGCGCGGTCAGCGTACGTGCCTCGGCGAGATTACGTTGGGCGAGCGCGCGGGCGATCGGCGCAATGTGATCGTTGAGACTGCGCGCGCCCAGCGCGAACCACAGCAGCAGGACATGAACCGCACAAGCCAATGCGAACGGCAGCACCGCGATGAGCCACGTGGCGATCAACACCGGCGGCAACACGGCGAGTCCCCATGCGAAGATGCCGAGAAGCCGTCCGCGTCGACCGGTGTTCAGCCCGGCTTCGATAAGCATGGCGAGCTTGCCGAACGCGACCAGCGGATGCGCCGTGCGCGGCTCGCCGAACCAGCGGTCCACGGCGACACCGGCGGTCGCCAGCGCGGCGATCAGAGGTAGTGACAGCATGGCTAGCGGGCCGCCGTTTTGAGCGCGAGCGGCAGGCCGGCGACCATCATGGTGACCTGGGTGCTCAATGCCGCGATGCGCTGATTGAGACGTCCGAGTTCGTCGACATAGAGACGCGTCGCTGCACCCAGTGGCACGACGCCGAGACCGATCTCATTACTGACGACGATGATCTTGCCGGTGGCGGTGCCAAGCGCCGCCTCGAACGCGGCGAAACGGGTGAGGTAATCGGCGCTGGGGGCGGTGCCGTCGGGTGGGCACAGCAGGTTGGCGAGCCACAAGGTCAGGCAATCGATCAGGATGCAGTGCCCGGGCACGTCGGCCTGCGCGACGGCGCCGGCGAGATCCACGGACGCTTCGAGCAGCTGCCAGTGCGCCGGACGCCGCGCGCGATGATGGGCGATGCGGGCGGCGAATTCTGCATCGTCGGCGCGTTGGGCGGTGGCGATATAGGTAACGGGCCGCGCGCTGTCGCTCGCGAGCTGTTCGGCATGCACGCTCTTGCCCGAGCGCGCGCCGCCGAGAACGAAGGTGAGGTCGCGAGGAATCATGGCGTGATTGTACCGGTGCGCTCTGGCGCGATGGGATAATGCCCGCTTCACACAACCAGCGTGGGCTTCTGTTTCGTGACGATCGTAAAGACTTCGAACTTGCCTGAGGGGATGCGCGTACCACGCGGCACGTTGATGATCCAGGGTACGACTTCCGATGCGGGCAAGAGTACGCTCGTCGCGGGTCTGTGCCGCCTCGCGCGTCGCGCCGGAGTGCGGGTCGCGCCGTTCAAGCCGCAGAACATGGCGCTCAACAGCGCGGTGACGGTGGATGGCGGCGAGATCGGCCGCGCGCAGGCTTTGCAGGCGGTCGCGGCGGGCATTGCCGCGCATACCGATCTGAACCCCGTGCTGCTCAAGCCAACCAGCGATCGCGGCGCACAGGTGATCATCCATGGCAAGGCACGCATGAATCTCGATGCACGCGCCTATCACGACTACAAGCCGGTGGCCTTCGAAGCGGTGCTGGAGTCGTATGCGCGTCTGCAGGCCGGTTACGACACGATCTTCGTCGAAGGGGCGGGCAGTCCTGCGGAAATCAATCTGCGCGACCGCGATATCGCCAACATGGGTTTTGCGGAGGCGGTCGATTGCCCGGTCGTGCTGGTGGCGGATATCGATCGCGGCGGCGTCTTCGCCCATTTGACTGGGACGCTGGCGTGCCTGTCGGAAAGTGAGCAGGCGCGCGTCAGCGGTTTCATCATCAACCGGTTTCGCGGCGATATCAGCCTGCTCAAGCCGGGTCTCGACTGGCTCGAGGCGCGGACCGGCAAGCCAGTGCTCGGCGTGGTGCCGTACCTGCATGGCCTCACGCTCGATGCCGAAGACATGCTGCCGCGCGAACTGCGCGCCGCTGAGGCAGCGGGCACCGAAGCGCGCGCGACCCTGCGCGTGGTCGTGCCGGTGCTGCCGCATATCAGCAATCACACGGACTTCGACGCGCTGCGGGCGCATCCGCAGGTCGATTTTCACTACGTGCGCAGCGGGATGGCGCCGCCCGCCGCCGATCTGATCATCCTGCCCGGCTCGAAGAATGTGCAGGGCGACCTCGCATTTCTACGCGCGCAGGGTTGGGATCAGGTGCTGCAACGCCACCTCCGCTATGGCGGCAAGGTCATCGGCATTTGCGGGGGGATGCAGATGCTCGGGCGTGAAGTGGCCGATCCGCATGGTGTCGAAGGCGCACCGGGCAGCGTCGCGGGTCTCGGCTGGCTCGATTTCTCGACCATCCTGACACGCGACAAGACGCTGAAGAACGTAACGGGTTGCCTCACGTTGCCGGGCGCGGCAGACGTCGCCGGCTACGAGATTCACATGGGCGAGACGGAAGGTCCGGCGCTGGCTGCGCCGGCCTTGCGGCTGGCCACACCGGAAGGGGGCGAGCGTCCGGACGGTGCGCGCTCGGCGGATGGGCAGATTCTCGCCACCTATGTGCACAGTCTGTTCGACACCCCGGCCGCGTGTGCCGCGCTACTGGAGTGGGCCGGTCTCAGTGACGCCGAGACGATCGACTATCCGGCGCTGCGCGAAGCCTCACTAAACCGGTTGGCCGATACGCTGGCCGGGCATCTCGACGTGGCGCGGCTGTTTGCGGCGATCCGTTAATCCGCCTTGGCCAATCTGGCTGCGGTCGATTAACTCCTGTCAGGAAATAATCTAAGCCTGGACGGCAGTTTTTCCCCTTCCGTGGTTCGAATACAGTCCGGTCTATCGACGACGCGCGTGCGTCGTCCCATCTAACTGACAAGGACTCTTGATGAACTCGAACCGTTCAGCCGATCTGGCCGCCACGATCCTGCGCCTCGCATTGGGCGTTTTGTACCTCGCGCACAGCCTGCAGAAAATTTTCGTTTTTACCCTGCCGGGGACGGCGCACTTCTTCGAATCGCTCGGTTTGCCAGGCTGGCTCGGCTATGTGACGGCTTTTGTGGAACTGGCTGGCGGGATCGCGCTGCTGCTCGGCGTGCAGGTCCGTTGGGTCGCGCTGGCGCTGCTGCCGTTCATGCTGGGCGCCATGTCGGCTCACCTGCACAACGGCTGGGGCTTCGCTTCGCCGAACGGCGGCTGGGAATATCCGGCTTTCTGGGCGGTGACGCTGGTGGTGCAGTCGCTGCTGGGCGGCGGCGTGGGGGCGTTGAGCGGGGCGAAGGCACCGCGGGCGGTGGTGGCTTGAGGGGGTGACGCTGAGGTGATGGCTTGTAGAAACCCCTTCGGGCGCGATCCGAAGGGGTTTCGTGTTTTCAGCAGCGCGCTGCGTGGCGCAGTTCGTCAATAACGGATTCCGTCATGGGCATAGCGTTGCGCGTCTGCTCCAGGTCCCGCGCGAAAGCGGCACGGTCCAACCTGGCGGGAATGAATGGCCCAATCACTCCGCCATCAACTGGGTCGAACCCGCCGCTGTAGATTAGACAGCAGCCGCTGTGCAATCTACAGCGCGGACCACCT
>Ga0302234_10002369_pt1 | contig 12063 bp, 10 predicted proteins | sample II_Palsa_N3_2_FD_193576 | JGI IMG/M metagenome (GOLD analysis project Ga0302234, IMG submission 193576) | Peat permafrost microbial communities from Stordalen Mire near Abisko, Sweden - II_Palsa_N3_2 | ecosystem: Environmental > Terrestrial > Soil > Palsa > Peat permafrost | place: Sweden... | reverse complement strand
GCGTTTGAGAGGGCAGTGCGTCGAAGCCGGCGCGCAACGCCTCTGCGTGAAATGCCGCCTTGTGCAGCGACAGCACAAGGACGACCCAGAAGAACGGCTTGAACGGGTTATCGATACCACGCGCATGCAGCCATTGCGTAATCAGCATGTTCAGCACGAGGAAGGCGCAGTAGAGCTGCACCAGCGTCGGCGTATTGCGCGTGACTTCAATGAAACCGCGCGCCAGTCCGGAGATCAGCCGGTTGCGGCCGCGCAGTGCGAGCAACAACAGGAGCCCCGCAACGGCGCTGGCCGTCATGGTCGACACGATAATCTCGATGCTCACGCCCAGACCCTGCACGAACGGTACGCGCTCGTAGTCGTCGAGCAGGAAGCGGTAGTCGAGCCCAAGACGCGCTGTCGCCGTGACGAAGCCGTGCAGCAGCGTGTCCATGTTAGTTCTCCGCGGGCAATTGCCGGTGCCATTCAGCCAGCGCGGGCGACGGCGGGTTGAGGCCGTTCTTCGCCTCGGTTGCAATAAACCAGCCGTTGCGATGCAGATCGCGCACGAACGTATCCAGTTTGGCGGCGGTATCGTGGTCGCCCTGGCGCACCCAGATTACCGACGGCGCGGGTTCTATCTCAGGTTGCAGCGCGCGGTAGTCATGCCACTCGGGGTCACTCTGCAGTAGCGGATAAAGCAGCGGCGCAGCGTCATGGACGGCTGCGACGCAACTGCCGCCGCGCAACGCCAGCAGTGACTGGGAAGCGCCCGGAAAAGCGCGCGGGATCGCGCCGTAGCGTTCCACTATCGGGCGGATGTAACTGCTGCCTTGCGAAATGCACACCGGCTTCCCGCGCAGGTCTTCCCAGCGCGTAATACCGCTTGTTTTAAGCGTGATTGCCGTTCCGCCAACGCGGTAGTAGGGCGTTGCTACATGGTCCAGGATCTCGCCGCGCTGGGCGTTGTACTCCATGTTGGCGATCAGGATGTCGACCTTGCCCTGCTGAAGAAACTGAACCCGTGTGGAGGGCAACACGGACACCAGTTGCACCTTCACGCCCAAGCGTTTGCCGAGTTCGTTAGCCAGGTCGACGTTGAAACCACGCGGCTGTTGCGTCGCGGGATCGAGTGAACCGAACGGACTCCCGCCGATCAACACACCCACCGAGAGTTCGTGGCGAGAGTTGATCTTGTCGAGGGTTGCATCGGCGTGGGCGGCAAAGGATGCGGCCATGGCTGATACCAGCACGACGGGAGTCAGCAAGCGGCGGAGGGTCGTCAGGGTCATGGCGTTGCATAGAAGCAGGAGAGCCTGACAGAATAGGCAGGCGCGAGCGCGTCGCCAAGGAAGCGAATCTGCTAAGCAAATTACCGGGGTGGTGGATTAAGGCTTTGCAAAGTGCGCGGTGCATCCGGGGTGCATCTTTAGCAAGGCGGCTGCTATCGATTCGACGAATGCTTGGTTATCGAAAAGGGGCGTGGTTCTTAGAATCGTCGCTCCAGCATGCTTTCGTGCGCTTGAGAAGGAACCCCGCGATGACACAGTTGATTCTTTCGAAACGCGCCGCCAAGGCCCTTGTAAGAACGCTTGGGGCGGTCGCATGAGTTTGCTAGCGCTCGCACTCGATCCGCTTCAGGACGCTCCACCGCTTGGCCTCGCGCCAGCACGATCAGGCGTCGCCGGAAGCGCTGATCCTGTGCTGGTCTCATTACGCGATGTCCACCTCTCCTACGGCACGGTGCCGGTGCTCAAGGGTATCGATCTGCGCGTGCGACGAGGCGAAGCCGTCTCCATCATTGGGCCATCCGGTTCGGGCAAGTCGACGCTTCTGCGTGTGATCAACGGACTTATCGCGCCGCAGCAGGGCGAAGTCCACGTCGACGGAATCGATGTCCGCGCACAGCGCACCGACGCCCAGAAAATAGCGCTGCGCAAGCACATTGGCTTTGTGTTCCAGCAATACAACCTGTTCCCGCACCTTAATGTGCTGGCCAACCTGACCATCGCGCCGATGAGCGTGCTTGGGCGCAGCCGTGCAGAAGCCGAGCACGATGCACACGCGCTGCTCGCGAAGGTGCGGCTGGCTGACAAGGCCAAGGCGTACCCGGGTGAGCTGTCCGGTGGACAGCAGCAGCGTGTCGCCATTGCACGGACGCTTGCCATGCGGCCCGACCTGATCCTCTTCGACGAAGTGACGTCCGCACTCGATCCGGAAACAGTAGGCGAAGTGCTCACGGTGATTGGTGAACTCGTCGACGACGGTCAGACATGCGTGCTGGTCACGCATGAAATGCGTTTCGCCGAAGATGTCAGCGACGAAGTGTTTTTCACGGAGGGCGGCGTGATTGTCGAGCACGGCGCACCGTCGGAAATTTTCGGCGCACCGGAGAACGAACGCACACGCCTGTTTCTGCAACGCGCACGCGGCGATGACCGGCGCGCCCTGCGAAAACGCTCGCGCAGCGGTGCTGCTCTCGCTTTGGCTACGCCCTGATTTTTACCAGGCAATTACGAACCCATCCCGACATGACCGCAACTTCCACACCCGATCAAATTGGCGAACGCCAGGCTGCAGTTTCCGCATTGCTGGACCATGTACGTCACATTGTGGCTACGCAGGGTGTGACCCGCGCCGCGCTTGATGCCATCAGCGAACGACTGCAGGCGCTCGCGGCGCACCATGCCGAGTTGTTCTCTGCCGCAGATTTCCCGCCGCCGCAGCCAGGCAGCGGCGATACGTCGACGCGATACCGGCTGAATCCCGGCGAAGACGGGTTCGCGCTTTATCTGAACTCGCTGCTGCCCGGCAAGACCACTATTCCGCATAACCACGATACGTGGGCAGTCATCGCGGCACTCGATGGCGAGGAACTGAATCGTGTGTATAAGCGCACGGACGACGGTACGGACCCCGAACGCGCCACCCTCGATCTCGAGCGGGAAGTCGTGGTGCGTCCGGGTACACCGATCGCGTTCCTGCCCGAAGACATTCATAGCATCCACGTAACGGGTGCAACGCCCACCTTGCATTTTCATCTCTATGGGCGGCCGCTGGAAACGCTCTCTGGCCGTCTCGGGTATGAACTCGATACAGGACGTGTGGTTCGCTACAACACGACCCACATGCAACGTGGCACGCAGGCGGTTGGCTGATGGGTTTGGCCCTGCTCCGTAAGGCCACGCGCCTGATGCGTGCCGGTGCGCCGGCGTTCATCGACGGTGCCGCGCCAGTCAACGTGCCGGTCGAACGCACGAGCACGGTACGGTTCGAGAGCGCGTCGAGCCACGCGGCGCTTCATAAACGGCGCAACGCGGGTGAGGCAGTCAGCACGTATGGACGGCATGGCACGCAAACGCATCGGGCGCTGGAGGCGGCCATCGGGGAACTGGAAGGAGCACGTGACGTGCTGCTCGCCCCTTCAGGTTTGTCGGCGATCTCACTGGTGTTCATCGGCTTGTTGTCGCCGGGCGATCACGTGTTGGTGCACGACGGTGTGTATGGCCCCGTGCGCGAACGGATCGACCCGCTGCTTACGCGGCTAGGTGTTGCATTCAGCTACTTCAGCGCAGCGGATGGTTTGCCGCATAAGCTGCTTCAAGCCAACACGCGCCTGATTTACGCAGAGTCGCCGAGTTCGTTCTTATACGAAATCATCGATCTCCCGGCGCTAGCGGACTTCGCGCATGAGCAGGGTGTCTTGCTCGCCGCGGACAACACATGGGGCGCGGGCTTGCTCTATCAACCACTCGCACTGGGCGCCGATGTCTCCATCCAGGCCGTCACCAAATATCTGGGCGGACACTCGGACCTGATGCAGGGCGTGGTATCGACCACCGATGCAACCATCGGGCAGCGCTTAAGAGAGGCTCACGACGCCCTGGGCCTGAGCGTCAGTGCCGACGACGCCTACCTCGCGTTGCGCGGCATCCGCACGCTCCCCGTACGCCTCGCGCAACACGCGCGCGGCGCGTTTGCCGTCGCGTCGTATCTGCAACGCGTGCGCCAGGTCACACGCATCTTCCATCCGGCGTTGGCCACTGATCCCGGACACGCGTTATGGTCGCGCGATTTCCACGGCGCTAACGGGCTTGTCTCGTTCGCCTTGCGTGACGCCGATACCAGCCAGGCTGCTGCTTTTATCGATGCGTTGCAGCTATTCGGCATTGGCGCCTCATGGGGCGGTTATGAAAGCCTTGCGCTGATCGCACCGCCACGGCGTTTGCGTTCCCATAGCTATTGGCAGGGACAGGAAGCCGTGATCCGGTTGCACGTTGGACTGGAGGATGCGGACGATCTCATCCTCGACCTCGCACAAGCGTTTCGCAGCGTGCTGTCCTGAACGCTGTCCATTCCTCATTCCGGCCTTTCTCTAATGACCTCAATCCGAAACGACGCGGCTTTTGTCGATGCATCCATTGTCCGCGCTTGGCTGAACGACGAAGCCGAAATCGCCTTGCTCGATGTCCGCGAAGCCGGGCAGTTCGGTGAAGGCCATCCGTTCTTCGCGATCTCGTTGCCCTATAGCCGGCTGGAAATTGATGGGCCGCGGTTGGTGCCGAGACCCGACACGCGAATCGTCTTGCTTGATGACGGCGAAGGTATCGCGGTACTCGCAGCACGCCGCCTGAGCGCGCTCGGTTACACGAATGTCTCTGTCCTGCGCGATGGTGTCCGCGGCTGGCTGGCGGCGGGTTATACGCTGTTTAAAGGCGTAAACCTGCCGTCCAAGACCTTCGGAGAACTCGTCGAGCACGCGTATGAAACGCCGCACCTGTCGCCGGAAGAGCTTGCGGTTCTGATCGAAGAAGGACGAGCGCATGCGTTGTTCGACGGACGCACGCTCGATGAACATCGAAAGATGACGATCCCCGGCGCGATTCCCGTGCCCAACGGCGAGTTGGCTTATCGGATCGGAACGCTTGTAGCCGACCCTGCTACGCCGATCGTGATTCATTGTGCCGGGCGCACGCGCAGCATCATCGGTGCGCAGACCTTGCGCAATCTCGGTGTGCCGAATCCGGTCATCGCGCTGGAGAATGGCACGCAAGGCTGGGCGCTTGCCGGGCTCAAGCTTGAACATGGCAGCGAGCGCCGCTATCCGAAGGGTTTGAACGAAGCGGCGGTTGCTGACGCGCAGACTCGCGCCGCTAAGCTTGCTGCGCGCTTCGACGTTGCGACGCTCGATGCGTCGGCCGCGCAAGCATGGCTTGCTGATCCGCACCGGACCGCCTTCCTGATCGACGTCCGTACGCCGGAAGAGTTCGCCCACGATGGTCTGCCGAGCGCCGTCCACGCTCCGGGGGGGCAACTGGTGCAGGCGACCGACCAGACCATCGGCGTGCGGCGTTCCCGCGTGTTGCTGGTTGATTACGACGGCGTGCGCGCTCCCGTGATTGCTACGTGGCTCGTGCAATTAGGCTTTGAGGCCGCGTTGATCGATGCAGCTGAAGCGACTACGCTGCACGTTGGCAAGCGAATTGCATCGACGCAATCCTCCTTGCCGCTACTCGACACAGCCGCGTTGCGCGAAGCCGCAACGGGCCATGTATTGCTGCTCGATTTGCGATCGAGTGCGGTCTACCGGCGGGAACATGCTGCTGGCGCGCACTGGTCGATTCGTCCGCAACTTGCCAAGACACTGGCGGCGCTCCAAGCGACACCGGACGACACGCTGCTGTTATTCGCGGACGAACCCGCGGTAGCCGACATCGCAGCAACCGACCTGCGCGAGTTGGGTTTCACGTCGCTCTTCCTCGCAGCCAACGGAATCGATACCTGGAAAAGGGCGGGCTTGCCGTTGGCATCGACTCCCGATCTTCCCGCCGATGCCGCGCGTATCGACTATCTGTTCTTTGTCCACGACCGTCACGATGGCAACCTCGTCGCCGCTCGCCAATATCTCGACTGGGAGACCGGTCTGATCGCGCAGTGCGCGCCGGACGAACTCGCTGTTTTCCGTATCGATGCACCCGCCACAGAAAGCCCAAGCCAATGAGATTTCGCTTCGCCACCTTCTTAAGCTTTACCTTGACCGCGCTTGCACTCTCGCAAGCCGTTCACGCCGATGCCACCCTCGACCGGATCAAGTCACGCGGCACGCTCACCGTCGGGGTGGTGCTCGACGGCACCTACGGTTCACTCGACCCGCAGACTCGCAAGCCCGTCGGCTACAACGTCGAACTTGCGCAAGACCTCGCCCGACGCCTCGGTGTGAAATTTGAAGCGGTGGAGGTCACGCCGCCGAACCGCGTGCAATTCCTTCAGCAGGGCAAGGTCGATGCGCTGATCGCGAGCATGCAGTACACGAAAGAGCGCGACGAGATACTGAGTTATGTGCCCACGCCGTTCGAGGAGATCGGTGGCTCTGCGATGGCTCACAAGGGCGCGGGTATTCACAACTGGAACGACCTGCGCGGCAAGCCTGTTTGTGTCTCGCAAGGCAGCAACTACACGCGGCCGCTGATTGAACAATACGGGGCACAGGTCAAGGGTTTCAAAGGCATGCCTGAAGCGCTGCTGGCTTTGCGCGGCGGGACTTGCGTGGCGTCGGTACATGTGACGCCCGGCATTCAGGCCCGGCTCACCGGTACGTCGGGCGAGTGGCAGGACTATGAGTCGCCCATCGCTGACCAACTGATTCCGTCACCGTCGGTGATCTGGGTGCGCAAGGGCGAGACAGACACCGTGGCGGCGCTCGACAAGATCGTGAAGGAGTGGCACCGGAGTGGTTTTCTCATCGATGAAGGCAATAAGTGGCACATGCCGCCGTCAAAGCAATTGCTCACGTGGCATCAAGAGTATTCGTCGAAATGAAGTGCCGGGCCGGTCATGCGGCACCGGCCTCAAACTCGCATGCGCCTGAGCGCATCGTCCCGACCCAGCGGTAAGCGCAGCATCCCCGGCCATTCCGTAAAAAGCGTCTAAGCAAAGTCGAATTGCTTGGTTGCCAGCGCGCGCATCCCTTTTCAATATCTCGATCATCCCTCCCTTTCCTGATTGAACTCGCGCAATGACAACTGCCTCCAATCCCGATGCCAACGCGCTCGATGCGCTGCGCCTGCTAGGTCCCGATCCGGATAACTGGGTTCCGGACCGTGAGGGTATCGACCATAACGTCGTGATCGTTGGCGGCGGACAGACCGGCGCCGCATTCGCGTTCGCGCTGCGGCGCGCGGGTATCGGCAAGGTGTCGGTGATCGATGCGGCGGCCGACGAAGCAGGCGCGGGCGTCTGGCTTAATCGCGCACGCATGAACAAACTGCGGACGCCGAAGACGCTGACAGGGCCGGAACTCAGCGTGGCGGGATTGAGTTTCCAGGCCTGGTTCGAAGCACGTTGGGGTGCGGCGGCCTATGCGGATATCGACCGGATTCCTCGAGCGCGCTGGGCCGAATATCTTGGATGGTATCGACACTTCCTGAAGATTCCGGTTCGCTATGGCACGCGTCTGGCGCGGATAGAACCGGTGGACTCGCACTTCCGTTTGCGCCTGTTGAACGCAGCGGGTGACGAGCATGTCGAGACGGCGCGCAAGGTCATCTTGTGCAACGGCGTCGCAGGCAACGGCGCCGCACAGATACCGGCCGTGTTGCACGAGAACTTGCCGCGTTCGCTCTACGCGCATACGTCCGAGGCTATCGATTTCAACTTGCTTAAGGGGAAAGTGATAGCGGTGATCGGCGGTGCGGCATCCGCCTTCGACGCCGCTGCTACGGCACTCGAAGCAGGCGCCGCGCAGGTGCATCTTTTCGTGCGCCGCGCCGCGATCCCCGCTGTGCCAATTACCCGTACACGAGGGTATCCGGGTGCGTACGACAACTATCCCGCGTTACCTGACGCTCTACGCTGGCGTCAGGCATTGCGCTTCCGTCGCGCAGGCTCGACACCGCCAATCGACGCCGTGGAGCGCGTGACGAAGCATCCGAACTTCCATCTGCATCTGGGTGCGACCTGGGGCCATGCAAGCGCGGAGGGTGGGCGCATTGCGGCCCGTGTAAACAACGAGCAGTTCCATTTCGACTTTGCAATCGCGGGTACGGGCTATCTGGTGGACCCGGCTGTGCGCCCCGAGCTTTCAGCTGTATCGAAGGACGTCCTGCTGTGGCGCGACCGATATGTCCCCGCGGATAACGAGCGCGATGACTATCTCGGCGCTCATCCCTACCTTGGTGCAGCGCTCGAGTATCTGGAAAAAATCCCCGGAACGGCGGCTTATCTTGCGAACCTTCACGTCTACAACCCCGCAGGCCTCGTCAGCTCGGGTGTGCCGGTAGGCGACGTGCCAAGCATGAAGCGCGATATCCCGGCGGTGGTGAGCCGCATCAGCCGCGATCTGTTTCTCGCCGATCTTGACCGGCATGAGGCGCGCCTGAATGGCGACGTGCCTGCCGACTTCAACAAGACGCTCTATGCGAATAGTGTGTGGCAAGGCGAGGAGGCCGACATCGCCTGACCTTCATGCAATCGATAAAGCGCGTGGCCTCATAACCATATCGTAAACGAATAATTGTTAAGAGGCCGAAGCGTCGCTAGTCTTGGCGTTTGTAGCGTTCCAACGCACCGTGGCACGACCCGGCTCCAGAGCCAGTGCACAGGGTTTATTTCAATATATCGAGGGCCTTCCCCATCATGTCCGGCACTCCTCATTTCGATCCCACCTCCGGACACTCCGGCATCGGGTTCCAGCCGCATGCGGCGGGTGCCCGGACGAAACCTTCACGGGCGAGCGCAGCGTCTGTCAGCCAGGCAGGTCCGAGCCTGTTGCCGGCGTGGCTGGCTGCGCTGGCCTGGCTCGTCAGCGCTGGCTTGACACGCTGGTGGCCTGACGCGGACGAGTGGCCCTACACCGGCTATCTGCTGGTGCTAAAACTGGTGCTCGCGGCGACGGCACTGCTGGTAGTCGTGGCAGCGCGCAGAAGCCTCCTGGCGCGTCAGCCGGATGCATCGCCATCAAGAGCTGAACGCTGGCTCACTGCCATGCCCTGGCTCGTGGCGCTCGCGGTGGGCGTGACCGCATGGGAAGTACTCACAGCAAAACTCGAATGGTTACCCCGGCCGTTTTTTGCTCCTCCCCAAGCGCTGATCGCGGTTTATTTCGATGACTTCCCGCGCCTCGGTTCAAGCGTCGCCCATTCGTTCGGATTGCTTGCTTATGGCTATGTGATCGGAGCAATAGTGGGTTTTGTCACGGGAGTCGGGATCGGCTGGTCGCGGGCAGTCGGGTACTGGTTGCATCCGGTACTACGGCTGATCGGTCCGTTGCCCGCTACCGCCTGGTTACCGCTGGCGTTCTTTTTCTTCCCGTCGAGCTTCAGCGCCAGTGTGTTCCTGATCGCACTCGCCACCGGCTTCCCCGTGGCCGTGCTCACGTGGTCGGGTGTGGCGGGTGTCAACAGCACGTTCTACGACATCGCCCGCACGCTTGGCGCAAGGCCCGGCTTCCTGATCCTGAAGGTTGCCATACCGGCGGCGTTGCCGTCCGTGTTCGTCGGACTTTTCATGGGACTGGGCGCGTCGTTTTCCGTGCTGATCGTGGCGGAAATGATGGGCGTTAAAGCGGGGCTCGGCTGGTATTTGCAATGGGCGCAGGGATGGGCGGCTTATTCGAACATGTACGCGGCGTTGCTGGTCATGGCGCTCATGTGCTCCGGCCTGATCACGTTGCTGTTCCGCTTTAGAGACCGGTTACTCGCCTGGCAGAAGGGGTTGTTGAAATGGTAAGCACGCAAGGTGTTTCGCAATCGGCGCAAGCAGCGCAGCAGCCATTCAAGGCCGCGGTAACCGGCGCGCGTATCGACGTCAGCGACGTCAGTCATCGCTTCTCGCTGCACGGCGCAGCGCTGCCGGTTCTCGACGATGTCAGCTTCTCGGTCGCCCCGGGTGAGTTCGTCGCCTTGCTCGGGCCCAGCGGCTGCGGCAAGTCGACGTTGCTCAGGCTCGTGGCCGGACTCGATGCTCCAGCGGTTGGTACGGTGTCGTCGAATGGAGTGGCTATACGCGGACCGGACCCGTCGCGGGTTGTCGTCTTCCAGGATCCGACCTTGTATCCGTGGCGCACGGTACGCGCCAATGTCGGCCTTGGACCCGAGGCGCAGCGCAGACGGCGGCGGTTTCCGTGGAGCCGGGCTCGCTCGGTCGAGCCTCTTCCCGACCGCGAGCGTTCAGCGGAGCAACGTATAGACGCCGCGTTGCAACTGGTCGGCCTGACTGACTTCGCAGCGGCGTATCCGCATCAGTTGTCCGGAGGCATGGCGCAGCGTGTTGCGCTGGCGCGGGCGCTTGTCAACGATCCCGAGTTGCTCGTACTCGATGAACCGTTCGGCAAACTCGACTCTCTCACGCGGCTGCGCATGCAAGGCGAGTTGGTGAAGTTGTGGCTGGACGCACGCTTCTCCGTCCTGCTCGTGACACACGATGTGGAAGAGGCGTTGTTCCTTGCGAACCGGGTGATCGTTTTCAGCGAGCGTCCGGCACGCGTGACTGCGGAAGTGCGTAATGACGCGCCGTATCCGCGTCATCGCGACGATCCCAAGCTGGTTGAACTCAGGCGCGAAGTGCTTGCATTACTCGGTCTGGTTGCTTGAGGTTACGAATGAGTTTTCCGACCAGAATCACACAGATAAAACATCAATAACGAACGACCCGTGGAGAAAGTTTGATGAATCGTCCTGATGCCGATGGTGGCGAAAGAGTCGTTGTGCCGGAGAACCTATCGCGCCGCGATTGGTTGCGAAAGACCGCGTGGACTGCTGGAGCGGCGGCACTGGGCGGGGCGTCGTTTGGCCTCGTCGGACTGCCTGCCCGCGCCGACGACGGCAAGTTAAAGCAGTTGAAATTATCGTGGAATGCCGGTGCGATTTGTACGGCGCCGGTACCGGTCGCGGTCAAGCAAGGCTTCTTTGCCAAGCGTGGCCTGGACGTTGAGCTGATCAACTTCGCCGGGTCGACGGACCAGTTGCTCGAAGCCATTGCAACCGGCAAGTCGGATGCCGGGATTGGCATGGCGCTGCGCTGGATCAAGCCGCTGGAGCAGGGCTTCGACGTTAAGCTGACTGCTGGGATTCACGGTGGCTGCATGCGCTTGCTCGCGACGCGCAGTTCGGGAATTGTCGATTTGCAAGGCTTGCGTGGCAAGATAATCGGCGTGAGCGACATGGCGAGTCCGACCAAGAACTTCTTCGCCATTACGTTCAAGAAACTCGGCATTGATCCGGACAGCGAAGTTCAGTGGCGCCAGTATCCTGCCAACCTGTTGGGCGAGGCGTTGAAGAAGGGCGAGGTCCACGCGGTGGCGGACGGCGATCCGACCATCTGGATGCTGCGGGAATCGGATCACCTGTACGAAGTATCGAACAACCTGTGCGGCGAGTATCAGACGCGCGTGTGCTGCGTGCTCGGCGTGCGTGGGACGCTGGTAAGGAAGGATCGTGCGACGGCGCAGGCATTGACACAGGCTTTACTCGACGCAACGGAATGGACGGCGAACCATCCTGCGGAAGCGGCGACTATCTTCGCGCAGTACGCGCCGCAAGCGGACGTGGCGCAACTGACGGCCATGCTCAAGAGTCACACGGATCATCATCATCCGACCGGCGACGCATTCAAGAAGGAAATCGCGCTGTACGCGGACGACTTGAAGACCGTGGGTGTATTGAACGGCAGCACGGATTCGAACCACTTTGCTAACCGAGTGTTTTCGGATGTACTGGTATAGAGCGTGGTTTTTCGCTCGCGCCGGTGGACGGAGTTGGGGGGCGGGCGGGCGAGTTTTTGGGGCAGTGGTGGGTTGGTAGGTTCCGGGGTTAGTGGTCGGAGTCAATGCCGTGGTGCCTGGTTCCAAGGTTAGCGGTGTGGGTCAATGCCGGGTTGGTGCTTTCAGTGTTAGTGGTCTGCGAGAGTCGGATTTTCTCTTTATCACTATTAGCCACTGTGCGTGGCGGCACGTCATTTCTTTGTCCAAAGCTGTTTAGACCGAGGACATGGTTGACACCTGTGCGAGGACATAGCTGACACTTTTCATAATGGAATAACGGGCTGGTTCAGGTCAAGTTCCATGACTCGATGGTGATAAAAATAGAA
>Ga0302234_10002361_pt1 | contig 12080 bp, 6 predicted proteins | sample II_Palsa_N3_2_FD_193576 | JGI IMG/M metagenome (GOLD analysis project Ga0302234, IMG submission 193576) | Peat permafrost microbial communities from Stordalen Mire near Abisko, Sweden - II_Palsa_N3_2 | ecosystem: Environmental > Terrestrial > Soil > Palsa > Peat permafrost | place: Sweden... | reverse complement strand
ATGTTTCACCCGAATCTGGATGCGTTCCTGCCGGAGCAGGCGCCCGCCGCCATGAGCGAATCGTATGCCGAAGCGCATCGCGGCGAGCTGGTGGATCTGCGCCTGCGCTTCCAGCAGCAACTGCTGAGCTGGTTCCGTGGACAGGACGCTGCGCAGCAGCTGCTGGGCATGCGCACGACGCTGCTGGCGATCGCTTCGCGCTGCTACCACGTCCACGGGCGTCGGCTGTGGTGGATTTCCGCCGGCGTGCTGGAAGGTCTCGAGCAGGGCATGCTGAAAAGCTTTGCGAGCGATATACGGCAGCTGATCGGCAAGGTCGATCGCAGCATCCGTCAGCTGATCGAGCAGGGCGAAATCAGCCTGCGCGGTGGGGACGCGGACGACGTGTGCTGCAAGATGCTGTACATCGTGGCGCAGTCGAAAGAACGCAGTCCGCTGATGGAGCAGCTGCGTATTACTTATGCGCTGGACAGCCTGCTGCCCGACGCCGCCGAACTGGAGCACGCTCGCGGCTCGATGGCCGGCCACAATCGCGCGTTGCTCGACTCGGTGTCGCGCGCGCTGAAGGACGACCTGCTGCGCGTGAAGGAAGCGCTCGATCTTTTCCTGCGCCAGGAAGACGCGGACCCTTCGCAGCTCGCCCCGCAAAGTGAAGTACTCGAGCGCGTCGCCGACACGCTGGGTATGCTGGCACTGAACGTGCCGCGTCGTGTGGTGATCGAACAGCGCCGCGTGCTTGACGAAATCGCCAACAGCCTGCGCAAGTCCGACGAAGAAACGTTGCTCGACGTCGCCGGCGCGTTGCTATACGTCGAATCGTCGCTGGACGACCATATCGAAAGCCTGGGCTCTGAAGACGAAACGCACGCGGGCGAAACAGTCCAGGGTCTGCCGCGCAGCGAGGCGCTTGGCGTAGTCACCGCACTGATGCAGGAGGCGATCACCAATACCGGCAGCGTCAAGGGCGCGATCATCGCGTTCGTCGAATCCGGGTGGGAACACAGCTATCTCGCCGTCGCCCCCGCCCTGATGGGCGAGGTGGCCGGCGCACTGCGCATGCTGTCTGCACCGCGCCCGGCCGATCTGGCCGAGGGATTGGGCCGCTTCGTGTCCGAAGAGCTGTTGATGGACCGCCGCGTGCCTTCGGGCGAGCAGATGGATCATCTGGCTGACGCGCTGGCAGCGCTTGAGTATTACCTGGAAGCCGCGCGTGAACATCGCGGCGGTCTCGATCACATCCTCGACGTCGCCGAGCACAGCCTCGGCCTTCTTGGTTACTGGCCGCTGCCGGCAGCGCGCGCGCTGCCGCCGCCTACGCTGATTGCACTGTCGGCAGATGCCGACGAATCGACGACCGCCGAGCACGCCTTTGGCCAGTCCATCGACGCGGCTGCGCACGACGAAGCGTTTGCGCACGGAGCGCATCCCGAACTCAGCGAATCGGTCAGCATGCTTCCCGGCGATGATCTGGGTCATCTGTTTGTCGGCGACAGCGAGCAGCCCGCCGCTGCCGCCCACAATGTGGACGGCCTGCGCCTGGCCGAAACGGAAACGACGTCGCCACCGCCAGCGGAAAACGTCGGCACTGCCGACCCGTACGGCGACTGGATCGAGATCGAGGAAGAGGAGTTCGAAGAACTGCCGGTGCGCGATGCGCTGGCTGGCAAAACCACATTCAACCTCGACGCCGAAGGCATCGATGACGATATTCGCGAGATCTTCCTGGAAGAAATGCAGGAGGAGATTGACAGTCTGCGCAACGGCGAAAAAGTCTGGCTGGCCGAGCCGACCCAGATTTCCTCGCTGGTGACCCTGCGTCGTTCGTTCCACACGCTGAAAGGCTCGGGCCGACTGGTCGGGGCTGGTGTGCTTGGCGAGTTCGCGTGGAAGGTCGAGGACATGCTCAATCGCGTGCTCGACGGTACCATCGAGCCGCACGAAGGCGTGCAAGCCGTGGTTCATCATGCGATCGCCGCGCTGCCGGAACTGCTGGCAGCGCTGAAAGGCGAAGGTCAGCCGATGGCGCCGCTCAGCGCGATCATGCAAACCGCGGAAGAAGTGGCAGGGGGGCAGCTGACCCATGTGGAAGATCACTTGTCCACCGCTACGGAGATGGTTCGTCGCGTAGTGCGTCGGCGTATTCCGCGCTCGCAAGCAGCTGCCGATGCCGTGCCGGAAGCCAGCCTCACCGAGGGTCATACTGCCGCCGACAATCTTGCGGCAGGCGACGAACCGATGCCGTTCGAGCCGAATATTTCCATGCCGGAGATGCCGCCGGTGGATCCGGTGCTGCTGGAAATCTTGCGCAGTGAAGTGGCGCAATACCTGCATACCATTCGCGGCGCCATTCAGCGCAGCGATATCGAGCTGCCGATCGGCGAAGACCTGCTGCGTGCCGTGCACACGTTGCACGGCGCCATCGCGATGGTCGACATCCAGCTGCTGACGCAGCTGCTGTCTCCACTGGAAAGCCTGTTCAAGCGCCTGCGCGCCCTGAATATCGCGTTGCCGTCGGAAGGCGTGCGCATGCTCGAACAGACGGTCGATCTGGTCGACCATGTGATGGGGCAGTTCGACGTGGAGCAGCCGCAGCTGCCCAACGCCGATGTCTTGGCGGCGCAGATCACCGCGCTGCGCGACCGCTACCCGGAGTCGCAGGTTGCGCACGTCGTTTACGAGCGGCATGCGGACGAGGAAGCTGCGGTCGAATCGCATGACGCCGAAGAATCCGCGGTCGAAAGCCACCCCGCCGGAGTGCAGGCGCAAGGCCCGGCTGACCGCGCCGACGCCGAAGCGCCGCTCGAAACTACGCCTGTCGATCCGTCTAGCAACGACGCCGAATTCGATCCCGCCCCGCGGGTTGAGCACGACGAAAGTCACGAAACCACGGCAGAGCATGCCGTAGAGCAGACTCATGCGGTGTCCGCGGGCGAATCCGAGGCGGGAGCCGTAGCTGAGGCCCACCCCGACGACGCGCGTCACGCCGAGCTGGCCGCCGAAATGGTTGCCGCGCTGGGCGCGTTCGAACCGGAGGTGGCTGCTGCCGAGCGTGCTGCCGCCGAACAGCTGGTCGCCGAAAAGGCTGCTGCTGAGCGCGCGGCAGCGGAACAGCTGGCTGCCGAACAGGCAGCTGCGGAGCAGGCAGCCCTCGACAAGCTGGCTGCCGAACACGCCGCCGAACTGGCCGCGCAGCAGGCTGCCGACGACATTGCGGCCGAATTGCTGGCCTCCGAGAAGCGGGATGCCGAAGCGCGCGCGGCCGAGGAGGCTGCTGCCGCTCAGCAAGCGGAGCAAGCCGCCGCTGTCCAGGAAGCCGAAGTCGCTGCCGCCGCACGGCATATCGAGGAAGCCGTCTCTCATGATCAGCCGGTCGAAGCGTACGCCGAGCCGGTGCAAGAAAGCGCCGCTGCGAACGACGCACCGATGGTTCAGGACGAGGTCTACGCACTGGCCGGTTCCGGACATATCGACGCGGATCTGCTGGAAGTATTCATCGACGAGGCGCGCGAAATTCTCGATCACGCCGACGGCGTCATGGCGCAGTGGCACGATGCGCCTACCGAACTGTCGTACGTGGCCGAGCTGCAGCGCGATTTGCACACGCTCAAAGGCGGCGCGCGTATCGCTGGCCTGATGGGCGTGGGCGATCTCACTCACGCCGTCGAAACGCTGCTGGAAAAACCCATCCGCGATCCGGCCAAGACCGGTCCGCTGATCAGCGCGCTGGAGTCGGCGTTCGATCGATTGCACAAGCAGGTGCAGTCGGTCTCGCTGGGTCAGACCGTCGACTATCCGCAGGACATGATCAATCAGCTGCTGGCGCTTGCCGGCGAGACGAATCTCTCCGACGACGCCAACTCGATCACCGACGCTGCACCGCATGGACGAAGCACCAGCGCACTGGTGTTCCCGACGGCGCCTGTGGCCACGATTCCGGAACATCTGCCCGACCTTCCCGATCTCTTGCCGGAAATGGAGGAAGAGGTCCGCTCGTCGCAGGAACAGATCCGCGTTCGCGCCGATCTGCTCGACAGCCTGGTCAACCACGCTGGCGAAGTGGCTATCTACCGCTCGCGCCTGGAACAGCAGGTGGCCGGCTATCGCTTCAACCTGGTCGAGCTCGAGCAGACTGTTTCACGTCTGCGCAGCCAGCTGCGCATGCTGGAAATCGAAACCGAGGCGCAGATCATCGCGCGCTTCCAGCGTGAGCACCGCGAAGCGGGCCTGACGGTGTTCGATCCGCTTGAGCTCGACCGTTACTCGCAGCTGCAGCAGTACTCGCGAGCGCTGGCCGAGTCGGTCTCGGATCTGGTGTCCATTCAGACCTTGCTCGACGAGCTCACCCGTCAGGCGGAAACACTGCTGATCCAGCAGTCCCGCGTCAGTACGGAGCTGCAGGACGGCCTGCTGCGTACGCGCATGCTGCCGTTCGACACCATGGTGCCGAATCTTCGCCGCACCTTGCGCCAGGCGGCGCAGGAAGACGGCAAGAGCGCACAGCTCTATGTCGACGGTGCGCACGGCGAAATGGATCGCAACCTGCTCGACCGCATCAAGGCGCCGTTCGAGCACATGCTGCGCAACGCGATCGCCCACGGCATCGAGTCGCCGGACGAGCGTCGCGCTGCCGGCAAGCCCAGCGAAGGCGCGGTGCATATCCGCGTCGCGCGTGAAGCGACCGAGGTAGTCATTCGCGTCAGCGACGACGGCCGCGGGCTGGATCGCGAGGCGATTCTCAAGCGCGGTATCGAACGCGGCCTGCTGCGTGCCGACACCAAGCCGACCGACAACCAGCTGCTGTCGCTAATCACCCAGCCGGGCTTCTCCACCGCCAGCACGGTGACCCAGCTGGCCGGTCGCGGCGTCGGCATGGACGTGGTCGCCAACGAGATCAAGCAGCTCGGCGGTTCGCTGTCGATCGAATCCGAAGCGGGCAAGGGCAGCGTATTCGTGCTGCGTCTGCCTTTCACCCTTGCGGTAACGCAGGCCATCCTGGTACGTATCGGCGAGGCGACGTTCGCCATTCCGATGACGTCGGTGCAAGGCGTGGCGCGCGTCAGTCCGGATGATCTGGCGGTACGCCTGGCCGACGACGAGCCGACCTTCCAGTACGGCAACGAGGAATACGGCATCCATGATCTGGCCGAACTGCTGGGCCTGCCGCCTGGCCTGCCGGCCGAAGGCGAACAACAGCCGCTGCTGCTGACTCGCGCCGGTGACCTGCGTGCGGCCATTCGCATCGACGCCGTGCTTGGTTCACGCGAAATCGTGGTCAAGTCGGTCGGTCCGCAGATCAGCTCGGTGCCCGGCCTGCTCGGCGCCACCATCATGGGCGACGGCTCGGTGCTGATCATTCTCGATCTGGCGCCGCTGGTTCGTCACGGCATTACGCGCCGTCAGCATCGCATCGCCGACGGTTTGAGCGCCGTGCAGGCACCGGTAATCGAGGAGGTGCGGGTGCGGCCGCTGGTCATGGTGGTCGATGACTCGATCACCATGCGTAAGGTCACCGGTCGCGTGCTGGAGCGTCACGAATACGACGTCAGCACGGCGAAGGACGGCATCGACGCGATCGAAAAGCTGCACGAGCGCGTGCCAGACCTGATGCTGCTCGACATCGAAATGCCCCGCATGGACGGCTATGAACTGGCCATGCACATGAAGGCCGATCCGCGACTGCGCGACGTACCGATCATCATGATCACCTCGCGCAGCGGCGACAAGCATCGCCAGCGCGCCTTCGATATCGGCGTCGATCGCTATCTCGGCAAGCCGTATCAGGAGGCGGAGCTGCTGGTGCAGATCAGCGAGGTGCTTGAGCAGCGTGTCGGAGCCGAATCATGAGTCAGGCCGCACCGGCGGTTGCCCTGTTGTTTGATGACGTTGAACTGGGTGGACATCTGCGCGATGCGCTGAGCGAGCGCGGCGCACGTATCGTTCACGAAGGCGGCATGGCCAGCCTCTCGCGCGATTTGCTGGAGCAGGTCGGCGCACAGGTGCTGGTCGTCAACCTGGACGACTCGGCGGACGACGCGCTCGATCGTCTTTACGAAGTCATCGACGGCGATCGGCCGCGGGTGGTCTTCAACGATGCGCAGGCCAGCCGTGCGCTGACCGGGTGGGACCGCGCCCGCTGGGCTCGTCACCTCGCCGTCAAAGTGCTGGAGATGGGCGATCTCGACCCGCCCAGGCCGGCGGATGCGCGCGGCGTCGAGGTGATCAACAGCGACGTGCTGGAAGCCGCCATTGCGCGGGAAGCGGCTGCGGAGTTAGTGCCCGTGCCGAAGCCTGATTTGCACGAGGAAGCCGACAACGGGGCTCAATCCGCAGTGCCGAGCGCGGAAGACGGACACGAAATCCAGGCGATGGAGACCCGTTCGTTCGCGCCCGAAGAATCGGCATCGGCCGACGACGACGCGCTGCGCGTACCCGCCGCCAGCGAGCAGTCGGAAGACCTGGCTGCCGAGCTAGAGGCGTTGTTGGCATCGGGCGATTTGTCGGCGGAAGAAGAGGCGCCGACCGGTTCCGGCTTGCGCTTCACCGGCGATGAGGAGCTGCCGCCGCTGCACGACGGCCACTTCGGGCCGCCTGCCGGCGCCTACGCCGAGATGGACACCGCTGAATCGGCAGACGCGTTCCACGTCGCCGTGGCCGAAAAAGAAGTCGGCCCAAGCAGCGTGACGCCACCGGTCTTCCAGCTCGATCATCTTGAGCTGGCGCCGCTCACCGACACAACGCTTGCGTCGATTTCCGCCGCGGCCGCGCAGCAGATTCCGGTCGACACGTTGGCGGCGCAAGTGCGCGCGCCGGACAGCTGGTCGCTGCTTGACGAAGAAGAAGAGCCCGCGTCGTCGGTCGGAAAAGTGGACGCGACGGATTTCGGTATTCACAAGGTCAGCGCGGCCGATTTTCTCGCGCCCGATGCCGAGCAGGTTGATGCAGACGAGGAGGCGGTGATGAGCCTTCAGCTGCTGTCGATGGAAGAGGCGGTGGCACCCACCGCATTCCAAGACGCCGAAGATTTTCGCGCCAACAGCCTGAGCCGGATCGTACTGCTCGGTGCAGCGGCGGGCAGCAGCGAATCGGTTTGCGGGTTTCTGTCGGCGCTGCCTTCGCCCACTCGGCTGGCCTTCGTGCTCACCCAGCATCTGGGCGCAACGCCGGTCGATACGCTGGTAGACACATTGGCGCAGCATTCATCGCTGCCGGTGCGCGCCGCGACGCACGGCAGCCGCGCCCGGATCGGTGAAGTCATCGTGGTTCCTGCGGGGCAGCAGCTCATCCTGATCCGTGACGGCAGCGTCGAGCTGATGCCTAACGGGGCCAATGCGTCCCAGGGTCCTTCGATTGACGCCAGTTTCAGTATGGCCGCCAACGTATTCGGTCGTGACGCGCTCGCCATCGTATTCGCTGGTCGCGGTACCGACGCGGTAGCCGGCGCGCAGGCGGTGCACGATCGCGGCGGCAAGGTCTGGGTGGAGTCGTCGGCCAACGAACATTCCGCCGACATGGTCAGCGGCATATCCGCCGAACGGTTGGTCAGTTTTTCCGGTACGCCCCAGGAGCTGGCGGCGCATCTGATCGAGGTGTTTCCATGAGTGAAGAACAGCCGCTGCCGCGTGAAATCCGCTGCGTTCTGGTGCCGGTAAGCAACCTGAGGCTTTTGCTGCCCAACGCCACCGTCGCCGAAGTCATCACCTACACCAAGCCCGAGCCGGTGAACGATGCACCGGAGTGGCTACTGGGCCGCATCGCCTGGCGCGGCTGGCGCGTGCCGCTGGTGTCGTTTGCGGCGCTGTCGAAGAGTGAGGCGGGCGATAGCGAAGCGAGTGTTCGTGTGGCGGTGCTCAAGGCGCTGGGCGGCAATCCGAAACTGCCCTTCGTCGCGATGCTGACGCAGGGATTCCCGCGCCTGACTACGCTTAACGCCGAGCTGATCATCCCGACGCATGACGGGACCGCGCTGCCGCCCGGCGTGCGTGCGCAGGTGCTGGTGCGCGATGACGTGGCGATGATTCCCGACCTGGAGTGGCTCGAAGCGGAGTTGCTGAGCCTGCTCGACGAGGCCGACCTGACCGAGGCGCCGGTAGCGCAGGACACCGGCGAATGGTCGGGCACCGGCGGCTGATCTACTCGGCGCTTCAGGCATCCCCGTGGATCGCCTGAAGCGCCGCCAAGGCCGCCAGTCCCGCGGTTTCCGTACGAAGAATTCGCGGGCCAAGGCACATTCCTTCAAATTTGGCGGCGTACAGCGTGCTTACGTCGCGCTCGCCCAAGCCGCCCTCAGGCCCTACGACGAGCACACCGCCGGCAGAGCCGAATTGCAGCTCGCGTGTTGAAATACCTGCATCGGGAAGTAGTGCCAGCCGCAGGCCGCCATCGTCAGCCAGCTCGTCCAGCCACTTTGCCAAAGGCAGCGCAGCGCTAATTTCCGGCACGCGCGCGCGGCCGCTTTGCTCGCAGGCGCTGGCGGCCACGGCGCGCCAGTGCAGCAAGCGTTTTTCCGAGCGTGCCGCATCGAGCTTTACTTCCGAGCGCTCGGTCAGCAGAGGCACGATCCGCACGACGCCCAGCTCGGTCGCCTTTTGCACAATAAGATCCATCTTGTCACCGCGCGCCACGCCCTGAGCCAGGGTCAGCGCAAGCGGCGACTCGTTTGAGAGGCTGAGCTTTGCGTCGATCCGGACAGTTACCTCGCGCTTGCTGACAGCAAGTATCGTGGCCGCGTAGTCGCACCCGTCACCGTTGAAAAGCGTCAGCGGATCACCGGCGGAGAGCCGGAGCACTCGTACGGCGTGCTCGGAGGCTTGGGCTGGCAGCGGCAGCTCAGCGCCGACGTTCAGCGCCTGATCGATATGAAGTCGGATAGTTCGCATGGAACGTTCGCGCGTCAAAGAAGCAGCATAACCGAGGCGGCGCGCGCTGCCGAATGTCTCGGAAGCCCGCCAGACGCTCATGGGTCGAACCTTTGCCTCGTCGAGAGTTCACAAGTAAAGCTGAATATCAGCGAGATGAACGAGCGCGTCTCGTTGCCAGTGCGCCGTGACTGGCGCAGCATGACGCGACGTATTCCCGTGAGAGCTGTCGAGGTTTCGCCATGTCTCCTTCAACGATTTCAATGCCAGCGCTGTCGAAGCGTGTCGCTATCGCACTCGCGCTTTCGGTAGGTTTGGCAACCGGTGCGACCGCGGCGGCGCAAAGTTCGTCATCGGAACCGCCAGTTACCAACCCGACGGATCAGCCTGCGACGAATTCAAAAACGGCCGACGCCAATCATCGCCTGATCAAACCCGGCGACCGCGCCTGTCTACGCGACACCGGCAGCCTGATTCCGCCCAAGAAAGGGGACTGTTTGCCCGTGGCGGGACGCAGCTACAGCCGCGACGAGTTGCGCAATACCGGCGCGATAGACAACGCGCACGCGCTGCAAATGCTCGATCCCAGCATCACTCTCGGACACTGACAGTTTTAGCCCGCAACGGCCATCTCGATGCCAGCGATTGCCGCATCGACCAGCCGATCGATATCCGATTCGGTAACCACGTATGGCGGCATGAAATAGACCACGTTCCCCAGCGGCCTCAGCACCACGCCGCGTTTCAGTCCGTCCATGTATACGCGCATACCGCGCCGGTCTTCGGCGGCAAACGGCCGGCGGCTGGCCTTGTCGGCCACCAGCTCAACGGCGGCGATCATGCCGGTCTGGCGCACGTCGCCCACGTGCGGATGATCGCGCAGCGGCGCCAGCCGCTTGGCCAGGTGCGCAGACAGCTGGCGATTGCGTTCCAGCACAGGCTCGTCGTGGAATATCGCCAGCGTTTCCAGCGCCACACGGCAGGCGAGCGGGTTGCCGGTGTAGCTGTGTGAATGCAGAAACGCCTTGCCCGCGTTGTACTCGGCATAGAACGCCTGATAGATGGCATCCGTGGTGAGTACCGCCGATAGGGGCAGAAATCCCGCCGTGAGGCCTTTCGACAGGCACATGAAATCGGGTGCCGTCGCGGCCTGCTCGCAGGCGAACAGCGTGCCAGTGCGGCCGAAGCCAACCGCGATTTCATCAGCGATGAAATGCACGGCGAACTCGTCGCACAGCGCACGCAGGCCGCTGAGATAGCTGGGGTGATACATACGCATGCCGCCGGCACACTGCACCAGCGGTTCGACGATGACGGCGCAGGTTTCGTGCGCGTGGCGTTCCAGCAGGGCGCGCAGTTCCAGCAGTCGGCGCGCGGCGATCTGTTCGGGACTCTCGCCGGGCTCGCCTTCGTACGTATCTGGCGACGGCGCAAGAAACGGCGTCAGCAGCAGCGGCGCATAGGTCTTGCGGTACAGCGCCACATCGCTCACGGACAGCGCGCCCAGCGTTTCCCCGTGATAGCTGCCGGTCAGCGCAATAAAGCGGGTCTTTTCGCCGTGGCCCTGGTTGAGCCAATAGTGAAAGCTCATCTTCAGGGCGACTTCGATCGCGGCCGATCCGTTGTCGGCAAGGAATACGCGATCCAGCCCGGGCGGCGTGATGCGCACCAGCTCTTCGGCCAGCGCAATCGCCGGCTCGTGCGTGAAGCCTGCGAAGATCACATGCTCCAGAGTGCGCGCCTGATCGGCGAGCGCGGCCGCGATGCGCGGGTTGGCGTGACCGAACAGGTTGGTCCACCACGAGCTGATGCCGTCGAGATAGCGCTTACCCTCGGCGTCGATCAACCACGCGCCGTCGCCGCGCACGATCGGCACCATCGGCACGCCGGCCATATCGTGATCGTGCATCTGCGTGCAGGGATGCCACAGGTGTTTGAGGTCGCGCGCGGCGAGCGCGGCGTTGCTGCTTGTCGGGTGAGTCATCCGGCTATCATCGACGCTGCGCGCGGGACGCTCAAGTCCGGCGGTGAATACGGTCGGGTGGGCACGCTTGAGAATTGGCTTGAGAATCGGCTCTTGAAGACGCTACACAAATGCCTGATCGCCCTGGGCTCGCTGTTGCTGGCTGCGCTGGTGCTGGTGTGGTTTTTGCCCGCTAGCCTGGCGATGCTATGGATAGCGCCGCAGCTGCACGGCGTGCGCCTGCAGCAGGTTGGTGGGCTGCTGTGGGACGGTCATGCCGATCAGGTCACGACCAGCGATGGGCAGGTGCTGGGCAAGCTGAACTGGCAGCTGTCGCGCTCGGCGCTGCTGGGAAAAGCCCAGCTGCAACTCGATCTCACCGGCCCGCAGCTGGATTTTTCCGGAACCATGCGCAAACTGCCGCAGGGCCAGGTTGAGTGGCTCGACGTGCACGCTCGTATGGATCTCTCGCTGCTCGACGCTTACGCGGCCAAGCTGCCGCAAGGCCAGCCGGGCGGCGAACTGCAGCTCAGTGTCGAGCGCGCGCTGCTGCAGGCGAGCTGGCCGCTGGAGCTGCAGGCGAATACGAAGTGGACCAATGCGTCCATCAAGACGCGCGGGAGCGATATCGCCTTGGGCGCATTGCAGCTGCAGGCGCAGGCGCAGAACGGCGTGATCTCGGCGCAGCTGCATGACGATGGCCACGGCCCGCTGCATGCCGATGGCCAACTTCAGCTGAGCCCGCTGGGCTGGCGCCTGGACGCGACCTTGCTGCCTCAGCAGACTGACGCGGCGTTGCGCCACTGGCTGGCGCAGTTCGGCCAGCCGGACGGCAGCGGCGCGCTGCATATTCAACGAAGTGGCGGTATGGCTATGGGCCTGCTGCCGCCGACATCCGACGGGACGCCCCACTGATCATGCCATCCGATATAGCCACCAAGGCCTTGGCGGCCGCGCGCGAAGCGGCCGGAGCGGCCGCGGAAATCATCCGGCATTACTGGCGACGGGGTGTCGAGATCGAGATCAAGTCCGATGCCACGCCGGTAACCATTGCCGATCGCGAAGCCGAACAGGCGATCCGGAAAATTCTGCAGGCCGCGTTGCCGGAAGCGGCGATTTACGGCGAGGAGTTTGGCCTGGAAGGCCAACGCGGCGGCCTGCTGTGGCTGGTCGATCCGCTCGACGGCACCAAGAGCTTCGTGCGGCGCACGCCGTTCTTTTCGACCCAGATCGCGCTGATGGACGGCGACGAGCTGGTGCTC
>Ga0302234_10002356_pt1 | contig 12088 bp, 10 predicted proteins | sample II_Palsa_N3_2_FD_193576 | JGI IMG/M metagenome (GOLD analysis project Ga0302234, IMG submission 193576) | Peat permafrost microbial communities from Stordalen Mire near Abisko, Sweden - II_Palsa_N3_2 | ecosystem: Environmental > Terrestrial > Soil > Palsa > Peat permafrost | place: Sweden... | reverse complement strand
ATCTCGATGCCGCGCCCCGCGCGCCGTTTGATTTCTTCCTGGTTGCGGCGCAGTACCGTGAAGGTGCCGCTGCCCACCGTGCCGAAGCCCAGCAGTCCAACTTTGATCGGTTCCATGCAGCGTGTGTTTTCGAGTAAGGATTAAGGGAAACGGGTGTCGGGGTCTGTCGCGCGTGGGCTAATGCCCGCCGCGTCAGGCCGAATGACGTTTTCGGTAGCCGTCGAGGAAGCGGGCGATCCGGTTGATCGAATCCGCCAGGTCGTCGACATTCGGCAGGAACACGACCCGGAAGTGGTCCGGCGACTTCCAGTTAAAGCCGCTACCCTGCACCAGCAGCACCCGTTCGGCGAGCAGCAGCTCGAGGATGAATTGCTGGTCGTCTTCGATCGGATACATTTTCGGATCGAGGCGCGGGAACATATACAGCGCCGCTTCCGGCTTCACGCAGGTCACGCCGGGAATCGCCGTCAGCATGTCATACGCGAGTTCACGCTGTTTGTACAGGCGGCCGCTCGGCACGATCAGGTCGTTGATGCTCTGGTAGCCGCCGAGCGCGGTCTGGATCGCGTACTGGCCGGGCACGTTCGGGCACAGGCGCATCGAGGCGAGAATGCCGAGCCCCTCGAAATAGTCTTTCGCGCGGCGCCGGTTGTCGCCGGTCAGACCAGAGATGAACATCCAGCCGGCGCGGTAGCCGCACGAACGGTAGCTCTTTGACAAGCTGTTGAAGGTCACCGTCAGCACGTCTTCGGAGAGCGCCGCCATCGACGTGTGCTGCTTGCCGTCGTAGACGATCTTGTCGTAGACCTCGTCGGCGAAGATCACGAGGCCGTGCTGGCGCGCAATCTCGATCAGGCCGAGCAGCAGTTCGTCCGAGTACAGCGCGCCGGTCGGGTTGTTCGGGTTGATGACAACGAGCGCCCGCGTGTTGGGGGTGATCTTGGCGCGAATATCGTCCAGATCGGGCATCCAGCCGTTCGATTCGTCGCAGATGTAGTGCACGGGCGTACCGCCCGACAGGCTCACACCGGCCGTCCACAGCGGGTAGTCCGGCGCCGGCAGCAGCACCTCGTCGCCGTCGTTGAGCAGCCCTTGCATCGCCATCACGATCAGTTCCGACGCGCCGTTGCCGATGTAGATATCGTCCAGTTCGACACCGTGCACACCCTTTTGCTGCGTGTAATGCATGATCGCCTTGCGTGCGGCGAACACACCTTTCGAATCGGAATAGCCTGACGAACTCGGCAGATTCAGGATCATGTCCTGGATGATCTCGTCGGGGGCGTCGAAGCCGAACGGCGCGAGGTTGCCGATGTTCAGCTTGATGATGCGATGGCCCTCTTCTTCGAGCCGCTTCGCATGTTCAAGGACGGGCCCGCGGATGTCGTAGCAGACATTTAACAGCTTGTTGGATTTGAGAATCGGTTTCACGGCGGGCACTTCATCCTGGGTAAATAATGGGCCGACCCGCAACACACGGGGGCATGGAGCATCTGGGCGCGAAGTGGCCGTTTCAGGCGCACTCCCGCGGGGGCTGGTCTGATTCGCGCTGACGGCGGTTTGCGCCGGGGTGCTCGGGGTACTTCAGGGGCTCCGTTCAAGGAACCCTCAGGAAATCTTAAGGGAGCGCTGATAAGCTGCTTGGCCATGCCGGATCCGGCGCACTGGCCCGTGTCCGGCATCGGCTTCGGGTGCGGCTTATGGCGGCACGCGAAGCAAGGGGCGCCGCCGGGCGGCTAAAAAGTTATAATTTAGCGGATTTTGGCCGACTTCCGCAATGCACCAAGCGCATGCGGGAACCCTTTCGGTCCCTTCGTAGCCATTGCGCGACGCCTTTCTGCCGGATCGTCCGGCAAGAACGACTTCGGAACACGAATTTGAAATTACACCAGGATTCGAGCGGCGCCCTCAACACCGTAACCGGCTACGGCGCCGGCTATGTCGAAATCAATCTCGAGCGCCATGTGGGCAGCATCCTCGTGATGCCGGAAACGGCCGTCATTCCGTGGCCAGTGGCTTCGTTCGAAGCGCTGACCCCGGAGCATTTCGCGATGCTGGTCGAACCGGCTCCCGAAGTGGTCATTTTCGGCAGTGGCAAACGGTTGCGATTCCCGCATCCCCGGCTCACCGCGGCGCTCGCGGCTCATCGGATCGGCGTCGAGACGATGGACTTCAAGGCCGCCTGCCGCACCTACAACATTCTGATGGCCGAGGGCCGCAAGGTTGCGGCCGCCTTGCTGATCGAAGGGTAATCGGCGCTGCTCGCCCGCTGCCGCGTCGTGCCGATATCGTAGACTGCGCGTCAGCCGCCGGCGGCCGACCCTGCGCGTCCCGCCGCGCGCGACTCCCCGTCGGCAAGCGGCCCCCGATAGCGGCCCTCCGCTTCTAACAACACCGAAACGCCGCCCGTGCGGCGTCGCAAAACAACAGGCTAACAACCCATGAACGATATGCCTTCCCGGCTACCGCTCAACCGCAGCACCATCCTGCTCCTGGCGCTTATCCTCGCCGTCGTCTGGTTCGTGCCGCTTGGCTGGCGCCACCTGCTGCCGAGCGACGAAGGCCGCTACGCCGAAATGGCGCGCGAAATGTTCCTGACCGGCGACTGGATCACGCCGCGCTATAACGGCTACAAGTACTTCGAGAAGCCGCCGCTGCAAACCTGGGCGAACGCGCTGACTTTCGCGTGGTTCGGCATCGGCGAATGGCAAGCCCGGCTCTACACGGCCCTGACCGGTTTCGCGGGCGTCCTGCTGATCGGCTTCACCGGCGCGCGCGTGTTCAACGCCGCCACCGGCGTGTTCGCGGCGATCGTGCTGGCGACCTCGCCGTACTGGAACCTGATGGGCCACTTCAACACGCTGGACATGGGCCTGTCGTTCTGGATGGAGTTGACCCTGTGCGCGCTGCTGCTGGCGCAGCGCCCGAATCTGCCAACCGGCCAGGTGCGGCTGTGGACGTGGCTATGTTGGGCCTCGATGGCGCTCGCGATGCTGTCGAAGGGCCTGATCGGAGTGATCCTGCCGGGCGCGGTGCTGGTGCTGTACACGCTGATCGCCCGCGACTGGGCCGTCTGGAAGCGCCTGCACCTGATCGGCGGCGTGATCCTGTTCTTCGCGATCGTCACGCCGTGGTTCGTACTGGTTCAAGAGCGCAATCCGGAATTCCTGAACTTCTTCTTCATCGTCCAGCAATTCAAGCGCTATCTGACGCCCGAGCAGAACCGCCCTGGCGCCTTCTACTACTTCGTGCCGGTCATCCTGGTGGGTTTCCTGCCGTGGCTGTCCGTGAGCGTGCAGAGCATCCGCCATGCGCTACGGTTGCCGCGTCAGCCGAACGGCTTCTCGCCGGTCACGATGATGCTGGTGTGGACGGTGTTCATCTTCCTGTTTTTCAGCGCGTCGCATTCGAAACTGCTGTCGTACACGCTGCCCATCGCCCCGGCACTGGCGCTGTTGATCGGCCTGTACCTGCCGCTCGTCACACCGGCCATGCTGCGCCGCCATCTGGCCGGGTACGCCGTATTTCTGGTGGTCGCGGCGGTCGGCGCGCTGTTCATGAGCCGCCTCGGCGACGATCGCAATCCCACCGAGTTGTATGTCGCCTATCGCGGCTGGGTGCTGGCCGCGCTTGGCGTCGCCTTTGCCTTGACGCTTGCCGCGATGTGGCTGAACCGCCACAGCCGCACCGGCATTGTCGGCGCAACGGCGATGTTCGGCGCTGCCTGGCTGCTGCTCGGCACCATCGCCGGCACCGGTCACGACGTGTTCGGCCGCCTGAGCTCCGGCGCGCCGCTTGCGCCCGCCATCAAGGCTGCCATTGCCAGGCTGCCGTCCGACACGCCGTTCTACTCGGTCGGCGTGCTCGACCATACGTTGCCGTTCTATGTCGATCACACCATGATCATGGTCGAACATCCGGATGAACTGGCGTTCGGCGTGTCCGTCGAACCGCAGAAATGGGTGCCGACGGTGGACGAGTGGGAAAAGCGCTGGGAGGCCGACCGTTACGCCCTCGCCCTGCTCCCGCCGGCTCGCTACGACGCGCTGCTGGCAAAGCATGTGCCGATGCAGGTCGTCGCCCGCGACTCGCGGCGCGTGATCGTAGAGAAGCCCGTCGCGGAAAGTGCAGACGCATCCGGCACGGCCCAGCCCGCCGTAGAAAAACCGCAGCAATGACCCCATATAGGACGTAGGCCCTTGATGAACCCGATTTCGCTCTTTTGTATCCTCGCCGGCGTAACGCTGAACGCCTGCGCGCAGCTCCTGCTGAAGGCCGGCACGAATGCCGTTGGACACTTCGAATTCAGCCGTGCGAACATCCTGCCCATTGGCTTCGAGCTGGCGACGCAATTGCCGATCATCGGCGGCCTCAGTTGCTATGTGATCAGCGTCGCGGTGTGGGTGATCGGGCTGTCGCGGGTGGATGTGTCGATCGCCTATCCGATGCTGTCGCTCGGCTACGTCGTCAACGCGTTCGCGGCGTGGTATCTGTTCGGCGAGGTGCTGTCGGTCCAGAAACTGGTCGGGATCGGCATCATCCTGCTTGGCGTCGTCATACTGGCGCGCAGCTAGGCGCCGCGCGGGTTTTAACGAGTTTGAGCCGGCTCACGCCGGCTACCCGAAGCAGTCTGTTCACGTTGAGTGCCGGCACGGCACACGGGGAGGTACTGGCTGGTAAGGGGTGGTAAGCACCCCGCGAGAGACGCCGTATACTCGCTCGCCGCGCCCCGGGTTGCCGAAGTATCCTTGCAGGTCGCGTCCGTGTTGGTTGCCGCCCCTATTTCTTTCGAGCGAAGCATTCATGAGCCAGTCATCAGTCCCGTTTTTGCCGTTTGTCCGTCCGGAAATCGATGAAGAGACCATCCAGGGCGTGGCCGAGGTGCTCCGCTCCGGCTGGATCACGACCGGCCCGCAGAACCAGAAGTTCGAAGCCGCGCTGTCGGAATTCTGCGGCGGCCGTCCTGTGCGTACCTTCAACTCCGGCACGGCTACGCTGGGAATCGGCCTGCGCATTGCCGGGGTCGGCGTGGGCGACGAAGTCATCACCACGCCTGCCTCATGGGTCTCCACCAGTAATGTGATCTACGAAACGGGCGCGACGCCGGTGTTCGTCGACATCGATCCGAAGACCCGCAATATCGATCTGGATCTGCTCGAGAAGGCCATCACGCCGCGCACCAAGGCGATCATCCCGGTGTTTCTGTCGGGCCTGCCGGTCGACATGGACCGTCTCTACGAAATCGCCCGCGCCCACAAGCTGCGGGTGATCGAGGATGCGGCGCAGGCGTTCGGCTCCACCTGGAAAGGCAAGCGCATCGGCAAGCTCGGCGACATCGTGTCGTTCAGCTTCCACGCCAACAAGAACCTGACTTCGATCGAAGGCGGCGCGCTGGTCCTGAACAACGAGGAAGAAGCCATCCTGGCCCAGAAGTACCGCCTGCAGGGCATTACCCGCACGGGCTTTGACGGCATGGACTGCGACATACTCGGCGGCAAATACAATCTGACCGACGTGGCTGCGCGCGTGGGCCTCGGCCAGTTGCCGCATCTGGAGCGTTTCCTCACCCAGCGCAAGAAGCTCGTGCGGGCCTACTTTGCGGGCTTCGAAGGCGGCGCTGCGGTCAAGCTGGGTATGGGTCTGCCGTTTGCTGACTTTGAAAACAGCAACTGGCACATGTTCCAGATCACGCTGCCGCTCGAGAAGCTGTCCATCGACCGCGCCGGTTTCATGGGCGAGTTGAAGGAACGCGGCATCGGTTCGGGCGTGCATTACCCGGCGATCCACCTGTTCACGCTGTACCGCGCGCGCGGCTTCAAGGAAGGCATGTTCCCGCATGCGGAGCGTTTCGGCGCCACCACGGTCACGCTGCCGCTCTTCACGCTGATGAACGAAGGCGACGTGGCGCGCGTGTGTCAGGCGGTCAATGAAATTTTCGAACAATACGGAAAATAAGCGGAAATGAGTCAAACGGAACATCGCTCCACGATGTCTGATACGCCGGAAGTTTCGGTCATCATCCCCGTGTACAACGAGGAGGCTGGACTAGCCGCGCTGTTCGCGCGCCTGTATCCGGCGCTCGATGCGCTCGACACGACCTACGAAGTGATCTTCATCAACGACGGCAGCCGTGACAAGTCCGCCCCGTTGCTGGCCGAGCAGTTCCGCAAGCGGCCGGATACGTCGCGCGTGATCCTGCTGAACGGCAACTACGGTCAGCATATGGCGATCCTCGCCGGCTTCGAACAGTCGCGCGGCGAGATCGTCATCACGCTCGACGCCGATCTGCAGAACCCGCCCGAAGAAATCGGCAAGCTGGTCGACAAGATGCGCGAAGGCTACGACTACGTGGGCACGATCCGCCTGCAGCGTCAGGACAGCCTGTTCCGGCGCAAGGCATCGCGCGCGATGAACCGTCTGCGCGAGCGCATCACGCGCATCAAGATGACCGACCAGGGCTGCATGCTGCGCGCATACAGCCGCCACATCATCGACACGATCAACCGCTGCGGCGAAATCAACACCTTCATCCCGGCGCTGGCCTACACGTTCGCGCAGAACCCGGTTGAGATTGAAGTCGCACACGAAGAACGCTTTGCGGGCGAATCGAAGTATTCGCTGTACTCGCTGATTCGCCTGAACTTCGACCTCGTGACCGGCTTCTCGGTTGTGCCGCTGCAGTGGCTGTCGTTTATCGGGGTGATCCTGTCGCTCGGCTCCGCCGCCCTGTTCGTGCTGCTGCTGATTCGCCGCTTCATCATCGGCGCGGAAGTGGAAGGTGTGTTCACGCTGTTCGCCATCACGTTCTTCCTGCTCGGCGTGATCATCTTCGCCCTCGGACTGCTCGGCGAATACATTGGCCGGATCTACCAGCAGGTGCGTGCGCGTCCCCGTTATCTGGTGCAGACGATTCTCGAACAGCGCGACGGCACCACCGTCGCCGAGGCGCCGCGCCAGGCCGTGGTGCAAGCGGTCCAGGCCGCGCCACTCATCAATCAGGGGCCGAACCCATGAAGCCACGCGCGGTCGTATTCGCGTATCACAACGTCGGCGTGCGCTGCCTGCAGGTGCTGCTCGCGCGCGGCGTGGACGTGGCACTGGTCGTCACCCATGAGGACAACCCGAGCGAGAATATCTGGTTCGGCAGCGTCGCCTCCGTCGCCGCGAGCTACGGCATCCCCACCGTGACGCCGGCCGATCCGAAGAGCGCCGAGCTGCGCGCCGCGGTCAGCGCCGCGCGCCCGGATTTCATCTTCTCGTTCTACTACCGCCACATGTTGCCGGTCGACCTGCTCGCGCTCGCCGCGCGCGGCGCCTACAACATGCACGGCTCGCTCTTGCCGAAGTACCGCGGCCGCGTACCGACCAACTGGGCGGTGTTGAAGGGCGAAACCGAAACTGGCGCGACCCTGCACGAAATGGCCGCCAAACCCGACGCAGGCGCGATCATCGCCCAGACGCCGGTGCCGATCCTGCCGGACGACACTGCCGCGCAGGTGTTCGACAAGGTCACAGTGGCCGCCGAGCAGACCCTGTGGCGCGTGCTGCCGGCGCTGCTCGCCGGTGAGGCGCCGCATCTGCCGAACGATCTGGCGCACGGCAGCTACTTCGGCGGACGCAAGCCGGAAGACGGGCGGATCGACTGGAGCCAGCCGGCGCAGGACGTGTACAACCTGATTCGCGCGGTGGCGCCGCCCTATCCCGGCGCGTTCACCGAGATCGACGGCCTGCGCTTTATCGTTGCGCAGGCGCGCCTGGCTCGCCCTGGCGCGCTCCGCTCGGATTTGCCCCCGGGCCTCCACGTAAGCGATAATGCCGTTTTTGCGGTGTGCGGCGATGGCCGTGCCATCGCCATCCACGAATTGCGGCGCCAGCACGAGGGCAGCGAGTCCGTCGTCTCCCCAGCCGAATTCACCCAGCTCATTCAATCTTCCCGTCATTCATGAAAAAAGTCCTGATTCTGGGTGTCAACGGCTTCATCGGCCATCACCTGTCCAAACGCATTCTCGAAACGACCGATTGGGAAGTGTTCGGGATGGACATGCAGACCGAACGCCTCGGCGACCTCGTCAATCACGAACGGATGCATTTCTTCGAAGGCGACATCACGATCAACAAGGAGTGGGTCGAGTATCACGTCAAGAAGTGCGACGTGATCCTGCCGCTCGTCGCGATCGCCACGCCGGCTACCTATGTGAAGCAGCCGCTGCGCGTGTTCGAACTGGACTTCGAAGCGAACCTGCCCATCGTGCGTTCGGCTGTGAAGTACGGCAAGCACCTCGTGTTCCCGTCCACTTCCGAGGTCTACGGCATGTGCACGGACGAGCAGTTCGACCCGGAAGAGTCGCAACTGACGTATGGACCGATTAACAAGCCGCGCTGGATCTACGCATGCTCGAAGCAGTTGATGGACCGCGTGATCTGGGGTTATGGCATGGAAGGCCTCAACTTCACGCTGTTCCGTCCGTTCAACTGGATCGGCCCGGGCCTCGATTCGATCTACACGCCGAAGGAAGGCAGCTCGCGCGTCGTGACGCAGTTCCTCGGCCATATCGTGCGCGGCGAGAACATCAGCCTCGTCGACGGTGGCGCGCAAAAGCGTGCCTTCACCGACATCGACGACGGCATCGGCGCGCTGATGAAGATCATCGAGAACAAGGACGGCGTCGCCACCGGCAAGATCTATAACATCGGCAACCCGACCAACAACTTCTCAGTGCGTGAGCTCGCGCATAAGATGCTGGCACTGGCCGCGGAATTCCCGGAATACGCGGAAACCGCCAAGCAGGTGCAACTGGTCGAAACCTCGTCGGGTGCGTACTACGGCGCGGGCTATCAGGACGTGCAGAACCGCGTGCCGAAGATCGACAACACGATGCAGGAACTCAACTGGGCGCCGAAATCCACCTTCGACGAAGCGCTGCGCAAGATTTTCGAAGCGTATCGCGGCCACGTCGCCGAAGCGCGCGCCCTCGTCGAACAGCAATAAGGGCTCTCGCCTTGCCTCGTATCGTTCTGAAGATCGACGTCGACACGCTGCGCGGCACCCGCGAAGGCGTGCCGAACCTCGCCCGCATCTTCGACCGTTTCAAGGCGCGCGCCACCTTCCTCTTTAGCCTAGGGCCCGACCACACCGGCTGGGCGATGCGCCGCGTGTTGCGGCCGGGCTTTCTACAGAAGGTGTCGCGTACCTCGGTGGTCGAGCACTACGGCATCAAGCAACTGATGTACGGCGTGCTGCTGCCGGGGCCGGACATCGGCGCGCGCGCGTCGTCGGAGATGCGTGCAATCCACGAAGCCGGCTTTGAATGCGGCATCCACACGTGGGACCACGTCTACTGGCAGGACAACGTGCGCACGCGGGCGCGCGACTGGACCGTCGCGCAGATGCAGAAGAGTCACGACCGATTCGTCGACATCTTCGGCACGCCGCCCGTCACGCACGGAGCCGCCGGCTGGCAGATGAACGGCCATGCGTTCGAGCAGATCGACGCCTGGGGCATGCGATATGCGTCCGACGGGCGCGGCCATTCGCCGTATTTCCCGGTGGTGGACGGCAAGACGCTCTCGCATGTGCAGATGCCGACCACACTGCCCACGCTTGATGAAGTGCTCGGTGTCGACGGCGTCGAACTGGACAACGTCGCCGCGTGGATGCTGAAGCGCACCGAGAACACTCCGCACGATCAGGTGTTCACGTTGCACGCCGAACTCGAAGGACAAAAGCTCGCCCCCATCTTCGAGCAACTGCTGGACGGCTGGCGCGCTCAGGGCCACACGTTTGCGACGATGGGCGACTATCACGCCACGCTGGACCGCAGCACGCTGCCATCGTACCCTGTCACCTGGGGTGAGATATCAGGCCGTTCCGGCGAATTGATCGTGCAGCCGTCGTAAGCCGGTCGCGGTAGATCAGCCTGACGCCTGACCATAACAACCGGAGAACCTCGTGCCCATCGCAGTCGACCAACCCGTCCCCGACTTTACCGCCCCCGCAACCGGTGGCGAGATCACGCTGTCCAGTCTTCGGGGCAAGAAGGTGGTGCTGTATTTCTATCCGAAGGACAACACACCGGGCTGCACGACCGAAGGCTTGCAGTTCCGCGACCTGTATCCGAAGTTCAAGAAGGCCGGCGCCGAAATCCTCGGCGTGTCGCGCGACAGCCTGCGTTCGCACGAGAACTTCAAGGCGAAGCTCGAACTGCCCTTCCCGCTGATCTCCGATCCGGAAGAAACGCTCTGCGCGCTCTTCAACGTCATCAAAATGAAGAAAATGTATGGCAAAGAAGTACGGGGAATCGAACGCTCCACGTTTGTCATCGACAGCGAGGGCGTCCTGCGCCACGAGTGGCGTGGCGTGAAAGTACCAGGTCATGTCGATGAAATTCTGGAGGCTGTACAAGCGCTGTGAGGCGCGTTATATTGGGCTGCAATGAGTGCCTGTCCACCCCATTCTTTCCGCGGCTGCGCCGCACATCATGCCTCAGTGGTTGAGGCAGAGAGGCGCAACGCGATGACCGAAGTCGAGCCGCTTGCCCCGTTTGCCGGGGCGGCGGCTTTTTTAATTGCGCGAAGCCGTTCATTTGTTCGGCCACGCGCTCTCGTCAAGGAGCCGATCGAAAACCAGGCGAACCGGCATCTCTAGACCGAAAGCGCGCCTCCGGGCGCAAACTGCGTGTGCCATCCAGCACACCGGCAGAATGCGACAGGCGGCGCACGATATGTGACCCGATTTTTTCGAGGGAAACCATGCCTTTGCCTACCGCACCCAGCAAGCTCGGCAATCTCCTACCGCCTAACGAATACAAGGCCAAGGCCACGCCGGCCCGGTCTGCAAAAAAACAGGCGAGCGAAGGGGAACAAGTAGAGTCCGCCGATTTCGGCCCTGCGAGCGTCGCCACGCCCATGGCACGCGCTGCTAACGCAGCCTCCACGTTGCGGCCGGTTCCTGCCTCTTCTCCTGCCGACACCGTCGAACAGGCTGCTCCTGCACGTAGCCGGAAAAGCAAACAAACCGCCGCGTTGCTGCAACCGGTGCCGACGCCTGCCGTCCGTCAGGAATCGGCACGTGCCGAGGCCGCTCAACCGGCAACGGCCGAACCAGTCGTCGCACGCGCCGGCAAGCAGCCCGCCACTAGCGCCACGGCTGCGCCCGCGGCGACCACCCGCGGCGGCGCCAAAAAGCGCGGCAGTGCGGCCGAGCAAATCGAAACCCGCAAGCTGTTCGTGCTGGATACGAACGTGCTGATGCACGATCCGACTTGCCTGTTCCGTTTCGAGGAACACGACGTCTATCTGCCGATGATGACGTTGGAAGAACTCGACAACCACAAGAAGGGCATGTCGGAAGTTGCGCGTAACGCGCGCCAGGTCAGCCGCACGCTGGACGCACTGGTGGCCAACGGCGGCAATATGTCGGACGGCATTTCGCTGTCGCGTCTGGGCAGCCGCGAGGCCGCCGGACGCCTGTATTTCCAGACCAAGCTGACCGATATCGAGCCGGTCGAAGGCCTGCCGCAAGGCAAGGCGGATAACCAGATCCTCGGCGTCGTACGCGCGCTGCAGCGCGACCGCATGGATCGCCAGGTCGTGCTGGTGTCTAAAGACATCAACATGCGGATCAAGGCGCACGCGCTGGGTCTGCCCGCTGAAGACTACTTCAACGACCAGGTTCTCGAAGACAAGGATCTGCTCTATTCCGGCATCCGCGCACTGCCGCAGGACTTCTGGACCAAGCATGCCAAGGGCATGGAGAGCTGGCAGGACACCAAGACCGGCACCACGTATTACCGCGTGACCGGTCCGCTGTGCGCCTCGATGCTGGTCAACGAGTTCGTCTATCTGGAACCGCAGAACGGCGAACCGGCATTCCATGCGCTGGTGCGTGAACTGAACGGCAAGACTGCGCTCCTGCAGACCTTGCGCGACTACGGCCACCACAAGAACAACGTGTGGGGCATCACGGCGCGCAATCGGGAGCAGAATTTTGCGCTCAACCTGCTGATGAATCCGGAGATCGATTTCGTCACGCTGCTGGGTCAGGCCGGCACTGGCAAGACCCTCGTCGCGCTGGCGGCGGGTCTCGCGC
>Ga0302234_10002354_pt1 | contig 12102 bp, 11 predicted proteins | sample II_Palsa_N3_2_FD_193576 | JGI IMG/M metagenome (GOLD analysis project Ga0302234, IMG submission 193576) | Peat permafrost microbial communities from Stordalen Mire near Abisko, Sweden - II_Palsa_N3_2 | ecosystem: Environmental > Terrestrial > Soil > Palsa > Peat permafrost | place: Sweden... | reverse complement strand
CGTACGGCAGCACCGAGTGGACCATTTCCGCGCCGACGTTTTCCCATGCCGGCCGCCCTGCAATAAATTCGTCCTCGATCACCCACTGGATAAACGCTTCGCCCATGACGGGCGCTTTATCGTCGAAACCGGTGGCGGCCAGCACGCGCTCGCGGACATCGGGCGTGGGGCGTGGCGTGATGCGATCGACCATGGCATTCGGGCAGGACGTATTCGCGATCATCCATTCGCGCAGCGCAGTTTCGCCGCGTAATTGCAGGAATTCGAGCATGCCGGCTTTAAAACGGTCCCCGTTGCTGCGCAGGTTGTCGCAGTTCTGCAGCGTCACCTTGCCCGCGTTCTGCTTCATGCGAGCGTCGAGAATGGCGGCGAGCGCGCCGTAAATCGTCGTGCGGGCGCCCTTCAGGTCGGCGGCCAGATCCGGATTCGCCGTATCCAGCTTATGGTGTTCATCGAGGTAATAACCGCCTTCGGTCACCGTGAACGATACGATCTTGCATTCGGGCGCAGCACCCGCTGCCACCAGCGCGTTCAGGTCCGCTGCCCACGGCACGACCTTCGTGATCGAGCGGATGGTTTCATACGCCCGCTCGCCCTGCGGCGTGACGGTTTCCAGCGTATAGGTACCGTTCTGGGCGGCCAGCGCCTCCAGCACGGCATTCATGTCGCCGCGAATATTGCCGACGGTCAGCGACCAGCGCGTGTCTCCGGATTCAATCAGCTTGTGCAGATACCACGCCTGATGCGCACGATGAAAAGAACCCGCGCCGATGTGCAGGATCACGTCGGCGGCTGCGTGGCTTTCGGTAGTCATGTCGTCCTTCCTTTGAACTGGATGCGCCTCATGCGGTGCCGGGCGCTGTGCTGTGTCTCGTTGTCGTCGAACGCGGGGTGGGCGAAGGGCTGAATCCGTGTTGCGTCGATCATTTGCTCGTTCTGTGAGCGAATGATCGTATTCGATTCGATGAAAGTCAAGGCACTGCGCAGCATTTTCGTTTGCGTTTTTGCGTGGATTTTTTGGCCGTGGTTCGGATGCTCGGCCGCGGCTCTAAGACTATTGCGCTGCACAAAATTTGACTCGCGGGCGCCTGCGAGCCAACGTCATCAAAAAAGTATCAGTGAGTGGTCTCATTTTCAGTGGTGGATTAGCTGCGACAGGGATAACTTTCGGTCGTGGCTCGCGCGATGTGCGCAGCCGGACGCGGAACGGCAGAAGTCATACGCCGAACAATTTGGTTTTATGTCGATTTATATCCGGCGTTCAAGCCGATCATGCATCGCTTGCAGACTTGGTAAATCATGCAGACACATTTCGATTTCAGCGGACGGTCGGTGCTGGTCACCGGCGCATCGAGCGGTATTGGACGGACCACGGTTGTTCATTTGCGCGCAGCAGGCGCGCGCGTGGTGGCAGCGGCGCGCAATCAGGAAGCGCTTCAAACCCTCGCCGATGAAACAGGCTGCGAGCCGTTGGTTCTCGATGTGTCGGATCCGGCGCAGATAGCACTTGCCTTGAAAGACCTCGATGCCTTCGATGGCCTCGTCAATTGTTCGGGCACGACGGCGTTGGATAAAGGCATCGATTTTTCCGCTGCAGATTTCGATCAGCTCATGGCGGTAAATGCACGGGGCGCGGCGTTGGTCGCGCAGCAGGTCGCGCGGGCGATGATCGCCGCTGGGAAGCAGGGCAGTATTGTGAATGTATCGAGTCAGGCGGCGCTGGTCGGGATAGAAGATCACCTCGCGTATTGTGCGTCCAAGTCTGCACTCGATGCGATTACGCGCGTGTTGTGTCTTGAGCTCGGCCCGTACGGGATTCGCGTGAACAGCGTCAATCCGACAGTCACGCTTACGCCAATGGCAATCAAGGCGTGGAGCGAACCCGCTAAACGCGATCCTGCATTAAAGGGTATCCCGCTAGGGCGATTCGTTGAGCCGGACGAAGTGGCCGCGCCGATTTTGTTTTTGCTGAGTGACGCAGCCGCGATGATTTCCGGCATCGTCATGCCGATTGATGGCGGGTTCACCGCCAGGTGATTGTCAGTGCGTAAAGGTGGACGGTGAATGGGTCTGGACGGGCGCGGGGTCGGGAAATGCCGACGATCCTACTGACCGCCTGGCCCAATCGCGTGCGCCTCAAACGCGGGCCCTTGCACAAAACTCACATCGAATTGCTGGAGCGCTTCGAACTGCGCTTCATCTCCGACGTGGCTAAATATGAGCGGGATCTTTAGCCGGTGCGCGTACCCCACCAACGGCTTCACCACAGAATCCCGCAACGCCGCCCCCGCATCCATCTTGATGAAGTCCAGCCGCGCCATATCCGACACGGACATGATCTGCCCGGCATTGGGCAAATTCCCCGCGACCTTGAACCCATACTTCTGATAGCTCTTCACGAGATACCCAAGGAAAGTCCGATGCGCAACCGCCGCCGGCGGCAACTCAATCACGATCCGCGCCGGATTCAATCCAAACTCGATCAATACCGAAGAGAAGTGCTTGCCGTGATCGTATTTCACGCTCTTCAACAGACGCTCATGGACACGCAGGAACAGTAAGCCCGGCCGCTGCGGGCCAAAAAAATTAAACGCGTGCAATGCGCGTGAGAGCCGGTCGAGCTCGACCAGCTTTGGGTCGTCGTCGAGTTGCGCGAACGGATCGAACGATGCGCCATCGGCGGTGAGCGTCAGCGCCTGGAAACCCAGTTCATCGCCGAATCGCTCCGCACTTTCCACCGACGCCGTCAGCGATTGCGGTAACCCGCGCGTGGTGACATCGAAGATGGGTTCATACGCGCTCGCCAGGCAAAACCCCTCGTAAAAGGCGATGGCCGTGCCCGCGCTCGTCCCCTCGCCCATGACAATGCGCGCGCCGGGAAACGGGTAGTCCGCGGCACGCGAAACAAGTTGCTGGACAGTTGGCGCAATCATGAAGGCGAGCATGTGAGAGGTGTAGCGTCGATGGTAGCAGCGCTGCGCGTGGTGCCTTGCACAAAATCCACATATTGATATGAACCAAAACCAATTCTCCGCTCGTGACTAGGGTTAACATTAATTTCACTTAACGTAATTGGTTTTACTATGCGTAATTGAAACGGCGATCTATTGGGAGACTTTCATGGCTGGTGAGAAGAAATTCGCGTCGCAGGCTGACTTGGTGGAAAAGAAGGTGACATTCGAGCGACTCTCCGAGCACGCGTATGCGTACACGGCAGAGGGCGATCCGAATACGGGCATTGTGATTGGGGACGACGCGGTGCTCGTCGCCGACACGCAGGCCACGCCGGTCATGGCGCAGGACGTGATTCGCCGGATTCGCGAAGTCACCGACAAACCCATCAAATACGTCCTGCTCACGCACTATCACGCGGTGCGGGTGCTCGGTGCGTCGGCGTATGGCGCGCAGCAGATCATCGCGAGCCAGGATACGTACGACCTGATCGTCGAACGCGGCGAGCAGGACATGAAGAGCGAGATCGAGCGCTTTCCGCGCTTGTTCAATGCAGTGGAATCGGTGCCGGGGCTGACGTGGCCAACGCTTACGTTCAAGGGCGAGATGACGCTCTGGCTGGGTAAGCTAGAAGTGAAGATCATGCAGCTCGGCCGGGGCCACACCAAAGGCGACACCGTGCTGTGGTTGCCGCAAGACAAGGTGATGCTGTCCGGCGATTTGGTTGAGTACGGCGCAACGCCCTATTGCGGCGATGCCTATTACCAGGACTGGCCGGCAACCCTCGACGCGCTCGCGGCCTTCAATCCCGAGAAGCTCGTACCGGGCCGCGGTGCGGCGTTGAAGACTCCACAACAGGTGGCGGACGGCATCGCGGGAACGCGGGCGTTCGTGAGCGAACTGTTCAACCAGGTGAAGCTGGGCGCCGCAGCGGGCAAGGACCTGAACGAGATCTACAAGCTCACGTATGCCGCGCTCAAGCCGAAGTTCGGCGACTGGGTCATCTTCGATCACTGCATGCCGTTCGATGTCACGCGCGCCTTCGACGAAGCCACGCAATATCGCGATCCGCGTATCTGGACGGCGCAGCGCGACAAGGAAATGTGGGAAACGCTCGAAAGCTGATTGGTGACGACAATGACCATGGCTATCGACTTTCAGACGCTCACGTTCGAGTATCGCCGCTCATCCGATCAAAACGGCGACGCGCCGCTGCATCCGGTTGTTGTGATCGGTGCGGGGCCGGTCGGGCTCGCGACCGCGATCGACCTCGCGCAGCAGGGCACGCCGGTCGTGCTGCTCGACGATGACCACACGTTGTCCTCGGGATCGCGCGCCATTTGCTTTGCCAAACGCACGCTAGAGATCTTCGATCGGCTCGGTTGCGGCGAACCAATGGTCGAGAAGGGCGTGAGCTGGAACGTGGGCAAGGTGTTTCTGCAAAACGAACTGCTCTACGCGTTCGATTTGTTGCCCGAAGCGGATCATGCGCGCCCCGCGTTCATCAATCTGCAGCAATATTACGTCGAAGGATATCTGGCTGAGCGGGCGCGCGAGTTGCCCTTGCTCGATATCCGCTGGCGCAACTCGGTCACGGGCATTACGCAGTCGGACGAATGCGTTTCGCTGCAGATCGACACGCCTGATGGTCCGTACACGTTGCGAGCCAGTTATGTAGTCGCCGCCGACGGTGCGCGTAGTCCCGTGCGTGCACTCATGCATCTCGATGCTCATGGCCGCACGTTCAAGGATCGCTTCCTGATAGCCGATGTGCGGATGAAAGCCGACTTTCCGACCGAGCGCTGGTTCTGGTTCGATCCGCCGTTTCATCCGAACCAATCGGTGCTGCTGCATCGGCAACCGGACAACGTTTGGCGCATCGATTTCCAATTAGGATGGGACGCCGACCCCGTCGCGGAAAAAACGCCGGAGCGTGTGATTCCGCGCGTGCGCGCGTTGCTCGGGCCTGACGTCGAATTTGAACTCGAATGGGTGAGCGTCTATACGTTCCGATGCCAGCGCATGGACAAGTTTCGTCACGGGCGTGTGCTGTTTGCGGGCGATTCGGCGCATGGCGTATCGCCGTTCGGCGCGCGCGGCGCGAACAGCGGCGTGCAGGACGCGGACAATCTTGGCTGGAAATTAAAGTGGGTGATCGACGGCGATGCACCTGACGCTTTGCTCGACACCTACGCTAGCGAGCGCGAGGCCGCCGCTGATGAAAACATCCGCCACTCCACGCGCTCAACCGATTTCATCACACCGAAGAGCGATGTTTCGCGGGTGTTCCGCGATGCCGCTTTACGGCTCGCGAAAGATTGCGTGTTCGCGCGGCGGATAGTGAATAGCGGGCGGTTATCGACGGCTTCGGTGCTGCATGACTCGCCGTTAAGCACGCCGGATCGCGATGCCTTCAATTGCGTGCTTGTGCCGGGTGCAGCGGCGGCGGACGCGCCCGTGTTTTCCGCTGGCCGCAATGGATGGTTCTTGCAACGCACGGGGTCGTCGTTTGCGGGTGTACTGTTTGGCGAATCCTCGGATGCGCTGATCGCATTGAAAGATTTGCGCCCGCAAATGAAGCTTGTTTTGATCGTGCCGGCGGGTTCTGACGTTAAATCGCGCGAAGGCATTGAGGTATTGGAAGACGTGAAAGGTCTGCTGGCCCAACGTTTCGATGCGCATCCGGGCACGTTCTATCTACTGCGCCCGGATCAGCATATTGCTATGCGCGCTCGTTCATTAGAACCCCAGACCGTCCGCGAAGCACTCGCCCGTGCGACTTGCGCCCTGAACGAAACCCAGCCCGTGTGATGATGTCCGCCATGCTCGATACCACCTTGCGCCTCGCCGATCCCGACGCGTTCTATGAAGCGCTGATCGATATGCATCGCGACCTTGGAAACGACGACAGCCAGCTAGTGAACGCGAAATTGATCCTGCTGCTGTCGAACCAGATTGGCGATATGACTGTGCTGCGCGAAGCGATGTTGATAGCGCGAAGCGGCATTGCGGCCGCCGTTGCAGCCTCCACTGCCAGCGTATGAAATTGTAGAAAAGGACAAGCCATGAAACCAGATTCGCCTGGCGCATTCACGAGTCACACCGAGACGAGCCGCCACTATCAGTCGGGCTTCGCTGCCGACTTCGCCACCGAGGCGTTGCCCGGCGCGCTGCCGCTCGGCCGCAATTCACCGCAGCGGGTGAACTACGGCCTGTACGCCGAGCAGCTTTCGGGCTCCGCGTTCACCGCGCCGCGCGGACACAACCGGCGCTCGTGGTTGTATCGGATACGGCCGGCAGCCGTGCATCAACCATTCACGCAGATTGAAGGCAATGACGTGCGGGCGAAGCTCGTCGCGAACTTCGCTGAGGTGCCGCCCACGCCGCCGAACCAACTGCGCTGGGACCCGTTGCCGATGCCCGATTCGCCCACGGATTTCATCGATGGCTGGGTGACAATGGCCGGCAACGGCGCGGCCGAATCCATGCAAGGCTGCGCGATCCATCTCTACGCCGCCAACCGTTCAATGCAGGACCGCTTCTTCTACAGCGCCGATGGCGAACTGCTGATCGTGCCGCAGGAAGGACGGTTATCCATTGCGACTGAATTCGGCCGGCTCGATATAGAACCCTTCGAAATAGCGGTCATTCCGCGCGGTGTGCGTTTTTCCGTCACGCTGCCGGACAACACGGCGCGCGGCTACATTTGCGAGAATTTCGGCGCGTTGTTGAGGCTGCCGGACCTGGGGCCTATCGGTTCGAATGGTCTCGCGAACCCGCGCGATTTCCTCACGCCGCACGCGGCTTATGAAGACCGCGAGGGCGCGTTCGAACTCGTCGCGAAGATGAACGGTGTGTTGTGGCGCGCGGATATCGGCCATTCGCCGCTCGATGTGGTCGCGTGGCACGGCAACTATGCGCCGTACAAATACGACCTGCGCCTGTTCAACACCATCGGTTCGATCAGCTTCGATCACCCCGATCCGTCGATCTTTCTCGTGCTGCAATCGCAGACGGATACGCCGGGAGTGGACGCTATCGACTTCGTGATTTTCCCGCCGCGCTGGCTCGCGAATGAGGATACCTTCAGGCCTCCCTGGTTTCATCGGAACGTCGCGAGTGAATTCATGGGCCTCGTGCATGGCGTCTACGACGCGAAATCCGAAGGGTTCATGCCCGGCGGTTCCAGCCTGCATAACTGCATGTCCGGACATGGGCCGGACGCGCAGACCTTCGAGAAGGCATCGAACGCGGATACATCGACACCCGTGAAAGTAGGCGACACGATGGCGTTCATGATCGAAACGCGCACGCTGATCAAGCCGACCCGCTTCGCTCTGGAAACCGCGCAATTGCAGGCGCATTACTACGAGTGCTGGCAGGGACTGACCAAACATTTCAACCCGGAGCAACGATGAGTTTTTCAGTCGGCCGGAACCAAGATGCGCATGAAGCGCTTGAAGCAACGCGCGATCCAACGCTTAAAAGCTGGATCGAATCCGCGAACGATCGCTCAAGCGACTTCCCGATCCAGAACCTGCCGTTCGGCATTTTCACCGACGAAGTCAATCCGCTGCCGCGTGCGGGCGTGGCGATCGGCGGCTGGATTCTCGACCTCGCCGTCGTGCATCGCGCGGGTTTGATCGAATGCGAACCGGTGTTCGCGCAGCCCACGCTGAATGCGTTTATTGCATTAGGACGCGATGCGTGGCGACACGTTCGTGTCCAGGTGAGCGCACTGCTCGCAGCCCATTGCGACACGCTGAAAAACAACACGGCACTGCGGCCGCGTGCGCTCATACCCCGGGCGAATGCGACGCTGCATCTGCCTATCGATATCCCCGGCTACACGGATTTTTATTCGTCGAAGGAACACGCGACCAATGTGGGGTCCATGTTTCGTGATCCTAAGAACGCGTTGCTGCCGAACTGGTCAGAGATGCCGATTGGGTACAACGGGCGCGCTTCATCGGTGATCGTGAGCGGTACGCCGGTGCGCCGGCCGAGCGGCCAGATCAAGCTGCCCGACGCTGAGCGGCCGGTGTTCAGTGCATGCCGGAAGCTGGATATAGAACTGGAGACGGGGTTTATCATCGGCGCGGGGAATGCGCTCGGCGAGCCTATTGGTTGTGAAGAGGCGGAGTCGCATATCTTCGGCATGGTGTTGCTGAACGACTGGAGCGCCCGCGATATCCAGCAATGGGAATATGTGCCGCTCGGGCCATTCAACGCGAAGGGTTTCGCGACCACGATCTCGCCGTGGATCGTCACGCTCGACGCACTCGAGCCATTCCGTGCCGCCACGCCGAAACAGGAGCCTGAACCGCTTCCGTATTTGCGCCACGCTGGCAATCACGCATTCGATATCGAACTCGAAGTGCATCTGCGGCCTGCGCTAGCTGAGTCGGCCACGAAGCTCACGCGAACCAATTTCAAGCTGATGTACTGGTCGATGGCGCAGCAACTCGCGCATCACACGGTGGCGGGTTGCAACACGCGCGTGGGCGATCTGATGGGTTCCGGCACGATCAGCGGCCCGACGCCGGATTCATGTGGAAGCTTGCTTGAGATGACGTGGAACGGACAGCGCCCGATCACGCTGGACGAGGGCGGCGAGCGCAGGTTTATTGAAGACGGGGATGAATTGACGCTCACCGGATGGTGTCAGGGCGAGGGGTATCGGGTGGGGTTCGGCGAATGCAAGGGCGTGATTTTGCCCGCGCGCGGCGTGGCGGAGTAGGGCAGTAGAGTGCAGCGGCGCGGGCGTCGCAGAGGATGAAGCTAAAACCTTCAAACCTAAACCGCCCGCCCGATACTCGCGCGATGTGCCCGTCGATCCAGCGACGCCGACAGCAACGTCAATCCAAACGCGCCGCAAGCCATTACTACACCCACCCACGGTAGCGCGCTGAGCGCCGCACCTGCGCCAATCGTCATGCCGCCGAGCCACGCGCCTGTCGCGTTGCCGAGATTGAATGCACCCTGATTCAACGTCGACGCGAGATTCGGCGCATCGCTCGCGCGGTTCACGATCAACATCTGCAAGGGGGGAACAATCGCGAAAGCGAGCACGCCCCAGACGAAGATGGTGATCATCGCGGGAATGGCGGCGTGCATCGTGGCGGCGAAAATGGCCTGGACCACGATGATCGATACGAGAAACGTCAACAACGAGCGCAATAGCTTCCAGTCAGCGAGCTTGCCGCCCAGTGTGCTTCCGACAGTCAATCCAAGCCCGAACAACAGCAGCACCAACGTGACCGCGTGCGGCGAAAAACCCGTGACGTCCTCGAGGATCGGCGTGATGTACGTGAACACGGAAAAGAGACTCGCCGATGCCAGCACGCTGATGCCGAGCACCATCAGCACTTGCGGGTTCTTGAGCACGTTGAATTCGCGCAGGATGCTCGATTCCCGCATCTCGATGTGCTTCGGCAAGCACACGGCCAGCGCACCCGCCGCGCCCAGCCCGATCAGCGTCACCACCCAGAACGTCGCGCGCCAACCGGCGACCTGACCCAGCGCGGTGCCAAGCGGCACGCCGAGCACGTTCGCAAGCGTGAGGCCGGTGAACATCAGCGCAATGGCTTGCGCGCGGCGGTTGGGCGCGACCAGGTCCGCGGCGACCACGGAGCCGATCCCGAAGAACGCGCCATGACAGAACGCGGTCAGAATGCGCGCGGCCATCAGCATCCAATAACCCGGCGCAACGGCGCACAGCAGATTGCCGACGATGAACACGCCCATCAGGCTCATCAGCGCTTTCTTGCGCGGCATTTTCGCGGTGACGATAGCGAGAATGGGGGCGCCGATAGTCACGCCCAGCGCATAACCCGACACCAGCATGCCGGCTGCGGGGATGGAGACCCCGAGGTCCCGCGCGACGTTGGGCAACAAGCCCATGATGACGAATTCGGTCGTGCCGATACCGAACGCGGCAATGGCGAGGGCGAGAAGGGGCAGAGGCATGGGGTACGCGGTGACTGAGTGCTGGCCGGTCGCGCGTTATCGGGGTGAAGAACGCAGGCTCGGGCGAGCTGAAGGGATCAAATTGTACCGAACGTTGTTGGGTTTGCTTGGTGAAAACCCTGAGATTTGCGCAGTTGATTCAACGAGTTGGGTTTTCAGCCTTGTGGGAGGCTCCCGGTGTTGCTTTTTGCCATCGGGCGGACTAGTTTGCAGGGTTCCTGCTTTTCAACCAAGGACCTTCATGACTGCACTCCGGCATTTTTTCCCGTTGATTGTTGCAGCGCTGCTGGCATTCGCGGTTGTGCCGGGGGTGTTTGCTCAGGAAGCTGACGCGAGTGCGGGACCGATTCGCACCACGGGCGGCAGCGTGGTGTTCGTTCAGCAAGGCGCCACCGTCGAAGCTCAAATCGATGGCAAGCCGTTCGATCAGCTGAACGCTCGCCGCATTGCGCATTTCGAGGAGCCGTCGGGGGCTCGGATGATTGTCGAAGCATTCGATACCGGCTTACCCGAACTCGTTCTCTACGATTTCACCAGGCGGCCGCCCACGGTTGAGCGCATGACAAAGCGCATGAAACTCACCGGCGTGTTCTGGCAGCGCGATGAAGTGGTGCTGAAAAGTGCCGATGGCTGGTACAGGTTCCAGCGCGGGACGCTGACGAAACTGACGTCATCGAAGATGACTTATCACTAAGTCCGCACTGCCATCACCCGATCCCCCGCGACTACGAAAATTCGCTCGCCGCGCGCGCTTGCGTTCACCTCGAAGCCGCCGGTAAATCCGCCGAACGCAGGCAGCACGCCCGCATCCGCACCAAAACGAAAACACGGCAATCTCGCGCTATCGAGCCGGGTCGCGACCCGGTACACCGGATGTTCATGCCCCGCCAACGCATACGCGCCCGTCACGCGCTGCGGATAGTGGCACAGCGCCCAAGGCCCGAACCTGTACGGTTCTTCAACCACCTCGAGCGCGAGCGCGTCGGGCGGCCCGCCAGCATGGCGATCATGATTGCCTTCCACGAGGATCAGCCTCAAGCCGGCATGCCGCTCGCGCCACTCGGCCAACGCGCCGAGCGTAGTCAACGCATGTGACTCACGTGCATGCAGCAGATCGCCGAGAAACACAATCGTCGCCGGCCGATGCATCGAAATCAGGGTATCCAGGCGCGCAAGCGTTTCGCCCGTCGAACCTTCCGGCACGGGAATGCCCCGAGCGCGAAACACCGCGTCCTTGCCGATATGCGCATCGGCGATGAACAAGGTTTGCCGCACCGGATCGAACGCCGCCCGCGCCGCTGACAACACCAGCGCATGGCCGCCAACATCCACCGTCAACGCCTCGAGCATCATGCGCGTGCCGCCTTTTCCAGATCGGCGAGCATGCGCGCGACACGATCAGACAACTTCTCGGTGCTCACCTTCTCCCGCAACCGCGCGATGATCAGCGGAAACGCAAACGGCGTCGGTTTCTTCGGGCGCGTAAGCGCGAGCCGGCTCGCGCTCATGCTTTTGAGTGCGGCTCGGATCCTGTCAAGTTCGAGTTCCTGCAGCATGACCTCTTCCTCGGCCTGCGCAAGCAGGAGGTTGCCGCTGTCATGCCGGCGAAAAACTTCATAGAAGAGCCCACTCGATGCCTGCAGTTGCCGCGCACTTTTTTGTTGTCCGGGATGCCCCTGGAAGATCAACCCGGACACCCGCGCGATCTCGCGAAAGCGCCGGGCGGCAAGCTCGGACGAATTGAGGCTGGCGAGAATGTCGTGTTCGAGATTATCGGGCGAAAAAAGTCCGTCTTGTATGAGCGTCTCCCAGTCGAAGGGGCGCGCTGACAACAACTCGAAGCCGTAATCGTTCATCGATATGGAGAACGTACTCGGCTGATCGCGCGCCACGCGCCAGCCGATCAGTGAGCCAAGCCCGACATGCGCCATCCGTCCCGCAAACGGGTAGCAGAACAGGTGATGCCCCTCGCGCGAACGAATCAGTTCGACCAGCAATACGCCCGGCTCGGGCAGCGCCGACCACTTTGCCTGCAATTCGAGCAGCGGCCGCACGGCCTGCATCTCGGGTTCGTCGTAGACACCGTTCACGGCGCGCGCCAGCATCATCAGCGTGGCATCGGCGAGCTCGGACGACAGCGGCATCTTGCTGCCGGCCCATTGCGGCATCGCGCCGCGCGAG
>Ga0302234_10002353_pt1 | contig 12103 bp, 9 predicted proteins | sample II_Palsa_N3_2_FD_193576 | JGI IMG/M metagenome (GOLD analysis project Ga0302234, IMG submission 193576) | Peat permafrost microbial communities from Stordalen Mire near Abisko, Sweden - II_Palsa_N3_2 | ecosystem: Environmental > Terrestrial > Soil > Palsa > Peat permafrost | place: Sweden... | reverse complement strand
CCAGGTCCACCTGAATGTTGCGCGCCTCGAGCGCCTTGATCACGCCGATATGCGCGAACCCGCGCGCCGCGCCGCCACCAAGGGCAATGCCGACGCGAATGGGCCGCTGCGGTTTGGCGAGCGGTGGGACGACGGGCGGCGTGGCAGGCGGATTGGTCGACGCGGTATTGACCGGCGGCTGCGAGGGGGTCTCCGGCCGGCTGCCGGTCGTCGTACAGGCGGTCAGGACAGCGGATGCCGCGGCAATCGAGAAACTGCGGCGGGTGAGGCGTGGGGCGGATTGTGTCAACGATTTCTCCAGCAACGGCGCCGGTCCCGCAGAGGGTTCCAAAGCGGCCGCGTTTCAAGCGAACAGGATCGCCCGTGGCGTTCTTCTTACGGCACCGCGATCGCGGTGAATCACGGCGCGCGCACATCATAAATCAAAGCCTGATGGCGGCGCGTTGCGCGTGAAAAAACGTTACAGATGCGTCGTCCGGACTCACGCCAACGTCTGCCACGACGCTGCTCGTCGCGCGCACCCGGCCTGGGAACAGGCCATCGGAAGGTATAATTCGGCTCTTGCATTTTTCATCCGCCTCCGTGCCCGGCGACCGTTGCCGCACGGACGCGTTCCGCTGCCGCGCCTGCTGGTATTTCACTGCCGCGCGCCGGCGCCTGCCTTCCGAGTAACCGCTTATGACCACCTCCGTTCGCACCCGTTTCGCACCGAGCCCCACTGGCTATATCCATCTCGGCAACATCCGTTCTGCGCTGTATCCGTGGGCGTTCGCGCGCAAGACGAAGGGCGCTTTCGTGTTGCGGGTCGAGGACACCGATGTGGAGCGCTCCACGGAAGCCTCTGTCGACGCCATCCTCGAAGGCATGGAGTGGCTCGGCCTCGATTACGACGAAGGCCCGTTCTACCAGATGCAACGTATGGACCGCTATCGCGAAGTGGTCAAGCAGATGGTCGAGCAAGGGCTAGCGTACCCGTGCTACATGTCGACCGAAGAACTCGACGCGTTGCGCGAGCGTCAGCGTGCGGCCGGCGAAAAGCCGCGTTACGACGGCACGTGGCGCCCGGAACCGGGCAAGGTGCTGCCGACCCCGCCGGCGGGCGTACAGCCCGTGATGCGCTTTCGCAACCCGCTCACGGGCGTGGTGGTGTGGGACGATGCGGTGAAAGGCCCTATCGAGATCTCGAACGAAGAACTCGACGATCTCGTGATCGCGCGTCCGGACGGCACGCCGACCTACAACTTCTGCGTGGTGGTGGACGACCTCGACATGCATATCACGCACGTGATTCGTGGCGATGATCACGTCAACAACACGCCGCGCCAGATCAACATCCTGCGCGCGCTGGGCGGCGAGCCGCCGGTCTACGCGCACTTGCCGACCGTGCTCAACGAGCAGGGCGAAAAGATGAGCAAGCGTCATGGCGCGATGAGCGTGATGGGCTATCGCGATGCCGGCTTTCTGCCGGAGGCTGTGCTGAATTACCTCGCGCGACTGGGCTGGTCGCACGGCGATGCGGAGATTTTCACGCGCGAACAGTTTGTCGAATGGTTCGATCTCGAACACCTCGGCAAGTCGCCGGCTCAGTACGATCACGACAAGCTCAAGTGGCTCAACGCGCACTACATCAAGGAAGCGGATAACGCACGTCTGGCTGAACTGGCGCGGCCGTTCTTCGCAGAGTTGGGCATCGACGAAGCGACGATCGCTCAGGGCGCAGACCTCGTCGCCGTAGTGGGCCTGCTGAAGGACCGCGCTACGACGGTCAAGGAGATCGCGGAGAACGCCGCGATGTTCTATCGCACGCCTGCGCCTGAAGCGGAAGCGCTCGCGCAGCATGTGACCGATGCGGTGCGCCCGGCCATCGCCGATCTCGCGGTTGCGCTGAAGAGCGCGGAGTGGACCAAGGAAAGCATCTCGGCCGCGTTCAAGGCCACGCTCGGTGCACACAAGCTTAAGATGCCGCAGCTCGCCATGCCGGTGCGTCTGCTGGTGGCGGGCACGACCCACACACCGTCGATCGATATGGTGTTGATGCTGTTCGGCCGTGACGTGGTGGTGAGCCGCCTCGAAAAATCGCCCACCTGAACGGTGTGAGAGGGATTGCATGCGTCTCGTGAAAAAAGTCGCATGGAATCACTCAGAGGGTATTTACAAAGCGAGGTTTGCTCTCTAAAATCTCGTTTCTGTTCTGCAAGGGGGGTATAGCTCAGCTGGGAGAGCGCTTGCATGGCATGCAAGAGGTCAGCGGTTCGATCCCGCTTACCTCCACCATCAGAGCAGATTGAAGTCTTTTCCGGTGTCCGGATGTTGTGGCAAAAAAGACTTCACAAGTAGTAACAATGTAGTTAGAATATTGGTCTTCGCTGCTAACGAGTTGAATTTAACGTCAATTAGCAGCAAGATAAAGACAGATCTGAAAAGATTATGTCCCCTTCGTCTAGAGGCCTAGGACATCACCCTTTCACGGTGAGTACAGGGGTTCGAATCCCCTAGGGGACGCCAAACATCAGCGTCGCTTTAATGTTCGAATGAAGCAGGTTCGAAAGAACGTAAAGCGGTGCAGCTTGCAGAGAAATAACCGACGCTCGCAAGCTTGGGTGTAAAGACTGGAGTGGTAGTTCAGTCGGTTAGAATACCGGCCTGTCACGCCGGGGGTCGCGGGTTCGAGTCCCGTCCACTCCGCCAGACAAAGCCCGTTCATGTGAACTTGAACGGGCTTTTTCATTAAAGGTGTAAGCGTACGTTGTCCCCTTCGTCTAGAGGCCTAGGACATCACCCTTTCACGGTGAGTACAGGGGTTCGAATCCCCTAGGGGACGCCAAAGACGGCGTACAAAAATCTGGAGCGGTAGTTCAGTTGGTTAGAATACCGGCCTGTCACGCCGGGGGTCGCGGGTTCGAGTCCCGTCCGCTCCGCCAGATTACTCGAAACGTTCCGTACGGAACTGTCCAAATAGATAGCGCAGGGCCTTGTGAATATGGGTTCTGCGCTCATCGTCCGAAGTAACTTTCCAGTTCGTAGTGTGGCTTGTCTGGCTGAGTCTCAACGTTGTTGATTGACTTGATGCCCGCTACAAAGCGTTTCCGTGAATTGCGAAGGAATCCTATCTGAATCCATTCAGCCGGAAAAACGCTCTGGTCGGGATTGCCTCTGCTTTAGTGCCGAAGATGGCCACGAACAGGGAGGAAACTAGACTTCGCTTTCCTTCAGCACATCGGTCGCCGCTTCGCAGGCACCGCGCAACTGTTCGCGCATCAGGTCCTGAACGATCGGGTCGCCGGAGACGATCGCGTTCTTGATCTTCACTGCCAGCTCGCATGACACACGCATTCGCCCACCACGCGACATCGCGATGCGTCGCAAGCGCCGCACGGGCCCGATCAGGCTGGCGTGCGTCGCCTGTAGTGTACGGTTGTCGGCTAGTGTCATCACGATCGCATAGAAACGGTCGAGGCCATCGACATAACTTGCGGGATCGTTTGCCGCCAGGCTCGCCTGCATCGCGTCGGTCACGTCCTCGAGTTGTGCGCGACCGAGCGCCGTGATCCGTTCTGCCGCAAGCTGCACCGCGAGGCATTCCAGCGCCATGCGCACCCGGTAAATCTCCGTCACGTCACGCAGCGTCACCGACCGCACAAACGCACCAACCCGCGCCACGACCGTAACCAGTCCTTCACGCTCGAGCTGCGCAAACGCCTCGCGCATAGGCGTGCGGCTTACGTTCAACTGCTTGGCGACCTGCACTTCGGAGAGCCTGCTGCCGGGCTCGAGCACGCCTTCAACGATCGCCTCGCGCAGCGCCGGCACGACGACACCGTCGCTCAATGAATCGCTAGGCGCATCTACGGTGCGCATGCGCGAGTGATATTTGCGGCCGATCGCATCGAGCGCATGCTCCGGCGTCCCTTCCGCTGATTCCCGCAATTTAGTTTTCGTCGACGAAGTCATTGACATCCCGGCCTAGGCTGAATACGCTGTATACAGATTATACAGCAAGCTAGTCGCAAGGAGACTATTTTGGATAACGCATCTCTGCCGCAGCCGGTCCTGATCGATCGGACGGATTCGGTTCTCACGTTTACGCTCAACAATCCGGAAGCGGGCAACGAAGTCACGGCGCCGATGTTCGACGCGATGATCGCCGCGTTGCGCGCAGAAGCCGTCATGCCGGCCGCCCGGGTGTTGCGCATTCGTGCGCGTGGCAACGTCTTTTGTACCGGCCGCGAGCGGGCCGGACGTGACGCGGTGTCGATCCATCAGGAAGTCTCGCGACTGATCGAGTTGAAGCGTCTGCTGCGGGCTTCGTCGCTGATCACCATTGCCGAAGTGCAGGGCAACGCCTTCGGGTTCGGCTTCGGCCTCGCCATCCTGTGCGATTTCACGCTGGTGTCGAACAGCGCGAGCCTTGCGTTTCCTGAGATGAGGAAGGGCCTGCCGCCCGCGGCCATCATGGCTTATCTCGGCAGCTACTCGCTGCCCAAGCACGTGTTTCCGATGGTCCTGTTCGGCGATGAAATCACGCCCGAAGCTGCGCTTGCCGCAGGCCTCGTCACCCGTGTGGTCCCTGGAGAATTACTGCAGGCCGAAGCCGAAGCGCTCACCGAGCGTGTCCTCGCACTCGACGACACGGGCGCGCGTCAGTGCAAGGCGTTCTTCCAGTCCGCACAGGAAAGTCCGATCGAACATAACTTCCGCTGCGCCACCGAAACGCTGACGGTCGCAGCGCTGCGTCTGCAGGGCAAGTGAGCTGTTGCGCCAACCCATTCGACAGGCCATGCAGGTCTGCAGGAGACGGATATGAGTGTGAACGCAGGGGCGCGGCTCGACCGCTTGCCGATGTCGGGTTTTCATCGCCGCATCATGTGGCTGATCGGCATTGGCATGTTTTTCGACGGCTTCGATATCTATGTGGCGTCGACGGTGCTCGGCGCCACGCTGAAAAGCGGCTTTTCGACGCTCGGACAGAACGCGCTGTTCGTGTCGCTAACCTTCCTTGGCATGATGCTCGGCTCATTGGCAACCGGCTTTCTGGGCGACCGGTACGGCCGGCGCTTTACCTACCAGTCCAACCTCATGGTGTTCGGCCTGGCATCGCTCGGCGCCGCGCTCGCTCCGAACATGACGGTGTTGATCGCCTGCCGCTTCGTGATGGGACTCGGTCTCGGCGCGGAGAACGTGGTTGGCTATTCGACGCTTACGGAGTTCGCTCCGCCTGCCTCGCGGGGCAAGCTACAGGGTCTGATGGCCGTCTTCGTGGTATCCGGACTGCCGGTCGCGGGGCTGATCGGGCTCCTGCTGATTCCCATGCTCGGTTGGCGCGGCATGTTCGTGCTCGGCGGGATTGGCGCGATCGGCGTTTGGTACGCGCGCAAGTCCTTACCGGAGTCGCCGCGTTGGCTCGAGTCGGCCGGACATGATAAGGAAGCCGAAGCGATTCTGTCGGCGATCGAAGCCGAGGTGAAGGCGGAGCACGGCGGCATGCCATTGCCTGCGCCGTCGGCCAAGCCCCTCATCGCGCCCTCGCGCGAGCTCGGCTCGCTGTTCACCGGCGTCATGCTGCCGCGGATGATCGTCGGCTGCGTGACGCTGATTGTGATCAATACGTTGCTGTACGGCTTCGTGACGTGGCTGCCGACCTTCTTCGTGCACCAGGGCTTCAGTATTGCGAAGTCGTTCGGGTTCGCGCTCGTGATGTCGCTCGGTGCACCGCTCGGCTCGGGTTTCGGCGCGTTAACCGCCGACCGCCTCGGGCGCAAGACGACCATTATCGGCGCGTCGCTATTGGCCATCGTGTTCGGCTCGATCTATCCGTTCGTGAGCAACGAAGTGCTGCTGCCTATCGTCGGATTGCTGCTCGTCATTCCCATCTATGTGCTGGTCGCGCTGCTGTTTGCCATCTACGTGCCGGAACTCTTTCCGACCGAAGTCCGGCTGCGCGCGTCCGGCATTTGCAACACCCTTGGCCGCGGGGCGACGATCATCACGCCATTCATCGTGGTCGCCCTGTTCGCGCACTACGGTGTGATCGGCGTACTAGGTTTGATGATCGGCTTGCTGGCCATTCAGATCGTAGTGGTGGGCGCGCTTGGGGTCGAGTCGACCGGCCAGCGCCTCGAAGATATTCAGCCGAATGGCGCGACTGGGCGCCACGAGGTCGGTGCGGATGCGCGGGTGTCCCCGCTCAAGTAAATACGGAGAATCTGGAATGGATGCAGTGAACAAGCAATACCTGAACGCGCAACTGTTCATCGACGGCAAGTTCGTCGATGCGGCTTCGGGCAAGACCATGGATATCATCAACCCGGCGAACGGCGCGGTGATCGGCCAACTCGCAGCGGCATCGGCAGAAGACGTGGATCGCGCGGTGCAGGGCGCACACACGGCCTTCGAAAGTGGCGTATGGCGCGATATTTCGATCCAACAACGTGCCCGCGTGCTGAACCGCTTTGCAGATCTGTTCGAAGCGGATCTGGGGAATTTCTACCAGCTCGAAACGCTCAACAACGGGCGTCCGCTCGTGGAAACGCGTGCGCAGATTTCGCGCTTGCCGCAGTTCTACCGCTATTTCGCGGCACTTGCATTGACGCGTCGCAGCGATGTGATCCCTATCGAAGGCCCGTATCTCTGCTATACCCAGCGCGTGCCGCTCGGCGTGTGTGCGTTGATGACGTCGTTCAACCATCCGTTGATGATTCTGTCGAAGAGTCTCGCCCCGGCGCTTGCGACCGGCAATAGCGTGGTCATCAAGGCCTCGGAGCAGACGCCGCTCACGACCGTGCGGCTCGTCGAACTGTTGCAGCAGGCCGGCGTTCCGGACGGCGTGGTGAATGTGGTAAACGGCGAGGGCAAGGAAGCGGGTGCGGCGCTCGCACGCCATCCGCTGATTGCCAAGGTAGTGTTCACCGGCGGCACGGAAGTGGGGCGCTCTATCGGTGAAGCAGCGGCGCAGACTTTCGCATTGACGACGCTCGAACTGGGCGGCAAGGGCGCGGTCATGCTCTTTGACGACATGGACCTCGATCGTGCGGTGAATGGCGCGGCTTTCGCCGCGTTTATCGGTGCGGGACAGACCTGCGTATGCGGCGCGCGCATTCTGGTGCAGGAAACGATCTATGCAGCGTTCCTCGAGAAATTCAAGGCGAAGGTCGCGTCGATTCGCGTTGGTGATCCGGCCGACATCAACACACAACTCGGTCCGGTTATTTCGGCGCGTTCGCGCGACCGCATCCTTGCGATGCTGGAACGAGCAATCGCGGAAGGCGCGAAGGTACTGAGCGGCGGCGGCATTCCCGAACACCTGCGCGACGAGGGTTTCTATCTCGAGCCGACCGCGTTCTACGACGTCGACCCGAAATCAGAACTGGGTCAAGGCGAAGTGTTCGGACCGGTCACGGTGATCATGCCGTTCAAGGACGAAGCGGACGCACTGCGCATCGCTAACGACACGCAGTTCGGACTTGCCGCGTCGGTTTGGACGCAGGATGTGGCGCGTGCTCACCGCGTGGCGAGCAAGCTCATCTTCGGCATGGTCTGGATCAACGATCACCATCGCCTGGACCCGGCTTCGCCGTGGGGCGGTTTCAAGAACAGCGGGGTGGGGCGCGAGACCGGCATCGAATCGTTCGACCAGTTCAGCGAACCGCGAGCGGTGACGGTGAATACGAGCGGTACGACAGTCGACTGGTATGCCGATGATGGGCAACTGAAGCGGCTCAATTGATGAATATGTAAAGTACTGCTTAAGTTTAAAGTTAGAAAATAAGCGGCTGTATCTTGATTAGATGCCGCGCGGCGCCTTCGAGCATCGCGCGGCATTTTGCGTTGTACACCTGGCTGCGGGGCCAGCTTGTTTTGCGATCCTTCCGTCTCTCTTTCGCAGCGACTGATCGTGCACAAAAGTGGGCACGTATGCTTAAGAAATGATTAAGCAAGTGCATTGCGTGCACACAATTGGCGCGACGTTTTTTACCCATCTGCGAGATCGCCAGAACAGATTACCGTTCCGTCGAGATGCGCCTGTGTCTTGACGTTTACTGCCTGGCGTATTCGGTTGCATTGGCCGGGCTAGCAACCGAGTATGGGGGAGTGTGGGCAAATGGAGTGTGAAATATGTCGGAAGCGCAAACAGTGCTCAAGGACGATGTAGCGGAACCCGTTTCCGTCGATCTCGCCGAGTCGGCCCCCGTCGATCGTGAAACATTCCATTACTGGTTGTCCGGAGAGCAAAACGTATTTGAGGGAATCGATTTTGCGCTCAGGATTACCAGCTTTCTCGACTGTCACGATGCACTGATGGTTGGCTGCGGTCAGCAACTCGGCTATGTGGACGACTCGCCGCAACGGCGCCCGGATCTGCACGCCTTCGGCCGCGAACTGTATGGTTCGCCCGAATTCGGAGGTCGCCGCTATGTCCGTTCCATCCGCTTGCTCGAAGCGGGCTCGCTCGACACCTTGACCGTTATCGACACCTGTGACCATCTCACCGAACTGGAGTGCGGTTGTCTGTTCGCTGAAGCGAATCGGGTGCTAAAGCCGAGCGGATATTTCATCGTGCGCGTGCCCGTCGGTTACGGGCGGGCAACCGTCTCGCGCAAACGCATGGCAGAAGCGCGTCGAGCAGAAGAGCCCGGCGCAAGAGAGTCGGGCAGAGTCGCGAAGCTCTCTCGCCAGACGAGCGGAACGCGCTTCAGATTCAAGGCGTTTCGCCGCTCGCTTGCCGAAAACTTCGATATAGAACACGCGGTGAATCAACCCTGGCCGAGTCTGCCCCGCTGGTTCAATTCCCGCCGCATCATGCTGTGCCGGAAGCGCGAAGCGCAATGACCACGCGGGCACGCTAACTGCTGCTGTAGGGCCATCCCAAGGCTATCGAAACTCAGTGGGTGAATTTCATGCGCCGAGGGACTACAGTACGAATGTTGCGCGCTCGTCAGAACACAATCTGTCGCGATGTCGACGACGGGTTCGGAGTTTATCGCCATGGCCAAGCATACCGGACCACCAGAATCGGGGGCGGATAGCCCTGCGGAGCGTCCCGTGGGTAGCCTCGCGGACGATTCTCCAGCAGATTCTGGGGAAGACTTCAATCAACGCTTCGATCCTGACCACGATCCCGGGTACGCTTCGCCGCCTGCGCGGTTTGGGCGCCTGGCGCTCTGGGCTGCGTCGGCGAGTGCGCTGACGGTGGGAGTTGCGGCCACGGTTGCATATGGCGTCTGGTTCGATCAGGATCAGCGCGCCTACACGAGGGCGATGGCCACAGCGTACCAGACGCTCGTAACAGGCGTCGCGGTAACGGCCACGGTCACGGCCGCACCGCCGCAACAGAGGCTGTCAGCCGCGGCCGCTTTCGTGCCGAATCCGCCGCTGGTTTCGACAACCGCCGCGGCCGCCGCGCCAGTGCAGACGCAGACAACGTGGTCGGGTCAGGTAAGCGCGGCTGTGCCGCCTGCGGACTCTCAGACCGCGCTAGCCGATGCGGATGAAACAGAACTCACCCCTTCGGCTTTGCCAGCGCAGCCCGATTCAAGCGGCACTCCTTCGTCTTATGCGCTTGCGCCACACGTAAGCATGGCGCGATCCACGACGGCGAGCGGCGGCGTGAAGCAGATTCGGCATCGTCCGGCACCGCGCGTCAAGCCGAATACCGGCCTGTTGGCGCGCATGGAATCGTATTTTCATCGCGTGAACGATAGGCAGCATGGCAACGGAAGCCAGCAAGACCAGGACCTCTACGCCCACTCGTGAGCCGGACCGTCCAGCGCCTGCCGCGCGCAAGCCGGCCTTTACGGTTCGCTTCGGCTGGGGGCCGGCTGCGCTGGCGGGGGTTGCCTTGCTGTGCCTGCTGGCCGGACTCCTCGTCCTCGCAGTGCAGATCAAGGCTATCTTCTCCGATCAGTTGAAGCAGGAATATACGGGGCTGGTTCTCGACGCAATCGGTCGTGCCGAAAGCGCCCGCGATCTCGCTACCGCCCGCCAGCCGCTAACCGGAGATAGTGCAGACAGCACCGCAGAGCCGCAGGACTATCGAAATGCGCGTATCGGTCTTGCCGCCCGTCTCGCGTCTGTTGCTGCGATCGTGAACGTGGATCCGGCAGGGGCGCCACGCATTCCCCAGCGGGCACTCTCGCCCGATGCCAATTTCGACGATACGGATGCCTTGCTGCGCTCGCAATCGTCTTATTGGCGCGCGCGGCGCGATCTTGTCAGCGCCGATCTTCACACGCGGATCTCGCACGTCGCGCGAACGCTGATGGTGTTGTCGGCGCTGATCTTCAGCGCATTGGTCACGGCACTCGGAATGTACGCGAAGCGCACGCGCCAACTGGCGCGCGAGTCGCACCACTTCGAGTTCGCCGCACTGCACGATTCATTGACCGGGCTGCCAAACCGGCGTCACCTGTTTGACATGCTGGCGCGAACCCCGCCGGCAGGGAGGAGTGATCCACTCGCGCATACGCTTGCCGTTCTGTATATCGATCTGGACGGCTTCAAACAGGTCAACGACTCGCGCGGTCACCGTACCGGCGACGAATTCCTGATCGCCGTAGCACGGCGCTTTCGCAAGTCGGTTCGTCCCGTCGATGTGGTGGCACGAATCGGCGGTGACGAGTTTGCCGTGCTGGTGCGCGGATTTTCCATGGACGCTGAACTTGGCTCGATTGCGGAGCGCCTGATCGCTTGTGTTGCCGATACGGGTGAGCAGATGCGGATTGGTTTTGTCAGCGCCAGTATTGGTATCGCAAGCTTTCCGCAACCTGTCGAAGACTACCGGCATCTGCTTGCCGCCGCGGACGAGACGATGTATCAGGTCAAACGCAACGGCAAGAACGGCTACGCGTTCGCGATGCCCGTCGAGCGTTCAAAGGCCCTTTGACCCACACGGCATCGACTGCGCGAATCTGTCCGAAGATATAAGAGTGTGACGCTGCCGATCGGCAAGAGAACTGTGGCGAGACGACCGTGCGGAATCACAAATTTGGCGTGAAATTGACAGACACTGGCGATTTCACCGCCTAGACTGATTACGGTCATTCCGCTTGCGATACGGGCACGTTCCATGTCGACCTTGTGACAGGCCCCACTCTGACAATGCAACCTCAGCGCAACCTGGATGGACCGCAGCTAGACTGTCGTTGATGATCCCCATCGCTTCCCAGGAGATTTGCCATGCCCCAGGTATCGACGACCGAGGCGGACGCCGCGTCCCTCGACACTTCGCGTTCCGGTTATGAACTGCTTGCCGACCCGCTGTTGAACAAGGGCACCGCGTTCAGCGAGGCGGAGCGGGACAGCTTCGATCTGCACGGACTCTTGCCGCCTACTATCGGCACGCTCGAAGAGCAGGTGTCGCGCCGCCTGCAGGTGTTGCGTGCGTTTGCGACGGACGTTGAGCGCTACGCGTTCCTGCGCGACCTGCAGGACACCAATGAAACGCTGTTTTTTGCATTGCTGGTGCAGAACCTCGAAGAGATGCTGCCCGTCGTGTATACGCCGACGGTCGGCGCCGGTTGTCAGCAATTCAGCCGCCTGTTCCGCAAACCACGTGGCCTGTTTTTGAGCATGCCGCACAAGAACCGCATCGAGGAGATCCTTGCACACCCGCGCTTCGACAAGGTCGAGGCCATCGTCGTAACGGATGGCGAGCGCATTCTCGGCCTGGGCGACCAGGGCGCGGGCGGCATGGGCATCCCGATCGGCAAACTGGCGCTCTATACCGGCTGCGGTGGTCTTCACCCTGCAACGACGCTGCCCATCATGCTCGATGTCGGCACCGACAATCCCGATTGTCTGAATGACCCGCTGTACATCGGCTGGCGTCATGAGCGTGTGCGCGGTGAGGAGTACGACGATTTTATCGAGGCATCGTGAGCGCCGTCGCGAAGCGCTGGCCGCATGTGTTGCTGCAATGGGAAGACTTCGCGAAGAACAACGCGACGCGCATGCTCGAACGCTATCGCGACCGTCTGTGTACGTTCAATGACGATGTGCAGGGCACCGCGGCGGTAGCGACCGGCACACTTCTCGCGGCGGTCAATGTCACCGGCGTGCCGTTGACGGAACAACGCATTGCCGTGATGGGCGCGGGCTCGGCCGGTTG
>Ga0302234_10002349_pt1 | contig 12111 bp, 8 predicted proteins | sample II_Palsa_N3_2_FD_193576 | JGI IMG/M metagenome (GOLD analysis project Ga0302234, IMG submission 193576) | Peat permafrost microbial communities from Stordalen Mire near Abisko, Sweden - II_Palsa_N3_2 | ecosystem: Environmental > Terrestrial > Soil > Palsa > Peat permafrost | place: Sweden... | reverse complement strand
GCGCCGACGGCATGTCGATAGCCGCGGGCCAAGATGCGCAACGCCAGGCAATCGCGATCGTGAGTGTGAGCGTGATTGACACGGGCGCCTTCGCGTTGCGCGATTGGGAAGCGCATCGCGGCATGCCGGTGATCTGGGTGGGTGCGGCGCCGCGTGAGCGCGACACCAGCGTTTTCCCCACTGATTATTCGCACATCCTGCCGCTCGATTTCACCGGCGCCGAGTTGCGCCGGATGGTGGCGAAGCTTGCGCAGCAACTGCGTGCGCATGGGGAGCAAGCGCAGGAATCGAGCGCCCTGATCGCGAATGCGGAGTGCATGCAGGCATTGCTGCACGAAGTGCAGACCTTCGCTGATTGCGATACCAGTGTGCTCGTGCATGGCGAAACCGGTGTGGGCAAGGAACGTATTGCGCAGATGCTGCACGAGCAACACAAGCGTTTTTCCGAGGGGCCGTTCGTGCCGGTCAACTGCGGCGCGATTCCTGATGGCTTGTTCGAATCGCTGTTCTTCGGTCACGCGAAAGGCTCGTTCACCGGCGCCGTGATCGCGCACAAAGGCTACTTCGAGCAGGCCGACGGCGGCACGCTGTTTCTCGATGAAATCGGCGATATGCCGCTCTATCAGCAGGTCAAGTTATTGCGCGTGCTGGAGGACAGTGCGGTCACGCGGATTGGTTCGCCCACGCCGGTCAAGGTGGATTTCCGGCTGGTCGCGGCGACTCACAAGAGCCTGCCGCAACTGGTGAAGGACGGTGAATTCCGCGCGGATCTTTACTATCGGCTGGCGGTGATCGAGTTGAAAATTCCGTCGCTGGAGGAACGCGGGGCGATTGACAAGATTGCGTTGTTCAAGTCGTTCATCGCGCAGGTGGTGGGGCAGGAAAAGCTCGCGACCTTACCCGAGTTGCCGTACTGGCTGGCCGATGCTGTCGCTGACAGTTATTTCCCCGGCAACGTCCGCGAGTTGCGCAATCTGGCGGAGCGCATAGGCGTGACCGTGCGGCAAGTAGGATCGTGGGACACCGCTCGGTTGCAGCGGCTGCTCGCGCTTGCCCGCACCTCGCAGCCAGTCCCGCCTGAGCTGAGCGCCGAAGTGCTGGTTGATCGCAGCAAGTGGGACATGAACGAGCGTAACCGTGTGCTGGCCGCGTTGGAAGCGAACGGCTGGCGGCGCCAGGACACGGCGAGTCACCTGGGCATTAGCCGCAAGGTGCTGTGGGAAAAAATGCGCAAGTTCCAGATCTTCGACGAAGAGCCTGAAACGCGCGTCGTGGGTTGAGACGTTGTAGGCGGCAGTGTTGAATCCAACGCGCCCAATGCTTTCGCCGCTGTCCGCTTGGTCTGACTTCTACGCCAGTGCCTTCGTCAACACAGCGAATGTGCGTTCGTCGGTGCGTTCGAATTGCAGCGGTGTCACCGACACGCGTCCCGATGCGACCACCGCTGTCTCGCTGTCGGCCGCGTTCTCACGCGGTCCGCGCTGAAAACGCAGCCAGTGATATTGCAGGCCACGCGGATCGGTTTGCGGCAGGACGTCTATACCTTCCACCAGTCCCACACCCTGGCGAGTCGGGGTGAGCGGGCCTGCCAGCGCGGCGTCTATATCCGGAAAATTCACGTTGAAGCAGGTCGGCGCATCATGCTCGATGGCAAGCAGTGAGCGGATCACACCGGGCGCGAGTGCGCGCGCGGTATCCCAGCGCACGTTGTCGCGGTCACTGAAGGTCTGGCTCAATGCAATGGATGGCAAGCCGAGCAGCAAGCCCGTCATGGCCGCGCCGACCGTGCCGGAAAACATGGTTTCCACACCCAGGTTGCCGCCGCGGTTGATGCCCGACAGCACTAGCGTGGGCGGGGCGTCCTGCATCAGATGCCGCACGGCCATCACCACGCAATCACCCGGGGTGCCAAGCACGCCGAAGCGGCGCTTGCCATGTTCGCTCACGCGCAGCGGCGAATGCAGGCTGATGGAATGCGACGTGCCGCTTTGGTCGTGCTCCGGGGCGACGATCCACACTTCGTCCGCGAGTTCGTTGGCCACCGCTTCGAGGACGGCAAGCCCGGGCGCGTCGATACCATCGTCGTTGGTCAGCAGAACGCGTGCAAGTCTGGGCCGGGGACCAGGCATTGAAGCGGGTAGTGCAGTTGGCATTGCAAATCTCCTGTCGATTGAAGGAAAGCGTCACTCAATCGATTATTCCAGAGATCGCGATGCGGGGTGGAGCGTGAACCGGCAGCGTGAACGGGTCTGTTCGTGAATAGCGGCCTGGCCGGATTTACTTGATACCGAGCCCACGCAGCACGGCATTGCCGTCGTCGGTCAGGCGGAACTTGGACTCGCCCGGGGTCGGGGTCACCATCTCCACGTAGCCGTATTCGCTCAGCGAGGCAACGTCGGGGGGCGCGGCCATCACGTCGATCGGCGCGTGCAGCAGCAACAGCAGCGTGGCGATTTCATGGTGGCTGAGTAATCGTTTGATGGCCCGCACAGGAGCCGATGCGTTGCGGAGGTTCATGACGAACTCCTTTCGTTAATGCTTTGTCTTTGTGTCGTGCAGCGCGTCGATCGCACCCTACAGCGGCGCGTGAAGTTTCGATAAAGTTGGGCAAGGGTATCGATCAACTCTTAGGCGAAACTTAAAACAGACCAAATGCCACGCGTGCGCCTGCTATGGAGACGATTGGCGAGGCTAAAAATTGTGATTGATGAGATTAAAAATTGTAAGCGGGGTTCCTGGGGTTGAACGCGGCGTCGTCGAATGTCTTGGGCGCGATGTTCTGGAACACGATGCTTTCAAAGATCTTGCCGTCGTTGTCGAAGGATTCTGCCGTCCGGAAATACGGCCGCCTCAGGTCCAGTCCAAGAATTTCTTTCTTTGCATAGAACGCGGGCTGTCCAGAAGGGGTTTCGTAAGTGAAGGTGACCACGCGGGCGCCATCGATCGTTTTTACTTCGATGTCGTTGGCGCGCGTGACCCCTGCGTCGGCGAATTTCTTGCCTTCGGCCAGGAACTGCTGGGTGATGTATTCGGTACCAAGATCGCGGACAGAATGCCGGGATTGCGAGCGCGCGAGCGTGCCGTTGAGTGACGTCCAAAGCGCAAACACCTTTAGTACTCCGCCCAGATGGCCGTACATTTCGTTGGGGCGCGCGGTTTCGTCGTAGAGAATCTCCTGGCCCGCGTGTGCGCCGTCCGGCAGCCATTTTGCGTAGACCCGCAGCGGATCGCGCGTCACACGCACCAGCATGTGATCCGCCTGATCCGGCCAGTTGCCGTGGATACGCTCACGCCGCAGCATGGTGAACTCATACGACGGATAACCATTCGGGCCGTTCTTCAGATAGCGTGGCAGCGCCAGCGGATCAAGCGATTTGAACAGCGACACGAGCGCCGCGTCGCTCATGTTGGCAAGCATGCCACTCAGTGCGGCGCGGCTCAGCCAGCGGACCTGGCCATCTAGCGGAAGTTTGCCGACCTGCGCCGCTGGCGTTTTCGGCGGTGTACTCGTGGCGCCTGCGGAGAGCGCCGGACCGGCCGCGGAGGTGGCGGCGGACGTTGGCAATGCGGCCGTGGCCGTGCTGGCCGCCTCCTGCGCGTTCACGGGTATGGAGATGGCTGACAGGGCGAGGGCAGCCAGCAGACTCGGGACCCAAGCACTTGCGCGGATCGGCATGCGGTTTGGGCGGCGCTGTCGTGCTCGATGCATGAAATTCTCCGTGGTCCATTCGTTCTGCTTTGGCTGCTTTGGCGTCGCGCAGTTCACGGCGAAAACCTTTCCTTGTCTTAGAACGGGTCGCCGCGGCCAGAAATTCCCAGGCGACGCGTTTTATCTTCAGATTCCTCAGATGGTCTCCAGCGACAAACCTGCGTGGCCTGCCAGCCGGCATCAACTTTCGAGAATGGCGACTACCCCCTGTCCGCCCGCCGCGCAGATGGAGATGAGCCCGCGGTATGTACGCGTGTCGCCGGGCGCCCGTGCCAGTATCGCCAGCATCTTGGCAAGGGTTCCCACGATCCGTCCTCCGGTCGCCGCGAACGGATGACCCGTTGCCAGCGATCCGCCATTGAGATTCATGCGGCTGCGCTCGATCGACCCGAACGGGCCGTCGAGGCCTAGCTTCGTGCGGCAGTATTCTTCGTCTTCCCACGCCGCGAGCGTGCACAGTACCTGCGCCGCGAATGCCTCATGGATCTCGTAGAAATCGAAGTCGCGAAGCTCAAGTCCCGCACGTTCGAGCAACCGTGGCACGGCGTAAGCGGGCGCCATCAGGAGGCCTTCTTTCTTGTCGAAGAAATCGACGGCTGCGGTTGCCGAGAGCGTGAGATAAGCGAGCACGGGCAAGTTTCGTGCGGCCGCCCATTCCTCCGATGCCAGCAACACCGCCGACGCGCCATCGGTGAGCGGTGTGGAATTGCCGGCCGTGAGCGTCCCGGCGTCGCGGTCGAAGACGGGTTTCAGCGCGGCGAGTCGCTCGGCCGTGAGATCCGGCCGCAGGATGTTGTCGTGTGAAAGGCCTTTGTACGGTGTCATCAGGTCGTTGAAAAAACCGCGCTCGTACGCTGCCGCCAGCTTTCGATGACTGTCGAGCGCAAGCTCGTCCTGCGCTTCACGCGATATTTTCCAGCGCTTGGCCATCAGCTCGCAATGTTCGCCCATTGAAAGGCCGGTACGAGGTTCGCTGTTACGCGGCAGCGCGGGTTTGATCAACATGGCGGGCCGCAGCTTCGCCAGCGCGCTCATGCGCTGTGCCGTGGACTTGCCGCGGTTCGCTTCGAGCAGGATCTTGCGCATCCGCTCGTTCACGCCAATAGGCGCGTCCGAGGTCGTATCCACGCCACCTGCAATGCCCACATCGATCTGCCCGAGCGCGATCTTGTTCGCGACCAGGATCGCGGTTTCAAGACCCGTTCCGCATGCCTGGCTCACGTCGTAGGCGGGCGTTTCCCGGGCGAGGGTGGTGGAGAGCAACGCCTCGCGCGTGAGATTGAAGTCGCGTGAATGCTTGATCACGGCCCCCGCCGCGACTTCGCCGAGTCGCAGGCCGTGCAGGTCGTATCGGTCAATAAGGCCTTGCAGGGCGAACGTCAGCATGTCCTGGTTCGATGCCGTCGAGTACGCCGTGTTGGAGCGGGCGAACGGAATCCGGTTGCTGCCGAGGATTGCCACGCGACGGACAGCGGGAAGGGCGCTCACAGTCATGATGAGGTCTCGTCGAGGGATACGGTGGGCGCTTCAACATCGGTTTCAGCCGGCATCGGTAGTTTAGGATGCCGTATGATTGTGTATAAGACGGCAACCAAATCGCAGCGTTCGTCCATGGCGCGGGCGCGAATCATGGCAATTCCCACTCGAAGCGGCCGCGCAGATGCAATCGCTCACCTGCCAGATCGCGCACTTCAAAGGCGCGTTCCGTCGCCGATGAAGCGGCGGTCCACAACGTGGTTTCAGCGGGCAGGAGAATGGGCGACTTGAAGTCGCCCTGCACATCAGCGGCACCCAGCTGCTTCGACGGTTGCAGCGCCGCGAGCGTGCGTCCGAGCGTCCACATGCCATGCGCGATGGCGCGCGGAAAGCCGAACGCTTTCGCCGAAAGGGCGTGCAGATGAATCGGGTTGAAGTCACCGGACGCTTTTGCATAATTGCGGCCGAGTTGTGCAGGAAGCTGCCAGCGTGCTTCACGGACCAGTGGGGGCGGCACGGTGTCGGCCTGAGCAACAGAAGCATGACCGCGACCCGCGACACCCCGCTTCAGATACACACTGTCCGCATCCCAGACCGCTTCACCGCCGCGATAGATACGAGTATGCAGCGTGAACGCCTGGCCCTTGTCGTGAGCCACCAGTGCGCCGCTTTCCACTTCAATGCGTAATGCCTGTCCCGAGTACAGCGTGCGCCGCAGGCGTACGCTGTTCGATACATGCACGAGACCCATCGCGGGCCATGGAAACACGGGATCGGTGAGCAGCATCAGATGCAGTGGGAACGCCATCACGTGAGGGAAGGTCACCGGCACGCCTTGCTCGGGGATAAAACCGCATACGCGCGCATAGCGGCCGATCTGTTCGGGATCGAGTGTCACGCTTGGGCGCACGAGGCGCAGCGGCGGTAGATCGGCCACTCCCTCCGCGCGCTTGAAAATACCCTGCAGCGCACGGCCATAGAGTTTCGCGGGTGGCGGCAGCGACTCCAGGATCACCGTGCGCATGCGTGGCGAGCCTGACGGCGAGTCTGACGGAAGCGGCATGCCCATGGTCATGCTCCGATCAGGCTTTGTCCGCACACGCGCACCACGTTGCCGGTTATGCCGGCGCAAGCGGGACTGGCGAGCCACGCGATCGTCTCTGCTACGTCCACGGGCTGGCCGCCCTGGCTCATCGAATTCATGCGTCGTCCGGCTTCGCGAAGTCCCAGCGGAATCCGGGCGGTCATCTGCGTTTCAATGAACCCGGGCGCCACCGCATTGATCGTGATGCCCCGTGCGCGCAGCGCTTCCACCATGCTTTGCACGCGACCGATCACGCCGGCCTTCGAGGTCGCGTAGTTGGTCTGGCCGAGATTGCCGGCAATGCCACTGATCGACGATACCGCTATGATCCGGCCGCCTGCATGCAGCACGTTCTGATCGAGCAGCAAGTCGTCTATGCGTTCCTGCGCCGAGAGATTTACATCGATTACGCTGTCCCACGCGGCTTCGGTCATCTTCGCGATCGTCTTGTCGCGCGTGATGCCGGCGTTGTGCACGACGATATCGATACCACCCATGGCCAGCAGCGCAGCCGCGATGGTCTCAGGCGCTTCGGGCGCGGCGATATCTGCGACGATAGCCGTGTGTGCCCCTTGCGACGGCCATGCATCTTCCAGCGCGAGCATGGTCTGGTCGAGCGCGTCTTGTGCTTGAGGGACATCCAGTCCGATCACGTGCGCGCCACGATCGGCGAGGACCTGCGCGATCGCCGCACCAATACCGCGTGCCGCGCCCGTCACGAGCGCACGTTTGCCCGCGAGCGGCTGGTTCCAGTCGGCGGGCTGCGTGACCGGTGTGGTGTCGATATGCACGACTTGCCCCGACACATACGCCGAGCGCGGCGAGAGCAGGAAACGCAGCGCCCCATCAATATCGGCGCCTGGCTCGACCTGAATCAGATTCGAAGAGATACCCCCGCGCGCTTCCTTGCCGAGCGAACGTGTCATGCCTTCCAGCGCCCGTTGCGCGGTCCATGCTCGCGGCGAGGTGCACGATTGGGGCTGCCGTCCGAGTACGACGATACGGCCGCTCTTCGCCACCGAGCGGATGGCATCGTGGAAGAAGCCGTAGAGCGCATGCAGTTGCGTGCTGTCGGTGATACCCGTGGCGTCGAAAATCAGCGCCTGCACCTGATCGTTCGGTGCCGCGCCGGGCGAGCGCGGTTCGAAGCGTCCGCTCATGGCGCCATGTCTTGCCGCGACCGGCAACCAGCCGAGTGCGCTTTCGTGAGCAACGCTCGTCATGCCGAGGCCAGTCAACAGAGCAAGCAGCGGCTCGAACAGCGTGGGCGACGGGCCCGCTCCGATCGCTGCTATACCATCGAATTCCGCGCGTCCTTGTGCGTGCCGCCGCAATACTTCCGGCTGAGGCAAGCCGATGGAGCGCGCGACGCTCGCGCCGAACGGGGAATTGACGAAGTCGAGATAGCGATCTTTCATGCCTGCCTGAATCCGGTTTAACGCTTGTGTGAAGGATCACGCATGGATTTCCTCGGGCTCGTTCGCCAGTGCTTCCTGGCGTTTCTGCAGCGCATCGAGCATACCGAAATCCGCACCGAAGTCATCGACCTTGACGACTTCCACGCCGTAGCGCGCATAGTCGGAGAGTACCTGACGTTCGGTCGCATCGATCAAACCGCGCGTTTCGCAGGCCGCAGCCCACGCGTCGAGATCGGGCAGGCTTTGCGGCACCGGCGGGATCTTCCTGGCCTTGACCGCATCGCGCAGCTTGTGCTCGATCTCGGCATAACGCGGACTGAGCGCGAACATCAACTCGCCGTAACCGAGCGGATCGATATGCACGGGCGGCGCGTACGAGTCTGCAATCAGACGTTCGCGTGCGTCACCGGGCGTGGTCATCAACTCGGCGATAGCGGTCCCCAGCGCATCCCCCGGCACGCGATGCGGCATGCCGAAAGGAAACGCGAGCGCGCGCACGAAGCCTGCGGCGAGCCGCTTCGGATAGTTGGAGAGTACGCCTTCGAAGGCCGTTTGCGCTTGATGCAGCGCATCTTCGACACCCCAGCGCACGAGCGGAAGATCGGCTTCAGGCCGGCCATCGTCTTCGAAGCGCTTGAGCGTGGCCGAGATCAGGTAGAGCTGTGAGAGGATATCGCCGAGTCTCGCCGACAGGCGTTCGCGTCGCTTCAATTCGCCACCGAGCGCGAACATCGATACATCCGCGAGCAGTGCGAACGCCGTGGCGAGGCGAGTGGCCGCGCGATAGTAGGGCACAAGACGCGTGTCGGCGCGGGTGGGCTTGGGGATCAGCGCGCTGCCGCCCAACGCGAACACGAAGCTGCGCACCGCATTCGACGCCGTGAAATTCGCGTGTCCGAAGAAGGCGCTGTCAAAATCACGCAGGCCTTTGGCACGATCGGCATCACGGGTAGCGGTCATCTCCTTGAGCACATACGGATGACAGCGGATCGCGCCCTGACCAAAGATGATGAGGCAACGGGTGAGGATGTTCGCGCCTTCCACCGTGATCGAGATGGGCACCTGTTGATAAGCGCGGGCGAGGAAATTCGATGGTCCCATGCAGATGCCCTTGCCCGCGACCACGTCCATGCCGTCGTTGATCACTTTGCGCGCGCGTTCGGTGATGTGATACTTCGCGATCGCGGAAATCACCGATGGTTTCTCGCCAAGATCAACGCCTTGCGCCGACAAGCGGCGTGCCGCGTCCATCACATACAGGTTGCCGCCCATGCGCCCGAGCGCTTCCTGAACACCTTCGAACTTGCCGATCGCCGTGCGGAACTGCCGGCGCACGGCCGAGTACGCGCCGGTTCCGCGCACGGCCAGCTTCGCCATGCCCACGTTCGACGATGGCAACGAAATGGCCCGTCCCGCCGCAAGACATTCCATCAGCATGCGCCAGCCGTTGCCAACTTGTTCGCGTCCGCCGATCACCCAGTCGAGGGGGATAAATACATCGGTGCCCCAGTTCGGACCGTTCTGGAACACAGCATTCAGGGGCCAGTGACGGCGGCCGATATTCACGCCGGGATGCGTAGTCGGAATGAGCGCGCAGGTGATGCCGGCTTCATCGGCGGGACCAAGCAGGTGGTCGGGGTCGAGTGCGCGGAACGCGAGGCCCAGCACGGTCGCGATCGGCCCAAGCGTGATGTAGCGTTTCTCCCATGTCACGCGAAAGCCGAGCACTTCGCGGCCCTCATGCCAACCCTTGCATACGATGCCCACGTCGGGAATCGCCGCCGCGTCAGACCCCGCGTAGGGGCTGGTCAGCGCGAAGCAGGGGATTTCATCGCCGCGAGCGAGGCGCGGCAGATAGTGGTTCTTCTGTGCTTCGGTGCCGTAGTGCATCAGCAATTCGGCGGGGCCGAGCGAGTTGGGCACCATCACCGAAACCGCTGCAGCGGAGCAGCGCGTGGCGAGTTTCATGATGACCTGCGAATGCGCGTAGGCGGAGAATTGTTTGCCCCCGTACTGCTTCGGAATGATCATGCCGAGGAAGCCCTTCGACTTGATGAATTGCCACGTTTGCGGCGACAAGTCTTGCCAGATTGCAGTCGTTTCCCAGTCGTTCGCGAGATCGCAGAGTTGCGTGCATTCCGTGTCGATAAACGCTCGCTCTTGCGCCGTGAGCACGGGAGCGCCGAGTGCGAGGAGCGTGTCCCATTTCGGGCGCCCGGAGAACAGCGCGGCATCCCACCAGACCGTGCCGGCTTCGATTGCATCGCGCTCGGTCGGCGACATCTCGGGCAGGATCTTGCGGAACAGGTCGAAGATAGGTTTGGTCAGCAGTGCACGGCGCAGCGGCTTGATGGCGAGTACGAGTGCGGGCAGCACGAAGATGATCGCGAGGAGCGCTGTGACAACCGGTCCGGTCACCCCCGCGAACCAGCCGATAGCCACCCAGATCACCGCCCATGCGAGCCAGGCAATAGCGGGCGCTTGCATATACAGCAAAGCGCCGCTCACGATAAACAGTGCGACCACGAAGCTGGCTGTCATGACGACCTCTGCTGATGTTGTTCGATAGTGTGCGCGGGAACGGCATGGAGGCGGGGTGAGTCGGCAGCTTAATGTTCAGCACATTACATACCCGGCGCGTGCGTCCTCACTTCAGGCAATGGCATGTTGCGACGCGGTATGGTGCGCGAACGGACCCGCGCTCAAAGGGTCCGGCGCCAAGGCTGCAGCGCTATTGGAGACCGGTTCGCGCTCAGTGAACATGGAGGCGAAGGGGCAGGCACCGTTTGGAGGAGACAGGGGCGCTTTGAGCGCTGCCACCATGACCAGCGCAAGGCGGCCGATCAATTGCGAGTCCTCCAGACGCTGGCCCTGCGTGAAATCGGCGATAAGGGTACTCGTATCGGCCGCGGCGAGAATGCCGCTGAGAGAGCCGATGCAAAAGTGCAGCCGCCAGCCAAGTTCTTCGCGGGGCAAATGCGGCAGGACGGTTTGAAACGCGCGGAAGAAGCGCTCCGCGACATCCGCATAGATTCCGCGCAGGAAATTGCGAATGAACGGCGACGGATCGGTGTAGGCGCGGCCGAGAAGGCGTAGCAACGCAGGGCCGCTTTTGTCGAGGCAACGGGATTGCTGCAGCGCCGGGATAAACATCGCGCCGAGGATGTGCTCGCAGGTGAGTTGCGAACCCAGCGAAGTCTGGAAGCGTTCGAGCAAGGCCAGGCGGTTCTGGTTGAGACCGTCGAGGCGACGAGTGAGCATCGCGTGGATCAGCGCGTCCTTGCCGCCGAAGTGATAGTTCACGGCAGCCAGGTTTGCATCGGCACGAGCAGTGATAAGCCGCATCGACATGCCTTCGTAACCGGCGTCGATGAAGAGCGCTTCGGCGGCGTCGAGCAAGCGAGTCCTGGTATCGCCGGACGCGCGCGATGGCGCGCGACTGGGAGGGTTAAGCGTGGAACGGGTAGGCACTGGCGTCTCCGGAACCGTTGAAACGGTCCACATTCTGGGAATGATCGAGTAAAGCCTTTAATTAAAACGGGTGTTCTAATCAAGATAAAAAGCTTTAGCGATATCGACAAGCCATTTTATGGAGCGTGCTCTCTAGAAAGAGAACGGTCGTGCGAGGGGAGGGAGCGAACAGGTATGAATCGAGTGAAAAAAATGGGGACGCGAACGCGTCCCCATTGGGTTCAGAACTTTAAGCCGAGCTTGCAGCCCCGACATGCTGGGCCGACTCGGTCATGTCGATACCGCGCCGTTCGCGGCTAAAGAGAATAAGCGCCGCGATCACTACGGCAACCGTGCCGCCGACCAGTGCCATGGCGAGTCCATAGTTATTGCCATTCTTGATGGCGATAGACGCCTGCATGGTGGCATTGACCGAAGCCAGCAGATTGCCCAACTGATAAATGAGCCCGGGGAATGTGGCGCGAATCTCATCGGGCGAAATCTCATTCAGGTGTACCGGGATCACCCCCCAGGCTCCTTGAACAGAGATCTGCATCAGGAACGCTCCGGCGGCGAGCGCGACCGGGCCACTTGAGAACGCCCAGAGCGGCAATACCGGCAATGCGATCAAAGCGGCAATAAAAATTGCCCAGCGGCGCCCGATTTTCTCCGACATGGATCCGAAGAACAGTCCTCCGCAGATTGCTCCGACATTCAGGACAATGGTAATGAGCGCAACTGTGTGTGGATCGAAGTGATGCTGTTCGCGCAGGAAGGTCGGGTAAAGATCCTGGGTGCCGTGCGAGAAGAAGTTAAACGCGGTCATCAAGACAATTGCATAAATGGACAACTTCCAGTTCTGCTTGAGCGTCTTCAGCAAGCCGGGCCGTGGCCGTTTTTCCATGGCCTTCCATGCCGGAGATTCAGGCACGTGTGCGCGCACATATAAAACCAGCAGCGCAGGGGCCACGCCG
>Ga0302234_10002347_pt1 | contig 12121 bp, 9 predicted proteins | sample II_Palsa_N3_2_FD_193576 | JGI IMG/M metagenome (GOLD analysis project Ga0302234, IMG submission 193576) | Peat permafrost microbial communities from Stordalen Mire near Abisko, Sweden - II_Palsa_N3_2 | ecosystem: Environmental > Terrestrial > Soil > Palsa > Peat permafrost | place: Sweden... | reverse complement strand
GCCCTGGAACAAAGGAATCGGTACCCGCCACTCTCGCTCCCGAACTAAGCGTTCGACCGGACTGCGGGTATAGGATGTCGCGACAATCGAGCGCTGCGGGCCGCAGCCAGTCAACTTTTGCGTTAGGTGCTAAATGCAGTCATTCGTATTCGGTGGGGAGAAGCATGAACGACTGGAAATTGCCGTACATGGTTACGAACGTGGGGCCACTGGCGACTACCACGATGACAACTGGCTATCCGTTGAGGTATCTATTCGCTCGGGTGCCTTTCAAGGCCGATTCCAAGCGGCTTTCCTAACAGGTGAGCTTGAGGCCTTTCACGACCAACTCGTTTTGCTTCATCAAACACTTAGGGGTAAAGCAGAGTTCCGAACGCTCGAAGAGCAATTGACCCTTAGTCTAACGAGCGATGGCCGTGGTCACATGCAGCTTAGCGGAGAGGCACTTGACCAGGCCGGCATAGGAAACCGTCTTATCTTCGGCATTCTTCTTGATCAAACTCAGTTGCAATCGTCGGTGCAATCCTTAGCAGCGGTCCTTGCCGCCTATCCGGTTCGCACCTAACCATTCGTTCAAGGCGGACGGCTTCGCCGCCGCTTAACTCAAGCGTTAGGGAGCCATGATGGACTACATACCCACTGCTTGTGTGATTCTGGTGGGCGTGGCTTACCTGATCACGTACGTCGCAATGCAGATCAGCCTAAGGCGCGTAGTAACGCGTCTAAAGCAAATTGATATGCCTCTATGGCTTGCAATGGGCAGTCCAAAACCCACATATTTGACAAGATTTAGGGACTACACCACTTCGAGACCAATAAACTTAGGCGTGCCACCTACGGAGTACAGCGAACTATCAATGTGGCTAGCTCAGCGTGGTTACAAACAGTTGAACGATATCGAGATCACTGTAAATTCTGACCGATACAGGTTGCTGCGTAACGTGCAATTTGCAATTTTAGCCCTCGCGGCTTGCGCGTTTCTCTACTTTCGATTCGTAGCTCACCGAGTGGCCCCCTAACCATTCGTTCAAGGCGGACGCCTCCGGCGCCGCTTAGCTCCAGCGTCAGCCAATGGAAATGTTCGGCGAAGGACTCCTCATCGGCAGGGTTGCCCTAATGGCATTTGCGCAAGTCATTGCGGCAATAATTGCTTCCGGGTCAGTTTCGCTGAGGACATGTGTTCACTGACCGTTCCAGGCCATCTGCTCGTTGCAACGCGCCGCGCTGGCTACTGTTGAAGGTTCTTTGCGTTAGACGAATAACGCGCAGCGAATGCCACGATCAGGCTGTGCACCGATGTACTGTTCGAGCACGTTTGCTTGGCACATGTTCGTTTGACTCAAGTTCAAGGTGCTCCAGCTGAGAGGAGTGTCCGCGGGCATCCACTTTTTCGTAGAAACTCTCTTGCAAATACTCAAACCCATACCTGCTTTCACGCAAGGAAAAAGAGCCGGGCGATTGCTCGCCCAGCTCCTTCGCACTCTCAGATTTGCTTGCGCCTTACCGAACTAGTGACTGATACCCACGGATGTATCGACGCCGGAGGTGACCCTGCCACCCTGCAGGCGGTTGGCCTGGATCACGGCATTTGGACTGACGATCACCGGCTTTCCGTCCATATCAGCCACGGCCTGTGCGGTGAAGCCGCCACTGCCGTTGCTGAGCCATTCCTGCAGGACACCGGGTAACGGGATGTTGACTCCAGTCATCCCCCCAGTGGACCAGAGAATATCCGCCAGGCCATCACCGTCGTAGTCTGCAATGCTGACCATTGTGTAACCCGCGGGCACGGGTAGCGTCTGCTGGGACGATATGTCGGCGCCGTTCATGTTCCACAGCATCAGCTCGTTGGCACCCGGGTTAGTCCAGAACAGGGAGGTGACTCCATTGCCCGTGACGTCGCCTGCACCGAACAGGGTGAAGCCGGCTGGACGGTTGGCGATCTGCGTCGTGGCGAAGCCACCTTGCTGGTTGTTGATGGACAGGTACACGTTGCTGTTGTTGGGGTTCGGGCTGGTCCACACGATGTCGGCGTAGCCATCGCCGTTGACGTCAGCGAGGCGAGGCACAAAGCCCGCCGGTCCGTTGAATACCGGAGAGAACGTGGAATGGAAGATGTAGTGCGGGCGCCCCAGGATGTAGAAAAGTATGTAACCCAGCTGCTGCCACTGGACCTGACCGGTCTTGGTATTCACCAGAAACAGTTCGTCGGTACCAGCGCTGTCGAAGCTACCGGCGCCGGCGATGCTCCATCCCGCAGGATATGGGGTGCCCACTTGGGCCTCGTAGTAGTTAGCCGTGCCACCCAGACCATCGGAAAGCATGATGTAAAGCTGGTTAAACGGACCGGTCAGCGCCAGGCTGTCGATGTCGCGGGAGAAGTTGCTCGCTGCTGGCGAGAAGAAATTGCCGATAGCACTGATCGAATAACCCGCTGGCATCGGCTGCGTGACCTCATTCATGGCGATCGAGCCTTTCATGCCCAGCTGCAAGAAGCTATTGGAACCTTTGCCAAGGCCTACGTAAGGCTCCAGCACAGCGATGTCGCTGAATCCGTCGCCTTCGCCATAGTTCGCTGACGACAGGTAATCCGACGGCGCGACGTAGCCGTTCTTGAACGGTGCGTAGAAAGCCGTCAGTGCATTCACCAGGTTGGTGGCGTTGATGCTGCCCAGACCGGTGGCCATGCTGTAGCCGGCGCCGGTGCTCCATGCCGGATCGAGCTGGTCGATGCCACCGGCGCTAAGCACGCCATACGCCTGCGGGGTCTTGCCGATATAACAGTCGTTGGTGCCCTCATAGCAAGGCTCATCGATGGTACCGACGGTGACATCGTTGAAGACGCAGCCGGCGCCGACCTTGGTGCCATTGGTGGAATTACAGGCAGTCAGCATCGCGGTATTGGGCGAATTGTTCGTGCCGTATTCCTTGACGCCGATGTTGTACAGGGCTGGCAGGATATTGCCACTGGTCTGGCCTGAAGCCTGGTTGATCAGCGCTTGCACACCGGCCATCGCCGGTGCCGCGAACGATGTACCGCCGGCGCTGTTGAACAGCACATCGTCCGGGTTGGTGTAATCGCAAGTGGTGCCACCCTCGTTCGCATCGGACATGCAAAACACCAGCGCATGTCCATACAGACCATTGGCCGCGAACAGCGAGACGTCTGGCATCAGGCGTGTCCCGTAGTTGTTCGAACCATAAATGCCGACCTGCCACAGCGGCTGGAACCAGTTGTTGCTGGCACCACCACCGCCGCCGCCGGTATTCAGATACTGCTGACCCGCCGCGCTGTTGCACGCAGCCACGCCGTTGCTGAAACCGAGCAGCGCATCCAGCGTATTGCTGGCGCACGAGGTATTCCAGGTCTGCTCCGGGATGTAGCTCAAGGCGGAGCCGTATAGCGCGGAGTTCGACGAACTCCAGTACTGGGTTTCGTTGTTGTAATCGTTGAAGTCGGTACCACCTACAGCGACGTTGTACGGCGTGGAAGCCATACCGTTGACCGCGATGCCTTGGTAGGCCGCCGGTTCGTTCTGATCGCAACCAGCCGAACCGGCGTCGCCGGTGGAGACGAACACGGTCACGCCCTCGGCGGCTGCCTGCGACCACAGGTCGCCTGCCTGCGTAGCGGTGCCGTCGACGAAGCCAGCAGCCTCACAATCTCCGTAGCTCAGGCTGAACACGCTGGGCATCGGAGTGGAGTAACCACTAAGTAGGTTCTGAGCGGCCGTGAACGGCCCGAAGGTCGCACTCTGGCTGTCATCGCAGGAGGCAAACACGATGCTGGCGTCCGGTGCAGCTGCGCCGATCCACTCGGTATCCAGTGCAGCCTCGCCTTCATCGCCATTGGTGCCTGGATCCGGGCAACTGGTGTCACCCGCAGCCTGCAGCGGATTGACGTAGTTCACCGTGCCACTCACACCGGCGGGCAGGAAAGCATTGCGGAACGTCTGCACGTCCGCGGGCAGAACATCCGTGCGTTCCAGTACGGCCACGGTCTGGCCCGCGCCGCGCACGGGCGTGCTGCGGTTCCACAACGGGGTGACGTTGTAGATCGTGTTGAAATCCTGCGGCGCGACATCATACGTCGTCTGCGTATCGATCGTGCCCGGCGGCACGGTGATCTGTGGAGCTCCCTTGGCCCGCGCCACCAACTTCCACTTGCCGGAGCGCTTGTCGCGAGTCACCGTGCCCACGTCGGTGTGCTGCGGTTTGGGGAAGAAGTTACCCAGCGACGCCGCACCTACCACGACCGAGGCCAGCGCAACCGGAATCTGCTGTTCGGTGGCATTTGCGAAATGCTTTTCACCGTTTACCGTGTAACCGTGCAGCGTGGTGTGGAACGCTTGGCCAATCGCTGCCGACGTGCCTGAGAAGCTGATCATCATGCCCGTAGGGGATGCCGACTCGACATGCAGCCCCTCCGACTGCAACCACTGCTCGACCTTGCTGATATCGGTGGAAGCCGGCCCGAACATTGTACCGATCTGGGCAGCGGTCAGCCAATGGTGGAAATACGGTGAACTGGGCGTGGTCAACTGGGCCAGATAGCTCTCGAACTGGGATTGCTTACCGGCGCTGCGCTTGAGCAGCAGCGTCACGTTGCGGATGGTGCGCGTCGGGGACAGCAAGCCGGTGTCGTATTTTGCCAGCGCCAACGCCGGCTTGCTGCCAACCACCGCGGAAAGCTTGGAATTGTCGATCGCATCGGTAATACGTGCCGTATCGGGTGCGTAGGTAGGCACGTTGGTCGCAGGGACAGCGGAACGCGCTCCCGTTGACAGCATCCCCATCAGTGCCATGACTGCTCCCGCCAGCCACGGTAAAGGCCTGTTGCTTGACATGTGATATCCCCACTAGAGATCGTGCAATGAAATGAAGTTGTGACTGTCCCCGTCAACGAGCACCAGCTTCGATGATGTCTGCGTGCATAGAGCTCCGCGGACCTCTCGAGCTTAAGTCAGCGATCGGCGTTAGTCACACACGGCGTTATGCACGTAAGATCACCCAATTCTCACCTACATTTAGACGTCTAAATTTCAAACGACATACTGCGGCGTATCGATACGCCGACATGCCAGCACACGGAAGTTGCTTGGACGTTTGGAAGGCCCATCGGAGTGCCCGCGGTAATGCTTCAACGACTGCTTTCCTGGTTCCAGCGCATCCCGATCGACGATCCGGTCGATCGGCGCAATGGTGTCTTCATGCAATGGATGCTGTTGTTTGAAGGCCTGCGGATGCCGTTGAACAAACTTTATCTGCTGCTATTCAACTGGAACTACATGAGGGACACACTGTACGACACAGCACGCACGGGTCCGCGCGTGGCTATCGCCATCGACCTGGCCACGGATGTCGCCATGACGCTCGCGGCCTGGATCGGCATTTGGCTGATCCGCCGCGGCCGCTTTCGTCCGGCCGTAGCGCTGTATGTGGGGGTGGTGCTGGCATCGGCAGCGCTGGCTTATGGCACCTTCGGTTACCACGAGAACTTCGTCGACTTGACCCTGGTCGTGGTGCTGGCGCTGAGCGGCTTGATGCTGGGGCGGCGTGCTCTGTGGACCACCTATTTCGTGCTGATGCTGGTGTTCGCGATCGGCGTGATTCCGCCGCAGATCTTCAGCGATGCCCGCCTGTGGCGCGTCGCAGTGGAAACCTATATCGCCTTTCCCGGCCGAGCACTGATGAGCTATCTGCTGATCGCCATCGTGATTGATCGCAGCATCAATGCCCTGCGCGAGAGCCTCGCCGAGTCGAATGCGCACCGGCGTGAACTGAAGCGCGAGATCGCTGAGCGTGAGCGCACGCAGGAGCAACTGCTGCACGCCCAGAAGATGGATGCTGTCGGCAAGCTGGCCAGCGGCATTGCGCACGACATGAACAACGTGCTCGGCATCATCCTGGGGTTTGCGATGGAACGGGATCGCCTGAATCCCGATCTTCCGCCTGACGAGGATGCGCAGGCGATGGCCGATGCACTGGAAGGCGTAGAGCTGGCCGCCCGGCGTGGCGCAGCCGTCTGCAGCAAGCTGTTGAATTTCAGTCGCCATGATGTGACGCACACGGAGACCTTCGATGCCGTCTCAGCACTGCGTGACATCCAGCCGCTGCTGCGGCAGCTGATGCCTTCTTCGGTCCATCTGTCCATCGATACGTCACGCAATGGCTTGCCGATACGCTTCGACCGCAGCCAGTTCGAGCTTGCCCTGCTCAATCTCGCGTCCAATGCACGTGATGCCATGCCTGACGGCGGCCGCTGCACGATCACGATCGCCTCGCACGATGCATCGACCGTCACTCTGTCAATCCAGGATTCCGGCGCCGGCATTCCCGAGGAACTTCGGCATCGCATCTTCGAACCGTTCTTCACCACTAAGCCGGTCGATCGGGGTACCGGGCTCGGCCTCAGCGTCGTCTACAGCCTGATTCACCGCGCCGGTGGCAACATCACCGTGCACAGCGCACCTAGTGGCGGCACGATCTTCCGCATCCAGCTACCGATGGCGGACACCGTAGCGGTGGAGGTACCTGCTGCCCTGCCCACGGATCGCGTCCGCGTGTGGCTGATTGACGACGACGACAGCCTGCGTGGCGTACTCGCTTCCGCGCTGGAAAAAGGCGGCTGCGCCGTGATCGAGGCGGCCAGCGGCGCGGAAACGGATCGACTGGTGGAACACATGGCGCGGCCGCCACATGTGCTGGTATGCGACTACCGCATGTCCGACACGGACGGGGCCTCATTGCTGCGCCGATTGCGGCATACCCTGCCCTCGGTACCCGCTATCCTTATTTCCGCCTACCTGGACAGCGACGGCTCGGCTGCCGCGCCGGAGGACATCTATAGCGAGCGCCTGCCGAAACCGTTTCCCCCTTCGACATTGCTGGCACGCGTGCTTGCCGCTGCAGCCCGGCGGCATGCGTCTGCGATGGAAACGAGTCAGCTCACCGCCAGCAAGTAGCCCTGCCCGTGAACAGCGTTCAGAGGTAGCGGCTCGCCGGTGACGGTGAACACTTTTCGACGCAGGCGATGGATCAGCGAATCCAGCCGATGCGGATCGAACGCATGGATATCGTCGGTGATGGCACCGATGAGGGTGTCGCGCACGACAACCTGGTTCGGCTGTCTCATCAACTCCTCTAGCAACAGCCGTTCGGTCTTGCTCAGGATCACCCGGCCACCGGAAGGTGAGAGCAGCAGCCAGTCGTCCGAATCGAGTTTCCATGTGCCCGCGGGCGTGGCCGGGTTCGACGACGGCTTGAGCCGGCGCGCGACGCTGTGCAGAGTAGCCACCAGCACGTCGATTTCCACCGGCTTGGACAGGTAGGCGTCGGCGCCCTCGCTGAGGCCGCGCACCCGGTCGGTAGTTTCCGACCGACCGGTCAGCATCACTATTCCGATATCGGAAAATTGTGCTCGCAAGGTCTGCGAGACTGCAAACCCGTCGTGGTCGGGAAGGCCGATATCCAGCAGCACGATATCCGGCTTGCGTCGCTCGATGGCCTGCGCCATTTCCCCAACATGGCCGATAGCCATCACCTCGAAACCAAATTGCCTGAGCCGCGGCGTAAGCACCCTATCCCGCAATAAAGCATCATCATCAATAAGGAGCAGGCGCAAGGTTTCGGCAGACATGGATTGACTGTGTAGAGGAATGAGACCGTCAGATTCGAACCATACTGCATAGCGGGCTGTTCCTGTCGTTATGCACACAATTGCCGGTCTTGGCCAGTTACCCGATCGCTCGGGCGAAATGACGGGCCTGCCGTGGATTGACCCGGGCAATCCATGCCCCTGACTCGGCACGTGCCACCAGCACGGTCTCTTCACGGCCTCCGTAACAGCTATGCATCAATACATCGCGGCAATGGCATCGACCGCCTCCTTGTCTAGCATGCAACAGGCACCAATCCCGAAATCGCATGGGTGCTGTGCGCCGGTCGCGAAAGGGCAGCTGAGTTCTTTGCCGAGATGGGCTTGAAGCACTCATCCGTTGCTATGGAGCACTGGCGCGTATAGCGTGGTGTCCAACCGTGCCCACCGACGGACATACTTTCGACACCTAGATATCCTAAAGAGACCGCCATGCATTCTTCTCGTCTTTGCGCTCTTCTAATTGATTGCCGCGTGTCGGATATTGATCAGGCCGCCAAGTTCTGGGCTGATGCGCTGGGCTGCGAGATCGATTCCGAACATCCGGGGACTCGCGGCAATTACCGCATGCTGGCGACACCTCCTGATGAGCTTATTGTCCAGATTCAGCGCGTCGACCATGAGAGCCGGGTCCACGTCGATATTGAAACCGACAACATCCCCGCTGAGGTAACACGCCTGGAGGCACTAGGAGCCCAGGTCGTTGAACGCTTGGAACGCTGGGTGGTGATGCAGGCCCCCACTGGGCAGCGATTCTGCGTTGTACGCGTTCAGCGCCCGGGATTTCCAATGAACGCCACACGCTGGGATTAAGGAGTTCTTGCAGTGATGAAAGCGACGCCTAACAATTCGTTCAAGGCGGGCGGCTTTGCCGCCGCTTAACTCCAGCGATAGACCACATCCCAACGATCAGGTCGCCATGTCAAATCAACGCGTCCCCACCCTCTACGAATGGCTTGGCGGCATTGATGCACTTACTCACCTGACCACACGGTTCTACGAACACGTCAAGGCTGATTCCTTGTTAGGACCTATCTTTGCGCACATGGGCGCAGATCATCCGAGTCACGTCGCCGCTTTTCTAGCAGAGGTCTTTGGCGGTCCAGACACGTACTCCACACAGCATGGCGGTCATCCGCACATGATTCAGCAGCATCTCAACCGCCACCTAAGTCAAGATCAGAGGCGACGCTGGGTGGGGCTACTGCTGGAAACAGCGGACGAGCTTGGCATGCCGGATGATCCAGAGTTCCGCTCTGCGTTGGTCGGTTATTTAGAGTGGGGTTCTCGCTTGGCAGTCATCAATTCGCAGCCGGGTGCTACCGCGGACAAGGATGCACCAATGCCAAAATGGGGTTGGGGTGAGGTCAAAGGGCCGTATACGGGCTGAGCATACATATATGGACTAACAAATCATTCAAGCCAAAGCGTTAGCTTGAGGTGCAGACCCCATGGAAATCCGTGTAGATGATTTGAGCAGTCCGGCGGTTATCCAGTTGTTGCGCGAGCATTTGCAAGGCATGGCCCTGCACTCTCCGCCAGAGAGTATTCATGCGCTTGACCTCGATGCCCTGCGTCAGCCGGAAATCACCTTCTGGGCGGTGTGGCAGAACGCTGAATTGATGGGGTGTGGCGCGATCAAGCAACTTGACGCCCTGCATGGCGAGATCAAGTCGATGCGTACGGCCTCGTCCCACCTGCGCAAGGGCGTTGCGGGACTCCTTATGCGGCATATTCTGAAAGAGGCGCAGCGCCGCTCATATCGCCGACTGAGTCTGGAAACCGGCTCCGCCGAGGCCTTCACACCGGCTCACCGCCTCTATGCCAGTTTTGGGTTCAAGGCTTGCGGCCCGTTTGCTGACTACGTGGAAGATCCGTTCAGTGTATTCATGACAAGAGAAATGTAGTGACGGCACGAGGCCGACAACGCTTAAGCTTTGGCATCGCAACCGGGCACGGCGATCGCAGTGTCAGTCGCGCTCCGCCAGCGCACGATTGACCCGCAGCGCCACCATCGTGCAAGCCGCACCGGAAAGCAGGTAAGCGCTCACGGCCACCAACCCGAACCGGGATGACAACCCAAGTGCGACCAGCGGCGCGAATCCGGCGCCGATAAGCCAAGCGAAGTCGGAGGTCAGCGCGGCGCCGGTATAGCGGAAACGGGGCCCGAAATTCGACGTGACACTGCCGGCCGCCTGGCCATACGACAGACCCAGCAGCGCGAATCCGACCAGGATGAACGCGTCCTGCGCCGCGCGGCTGCCCCCCAGCAGCCAGGGTGCGAAGAGGCTGAAGATACCGATCAGGACGGCCAGCGAACCGAGCGTGGTGCGCCGGCCGATGCGGTCGGCGATAAATCCGGAGGCGATCGTGCCGAGGATGCCTACCACGGCGCCGACGATCTGCACCACGAGCACATTGTCGACGGATTGCGTTGTACCCAGCACGATCCACGACAACGGAAAGACCGTGACGAGGTGGAACAGCGCATAGCTCGCCAACGATGCGAAGGCACCGAGGAAGATGTTGTAGCCCTGCGCGCGGAATATTTCGATGAAGCCGATCGGCTCCAGTTCGCGTTCTTCCAGCAGCTTGGTGTATTCCTCGGTCACCACCAGGCGCAGACGCGCGAACAAGGCCACCACGTTGATCGCGAACGCGACGAAGAAGGGATAGCGCCAGCCCCAGTCGAGGAAGTCGTCGCTGGAGAGGTTGGTGTGCAGGAACAGGAACAGCGCACTGGCGATCATGAAACCGATCGGTGCACCCAGCTGACCCAGCATCGCGTACCAGCCACGGCGCCCGGGAGGGGTGTTCAGGGCCAGCAGGGACGGCAGGCCATCCCAGGAGCCGCCCAGTGCCACACCCTGGAGAAAACGGAAAATCGCCAGCAGCGCGATGGCGCGGCCGCCGAGTGCCTCATAACCTGGCAGAAATGCCATGCCCACCGTCGCGGTACCCAGCAGGAACAGCGCTGCGGTGAGCTTCGTGCCGCGACTCCAGCGTCGCTGCAATGACATGAATAGCGTGGTGCCGATCGGGCGCGCGATAAACGCCAGCGAAAAGATCACGAACGAGAGCAGCATGCCGTCCAGACGGGTCTCGAACGGGAAGAACACCGAGGGAAAGACCAGCACGCAGGCAATCCCGAACACAAAGAAATCGAAATATTCGGAGGCCCGCCCAATCACGACGCCGATAGCGATCTCGCCCGGCGCGACTTGCGCATGGTCCGCATGAAGAGGCCTGACGCCGTCCGCGATGACGCCGGGCGAAGAGGGGTGATGTTCCGGAAATGTGCTCGACATCGTCGTTACTCGGGGATGGATGAGGACGTGGCGCGCATAGCATCGCACCGTGGCGTCTCCGCGACCATGGGACAAAATGTCCTCTTCCGGTCGCGCACGGATCGGCGTACCTTTTCAGCGCTCTCCCCTCTGGTTCCGTCGCCGGTCATGTCCATCAAGGCTCTCCGCGGGCTGTTACTGCCTGCCGTTGCTGTACTGACGGGTTGTAATACCGTGCTCATGTCGCCCTCTGGTGACGTCGCGCTGCAGCAGCGCGACCTGATCGTCACCTCCACGCTGTTGATGTTGATCATCATTGTGCCGGTGATTGCGCTGACCTTGCTGTTCGCCTGGCGCTACCGGGCGTCCAACAAGGCCGCCGCTTACGATCCGGAATGGGATCATTCCACCATGCTCGAGTTGCTGATCTGGTCGGCGCCGTTGCTGATCATCATTGCACTGGGGGCGCTGACCTGGGTCAGCACGCACAAGCTGGACCCATACCGCCCGCTCGATCGCCTCTCCGCGGGGCATCCGGTGCCAACAGGCGTCAAGCCGCTGACCGTCGACGTGGTCGCGCTCGACTGGAAGTGGCTGTTCATCTATCCCGAACAAGGCATCGCCACGGTGAACGAGGTGGCGGCGCCGGTGGACCGGCCGATCGAGTTCAAGATAACCGCCTCGACCGTGATGAATTCGTTCTTCATCCCGGCCCTGGCCGGCCAGATCTACGCCATGCCTGGCATGGAAACCAAGCTGCAGGCGGTCATCAACAAGCCCGGTGACTTCGAGGGCTTTTCGGCCAATTACAGCGGCGCGGGCTTTTCCGGCATGCGCTTCACGTTCCGCGGGATGAGCGAAGACCAATTCGCGCAGTGGGTCCAGCAGGCGAAGGCGGGGGGGGCCTTGAATCGCGAGCAGTACCTGGAGCTTGCCCATCCCAGCGAGAACGACCCGGTAAGCCGCTACGCCAGCGTGGCGCCAGGGCTGTTCGAGACGATCGTCGATGGCTGCGTGCGCCCGGATGCCGTGTGCATCGACGGCATGGCCGCCCCAAGCGCCGGTGCTGCTAACAACATGCCTGCGATGAGCGAACACCCGATGAGCACGATGACGTCGGCAAAGGACAGCACCGGGCACTCCTCTGCAAGTGAGGTCGACAGCACAGCCGCCAAGC
>Ga0302234_10002345_pt1 | contig 12128 bp, 13 predicted proteins | sample II_Palsa_N3_2_FD_193576 | JGI IMG/M metagenome (GOLD analysis project Ga0302234, IMG submission 193576) | Peat permafrost microbial communities from Stordalen Mire near Abisko, Sweden - II_Palsa_N3_2 | ecosystem: Environmental > Terrestrial > Soil > Palsa > Peat permafrost | place: Sweden... | reverse complement strand
AGATGCCGTTTCCGCCCGGTTGCGTGTGGGTGTGTTTCTCCGATCAAACCTCGCACGCCGTCATGTCCGGCCAGTACATGCTCGAGCAGACCTTCTTCCTCCCCGTCAGCGCCATGGCCCAGCCCGACTGCGCGCCGCTCGGAATCCTGCAACGCCTGAAAGGCAGGGCGCTGGTTTGAGCGCCGCAGGCTGGTGGGGGGGTGTCGCGGGTTCGGGCTTCGGTTCGGGCCTTTGCCCGGGTTTTTACGTGCGCGGTGAACGATCGTTGCCTTCGTTGCCGTTGTTGTCGAGTGTCTGCCGCGAGGGCGGCCGATGCTGAGGCTCGTGTATCGCGCGTTATGGTGGCTCGTCGCGCCGCTCGCCGTGCTGCGACTGCTGATCCGCTCGCGGCGGGAGCGTGGGTATCGCGAACATATTGGCGAACGGTTTGGCTTTGGTCCTGTCCGCCGTGCCGACGACCTCGCGCCGTTGATCTGGGTCCATGCGGTGTCAGTAGGGGAGACGCGGGCGGCGCAGCCGTTGATCGAAGCGTTGCAGCAAGCCCATCCCGATGCCCGCATCCTGCTGACGCACATGACCCCGAGCGGCCGCGCGACCGGCGTGGAGCTCTACGGCGATCGTATTTCGCGCAGCTATCTTCCCTACGATTCGCCGTCGCTCGTGCGGCGGTTCTTGCGTGCATGGCGGCCATCGCTGGGCATCGTGATGGAAACGGAAGTGTGGCCGACGCTCATCGACGAATGCAAACGCGCCGATATCCCGCTGGTGCTGACCAACGCACGGATGTCGGCGCGCTCGTTCAAGCGCGCGGCGAAGTTCGGCCATGCAACGCGCGAAGTGTTCGGCGGTTTTACGCGCGTGCTGGCGCAGACGCAGTCCGACGCGGACCGCCTGAGCGCGCTGGGTGCGCGCAACGTCACGGTGCTTGGCAACCTGAAATTCGATATGGCCGCGCCGCCCGAACTCTATGCGCGTGGCCATGCGTGGCGCGCGGCGATTGGGGAGCGCCCGGTGTGGGTCGCGGCGAGCACGCGCGAGGGTGAGGAAGCGCTGGTGCTGCAGGCGTTCACGACGTTGCGGACCCGCATACCCGATGCATTGCTGATCCTTGTGCCGCGCCATCCGCAGCGCTTCGACGAAGTGGCCGGGTTGATCGATGCCGCCGCGCAGTCCTATGTGCGGCGTTTCGCCTGGGCGGGACGGGCTGCTGCAGCGGGATCGGGAATCGATGCCGCGCCGCCATTGCCTTTGGACGTCAACGTGCTGCTCGGCGATTCGATGGGCGAGCTGAGCGCGTATTACGCGGCGTCGGATCTGGCTTTTATCGGCGGGAGTTTGTTGCCGCTGGGCGGGCAGAACCTGATCGAGGCGTGTGCGGCGGGCGTGCCGGTGCTGATTGGCCCGCACACCTTCAACTTCACGCAAGCGACGAACGATGCGATCGCGGAAGGCGCGGCGTTGCGCGTGAGCGATCCGGCGGCGTTGGCGCGCGACCTGAGAGAGCTTTTCACCGATAAACCCCGCCGGCTCGCGATGAGCGCGGCGGCATCGGCGTTCGCGGCGAAACATCGTGGAGCGACGGCGAGGACGGTGGCGGTGCTAGGGGCGTTGTTGCGAACGCAAGCAGAGGAACAGTGAGCTGGACGTTCGTGTCGTCTACCTTCTGGCGGTGCGAGCGAACAACGCCGGCGGCCTACTCGCGTTCCTGCAAAATCCGCGTCACGCAGGCAACGAACCGCTCATTGCTTGCCTCGACGCCATACGCCCGCGCTCGTTCGAGCGCTTCACGCGTAAAGCAATCGCGCAGGGCATGGTCCGATAACAGCCGCGACAGCGCCTCGGCCATGGCGTCCACATCGCCGATAGGAACCAGCAGCCCGAACCGGCCATCGTCCAGGATCTCTCGCGGCCCGGTCGGGCAATCGGTTGAAATCACCGGCTTGCCAAGCGCCAGCGCCTCGAGCAGGACCATTGGCATGCCTTCGTAACGCGAGCTGAGCACCAGCGCATTCGCGTGCGCCACGACCGCGTGCGGATTGTTCCGATACCCCGTGAAATGCACCCGTTCCCCGATCCCCAACTCCACCGCCAACGCTTCCAGCTCGCCGCGAAAACCGCCGTCGCCGACAATCACCAGGTCTTCCTGCAACCCACCGTCGCCCTGCGTCCCGACCAGCTTTGCGTAAGCCCGCAGCAAAGTCCGGTGATCCTTCTGGATCTCGTCGAGCCGCGCGACTGAAACGATGTACGGCCCGGGACACGGCGGCGCTTCCACATGCGCGCCGTTCTCGCGGATCCGGTCGATATCGATCGCATTCGGCAGCACAAACACATTGCGCAGATGGCCGTTGAACAGCTCGCTCGCTTCATCGGCCATCTGGCGGTTTAGCGCGGCAATGCCGTCGTAGCGCCCATATTGCGCGAGCATTCGTTTCATTTTCCGGGGCCGGCCGCCGAGTCGTGCATCGAAACTGAAATGGTTCACGCCGAGCCACGCCACGCCAAAGCGGCCAGCCAGGCGGCGCAGCGACATGTCGAAGTCGATGATGATGTCGTGACGCTGCGCCAGCGCAGCCACACGCGCCTTCACGTAGGGGCGCACGGCGAGCGTGTTGAAGACGTCGCGGCCGACGCGGCCGAGCTTGCTCAGTCGATGCGCGTAACGACGTGCCTGGAACAGGTTAAGCCAGGGTTTATCGGTGAGAATTTCGACGCCAACGTCCGCGGGAACCTGCGCGCGAAAGCGCTGTTCGAACGCGGGGGACGAAAACATCACGGACAGCGTCACCGTGAAACGCGCGCGGTCGAAGATCCGCAGCCATTGCATCAACGACGATTCGATACCGCCGTCGTTGAAATCCGCGATGTGAAACAGCACGGCGATGCGCTTGGAGGGTTGCGCCATAAGTGTCGAGGACGCCGCGGGCAACGGGTTCAGCCGCACGGCGGCGTCGCGAGTGAGGAGCGTGTCGGGACTGTCGATCAGAGGTCTCCGGAACTATGGCCGTAAAAAGGGCAAGGCGACATGTTAACGCACTCGATCGTCTGAGAACAGTTTCTCCCAGGCCCTGAAACCTGCACTCAGACCGCGAGCAGACCCTTCTTTTCGATGAAGCGAATCACGACGTCGAGCCCTGCGAGCGCCTTCAGGTTGCACATGACAAAGGGCCGTTCTCCGCGCATCTTCTTGGCATCGGAGGCCATGATGTCGAGATTTGCGCCTACATACGGGGCAAGGTCGATCTTGTTGATCACCAGCAGGTCGGACTTCGTGATGCCCGGGCCGCCCTTGCGCGGAATCTTTTCGCCGCCGGCGACATCGATCACGTAAATAGTCAGGTCCGATAATTCCGGACTGAAGGTGGCCGCGAGATTATCCCCACCCGATTCGATGAACACGATATCCGCGTCGGGGAAACGCTCGATCATCTGGTCGACGGCTTCCAGGTTGATGGATGCATCTTCACGGATCGCCGTGTGCGGGCAGCCGCCCGTTTCCACGCCCATGATGCGCTCGGCCGGCAACGCGCCCGCAACCGTCAGCAGGCGCTGATCCTCTTTCGTGTAGATGTCGTTGGTGATCGCGACGAGGTCATATTTCTCGCGCATCGCCTTGCAGAGCATTTCGAGCAGCGTGGTCTTGCCCGAGCCGACCGGGCCTCCCACGCCCACGCGCAAGGGCGGCAGTTTCTTGGAGCGGCGGGCAGCGGCGGAATAGACGGGTGCGTTCATGTTTTTTAAGAGCGGAACAAACGTGAATATTGTGATTCGTGGCGCGCCGAGAGAATGCCGAGTTGCGGCGCGAAGGTGTTGATTTCGCCAGGCGATGTGTGGAGCGCTTTTTCTACAGCGGTATCGATAGCAACGCGCAAAGCAACGATGATCCGCTGCCCCGCGATCTGGCCTAGCGGTACGGCTTTTAACGCGGCGGCGGCCTGGTTTTCGACCCAGGAGAACGCGTAGGCGGCGAGGGCGGCGTCGGTGGCGGCATCGTGAGCGTAGGCGGCGAAGGCGAATGCGGTCGGCTGCGAGACGGGTTTGATGGCGTTTAACGTGGCTAAACGCGCGGCGTCGCCCCATTCGAGCTGCGTGCACAACTGCGCAAGCGACCAGCCCATCTGCTGCGTCTCGCGACGCAATTCCGAGGACTCGCGGCTGGCGAGGAATTCTTCATCGGCGACGGCGAGTCCTGCTGCATCGTGATCACGCCAGCGGGTGATCTGATGTGCAAGAAACGGCAACTCGCCGCGTGCGAGCACATTGGTCAGCCCGCTGGCGATCCATTCGCGAGCGCTGTCGCCATCGTGGATCAAGCCTTGTTCTATTGCCGACTCAAGACCCTGCGAGTAACTGAACGCGCCGATAGGCAATGCCGGCGACGCCAGATGAAGCAGGGCAGTGAGCTCAGCGATGCGCATGACCGTGGTCGTGGTTATGGTCGTGATCGTGGCCTTCGTGGTCATGGTCTTTGCCATGAGCGTGTGCGGCGTGGTCATGCGCTTCGTGGTCCGCATGCCCGTGCGCGCACTGCGAATGGTCGCCATGATCGTGGCCCTCACCGTGCGCGTGTGCCGCGTGATCATGAGCCTCTTGGTCCGCGTGCCCATGGGCGCATTGCGAATGGTCTCCGTGATCGTGGCCCTTGCCGTGCGCATGGTCGTGCGCGTGTCCATGATCGTGATCGTGCCCGTGATGTTCGTCGAAGACCTTTTGCGCGAGCGCATAGTCCTCTACAAACGTCTCGTCATGGCCATGCTTGTGACCGCCGCCATACGCGCCCGTCTCCGGTTGGAACGGCGCCGTCGCGTGATCCACATGCGCGCCCAGACGCTTCAACATGTCTTCCAGCACCGGATCGGCTTCCAGTTTCAACTGCCCCGCAGTCACTTCCACCGGCGTGTGACGATTGCCCAAGTGGTACGCGGCGCGCGTCAACGTAATAGGATCGTGAGCGTGTACAACCAGCACATCTTGCGGCGCTGCAATCACGCGCACGAGGCCGCCGTCGTCGGCGACCAGCATGTCACCGTCGCGCAGCACCGTGCCGCGCGGCAGCACCAGCGCAACCTCCTCACCGTTATCCAGCGTAGCGGCCAAGCGGCTCTTGCAGCGGTCATCGAAGGCAAGGGTCAAGGTAGGCGCGCGTTTGATCAACGGTGCGGCCAGTTTCGCTTCGATACGTTTGTCAATCGTGCGCATGAAAGTCTCGGAAATCAGAATAGGAAGTAGCGCTGCGCCATCGGCAAAACGGTTGCAGGCTCGCAGGTGAGCAACTGGCCGTCGGCTACTACCTGATACGTTTCCGGATCGACGGTAATGGACGGCATGTATGCATTGTGAACCATGTCGGCCTTCGAGATATTCCGGCAATTTTTCACCGCTACCACTTGCTTCTTCAATCCATACCGTTCGCCGATACCGTCATCCAGCGCCATCTGCGAGACGAACGTCAGAGAGGTCTTTCCCAACGCGCCGCCGCGGGTCGCGAACATCTCGCGATAATGTACCGGCTGCGGCGTCGGGATCGATGCGTTCGGGTCCCCCATCTGCGCGACCGCGATCATGCCGCCTTTCAGGATCATTGCAGGCTTCACACCGAAGAACGCCGGTTCCCAGAAGACGAGATCCGCCCATTTACCCGGTTCGATGGAACCGACTTCATGCGCGATGCCATGCGTGATCGCCGGGTTGATCGTGTACTTGGCGACGTAGCGTTTCGCGCGGAAATTGTCGTTGCGCGATGAATCTTCCGGCAACGCGCCGCGTTGTGTTTTCATCTTGTGCGCGGTCTGCCACGTCCGCATGATGACTTCGCCAACACGCCCCATCGCCTGCGAATCCGACGACAGCATGGACAGCGCGCCCAGGTCATGAAGGATGTCTTCGGCAGCAATCGTCTCGCGTCGAATCCGCGATTCGGCGAACGCGATATCTTCAGCAATCGATGGATCGAGGTGATGGCAGACCATCAGCATGTCGAGGTGTTCGTCGAGCGTATTGATGGTGTACGGACGCGTCGGATTCGTCGATGAAGGCAGCACGTTCGACTCGCCGCAGACCTTGATGATGTCCGGTGCATGACCGCCGCCCGCGCCTTCGGTGTGATACGTGTGGATCGTGCGGCCCTTGAACGCGGCCACGGTCGTCTCCACAAAACCCGCTTCGTTCAGCGTGTCCGTGTGAATGGCGACTTGCGTGTCGGTATCGTCGGCGACTGACAGGCAGTTATCGATAGCAGCCGGCGTCGTGCCCCAGTCTTCATGCAGCTTGAGCCCGATAGCGCCAGCCTTGATCTGTTCGATCGCAGGCGCCGGCAAACTCACGTTGCCCTTGCCGAGAAAGCCGAGGTTCACCGGCCAGCCATCGGCGGCTTGCAGCATGCGTTCGAGATGCCATGGTCCCGGCGTGCAGGTCGTCGCGTTCGTACCGGTCGCCGGACCCGTGCCGCCGCCGAGCATTGTCGTCACGCCTGATGCTATCGCTTCATCAATTTGCTGCGGGCTGATGAAGTGAATGTGCGAGTCGATACCCCCCGCCGTCACGATCATCCCTTCACCTGCAATGACTTCGGTGGCCGCGCCAATTGCAATGTTCACCTCCGGCTGGATATCCGGATTGCCCGCCTTGCCGATCGCAAACACGCGCCCGTTCTTGATGCCGATGTCCGCCTTCACGATGCCCCAGTGATCGAGGATCAGCGCGTTCGTCACGACCGTATCGACCACGTCGGCGTGCACGCGTTGCGACTGACCCATGCCGTCGCGAATCACCTTGCCGCCGCCGAATTTCACTTCTTCGCCGTAGGTGGTGAAGTCGCGTTCGACTTCGATCAGCAGGTCGGTATCGGCGAGACGCACGCGGTCGCCGGTAGTCGGGCCGAACATCTCCGCGTAGGCGCGGCGTCCGATGCGTAGCGTCATTTCGATAATCCTGAAGTTGAGATCAAAGCGGCCCCATGACGAGGCCGTTGAAGCCGTAGACTCGGCGATCGCCTGCCAGCGCCACGAGTTCAACCGTGCGTTCCTGGCCGGGCTCGAAGCGCACGGCCGTACCCGACGCAATGTTCAGCCGGAAGCCCCTTGCCTTGTCGCGTTCGAACGTGAGCGCCGTGTTGACTTCGAAGAAATGAAAATGCGAACCGACCTGCACCGGCCGGTCACCTGTATTCGATACCGTCACGGACACCGTCTCGCGGCCCGCGTTGAGTTCGTGCTCACCATCATCGATGAGATATTCGCCGGGAATCATGCGCGGCTCCTTTTAAGTGAGGGCAGGGCAGTTCAGGGAATCGGATGATGGACGGTCACGAGCTTGGTGCCGTCGGGGAAGGTAGCTTCTATCTGGATGTCCGGAATCATTTCCGGCACGCCGTCCATCACGTCGTCGCGTGTGAGCAGCGTGGTGCCGTAATGCATCACGTCGGCGACGGTACGGCCGTCGCGTGCTGCTTCCATCAGCGCCGCCGAGATGAACGCGATGGCTTCCGGATAGTTCAGCTTCAGTCCGCGTGCGCGTCGCCGTTCGGCGAGCAGCGCGGCGGTGAAAATCATCAGCTTGTCTTTTTCGCGGTGGGTGAGCTTCATAGGTTTGGAGCGTGTCTCGGATTAGGCCGATTTTGCCAACGTCAGTGTTGCAAGAATCCTAGCATTGCAACCCTACGATTTCATTGGACGAATCATTGATCAATTCATTGGATGAACTTGCGCAACTCGATGGTCGTCGGCCGCTCGAAAATCTCTTCCGGCGTGCCGCTTTCCCACACACGGCCCTGATGCATGAACACGACCTTGTTCGACACACGCCGCGCAAAGCGCATCTCGTGCGTGACCATGATGAGCGTCATGCCATCGGCGGCGAGGCTCTCTACTACTGCCAACACTTCGCCCACTAGTTCGGGGTCGAGCGCGGACGTGATTTCATCGCAGAGCAAGACCGTCGGTTTCATTGCGAGCGCCCGGGCGATCGCCACGCGCTGTTGCTGTCCACCCGACAGTTGTTCGGGATAGGCGTTGAATTTATCGGCGAGGCCGACGCGTTCAAGCACTTGTTCCGCGGTCGCGCGCGCCTTTGCCTTGTGAACCTTCTTCACCACAGTTTGCGCGAGCATCACGTTCTGGCCGGCGGTGAGATGCGGGAACAGGTTGTACTGCTGGAACACCATGCCGACTTTCAAGCGCAACGCGCGCAGATCGGCATGACGAGCGTCCATGTGTTCGCCGTCGATTTCGATCGACCCTTCGTCGATACTTTCCAGTCCGTTCAACGTCCGAAGCAAGGTGCTTTTACCCGAGCCGCTGCGTCCGATGATTGCCACCACCTGTCCCGATTCCACCGAAAAATCGATGCCCTTCAGGACCTGGTTCGCGCCGAACTGCTTCTTGAGGTTTTGCGTTTCAACGAGCGGCATTCCATTTCCTTTCGAGCGTGCGCGCGTAACGGGTAAGCGGATAACAAATCACGAAATAGATCACGGCGACAAGACCATAGACCACGAACGGCCTGAAGGTCGCGTTCGAGATCATCGTTCCGGCTTTGGTGAGTTCGGTGAAGCCGATGATCGAGACCAGCGCCGTGTCCTTCACGGCTTGCACGCCGAAGCCGACCGTCGGGCCTATAGCGATGCGCGTGGCTTGCGGAAGAATCACGTGACGCAGTTGCTCGAGGTAATTCATCGCGAGGCTGGACGAGGCTTCCCATTGACCCTTGGGAATCGCTTCAACGCAGCCGCGCCAGATCTCGGCGAGATACGCGCTGGTGAACAGCGTGAGGCCGACGGTTGCAGCAATCCATGGTTGGACCTCGATGCCGAGCAGGGGCAAACCGAAGAACACAAGGAACAGTTGCATCAGAAGCGGCGTGCCTTGGAAGATCTCAATGTAGACCTTCACGATAGTCCGCAACACACGCGAACTGGACACGCGCATCACGAGCAGTACGAAGCCCACGATGCCGCCGGCCACGAACGAAACGATCGACAGCACGATGGTCCAGCGGGCCGCAAGCAGCAGATTGGTGAGTATCTGCTCAAAGGTAAATTCGATCATCGGGCACCTCGCAGATTGCGCGCGAACAGGCGTTTGCCTGCTTCGTTGAGCAGGAAGCGCAAGAGGATCGCCATCACGAGATAAGCGGCCGTGATCAGGAAATACGTTTCGAACGCGCGGAAGTTGCGCGACTGGATGTAGCTCGCGGCATAGGTCAGGTCGGCAACGGATATCTGCGATACGACCGCGGAGCCGAGCATGGTGATCACGATCTGGCTTGTGAGAGCAGGAAATACCTTTGCGATGGCTTGCGGCAAGACCACGTGCCTGAAGGTCTCGCCACGTGTCATGGCAAGCGATGCCGCCGCTTCAAGATGTCCCTTCGGCACGGCGGCGATACCCGAGCGGATGATCTCCACCGAATACGCGCCGAGATTGAGCGTCATGGCGAGCACGGCGGCGACGTATTCATCGATACGAATACCCAGCGCCGGCAGCCCGAAGAAGACGAAGAACAATTGCACGATGAACGGCGTATTGCGGATCGCTTCCACGTAGCCGCCAACGAGCGAGCGCACTGCCGGGTACTTGCTGCCTTTGCCTGCTGCTCCGAGTATGCCGACCGTGAGGCCAAGCACGGTCGATACGGCGGTCAGCCCGAGCGTGACCGCTGCGCCGCTCGCAAACATGCCGGCGTATTGCCCGAGATCGCCGAACTGGAGTTGATAAGCCATTAAATCGGCGCCTTGTTATTTAAGCTTTGTTTTTAAGCTTGATTCGGAGTGAAGCGCGAGATTACAAACCGGCCGGCAGCGGTGCCTTGAACCACTTCTGCGACATCGCTTCGAGCGAGCCGTCCTTCTTCGACTGGGCAATGGCCGCATCGACTTTAGCCAGCAGGCGCGGTTCATTCTTGTTCATGCCGACGAAGCACGGCGAGTTCTTGATCACGAACTTCGGCTCCGGCCGGCGCGGCGGATTCTTCGCGAGGATCGCTGCGGCGACAATGTTGCCCGCAGCGATCAACTGAACCTGGCCGGAGAGAAACGCCTGGATGGTCGCGTTGTTGTCTTCGAAGCGTTTGATCGTCGCGTTCGGCGCCATTTGCGTGAGCGCGATTTCTTCGAGCGCACCGCGTGTTGCGCCGACCGTCTTGCCGGTGAGATCGGCGGGGCCGGTGACCTTGACATCGGCGGGGCCGAACACGCCCTGGAAGTACGGGGCGTAAGCCGCGGAGAAGTCCATGACCTTCTCGCGATCCGGCGTCTTGCCCAACGATGAGATCACCAGATCCACCTTGTTCGTCGTCAGGTACGGTACGCGATTCGCGCTGTTGACCGGCACGAGTTCCAGCTTCACGCCCAGCGACTTGGCGAGCAGCGCGGCCATGTCGATGTCATAACCCTGTGGCTGCATATCGCCGCCGACTGCGCCGAACGGCGGGTAATCCTCCGGCACGGCAACTTTCAGAACACCGGCTTTCGTGACGTTATCGAGCGCATCGGCGTGGGCGGTGAGCGGGACTAGAGCAAGAGCCGGGAGGGCGAGGAGGGCGGCGACTACGGTGCGAAGAGCGTGGCGGCGAAGCGTGTTGGTCATTTGATTCTCTTTCCTTGGATCGCGATGTGGCGCGGTGCGTCTCATTCACGGACGCACTCGTCGGAAAGGGAGTAAAGCGAGAGTCGTGCCATTGCCTTCACGCCTTTATGGGCGGGCTTGAGCGCGATGCACGTCTTGGTGATGCACAAAGTATGGGCGTTATTGTGCGCTTTTGTGGTGCGCAGTTTCTGAGGAATTACCCGGCTACGTTGTCCAAAGCCGTAATGGTCTGGCGTCGGCGCCGTGAATCAACGGGCGCAACGTAGTCCAGCATTCGATCATTAATTGTTGGAGTGGCTCCATCGAATGGCTCGCCGCACGGACGATCATTACGCCCGGTGCGACGCAGGAAGCGGCGGCGCGCAGGGTTTCATTGAACGGAAAGCGTGCTGTCAAGGATTCCGCCAGCGCGTCGTCGCAGACCGGGCCGATCGCCCAGAGCGTGCCGTAGGCGGGGAAGCCCGCAAGACCCTGCGGCGCGAGGCGTAGAGGGTCGTCAGCGGAGAGCAGTGCGCGTTCGAACCAGCGCAGCCGGCCTTGGCTGTCTTTGATCCGTGCCGTCGATGCCAGCCGACCCTCCGACCATCGTTCGCCGGCTGCCTGACGGCCCAGTTGCATCGCGTCCCAGCCGATCGCCGTTGCCGTCGGGTCTACCGTCAACGTGAAATCCAGTGCGACGTTCGATGACTCGAACACGATGTTGTTCTGCGGCAGCCAGTCGAGCTTGGCGTTCGCGCCGACGCGGATATTAATGCGCTGCGTGGCGAGCTTGCCGTTCGCCTTGTACCACTTGGTCGCTCCCGGCGTGGTGATGACCGCGTGCGTTTGCTCGGCTAAGTCGATGTCGATTGCCAGCCGGTCGCCGCCCGCCACGCCCCCCGGCGGATGCACGATCACCGCGTGGCAGATGGCCTCGCCTTCGGGATACAGAGGCCGCTGCATGCGCAAAGGGCCGACGTGTTTCCGATGCGTCAGCGCCGTGCGCCCCGGCTGATGGGTGAAGCCGAGTTCGAGCTTGCCATGCCACTCGTCGGAATTGGAGGCGGTATCGGAGGTAGTAATTGGCAGCAGGGCGGCTATAGGTTCGTGATGCATGAGGCTTTCTGGATCGGGAGCGAGTCGCCATGTTACGGCGAGCATCAGACCGCGATCAACTCCCGCACGCCATGCGCTTCCATATCCGCGCCTGCACCGCCGGCTACGATCTCACCGCGGCTCATCACCCAGTAGCGGTCGGCCAACTCCCGCGCGAAGTCGTAATACTGTTCTACGAGCAATACCGTCATGCCCATTTCATCGACGAGTTGACGCAGCGTGCGCCCGATATCCTGAATGATGGAGGGTTGGATCCCTTCAGTGGGTTCATCGAGAATCAGCAGTTGCGGTTCACTCATGAGCGCCCGGCCGATGGCAAGTTGTTGTTGCTGGCCGCCCGACAGATCGCCACCGCGTCGACTTTTCATCTCCTTCAACACCGGGAACAGTTCGTAGATCCGGTCCGGGACTTTCGATGGGGACTTGCGGCTCGCCGCGCCCACCAGCAGG
>Ga0302234_10002333_pt1 | contig 12173 bp, 9 predicted proteins | sample II_Palsa_N3_2_FD_193576 | JGI IMG/M metagenome (GOLD analysis project Ga0302234, IMG submission 193576) | Peat permafrost microbial communities from Stordalen Mire near Abisko, Sweden - II_Palsa_N3_2 | ecosystem: Environmental > Terrestrial > Soil > Palsa > Peat permafrost | place: Sweden... | reverse complement strand
CGCGCTTTTATGGCCGTTGCCGAGCACCGCAGTTTCCGGCGCGCGGCCGACCTGCTTGGAATCACGCGCTCAACGCTAAGCCATGCCGTGCGAGGATTGGAGGACAGCGTGGGAGCCCGTCTGCTGCACAGAACAACGCGCAGTGTGTCGCTGACCGAGGCGGGCGAACGCCTGTTGGGCCGTCTTGATCCACTGATGAGCGATCTCGATGCCGCATTGGAGGAAGTCGCAGGCGAGCAAGGTCATACAACGGGTACGCTGCGGATCAATGGCGGCGAAAACGCCATTCGATTATTGCTTCAGACCGTAGTGCCGGAATTCCTGGCGCGCTATCCCGGCGTGGAGTTGGACCTGGTAGCAGACGGACGACTGGTGGACATTGTTCAGCAAGGTTTCGACGCAGGTGTGAGATTGGGCGAAGCCGTACCCAAAGATATGGTGGCGGTTCGGCTTGGCCCTGACATGCGCTTCCTGGCGGTGGCCTCGCCGGAATATCTGGCGGCTCATCCTGCGCCGAAGACACCCGATGCACTGACGCAGCACCAATGCATCCGGCAGCGTCTGCCTAGCGGTAAACGCTATCGCTGGGAGTTTCTCAAGCGAAGGCAGGAAGTGGCGATGGACGTTCCGGGCGCTCTGACGCTGGACAATAACCAGTTGATCGTCGAGGCCGCGATGGATGGCCTCGGCATCGCGTATGTTCCGGAACCCTATGCTCGTGCGGCATTGCACGACGGGCGACTCGTTCCAGTGCTGGAGGATTGGTGCCCGACGATACCTGGCCTGTTTCTTTACTTTCCTCGCACCCGTCATATGTCGACGAGTTTGCGGGCGTTCATCGACATGGTGCGAACGGCTACCGGATGACCGCTATTTCGCAGACGCGCACGGGCAATGGTCATATGAAACAGTCCGCGCTCACGAGCAGCGGGTCGGCAAAACACCGCGTCTCAGTGTGTATTTCTGACCGGATGTAGCGCAACCGCGGAGACGTGGTCCCGGCGCGTGCGGCGTACTGTACGCATCTTTCGAATGTGCCGAAGCGCCGTGCGCGCTGCAATCGCTGCATCGGATAAACGCTCGGCGGCGCCCGCAACGAAGATGAGGAACAGCGCCCCAACAATCACCGCATATGTAGTGACGGACATCACCGCGAAGCGAGCATTTTCGTCGTTGCTGTGCGACGCCCATACATCAGGCAAATGAAGCAAGATGAAACCGGCCCCCGCAGCGAGCAATGCCCACAACAAAAACACGGCGATGGAAAAAAGAAAGTAGCAGAGGCTGCGTGTGACTCTACCGGTGGCGCGTACATAGCTCATGATCGACTCCAAGAAAGTCGCCCCGGCGTTCTTACCGGAAGCAACCGGCCCTGATGTCTTAATTACGGCACCCTGAACTAACGACTTGAGATCGAACAGCCGTTTCAAATGCGGCGAACAGGCGACGCGGACCGCCTGTGCTTTCAGACGCGATGTCGATTAAACATTGTCTAGCAGTCCAAAGATTCTTGGGGCAGCTAATCCGTTACGATCCGATCCTCTGATCACGTCTACCCTCAAATGCGGGGCCGCATGCCCATGCCATTTACGCGCACGGCGCGAGTCCTGCCGCCTAACGCCTTTTTCGTCCGTGCGTTTGGATGCACTGAAACACTTATTTTCTCTAGAGCAACGATTCTTCCAGTTGCCAAACAGTATTATTTATTTCCGCTTAGGATGACTTCATCAACACACGGGGGGCACGCGATGGCAATCGGTTATTTTGTAGACGGTAAGCGGGTGAACCCGCACGCGCCGGGGGATCTTTTGTCTGCCGATGCTGTTGCCCACTTGCACGGCGAGGACTTTACACGAACCTTCGGGGCCGAAATGTTCAGACGGTTACCGCTCGCACAACAGGCAGCAGTGCTAAGAGCATGGGCGGATGCCTATTCCGCCAGAACGAGGGAACGGAGCAAAGCATTCGAGGCATTGCTCGGGCCGATTTTCTCCGGCAGGACTACGGCGTAGCCACGCTGTCATATCGTATCTGCGCGCGGCATCGACCACAACGCGCTCATCCGTCTAGCGAACTCAGAGACGCCCGGTATCGTCAGACAGACCCCGGAACGATTTGAGGATCTCTGCAAGGCCGCCGTACAAACGCTTGTCGCGTCTAACTACCGCCACCAGTTTGCGATGAAGACGCGGGGACAGGGATCGAACCACAATCCTGCTTCCAGGCGCCATATTGCGGACCGCGAGTGCAGGAAGAATGGCGCAACCAAGACCGGCTCCGACCATCGCCTTGGTTGCTTCCACACTTCCCAGCGACATCACAGGCCTGAGCTTCGGACCGCTCCTCGCAAACCATTCGTCTGTAATCCTACGGGTGTTGCCGCCGCGTTCGAAAAGAATGCGGGACGGGTGGCGAGCGCGGCGGCCGTGATACGAGTCGGCAATTGCATGCCTGATGGGGCCACGAGTACAAATTCGTCATCCATGACCGGCGCAATGTGCAGGCTGCGGCTCGATACGGGCATCGTAACGAGCCCGACGTCCAGGATATTGCCCTCGACCGCCTTGACGATATCCGCGGTATTGCCCGTCGTGACCGTGATTTCGAGGTTCGGAAATCGTTGGCGCAGATTTGTCAGGATAGGCGGGAGCAGGAAGATGCAAGCCGTCGCGCCGGTGCCAATGCGGATACGCCCCACACCCTCCTCCGCATGACGGAAAACGGCGGTCACTGCCGACGTGACCGCCGCGTCAATTCCGGCAGCATGTGCCAGTAGCTCCTCCCCCGCTACCGTCGCTCTCGCAACGCGACCGACGCGTTCGATCAATACCGCACCGAGGCTTTTCTCGAGCTGGCGAATCTGAAGGCTCACGGCCGGCTGGGTGAGCCGGAGATGATCGGCTGCAGCAGAAAAACTACCGTGCTCGACCACGGCAACGAAGGTCTTCAGGTAGTCGAGATTCAAGCTCTTCATATCAAAGAATTCCTTATCGATTGCATACGATACCAAATCTTCCTTTATATTTGCGATCGGTGCATCATGCATCTCGAACGTGAGGGTTGAGCCGCCCGTGACGTGTCTCCTACATCGAGGCTCAGGAGTGAGGTAAGCGGTGGAATCAGAAGTTGAGAGTGCAATTCGGGTTCGCGACGCGGCGACAGCCGACATGGCAGCCGTGCAGGCCATCTACGCGTACCACGTGTTGCACGGCAGCGCCTCGTTCGAAGAAACGCCCCCTTCCGTCGACGACATGGTCGGACGCCGCGACGCGGTGTTGAAGGCGGGGCTCCCTTACCTGGTGGCGGAGAGGCAGGGCCGCGTGGTTGGCTATGCGTACGCGACTCCGTATCGGCCGCGTCCGGCATACCGCCACACCATTGAGGATTCGATCTACGTAGAACATGGGCTCAACCGTCTCGGGATCGGCCGAGCGCTGCTCGTGGAATTGATCCAACGATGCGAGCAAGGACCATGGCGGCAGATGCTCGCCGTTGTCGGAAATAGTGAGAACACCGGGTCGCTCGCATTGCATGAACGTCTCGGCTTCCGCACAGTGGGAACGCTGAAGTCGGTCGGATTCAAGTTCGGCCAGTGGGTCGACACTGTGCTGATGCAGCGGGAGTTGGACTCTCATCAAGGATAGGCGGTCGACCCGTCTCCAAACTCGTCTTTTCATGCACCGGTGCCGTCAATCGCGCGCACCGGTCGGCGCCGTGCATCAGACCCGACGCCATGGGTCGGTCATTTGACCGATACCGCTGTCGTGGCGCGCCTGCGATCCTGTCGTCAATCCAATCCACCCTGGCCAGACAGCGCAACTCCGCTTTCTTGACTGCAACGTCGCGCCAACGTCCCGGCACACGCTGAATCCGCTTCTGCGCACGCTGAAGGGGGGCTTCGATAACGCACGCATCGTTCACTTTGTCGCAATGAGCGTACTCGTCGGCTTTTTCGCGGTGCACGTCGCGATGGTCGCTCTCGTCCCGCGTTCTTTGCTCACCATGATTCGAGGCCGGTAACCATGCATTCTCGAAAGCGTCACCCGACGCCCGCTCCAGCATACCGGCCTGACGCGGAATCGATCGTCAAAGACGCACAGAAGGAACTCTCGTCGTCCTCACGGCGTTTGTTTGGCAAGCGGATCCTCACGCTGGGCGGCTTGATGCTCCTGTCGGGTTGCGATCTGACGAACGACAAATCCGTCGACACGATGCTGCGCAGAATCTCCTCCTTCAATGACGACGCTCAGGCATTGCTGTTCGACCCGCGCAAGCTGGCGCCGACCTACCCGGAATCGATGATCACACGGCCATTTCCGTTCAACGCCTATTACGACATTGATCAGATGCCAGACATTGATGCACAAACCTACCGCCTCGAAATCACGGGATTGGTCAAAGGCAAACGCACCTGGACGCTCGACGAACTGCACGGGTTGCCGCAACAGAGCCAGGTTACCCGGCATATCTGCATCGAAGGGTGGAGCGCAATTGGAAAATGGGGAGGAGTGCGATTCGTCGACTTCCTCGTGCAAGCAGGAGCCGATACCACCGCGAAGTACGTCTCACTGCATTGCGCCGACAACTACTGGACGAGCATCGACATGCCCACGGCACTTCATCCGCAGACGCTGCTCGCGTTGACCTATGACGGTAACACCCTGCCTGCGAAGTACGGCTTCCCGATGAAGCTTCGCATGCCTACCAGGCTGGGATACAAAAACCCGAAGCATATCGTCGCCGTCACCGTAACAAACGAATTTCCCGGCGGGTATTGGGAAAACCAGGGTTACAACTGGTTCGGCGGTTCTTGAGCCGCGAACCGATGATTTTCAACTGCAACCAACCACACGGAGCACCTATGTCCATTCGTCTCAAACTCGCTTTTTCCGCTGTCGCATTGACACTCGCCGGCGCTGCATTCGCTCAATCCGCCGCTAACAAGCCCGAACGGATCAGGGGCGAGATCGTATCGCTTTCGGGTAACACCTTGCAGGTACATCGGCGCAGCGGCGACACAGTCAACATTGACCTGAAGGATTCGACGGGGCTGAATGCTGTGAAGGCAATCCAGCTTTCGGATATCAAGCCCGGCTCATACGTCGGCGCGGCTGCAATGCCGGGCCCGGACGGAAAGCTGGTCGCGAAGGAAGTGCTGGTCTTCCCGGAAGCCGCGTGGGGTACCGGAGAGGGTCATTACGCGTGGGATCTCGGCGCAAACAGTTCGATGACGAACGCCAATGTCGACACCGTCGTGCAAGGTACGAGCGGACGCGATCTGAAGCTTTCGTACAAAGGTGGCAACAACACCATCAACGTGCCGACCAGCGCCCCAGTCGTGACGGTCATTCCGGCGACCCGCGACGACCTGACTGCGAACAAAAAGGTGTTCGTAGTGGCAACCCCGGCGAAGAACGGCTCGTATGACGCGAATCTGGTCGTTGTCGAGAAAGATGGTGTAGCACCTCCCATGTAATTCCGGGCGGTGGCGTGATCACTTTCTGTTGCAGTCTCGGGTTATCAAAGACTCCTGGACCATAGAAAAGCGATCGCGTTGTCTACCGCTTCGGCTCACCAAGCACATTCAAATGCCATATCTAATGCATATGGATAGTGCATCACATATGTATTTTACATTTACATCGACCGCCTCTACGATTTGCTCCATTGCGTTGTTTGCCCCCTGCCTGCCGCAACATCACCCGGCTCGCGACGCAAATGAAAACAGCAAATCTCAGGAGACAGTCAGTGAAAAAGAAATGTCTTGTCGCCGCGCTTGCGGCGACCGGATGTGCCTGCGCGCACGCCCAATCGTCCGTGACCCTCTACGGCGTAATCGACACCAACATCGAATATCTGACTCACGCAAGCGCGACAGGCGGGTCGCTGGTTCGAGAAAATTCAGGTGGACTTAGCAACTCACGGTTTGGCTTTCGCGGCACGGAAGATCTGGGTGGTGGCACGAGTGCATGGTTCGTATTGGAAGCCGGCATTAACAGCAACGACGGCACGCCTGCCACGGCCGGTACGCTGTTCAACCGCACCGCGGCAGTGGGGTTGTCCAACGCATTGGGATCGCTGTCGGCCGGCCTGCAGTACACGTCCATGTACGACACGCTCGAAAAGTACGATCCGATGGGCTACGCGCCCCAGTACACGTGGTTTCCCACCACCGGATCGTCGGACGACTTCTCCTACAAGGCGCGCCTCAACAATTCCGTGAAGTACGTGGGACAGTTTGGCGGACTAAAGGCGATTGCCGATTACAGCTTCGGCGGCGACGCCGGATCGTTCCATAGCAGCGCGGCCTATGGCGGCGCGCTGGAGTACAGCATGGCCACGTTCTCGGCAGCGGTGGCCTACGATTATCGCAACGGCGCGATTACTTCCGCCGGCACATGGACCAAGACGCGCAACCTTAGTTTTTCTGTCCTGGAGCATATCGGCAACGGTGAAATCATGGGTGGCTATGAGCACTACCTGAGCGATCCGACCAAGGGCTCGACGGTTTCGGCCGCAATGTGGTTTGGCGGGGTGCGTTACCGGTTCGTACCAAGTTTCCAGCTAACGGCCGGCACCTACTATCAGTCCAACAAGACGGCGAACGTGTCGAACTCGTGGATGGGCGTGCTAAGCGGCGATTATTCGCTATCCAAGCGCACCGATCTCTATGCGACGGTGGCTTATGCTGCTGCAACACGGTATGCGAACGGGACATACACGCCGGTTGGCGTAACGGATGCCACCGCCTTTGCGTCCAATCAGACAGGCGTCACGCTTGGCATCCGGCACCGCTTCTGAACGTTGTGCACGGCGGGTTGGTCTATCGTAAGAATTCAGGATGCCTGACTTACTCAACTGAACGGTCCACCGCGAACGAATCGCCGGCCCAGCGCCAGGCGCTGCGGCCGGCCTCTTTCGCCGCGTAAAGCGCCATGTCGGCAGATTTATACAGCCCCTGGGCATCCCGTGAGTCCTGCGGACAACGCGCAACACCAATGCTCGCCCTGACCTCCAGCGAAAGCTTGCGGTACGGAATCGGCTCGGCGAAGGTGGCAATGATCCGCTCGCACACCTCGGCTACAGCCTCGCGCTCGCCTGGATCTCTGAGCAGCACGGCGAACTCGTCGCCGCCAAGGCGCGCGACGAGATCGATCTCGCGCGTTATCAGCCGCAGGCGCGAACCGACTGCCTTCAATACTACGTCGCCAGCATCGTGGCCGTGGATATCGTTGATCGGCTTGAAGCGATCGAGGTCGACCAGCACCAGCGCGAATTCGGCACCGCGACGCGCCTGCTCGATCAGGAGTTGCAGATCGTCATTGAAATGCCGCCGGTTCGCGAGGCCCGTCAAACTGTCGAAGTAAGCCAACTGCTCGAGCCGCTGTTCGCTGGCCTGCAATTCCGCGGTGCGGCGCACCAGTTCGTCGGAACGTTGCTGGAGTTCCTGGGTCCGCTCTGCGATCACCGCCTCCAGCGTCAATGCACGTCGACGCAGCAGGCGCATGCGCACGTGCATCAGCAAGCCGAACAGCGCCAGCAGCAGGAGCCCCATGATCACGCGAAACGTTGTCCTCTCGTACCACGTCGGCACAACACGGACGGGCAAGCTCACCGACTCGGTCCATTGACCGCCAGCACGGTTCGACGCCCGCACCTGCAGCGTGTACTTTCCGGGCGGCACATTCGTATAGTGCGCCACGCGCTGCTCGGCGGATGACTCGGTCCACGCATCCTCCAGTCCGGCGAGGCGATAGGAGTAGCGCGTGCGTTCGGGGGCCGAGTAATCGAGCAAGGCAAAAGCCACTTGCACCGTGCGTTGCGAAGGGCCGAGCTTGAGCCCGGACGCCGGCAGCGGCCGGCCATCGGCATCCGTCAGCACGATGGTGGCCTTGAAACGCGCGGGCTGGAATTCGCTGGGATGCACGATCGTCAAGCCGTTGCCACCAAACAGCAGATCGCCTTGCGGCGTGGTCCCGGCCGCTGAGGTCCAGTACGGCAGCAGCCCCACCCCGTCGGCCTGCTGCAGCAGCGTCGTGGTCAACGTGTCGCCGTCGATGCGCAGAATGCCGCTGTCGGTGCTGACCCAGGCGTTCCCCTGCTCGTCGAGCAGCAGGGCATTCGCGGCGTTTTTCTGCAGACCCTGATCGTGACCGATGCTGTCGATTCGCGCGGGCGCTCCGCCCACCCCAGGCTCGACCACGCGCACGCCTCCGCCATAGAACGCAATCCACAGCCGCCCGCGCTTGTCCTGCACTACCGAAGTCACGTGGGTGCTGGGCAGGCCGACACGCCCAGGTCCCTCCGGCCAAGGGCGCTCGAGCCGGCCGGTTGCCGGCCAGTACCGTGTAAGTCCTGTCTGCGTGCCGACCCACAGCGTCCCGTCTGCGCCGGCGCTGAGGTTCGTGATGTCTTCGCCCTGCAGACCGGGGACGCTCTGCGCCGTGGCGCCTTGCGCGGAAAGGTCGACATAGCTCAACCCGTCCGTGCCTCCCATCCAGAGCTTGCCGTCGGCGAGAGACACCGCCCTCACCAATGCAGTGGGAGAAATGCCAGGGAACTCCATCCGCTCGACACTGAGACCGTCATCGTGCGTTCGGTACAAACCCTTAGCAGTCCCGATGTAGACGCTGCCGTCCGGTGCACGTGCCATCGCAAGCACTGCGGCCCTGGGAAGCGCAGTACGCGACAGACCGTCCTCCGCCGTGAGACGCCGGCCATGCTCGCGCTCGGGCGGGACGATGTCGACGCCACCGATATCGGCACCGAGCCAGACGCTGCCGTCGGGCTGAACGAGCACCGCCGTGACTTCCGCCCGCTTGCCGCCGAGCAGGTGGCCATCGCTGCCGTACCACGTGGATATCGCGCGCTGGGAGGGATCGATCGAATCGAACACATTCGGTCCGCCGGCCCATACAAATCCACTGCGATCGCGCAGTAGTGCTGCCACGTCGTCCTCGCCGAGACTGCCGGGAATCCCGGCATCGTGGCGCAGACGCCGTGTCGCCCAGCTCCGGGTGTCGACCTGCACGATGCCCTGAGCCCACGTGCCGAGCCACACGTGGCCATTGCCGACATCGACGATCGCGACAACCCAGTCAGTCTCGACGCCCTTCCCGTCGCTGCGTTCGCTGTCGCGCAACTGCTGCGCCGTCGTGGCGCCCGGCAGGATCACGAAGGCACCGGTCGCGCGCGTCCCGACCCAGACCCGTCCTTCCCGGTCCTCTGCGAGTTGCCAGACCTCGATAGCGGCTCCCGTCAGACTTGTCGCCGGCACCGGCACAAAAGCCTGTGTGCCCGCGCGCAATACGTAGATTCCGTTGAGCGTGCCGGCCCACAAGTTGCCGCTGCGATCGACGAGAAGCGCGCTGATGCGGTGCGCCGGCAAGCCTGGTGGGACAGCCCCTCCGCCCGCGCGCCGCACCTTGCCTGTGTTGAGATCCAGCCGGTCGAGCCCGGCCTCCGTGCCCACCCACAGGCCGTCCGGGCCGTCAGGGGCAAGGGCGAATACGCGCACGCTACTCAGACCCTGGGGGCCCGCCCCGAGCGTAGAGAAGGTGCCGGCTGCCTTATCGAGCCTTGCGAGGCCGCCGCTATCTGTCGCTGCCCAGAGGCGGCCCTCGCGGTCCTCATAGAGCGCATTGATATAGGAAGAAGGCAAGCTGCCGGGCTTGCTGGGATCGGCAATGTAAGTGCGGAAGCGATAGCCGTCCCAACTCGCAAGACCGGTCTGCGAGGCGATCCAGATCAGGCCGTCCTTGTCCTGCAGCATCGCCGTAGGCGTAATGTCGCTCGGCATTTCGACATGGCGAAACACCGGGGTCGCTCCATCGTACCAGGCATCGGCTGCCCTGGCGGGCGGCACGGCCGCAACCATCTCCAGGCAAACGAGAAGGCAACTTAGGATCCGCAGCGAATGGCGCCTCCACTTATGCATGGAATTCTGGTCCTCGGTAGGTCGTTCGCCGCGCAATCCCGGCGCGCCGCATTCGTGCCACGCGATATCTAACTAAATATCGGCAGACGATGCAGCTACTTTAGGTTTCCTCATAAACATGACGCATGGGTTTTGCTGCTCATTCAGAATGGCTGATCAATACTTTTCTATTACGATTCCGAAGTCGGGCAGAACACCGCGTGGCGACTCTCATACGCCACGACGCATGTAAACGGCAGCATCGCGCTGCAACTTGAGGACTTTTTGCGTAAGGATTGCCTGAAATTCGGGTAGGGAAGTCAAGCGGCGGACGGGCGCGTGCGCGCCGTTAGCCGATTGCCTCGCCTTTAATCACGCCGTCTGTGGCGAGCCGTTCTTCGCGGTGCGCGATAGTTTCCGCCCGCTCCGGTCTGCCGAGCAGGTAGCCTTGCGCGTGGGTACATCCGCAGGCGCGGACGAAGTCGAGTTGTTCGTGGGTCTCGATACCTTCCGCGGTAGTCGGCATGCCCATCTCGCGCGCCAACGCCACGATCCCGCGGACCACCGCCGCGGATTCGCGCCGGTGCACGGATTCCTTGACGAAGGAGCTGTCTATCTTGAGCTCGTCGAACGAGAAGCGGACGAGCGTCGACATGGTTGAAAAGCCGGTTCCGAAATCATCCAGCGCCAGCCCGATGCCTAATGCCCGAAGCGTTGCGACATTGCGCCGGGTCGCGATATCGTCGCTTAGCAGCACTGTTTCGGTCACCTCGATATGCAGGCGCTCCGGCGGCAACTTCGTTTTGTGCAAGATCGACTCGACCGTCGCAGCGAACGACTCCTCACGCAATTGCACAGGCGAGACGTTGACCGCAACCGTAACCGCATCGCGCCAGGTGACCGCTTCCATGCACGATTGCCGCAGCGCCCATGCACCCAGTTCGAGTACCAGGCCCGTGCGTTCGGCGGTGGGGATGAATGCGACCGGAGACAACTCGCCGCGCGTCGGGTGGGTCCAGCGCAGCAACGCCTCGCGTCCCGAGATGGTGCCGTCGCTAAGGTCTATGATGGGCTGATACTCCATCCGCAAGCCGCTAAAAGACTGCATCGCGCCTTCAAGGTCGCTGCGCAGCAGACTCAGACTTTCGTCTGAGGCGTGCTTGTCGGCATCGAAAACGGCAAAGGCACTTTTGCCATTGCGCTTGACCGCGTACAAGGCGCGATCCGCGCATATCAGCAATTGCGGCCCGGTTTTGCCATGCTCGGGGTACAGTGAAATGCCAACGCTCGCACCAATGTGGACGCGTGCTTCGCTCAGCACGAACGGCCGGGCCAATGCCTTGACGATGCGATCAGCCAGCGCACGCACGTCTTCGCTCAGGGAGGCGCCATCGTAGATCGCAACGAATTCGTCCCCCGCCAGGCGTCCGACGATACCGTCGGCCGGCAGGATATCGCGCAGACGTATCGCCGCTTCCTGCAGGATCTGGTCGCCTGCAGCATGTCCAAGACTGTCGTTGATCGCCTTGAAGCCGTCGAGGTCGATCAGTAGCACAGCGAACGATTGCTCGTCGCCCTGCTGCACTCCGGTCCCCGTGCGCTCGAGCAGGAGCTCGCTGATGCGCGCGCGGTTAGGCAAGCCCGTCAGACTGTCGTGGCGCGCCAGGCGGTGGCTGTTTTCGCGCGCCGTCAGCAACGCGACAGTGTCGCGATTGCTGCGCAAGGCGACGGTAAAGAAGCCTGCCGCGCAGAATGGCGCCTGAAACAGCAGGACGAGCTTGCCGGAGCCGGGAGACAGTGCAGCGCCCAGGCCCAATAGCCCGAGAATGAGCGTGATCTGAATCAGCACAAGGCGGGGGATGCCGGCGTTGCGACCTGCCAGGCCGCCTATTACGCCGACGGCACAAACGTTTCCCAGTAGAAAGAGTGTCTGGTCGCCGCTGATATTGCAGAGCAGGCTGCCAAAGCCGAACACCGCGCTCCAGAGAATGCTCGCCAACAGGAATGCGGAGGTGGGCGTAGGCTCGCCGCGAACGCTACGCTCGCAGCAAACGTAAATCAACAGCAGCCGGGTGAACAGCAGCGCGAGGACAGCGAGTCCCCAACCTGCATAAAGCGCAGTCCGGTGGAGGTAAATGGCGGTGGCGCAGACACTGATTTCACAAATCGACGCAAAAATAATGGACGCCGTTCTCGTGAACAGATTGGCAAGCAATATCTGCCGATTTTCGGTACTCAGATTCTGAGCGGAAGAGAC
>Ga0302234_10002325_pt1 | contig 12189 bp, 9 predicted proteins | sample II_Palsa_N3_2_FD_193576 | JGI IMG/M metagenome (GOLD analysis project Ga0302234, IMG submission 193576) | Peat permafrost microbial communities from Stordalen Mire near Abisko, Sweden - II_Palsa_N3_2 | ecosystem: Environmental > Terrestrial > Soil > Palsa > Peat permafrost | place: Sweden... | reverse complement strand
ATGGTGGCGGGAGAATCACTGAAGACGGTCCTGACCTGGACCACCATGTCGCCGCGCCCGCCGCTGCGGCTGTCGTGGAGGGGTATTGGCCATTACGTGAATTTCAGCCGCTGGATCTGGGCGGGCAGCGTGGTGAACCTGCTGCTGAATCAGTTCGACAAGGTGATCGTGGCAAAGCTGCTCGGGCCGGCTCAATTGGGCGCGTACCAGATGTCCTCGAAGCTCGCCCAGATGCTGCTTGCTGACGCCGCCATTGCGATGTCGCAATACCTGTTTCCGACGTTCTCCGCGCATCACCGCAAGGATGCGGATTTCGCGGCACGGTTGTTCCGCCGTTATCTTGCGCTGATCGCGGGCGGTCTTGTGGTGCTGGTGATCATCTTGCGCCTCGTCGCCGAACCGCTGTTCCAGATCGTGCTGGGAACCGCGTGGCTGCCCGCTGTGCCGCTTTTCAGGATCTTCGTGGTCAACATGGCGATTGGTGCAATGATCGCCGTGCTGGTGTCGTATTTGCGTGCTGTGGGCTTGCCGAAGGTCGCCACGCACGCGTCCATTATCCAGGCCGTGGTGCTGCTGGTCACGGTGCCGTTCGCCACCCATTTATGGGGCGTCACGGGCATTGCCTGGGCGATGACGGTCGGCCTCGGTGCAGCCGCCGGCTGGATGCTGTTTCGAATTGCCAGGGAGGCGTGATGCGCATCCTTCATCTTGTTCTCGCCCCGCGCCTCTCAGGGGCGGAAGTGCTGGCCAAGGACCTCGCGATTCATCAGCAGAGGAGCGGCGAAGTTGTTGGCATCACGTCGCTGCGGCCCCAACACGACGACTTCGTCACGCTGCGCCAGGAACTCGATGCCAACGGTGTGGAGTGCATGTTTCCCCGCGGATTCCACGGCCCGCTAGGCAAGCTGTGGCATTTGTACCAGGCGGTCCACCACTATCGCCCGGACGTGGTGTTTGCCCACGCGACCATTCCCGCTTTCTACGTGCGCGCACTGCCCATATCGGCACCCGTGGTGTACGTGATGCATTCCGCGACCAACGACTTCGAGCGCGGTTTGTTCCGGCGCATCGAGCGCGTGTTGTCGCGGCGGGCGCGGGCGGTGATCGGGGTATCGCCGACGAATCTCGACGATTATGTGGCCGCCGTTGGACGGCATCCGTCGATGCAGCTCATTCCAAACGGCGTGGACGTGGCGCGCTTCTCGCCCGGGCTGGATGCCGATCTTGCCAATGACCATTCGCAGATCGTGCAGATCGGGCGTTACACGTCGGTGAAGAACCAGTTGCAGACGGTGCATGCGTTCAAGGAGGTCGCGCAGCAGGTGCCGCTCGCGCGATTGCTGCTGGTCGGAGTGGTCGAAGATCCGGCGTATTTCACGGCGGTGAAGGATCTCGTGGCGAAGCTTGGGCTCGAGCAGCAGGTCACGGTGGAAGGACCACGTTCGGATATCTCCGACATCCTCTTCAAGGCCAGCGTGTTCGCGATGCCGTCGCGTTCTGAAGGTCACAGCATCGCGTTCCTGGAGGCGCTGGCGTCGGGCGTGCCGATTGTCGCCAGCGACATCCGGCCGTTCAGTTTCGCGGTGGATTTTCCGGCTGTGCATCTTCTGGATCCGGAGGACATTTCGGCCTATGCGAGCGCGCTGGTCGCCGCGTTGGGAGAAGGGCGGGCGCAGCGGCCGCTAGGCGGCCTTACGTTGGCCGATACCGCCGAACGTTATCTGGCAGTCGCGCGGCAGGTCACCGGCGGCATGGCGGGTGCGCCGGCTTGAGCGTCAGGGTTGATCCAGAGTCAAAGCGCGATAAAAAACGCCAGCTGTTCAAGCTGGCGTTCTGGTATTTTAGACGTTGAATCTTCAGCGTCAATGAAACAGCTTGGTCGCCTGGACCAGGGTGTTGATCACGCCCCATGTAAGCGGCACGATTGCGTAGATCCAGAACACGCCGAGCAGCAGCTTGTTGGACGGACGCGCGTCGAGCTCGCCGTTCGGGTTGGTATGGGTGTTCATTGCATTCTCCGAGCTAGAGTAGGGTCAGTGGATTCAGCCGGTGGACTCAATCCGCCGCGAGTGCGGACGCGCTCATGTGATGTTTCTCATGCACGCGCTTCACCAGCAAGTTGCAGATGAAACCGATCACCAGCAGCCCCGCCATGATATGCAGCGTCGTGGTGTAAGCCTCGGCCTTGACCACGCCATGCGCCACTTCATACGCGCGAATGTAGTTCACCAGCACCGGACCGGCGATACCGGCTGCCGCCCACGCGGTCAGCAGGCGTCCATGAATGCCGCCCACGAACTTCGTGCCGAACATATCGGCGAGATACGCCGGGACGGTCGCGAAGCCACCGCCGTACATGGACAGGATCACGCAATACGAGAGCACGAAGAGCGCCACGTTGCCGCTCTGCGCAAATTGCGGCACCAGCAGATACAACACCGCACCGAGCGCGAAGAAGACAAAGTAGGTGTTCTTGCGTCCGATCCAGTCCGACGCCGATGCCCACACGAAACGCCCACCCATGTTGAAGAGCGAAAGCAGGCCCACGAAACCAGCCGCGGCAGCCGCCGTGATCGATGCCTTGAAGCTCTCCTGGATCATCACCGACGCCTGGCCCAGCACACCGATCCCGGCCGTCACGTTAAGGAACAGCACCAGCCAGATCAGGTAGAACTGCGGCGTCTTCAACGCCTGGTCGATATGCACGTGATTGCGCGTGATCATCTTGTTGCCGTTGGTCACCGGCGGCGTCCAGCCCGCCGGCGTCCAGTTCGGACGCGGGACGCGGATAGCGAGCGCACCGATCGACATCGAGATGAAATAGACAATGCCCAGCACCACGAAGGTCTCGGTCACGCCGTTGCTCGTCGCGCTCTTGAAGTGGTTCATCAGTGCGACCGAAGCCGGGGCCGCGATCATCGCACCGCCGCCGAAGCCCATGATCGCCATGCCGGTTGCCATGCCGCGCCGGTCAGGAAACCAGCGGATCAGCGTGGACACCGGTGAGACATAACCCAGCCCCAGCCCAATCCCGCCAATCACGCCGTAGCCGAGGTAGACCAGCACGATCTGATGCAGATGCACGCCGAGCGCCGCCACCAGGAAACCACCGCCGAAGCAGCAGGCCGCCGTGAACATGGTGCGCCGCGGGCCGACCTTCTCCAGCCATTTGCCGGCGAATGCCGCCGACAACCCGAGAAACACGATGGCCAGCGAAAAGATCCAGCCAAGCGTGGTCAGCGACCAGTCGTCAGGGGCCGATTCCGTGATTCCGATTACCCGCGTGAGCGGCGCGTTGAACACGGAAAACGCGTAAGCCTGGCCTATACACAGATGCACCGCCAGCGCGGCGGGCGGAACCATCCAGCGCGAAAATCCAGGTTTTGCGACGGTTGCTTCTTTAGAAAAAAATCCGGGTGAACCGGTAATTGGGCTGCCGGTGTGCGAGCTCATTTTGGGTCTCCAATCTGGTTTATTTGCGCTGTTTATCGTTTGCTTTTTTTATAGACGAACTTCAATAGGCTCTTGGCAGCGCTGCCGAAAAGCCACTCAATCGTCAAAGCGTGGTATTTACGAGTAAGGGGAAAAACGGAGGTGGATATATGATGTTTCTTTTCATAAAGTTACCCTGCTGATGCATCTATACAACGATAGTTAAGGGACCAGATAGTTGCAATAGGATATGTTCAGACATAAGCAATTGTACCAATAGGGCAACCCTTGCTTTGACCCACTTGGCAGTTCTGAATGAGTAAAAACAGGAATTTTCAATAGCCTTCAGGTAATCACGGGTAATAAGTTCTATAGCATTTGCTTTCCTGCGAGATAAGCCAGACTCACTAATGCGATAGATTAATTCGCATTTTCCCGAGGAATTTTGTTGTTGCGGTGCGCATTGAAGATGGATCGAGCCGGTGAAAAACGTCAGTAAGGCGGCGGGGACGCGAGTGTGCAGACGGGATGCCGTGCGTCGGCCGTCCGACCCTTTCAGCAAGTCTTTGATACATGGCTTTCGTCGCCTAACCTGTACGAACACTCGCGTTTTGGACCAGATTCTGATCAATTTCCTCGCCGTTTCATACGATCAATCGAAGCTTGAAGAAAACATCGAGATGTCGCATGAAGGGCGCAGGATTCGCACGGCAAAGGCACGGCAAGCCTTCGCCATCCCCCACGCGTGGCGCCAACGCCCTAGGTGACGGGCGGCAGACGTAGCGCGTTATCTCACCTTAAGGAGCACGTTCGATGGACACGATCAAGACGAAGGACGGCACGGAGATTTTCTACAAGGACTGGGGTTCGGGCAAAACAGTGGTGTTTTCGCATGGATGGCCGCTGAATGCAGACGCGTGGGATTCGCAGATGCTGTTCATGGTCCAGAAAGGCTACCGGGTCATAGCACATGACCGGCGTGGACATGGGCGTTCCGGCCAGCCTGGCCAAGGCAACGACATGGACACCTACGCCGACGATCTCGCCGCTGTGCTCGACGCTTTGGACGTGAAGGATGCCATGCTCGTGGGCCATTCCACGGGCGGTGGTGAGGTCGCGCGTTATATCGGGCGCCATGGGACTGGGCGGGTATCGAAGGCCGTGCTGATCGGAGCCGTGCCGCCGGTGATGGTGAAGACGCAAGCGAACCCGGGTGGCTTGCCGAAGGATGTATTCGATGGAATCCGCGCAGGCGTGGCAGGCGATCGCTCGCAGTTCTACAAGGATCTGGCACTGCCGTTCTTCGGCTACAACCGCGACAACGCCAAGAAATCTCAGGGCGTGATCGACACGTTCTGGGCGCAGGGAATGTTGGGCGGGATACTGGGGCACTACTTGTGTATCAAGGAATTTTCGGAGGTCGACTACACGGAAGACCTGAAGAAATTCGATGTCCCAACCTTGATCCTGCACGGCGACGACGACCAGATCGTGCCGATCGATGCAGCGGGAAGACTGTCAGCGAAGATCGTCAAGAACGCGACGCTCAAGGTGTATCCGGGCGGCGCGCACGGCATGTGCGTGGTCGAGGCTGACAAGGTGAACGCGGACTTGCTTGAGTTTGCATCGAGCTAAAACGAAGGAACGCGCCGGCCGAGCAGACTGCCGGCGCTCGAACCGCTACTTCTTCACCGGATGAGCCCGCCGGAACACCATCCATCGTGGTGATTTAAACCTGACGATGCTGACGTACAGCCATACGTAGGTGATCGCAAACACCACGACAAAGCAGAACAAGTGCAGCGTGTGCCGCCAGAACAGCGTGGCGGGAATCACGGCAACCAGACACAGCAGCCACAGATACGGCGATGTCAGCGAATTGCGCCGCGTGATCTCGCGCGCGTTCTGCGCACCGACGGCCCAGCGCATGAGGCGCTTGTACACCAGCATATGCAGATGCACGCCATCGGGAATCCCGGGGGAGATCCCGCGAATAAACTTCTTCCGATAGATCGAGAAACACGTCTCGAAGATCGGGTACATGAACAGCAGCACCGGGAACCACGCTGAGACGTCGCGATTGCGCATCACGAGCATGATGGACAGCTCGGCGAGCATGAAGCCGATGAAATAAGCGCCGCCATCGCCGAGAAAGATCAGCCCGGCGGGAAAATTCCAGATGAAAAAGCCCATTACCGCACCCATCATGATCAGCGATGCGGACAACACCACCGGGTCGTGAACCTGGAACGCCACGTACGCGAGCGACGCAAACATCATGAACGCGACCATGGATGCGAGCCCGTTGAAGCCGTCGATGATATTGATCGCGTTGGCTAACGCCGCCACAGCAACTACGGTCACGAGACACGAGATGACCCCGTAGGTCAGCAGGAAGTCCAGCGGCGGAACGCTGATACGCGTCACCGCAATCCCCAGCAGGAAGTAAGCAAGCGCGGCCGCGGCCATCGTGCAAACCAGCCGTATGACCGGCGTGACCTGCTTGGTCAGGTCCTCGACGAGTCCGGAGAAAAAAGCAGGCATTCCGCAAGCAACAATGGCGAGAATTCCGCTCGATACGACTGGATAGGTCCATCGAAGCTGCACGGCCGACACAGTGAGTCCGACCAAAATTCCGATCCCGCCAACACGAGGCACGGACCGCGCGTGAAACTTCTGCACGCCGGCAAAATCGCTATCGCCGGAAAGGCCTTCGTGCAAATGGGCAAACCGCACGATCAGCAGCGTGACGAATAGCGAAACGAGAAAACCGAGCGCAAAACTGAGCATGAAAAATAACCGCTAAAAAGAACGCGTCAGGCGGGGCCTGAATAAAGACCAGGCCGCGCCTGAACTAAAACGTCAGGCAAAACCCCTGGGGTTCTGCGACTGCCAGCGCCAGTGATCGGCGCACATCCGCTCGATGCCATGTTCCGCTTGCCAGCCAAGCAGCTTTGCAGCGGCGGCCGGATCGGCGAAACACTCGGCGATGTCCCCCGGACGGCGGGCGACGAGCTCATAGGGCACGGGCTTGCCCGACGCCGCTTCGAACGCCTTCACCACATCCAGCACGCTGTAACCCGTGCCCGTACCCAGGTTCACGACAAAGCTGCTATCGAGCGATTCCAGCGCATCGAGCGCCTTGATGTGACCACGCGCCAGATCGACCACATGGATGTAATCGCGCACGCCGGTGCCGTCATGGGTCGCGTAATCGCTGCCGAAAATACGCAGGCGTTCCAGCTTGCCCACGGCCACTTGCGCCACATACGGCATCAGGTTGTTCGGCACGCCCGCCGGATCTTCGCCGATCAAGCCGCTCTCATGCGCGCCGACCGGATTGAAGTACCGCAACGTCGCGATGCGCCAGGCGGGATCCGAGATTTCCAGATCGCGCAAAACCTGCTCGGCAATGAGCTTCGATTGCCCGTAGGGGTTCGTTGCCGACAGCGGGAACGTTTCGTCGATAGGCACGCTTTTCGGCACGCCATACACCGTTGCCGACGAACTGAAGACGATTTTCTTTACGTCACGCGCGCGCATGGTGTCGAGCAGCACGAGCAGGCTGTCCATGTTGTTGCGGTAATACTCGATCGGTTTCGCTACCGATTCGCCCACTGATTTCAACGCGGCGAAATGGATCGCGCCGGTGATGGCGTGTTCATCGAAAATGCGGGCGAGGGCGGTTTCATCGCGGGCATCGGCTTCATAGAATGCCAGCCTCTTGCCCGTAATCTGCTCGACACGTTTGAGCGACTCCGAGTTGCTGTTCACGAGGTTGTCGATCACGACGACGCCGTAACCAACGTTCAGCAATTCGACGCAAGTATGCGAGCCGATAAAACCGGCGCCGCCCGTCACGAGGATCGTGCCCTTCGCGCTTGTGTGACCAGTCATGAATAACGCTCCCGGAGGGTGATTTAGAGTGAAACGCCGGTAACCGCGCGTATTGTGCCTTTATAACGCTCGACGACTGCGTTTTCGTCGAATTCGCGCGCCACCTTGGCGCGGCCGGCCACGCCCATGTCGGCACGCGCTTCGTAGCTTGAAAGCAGCAAACGTTCGAGCTGCTGCGCGAGGCTGTCGGCGCTTTTTACGTTGCACAGCAGGCCCGTTACGCCGTTTTCGACGACTTCGCGGCAGCCGGGGACATCGGTGGCGACAATCGGGCGTCCCATCGCCGACGCCTCCATCAAGGTCCGCGGCACGCCTTCGCGATACGACGGCAGCACCACGCAATCCGCGTTGCCGATAAACGCACGGACGTCTTGCGCCTCGCCGAGGTAATCGATGACCCCTTCCCGCTGCCAGGCCTGGACTTCATCGAGCGTGATGGCGCTGGGGTTGTCGACGCCCACGGGCCCGAGCAACTGGAACCGCGCGTACGGATATTTTTCGCGCAGCCGGCGGGCTGCATCGACGTATTCCGCGACGCCTTTATCCCACAGCAGACGGCCAATTAAAATGAAAAAAAAGCCTTCCGTCTGCGGGTTGGCACGCGGTAGCGGCTGGAAAGCGTAATCGCCGAGATCGACGCCTTCGCCGTGCAGCAGTCGCGCGCGCTCCGGATGAACCAGCAGGTCCTGGTCGATGAACGCCTGCCGGTCGTCCTGATTCAGGAACCATACTTCGCGCGGAAACCGGAACGCAAAACGGTAAAGCCGCTTCGCTACACTTGCCGTCCGGCTCTTCTGGATGAAGACATAACCCAGCCCGGTAGTGACCGCGATGGACGGTACACCCGCGAGTTTCGCCGCGATGGAGCCGTAGATGTTCGGTTTGATCGTGTAGTGAAACACCATGTGCGGCCGGGTGGCACGGTACTCGCGAACCAGCGCGGCGAGGGTCTTCAGGTCATCGCGGGGATTGGTGCCTTTCGACGCTACCGGCAGCTCCACGCACCGGCAGCCCATTGCCTCGAGCGGTGCGAAAGTCCGGTCGCGCGGCGCGATCACGGAAACGTCCACGCCGCGTTCTATCAGCATCCGCAGCAAGCCGCGCCGATAGGTGTAGATCGCCCACGCCGTGTTGCAGACGAGGGCAATGCGAAGGCGGGATTTCTCTGCGTTCATTCGATCGGTTTTAAATACGGTAGGTCAGGCGCTGGACGAAGGTTCAAATAAAGGCTTGAAGCAACGGCTTACATCATGCGTGAAGCAAGCGCGTTTTCAACGCGCGCACCGCGCCGTAAGGCAGCATCAGATGCACGATATTTTTCGCTACGCCGAGCCAGTCGGGCAGGTTCGTCAGGCGCATGTATTTCAATTGCAGCCGCAGCGTGGAGAGCGTTTGGGTACGGCGTTTCGTCGCGCTGATGCCGTGCTCGTTCAGTTCGTAATACACGCCGAATTCCGGCAGGTTTGCGCAGTCGTGGCGTTGCATCAGGCGCAGGAACAGGTCGAGGTCCTCAGCCGCGCGATACTCCGCGCGGTAGTTGCCGGCTTCCATCACGGCGGTGACGCGAAGCATCATCGTCGGATGGGAGAAGCATGAGCGCAGCAGCATGACGCGGCGGATCGCGGCCGGGTCGGCGGGCGGGCGAAGATCGAACAGCGGTGCGCCTTCCATGCTTACCACGTGCGTCCACATGCCGAGCGCCGCCGTTTCCGCATGCGCCTCCATATAAGCGCGCTGCTTTTCCAGCCGATACGGCGTCGCCAGATCGCCCGCATCGATGCGCGCCGCGTACTTGACGCCCCGTTCCGCCAGCGCGGCCACGCCCGTCTGTAACGCAAGCTCGATCCCGCCATTGCGCGGCATCCGCAGCACATCGATCGAGAGGTTCGCAACCGGCGGCGCGACGATGGGCGGCAGGCTGCCGTCATCGACGATCAGCACGCGCACCGGCGCGCGCTCGCAGAACGATGCGAGCGTGCGGTCAAGGTCGTGCTGGGCGTTGAACACCGGGATCAGCACGTTGACGTCGTCGAGCGTCGGAGGTGACATGGACGTGGTGGGCATGGTGGCCGAGGTGGATGAAAAAGCCGTCATACCTGCAGCCTGAAGCGGATGTAGTAGAAATTAACCGATGCCGCCGCGAGATAGCCTGCCGCCAGCCCGATCAGCGCGCCGTAGCTGCCCAGGCGCGGAATGGCGATCAGGTTCACCACGAAAGCCACTGCCAGCGCCAGCAGCCACTTGGCGAGCAACACGAATTTCGCCTGGTATTTAAGCACGACTAGGTTCCCGATCGCTTCGATACCCGCCGGCACCGAAAGCCACACGGCCCAGCGAAAAATGCTGATGGAGTCGGTATAAGCCGGTCCGAACACGCGCGAGATGATGAAACCCGCGAGCAGGTCCAGCACGATCGCGCCGCCGATCATCAGCGCGGCCGTCATGGAGATCAACCGGCCGACGTTGCGCTTCAGTTGCACTGCATCGTGCACGCGATACACGAATGCCGGCGCGATCGTCTGCGCGAGCATCAGCGCGAGCGTGATCCAGTTTTCGTTGAGTTGCTGCGCGGCGGAATAACGGCCGAGGTCGGCGAACGAAATGTGGCGTTCGAGCATGAGCCGGTCCAGCTTCAGGAACAGGTACATACAAATGAGGCCGAGCCAGAACACCGTGCCGGCGCTGGCGAAGTGACGCAACAGCGAGCGGTCGATGTGCCAGCCGAGTTTGCCGCCGTGTCGATGTATGTAGTACAGCATCAAGACGCCGCCGATGACCGCCGCTTCCAGCGCCCACAGCCAGCCGAAGCGCGCCGGGCTTGCCGCTGCGCGCACGAGCAGGTACACGAGTGCCGCTTTGGCGACCGCCGTGAGCATGCTGGTCAGCAATTGCGGCTTGCTGTACGTCATGCTTTGCAGCCACGCATTGATTACACCGACGAACGGCTCGCGGAACAGCATGGTCACGGCGAGGCCGGCGAGCATGGCGCCGACGAGGGGATCGGTGAAACCCGTTGCAATGCCAATCCCCGTCAGGAGCCAAGTCACCAGCAGCGCGGCCGCGGATACACCCATGCGCAACACGAACGCGCTGCCGAGCACCGTGCCAAGCTGGCCTGGTGGGCGATTCACGATGGTCGGCACGAGGATTTCGGCGCCGCATACCCAGGTGATGGGCGAGAGCACGAGCAGCAGCGTGTTGGCGTATTGCCATTTGCCGAAGACATCCGGGCCAAAGTAGCGCGCGAGCAGCCCGCTGATGGCAATGGCGACCGCAATCTGCGTGAGGCGTTCGAGACCGAGCCAGACGATGTTCGCCAGCGCTTTGCTAACGTCGGGGTTCTTGATCCGTTTCAGCATCCGCGGGCGGCGCCTGACGTTGCGGTGGCTGTCGTGGCCGTTGTCTTGGCCATTGCAGTGGCCATTGCAGTGGCCATAATAGGCATGGCACTTGCGGTAAGACAGCCGCCTGGGCTTGCTGCGATCCTTGCAGACATGCTGTCGGGAGCCGTCAACCACCATGCGGTTTCCCGCCATTCGATGTCACGTTTGTACTTCGCGGTGAAAAAGCGTCCGGGCATTGGATTAGAATATTTGCGCAGGTCCGCGCGGAAAGACTGCGATTATAGGTGCGAACAGTGTGCGCAACCGCGTGGTTGACGCGTGGTCGACACTCGCTGAGGGAGTCTCGAAGGGGTGACAGCGGGTTCGAGGCCACGCGATACGAATTTCTTTCGTTATTTTTTCGCCTTTCGTCCGGTATTGTTTCTGGCCGTTCGTGCGTTGGCCGAGTCAGGTTGTGAGTCAGGTTGAGAGTCAGGTCGTGATTGTTGGCCGCATGTCTGTATCAAGGGGTCTCCATGACCCGGGACGCTTCGGGATGCCCCGGAACCATTTAAATTATTAGTCAGGTAGCCATTCCATGAGCCAGTCACCGCAAGTATCAGTTACACAGTCCATTTTCAAGGCTTACGACATTCGCGGGATCGTGGGCAAAACCGTCGATGCCGGCGTCGCGCGCAGCATTGGCCGCGCGTTTGGCAGCGAGATCCGTGCCCAGGGTGGCGACTCGGTCGTCGTAGCCCGTGATGGCCGTCTGTCGGGTCCAGAACTTGTTGGCGCGCTTGCTGACGGTTTGCGTGAAGCCGGCGTGGACGTAGTCGACCTTGGCATGGTGCCTACGCCCGTCGGTTATTTCGGCGCCAGCGTGCCGCTCGCGCTGCCTTCGGGTGAGCGGCGAGTGGACTCGTGCATTGTGGTGACGGGCAGTCACAATCCGCCCGACTACAACGGCTTCAAGATGGTGTTGCGCGGCGCCGCGATCTATGGCGACCAGATCCAGGCGTTGTATCAGCGCATTGTGAATGACGATTTCACGAGCGGTGCGGGCACGTACACCGAATACGATATCCAGCAGGTCTATCTTGACCGGATTGTCAGCGACATCAAGCCTGTGCGCCCGATGAAGATCGTGATCGATGCGGGTAACGGCGTGGCTGGCGAACTTGCGCCGCGTCTGTTCAAGGCGTTGGGTTGCGAGCTGGTGGAGTTGTTCACGGATATTGACGGGACGTTCCCGAATCACCATCCCGATCCGGCGCATGCGGAAAACCTGCAGGATGTGATCAAGGCGTTGAAGGAGACGGATGCGGAAATCGGTTTTGCCTTCGATGGCGACGGTGATCGTCTGGGTGTGGTTACGAAGGACGGCCAGATCATTTATCCGGATCGTCAGTTGATGTTGTTTGCGCAGGAAGTGTTGTCGCGCAACAAGGGCGGGCAGATCATTTATGACGTGAAGTGCACGCGGAACCTGGCTAAATGGGTACGGGACCAGGGTGGCGAGCCGGTGATGTGGAAG
>Ga0302234_10002315_pt1 | contig 12227 bp, 8 predicted proteins | sample II_Palsa_N3_2_FD_193576 | JGI IMG/M metagenome (GOLD analysis project Ga0302234, IMG submission 193576) | Peat permafrost microbial communities from Stordalen Mire near Abisko, Sweden - II_Palsa_N3_2 | ecosystem: Environmental > Terrestrial > Soil > Palsa > Peat permafrost | place: Sweden... | reverse complement strand
CATGGTCGGCCGCACTTATTTCAGCAAGACATTTCAGTCGTCGCTATCCGGGTCCATATCGGGAAACAGCACATCCATATAGCCGAATTTGGAAAAGTCGGTGATACGCATGGGGTACAGCTTGCCAATCAGGTGATCGCACTCATGCTGGACCACGCGCGCATGGAAACCTTCGGCAATGCGCTCGATGGGCGCACCGAATTGGTCCATCCCCTGGTAGCGAATTTTCGAATAGCGGCTGACCATGCCACGCAAACCCGGCACCGACAAACACCCCTCCCAGCCGTCTTCGGTATCGGGCGACAAGGGCGTAATCACCGGGTTCAAGAGGATGGTTTCGGGAACGGGCGCGGCATCCGGGTAGCGCTTGCTATGCCCAAAACCAAAAATCACTAATTGCAGATCGACGCCGATTTGCGGCGCGGCAAGACCGACACCCTTGGCTTCGCGCATGATCTCGAACATGTCGGAAATCAATTCATGCAGCTCGGGGGTATCGAACTGCTCAACCGGCGCCGCGATCTTTAGCAAGCGCGGGTCGCCCATTTTTAAAATCTCGCGCATCATGTAGCCCTGCCCTCCAAAAGCAAATGCAAACCGTCTTCATCCAGCACCGGCACACCGAGCTCTTCAGCTCGGGCAAGCTTGCTGCCCGCGTCTGCGCCGGCGACCACGTAATCTGTTTTTTTCGACACCGAGCCGGCGACTTTCGCGCCCGCAGCCTCAAGCATGGCCTTCGCGTCATCGCGGGATAGCGTAGGCAGCGTACCGGTCAAGACTACCGTACGCCCGGCCAACACGCCTTGCGGCGCTTTCGGCGCAGGCTCGCCTTCCGGCCAGCTCATGCCCGCGGCACGCAGTTGCTCGATGGACTCGATATTATGCTGTTCGGAAAAAAAATTGACGATGGACTCGGCCACAATCGGACCGACATCGTGGACTTCCAAAAGCGCCTCTTGAGTGGCCTGCATCAGCGGGTCCAGGGCGCCGAAATGGCGAGCCAGATCACGCGCCGTGGCTTCACCCACATGGCGTATGCCCAGTGCATAAATCAGCCGAGGCAGGGTCGTGGTACGTGCTTGCTGAATCGAATCGAGTAAGTTCTGCGCCGATTTATCGGCGAAACGATCCAGCGCAGCCAAGGTGGCAAAGCCCAGCTTGAACAGGTCGGCCGGTGTGCGTATCAGTTCTTGCTCGACCAGTTGGTCGATGATTTTCTCGCCCAGGCCATCAATGTCCATGGCCCGGCGCTGGGCGAAATGCCATAGCGCCTGCTTGCGCTGTGCCGGGCAAATCAGACCGCCGGTACAACGCGCAATGATTTCGTCGGGCAGTTTTTCGATTTTCGAGCCGCAAACCGGGCAATGGGTCGGCATGACAAAAGCCCGCGCGTCCGCGGGGCGGCGTTCGAGCACGGCGCCCACCACTTCGGGTATCACATCGCCCGCGCGCCGCACAATCACGGTATCGCCGATCAGGATATCCTTGCGGCGAATTTCATCTTCGTTATGCAAGGTCGCATTGGTCACCGTGACGCCGCCTACAAACACCGGCGCCAAACGCGCCACCGGCGTCACGGCGCCGGTACGGCCGACGTTGACCTCGATATCGAGCAAGGTGGTCAGCGCTTCCTGGGCCGGGAATTTATGGGCCAGGGCAAAGCGCGGTGCGCGCGCCACGAAACCCAGCTTATCTTGGTCCTCACGACGATTGACCTTATACACGACACCATCGATTTCATAAGGCAAGCCGGCGCGGCGCTCACCGATCCGGCGATAGAACCCCAACAGGCCAGACGCTCCCCTTACCAGCGCCCGCTCGGTGCATACCGGCAAACCAAGCTGCCCATACCAATCGAGAATCTCGGCATGGGTGGCTGGCATCGCCGCCCCTTCCAGCGCGCCGATGCCATAGGCAAAAAACGACAGCGGCCGAGTTGCGGTGATTTTCGGATCGAGCTGGCGCAAGCTGCCTGCCGCCGCGTTGCGCGGATTCGCGAACTCGCGTTGGCCGGCGTCTCGCTGACGCTCGTTGAGACGCGCGAAATCGCGCTTGAAGATCAGGACTTCGCCGCGTACTTCAAGTACATCCGGATAGCGATCGCCTTTCAGTGTCAGGGGAATCGAGCGTACGGTCTTGATATTTTCGGTGACGTCCTCGCCCGTCGCACCGTCGCCTCGCGTTGCAGCCTGCACCAGCAAACCGTGCTCGTAACGCAAGGAAATGGCGAGTCCATCAAATTTCAATTCGCAGGAATACTCGACTTCAGGCGTACTGAACAGATCGATGGCGCCGACATTCGCAGCCATGCCCAGGCCTTCACTGACGCGCTTGTCGAAGGCCGTCACATCGGCATCGTCGAAACCGTTATTCAGCGATAGCATCGGCATCGAATGCCGGACTGAAGCAAAACTACTGAGCGCCGGACCGCCGACGCGTTGTGTCGGGGAATCGCGCGTTACCAAGCTGGGGTGCGCAGCCTCGATCTGTACCAATTCCTGATACAAACGGTCGTATTCGGCATCGGGCAGGACGGGTGCATCGAGCACGTGATACGCATAGTTATGGCGCTCAAGTTCGGCGCGCAACCAAGCGGCGCGCGCGGCAGCGTCGAGGGCAGCGGATTCAGCCGGAGTGCTGGAGTTTATAGGCATGCAGGGGCGGCCAGGCGAAAGACAATAGATAGCAGGATTATCGCAGGAAATATCGCGGCGCCGGGCTTGTCCCGTCAGCTAATTAAGCCCGCGCCGGAATACCCTCGAAGGGCTTGCTAGTTAAGTCCCGGCGGCAGGATTTCTCAGGCTCCGCGCCGCCTGCCCAAACACTCGCAAGGCAAGCAGCCCATGCCGGGACAGACCCGGCACACTACGGCATCACGGCGTTAATTGCTGAATAAGCGCCGCGCGACCGGTGAACCTGCCGGAATGCCAGCCTTTTCAAGGCGCGCGTACAGCGTCAGCAATTGTTTCTCGATCGCCAGCAAAGCGCTATCCGGCAAAGGACGGCGCTGATCGTCGACAACATGGGCGCCGATCCGTTGCGACAGCGAAGCCGCGTAGTCGCACATCAGACGAAACGGCAGGATATCTTCGTCGGCCACGGGCACGTCGAGCAGCAGCGTGATGATTTCACCGCCCTTGAAGGTCAAGTCGTCGCGCAGGAAATTGGTGTCTTCGAATTGCAACATGAAAACGGGATTTTGTTTGGCATCGAGCTTCACAAAACGCGTTCCATCACGCGACAGCAGCAGGCCGTCCTGGGCCGCCACCGACTGCACATAATTCGCCGACCAGGGTGCGCCGTCCGAACGCACGTTGACCGATAGTTGGGCGTCGCATTGCGCGGCAAAACCATCGAGCTCGCGCGCCATTTGCACGGTATCGAGCATATCGGGGAAATCGGGCGCACCGTCGATCGCATCGGCCAGGAATTGCACACCCGTAATGAACTCCGAAAACTCCAGTTCGTTCAACGCCCCGGAACGATTAGCCAATTGCACGCTGGCCCGCACTTCTTCATAACGGCCACCGGCTTGCAAGGGCTCCCAGGATCGCTCATCGCTACCCTCCAGCCGGCCTTCGATAAACACCGGTTTACTGCCGGCCCGGCGCAGACGTTGCACCAGGGTCGCCAATTTTTCGTAAGACACCGGGCTGCCGATGCGGATTGGCACCACGCAATCGATACGGCGATCAATCACGGAAGGTGTGACCGCAGCCGCGGGCGCAGCAGGCGCCGCGCCAAGATCGCGCGCGTCGACGGCAGCCGCCGTCTCCGGAGAATCGGCACTGCTGTCGTCCGTCGACGCTGCGGTGGTTTGCGCAGCCACCTCGGCGGCCTCCGCCGCCGCGCCGAATGTCGGTTCGCGCCGGGCGCCCGTGGGTGCAGCTTCCGCAGGCTCAGCTTGATCGGCCGGCGATGGGCGGCGGACCATGACAGGCGCCGCCGTTTCAATAAACGGCCGATCGTCATCGGTATTGCCCGCGGGCACATGCGGCATGCGGGCAACCGGGACATCGAGATCCGTCGGCATCGCGCGCGGCAATTTGCGGCGGACCTTGGCGCCTTGCCAAGCGTTATAGGCGACCACGGCCGCGATAACCAGAATTCCGGCGCCACCCAATCCGAGGTACAGCTCGTTCATGCATGCTCCACTATTTCGTTATGGTCCGACGAAGACCGTAGCGCCGGGCTATGCGTCACACACGCACACAGCACCGTGACCCGCATTCGCGTCTTCCATCGACCTGTTATTTTCCGGCTCAGATCCCGTTCTGGGTAAAACTGGTCGCAGCTTCCATATCGACCGCCACGATACGCGAAACACCTTGTTCCTGCATCGTGACCCCAATCAGCTGCTGGGCCATTTCCATCGCAATCTTGTTGTGCGAGATAAACAAGAATTGGGTTTTCTCGGACATCGCCCTGACCAGATTTGCAAAGCGCTCGGTATTCGCGTCGTCCAGCGGCGCGTCCACCTCATCAAGCAAACAAAACGGCGCCGGATTCAGCTGGAACATGGCGAACACCAGTGCCGTCGCGGTCAGCGCTTTCTCGCCGCCGGACAACAGATGAATCGTCGAGTTCTTTTTGCCCGGCGGCTGTGCGATCACTTGCACGCCCGCGTCGAGAATTTCCTCGCCGGTCATCATCAACTTCGCCTGGCCGCCACCAAATAAGCGCGGGAACAGCTCTCCGAAGTGACGGTTCACCTCGTCGAAAGTTCCTTGCAACAGCGAACGGGTCTCCCCGTCGATTTGGTGAATCGCGTCTTCCAGAGTGGTTATCGCGCTGTTCAAGTCGGCCGATTGCGCATCGAGGAACTGCTTGCGGTCGCGCGCGGCCGTCAATTCGTCGAGCGCCGCCATATTGACGGGCCCCAGCGCGTTGATGGCGTTGTTCAGGCGGGTCACCTCGCCTTGCAAGTAAGACGCTTTCAAATCCGGGGTAAGCTTGGTCTGCAACTCCGCTTCATTGGCTTCGGCTTGCAGCAGTTGCTCGGCGAATTGTTCGCCATTCAGGCGCGCCGCCTGTTCCTTGAGTTGCAACTCGTTGATACGATCGCGCAGCGGTTGCTGCGAGCGCTCGGTCATCAAGCGCATTTCATCGAGCTGGCGCAATTGCGCGGTCAGCGTATCGGCTTCGATACGCACGGCCGCCAGCGCTTCCTCTTTGGCCGCGCGGATTTCCAGCGCATCTTGCAAGCCGGTATGCGCGGTTTGTTGATTGATGACCTCAAGCTCGGCGCGCGCCTCTTCCAGCGTCACGGCCAGCTGTTCGGCCTGCTCGGACGCGGTTGCAATGGTGCGCTTGAATTCGCCGATCCGATTGCTGATATTTTGCTGGTCGTACAACGATTGCTGAGCCGCGCGCTCCAGGTCGCGGCCACGTTGGCGGGCCTCGGCCAAGGCCGCATCGAGTGCCTCGAACGCCAGTTGATCGTCTTCGAAGCGCGCCTGCAATTCCGCCAGTTGGCCATCGAATTGCTCGAACTGCGCCTCGGATTCGGTACGCAGCGCGCGCTGCTCTTCGATTTGGACCGCGATTTCGTCGAGTTCGCCGCGAATCTGCGTGCTGCGCGCCATATAGCGCTCATGCGCTTGCGTGAGCTTCAACACATCCAGTTGTAAAGCGTGCACACGCTGGGTCGCACGCTCGGCCTGGAGCCGCGCCTCGGTCAGCGCCTGAGACGCCTGATTGTATGCCGATTCGGCACGCATTGAAGCAGTACGAGCTTCGTCGGCGAGCAGAGCTTGCGCCCTGACTTGCTTGCCCAGATTTTCGATTTCCTGGGCACGCGCCAGCAAACCTGCCTGCTCGGAATCGGCGGCATATAAAGCTACCCCGACACGCGTCACCATATGCCCGGCGCGCACCACAAATGCAGCGCCTTCCGGCAATTGGCTGCGCGCGGCCAAGGCCTGAGCCAGGTCCTCGGCAACAAACGCTTGCGCCAACCAGTCGCTCAGTACTGCGCGCAGGCCTGGTTCGTCGATGCGCACCAACGACATCAAAGGCCGCAGACCTGGCGGCGTTTCCAAAGGACGGCCGGCAGCCGGCGGCGAGAAAAACGCGAGCTTGGCCGGCGGTGCATCCGTGGCAAACGCCTTGACCCAATCGAGATTCGAAATTTCCAGGGCGGCCAGTCGTTCGCGCAACACGGCTTCCAGCGCACTTTCCCAGCCGGCTTCCACGTGCAATTTCTTCCACAGCCGCGGTAAACCGGCCAGCTCATGCTTTTCGAGCCACGGCTGGATCTTGCCTTCCGTCTGGACGCTCTCCTGCAATTGCTTGAGTGCGGCCAAGCGGGCGTCGAATTGGGCGATTTGGGCGCTTTCGGCTTGCACCCGCTGTTGTGCTTCGCGACGCGCTTGGTCGAGCAACGGCAGGGCGTCCTGCGCTTCGCTCAAGCGGTCTTGTGCGTCGCGCAGGATTTCTTCGTTTTCCGCCAACTGCCCACGCGCGGCTTCAAGCACCATCTCGTCGGGCGCATCCAGACCGCGCGCCTCGACCTTCAAACGTTCGTCGCGCTGCTGCAATTGCTGCAATTGCTGGTCGGCATTGCGCTGATGCACGGCTTCCAGCTTGAGCGCCTGCTCCGCCTGGGCAATCTTGGCGCGCTGCTCGCCCAAGCCGCTTTGCGCATCGCGCCACTTGGCTTCAAGCGCCGGCAGCGCATCGTTCGCATTAAGGGCCGCATCTTGCGCCTGTGCGGTACGCTCCTCCGCCACCGCCAACGCTTCCTCGGCGGCTTCGAGATCGCCGCGAGCGCGTTCGGCTTGCGCCAGCCATTGCTCGCGCTGCGCCGTCAAGGCGGCAATTTGTGCCTGAACCCGATTGCGCGATTCAACGATAAATTTGATTTCAGCTTCCAGCCGGCTGACTTCTGAGTTCGCTTCATACAAAGCGCCTTGCGCACCCTGCACCGCATCGGTCGCGGCGTAATACGCCACCCGGACGGTCTCAAGTTCGGCTTCGACTTCGCGTAGACGAGCCAACTGGGCTTCGAGATCAAGCTGAGCGGTTTCAATCGCGCGCTTCTGGCGCTCCTGCTCGGCCAGCGCTTCATTTTTACGCAATAGCCAGAGCAAGCGCTGCTTCTCTTCTCCGTCCGAGGTCAACTCTTGGTAACGCTGAGCCACCACCGCCTGAGCCTCTAGCTTTTCGAGGTTGCTGCCAAGCTCGCGCAGGATATCTTCGACCCGGATCAGGTTTTCACGGGTGTCGTGCAAACGACTTTCCGTTTCGCGACGCCGTTCCTTGTACTTGGAAACGCCGGCCGCTTCCTCGAGGAAAATCCGCAGTTCTTCGGGTTTGGCCTCGATGATCCGGGCGATCATGCCCTGACCGATAATCGCGTAGGCGCGCGGACCCAGGCCGGTACCGAGGAAAATATCCTGGATATCGCGGCGCCGGGCCGGCAAATTATTGATGTAGTAGCTCGACGTACCGTCTCGGGTCAGAACCCGTTTCACGGCAATTTCGCTATATTGGCTCCATTGGCCCGCAGCCCGGCCATCGCCGTTGTCGAACACCAGCTCGACACTGGCCCGGCTACCCGGCTTGCGGGAAGTCGAGCCATTGAAAATCACGTCCTGCATGGACTCGCCGCGCAACTCGGAAGCGCGCGACTCGCCGAGCACCCAGCGCACGGCGTCGATAATATTGGATTTGCCGCACCCATTCGGGCCGACCACACCGACCAGTTGCCCGGGCACTTGAAAGTGCGTCGGGTCGACAAAGGATTTGAAGCCAGCGAGTTTAATCGAAGACAGACGCACGGCGATATCGCTGTTTTAAAGTTAGTTTTAAATCGATTTTTCAATCAATTTTTAAATAATAAGCGCCCGCTTCACGCCAGCGTGATGTTACCTGACCGCAACCGGCCACGAACCCGCAGGTTCGTCGGCACCACGCGGCGCCCGTGGGCGCTCGCAAACCATGCCCCGCATCATACCATCGCCTGTTTGGCCGATGGCCTATCTGACGGGTTTTCACGATGTAAGCAACTGGCCAGCAGCGCGGATAGTACAATACACGCGCCCCCCGCCACCTCGCGCGACCCCGGCGCTTCACCGGCCAGCAACCATGCCGAGAGCGCGGTCACCACGATCTCAAACAGCATCGCCAACGATGCGCGGTTGGCCGCAACCCGTGCCAAGCCATGCTGCACCAGCAAATTATTCAGCGCAAGCCCAATCCCCATCGCCAGTACCAGCGCCGCGACCAGACCCTCATGAGACATGCCGGCCACTTGAGTGGCATGATCGAATCCCGAAGCCGCGAAACCGCAAGTCGCGCTACCCAGAAATACCAAGAAAGTACGTATCTTGGTGGTCACGGCCGGTAAGGTTCGGGAAATTTGCAGCGTCAACACATTATTCATGGCAAAGCCCATGCCCGCGACCAAGCCGGCCCATTCCGCGGCGCTGCCGGGAAACGGCAAGCCGCTGTGGGGCGACCAGAGCATCAGCCCGGCACCGCCCAAGGACAAGGCGATCAGCAATGCGCCGGCGGGCGTCAGGCGCTCGCGCAAGATGAAATGAGCAAACAACGCAGTCCACGCAGGCGATAGGTAAAACAGCAACAGCACGCGCATGACCTCGCCGTGAATCACCCCCCAGCTAAAGCCGATATTCGTCAGACCGGCCGCCAGGACCAGCGCCAAGACATTGCCATGCCGAGGAATCCGCAGCAGGCCGCGGCCGATAAAGCAAGCTATGAAGAGACAGGCGGCCAATCCGGTCAACGCGCCCGCCAGGGTGCCGCTTACGCCCAAGCCTGCGAGCAGGCGCAAGGGATACCAGATCACGCCCCACACGCCGGTACCGAGCATAATCGCCAGCATCGGCCTCAGATCCGAACTGCGGCGCTTCATTGCAGCACGCCGTTCCGGACAACGCGTGCCTGCCCGTTTAGGCAACTTAACAAGCCGAGCCCGCTCATGGCAAGCCGCAAGGTATAATTTTTAACAAAGCTTGCATCAGACCCCCTGCTTATGAAATCCCGATAACACATACGCATGACCGGCCCGCCGCCTCGCTCCCGCACCAGCGCGGCACTTGACCGACTTTACCGCCTATAGGTAGGCCCCGCACATGAATCCTTTGCTCGACACGCTGCAGACTTACCCATTCGAAAAACTCAAAAACCTGTTCCAGGGCGTCACACTGACCGAGTCGGCCAGCCGTTTGAAGCCCATCAGTTTCGGTATCGGCGAACCCAAGCACCCGACGCCGCAACTTATCAAGGACGCGTTGCTCGATGCGCTGCCGGGCCTGTCCAGCTACCCGGCCACCCTGGGCAGCGAAGCATTGCGCGGCGCAATTGCCAACTGGATCAAGTCGCGCTTCCAGCTTCCCAGCGTCAATGCCGCCAGCGAAGTCCTGCCGGTTGCGGGCTCACGCGAAGCGCTGTTTTCGTTTGCGCAGGCAGTGATCGACGCGTCCCGGCCCGGTGCCATCGTGATTTGTCCCAATCCGTTCTATCAGATTTACGAAGGGGCCGCGCTGTTGGCCGGGGCGCAGCCTTATTTCGCCAATAGCGACCCGGCGCGTAATTATGCGTGCAATTACGCCGAAATTCCCGAAGACATTCGGGCCCGCACCCAATTAATGTACGTTTGCTCTCCGGGCAATCCGACCGGCGCGGTACTGACGCTTGCCGACTGGCGCGAAATTTTCGCCTTGTCGGACCGCCATGGCTTTGTGATTGCATCGGACGAATGTTATTCAGAAATTTATTTCGACGAAGCCGCCCCACCGCTGGGCGCGCTGCAAGCAGCCCATTTGCTGGGCCGCGGTTTCGAGCGCCTGGTGACCTTCTCCAGCCTCTCGAAACGCTCCAACGTGCCCGGTATGCGCTTGGGCTTTGTCGCGGGCGACGCCCAACTGCTCAAACAATTCCTCAAATACCGCACCTACCACGGCGCAGCTCTCAGCCCGGTATTCCAGAGTGCCAGCGTGGCCGCCTGGCAAGACGAACAACACGTCAAGGAAAATCGCGCTAAGTATCTGCGCAAATTCCAGACCATCACGCCAATGCTGGCCGCGCACCTCGACGTCAAGCTACCCGATGCCGCATTTTATCTGTGGGCCAGGGTCGACGGGTTGGGGCTGGACGACACGGAGTTCGCCCGGCGCCTGTACGCCGACTATAATGTGACGGTTCTACCCGGCTCCTATTTAGCGCGCGATGCACACGGCATCAACCCCGGGCGCAATTTCGTGCGCCTCGCGCTGGTAGCCGACGTCGAAGAATGCATAGAAGGCGCGCAGCGCATCGTCGAATTCTGTCAACGGTTCTGAGTCGGCCCACCCCGCCGCGGGCCTTGGTTGCCGCCGCGCCAAACGCGCGGTGGGCGGCCGTGCATCCCAGATCCAAATTATTTTTAACCGATCCTACAAAAGAAGCCTGCCATGTCACAACATCTTGAGCACATTATCGACGCCGCGTGGGAAAACCGCGCCGAGTTATCCCCCAAAACCGCTTCGGGCGAAATCCGCGATGCGGTCGCCCGGGCCATCGCACAGCTCGATTCGGGTGCGCTGCGGGTTGCACAAAAGCAAGATGGCGAATGGATCGTCAATCAATGGCTGAAGAAAGCCGTGCTGCTGTCGTTTCGCCTGACCGACAATGCCGTGATGCCGGCCGGCGGTTTTACGCAGTTTTATGACAAAGTACCGAGCAAATTCGCCAGCTATTCCGCGGAAGATTTCGCCGCCGGCGGATTCCGCGTGGTCCCGCCCGCCACAGCGCGGCGCGGCGCATTTATCGGTAAAAACGTGGTGCTGATGCCTTCGTATGTGAATATCGGCGCCTATGTCGATGAAGGCACCATGGTCGACACCTGGGCCACCGTCGGCTCCTGCGCACAGATCGGCAAAAATGTTCATTTGTCGGGCGGCGTCGGCATCGGCGGAGTGCTGGAACCGCTGCAAGCCAACCCCGTGATTATCGAAGACAACTGCTTTATCGGCGCGCGCTCCGAGGTCGTCGAAGGCGTGATTGTCGGCGAAAACTCCGTGATTTCCATGGGTGTCTTCCTCGGGCAAAGCACCAAGATTTACGACCGCGAAACCGGCGAAGTATTCTATGGCCGCGTGCCGCCTGGTTCCGTCGTGGTGCCCGGCAACCTGCCCTCCAAAGACGGCAGTTACAGCCTCTATGCCGCGATTATCGTCAAGAAGGTCGATGCGAAAACGCGCGCCAAAACCGCTATCAACGAATTGTTGCGGGGCGATTGATGACACTCGTAGTCTATGGCATTCCAAATTGCGATACGGTCAAAAAGGCTCGCACCTGGCTGAGCGACCACGATCACGACTACACCTTTCACGACTTCAAGAAAGCCGGCGTCAACGCGGCCTTGTTGAACGCCTGGCTGGCCGAAGTCCCGCTTGAAACCTTGCTAAACCGCCGCGGCACCACCTGGCGCGCCTTGTCCGACGAACAAAAAGCGGCGGCCGAACAGCCCAGCGAAGCCATCGCCTTGATGATCGCCCAACCCTCAATCATCAAACGGCCGGTAGTGACGCTTGATGGTCGGGTTCGGGCTGTCGGCTTCACCTCCGACGATTACGCGGCACGTTTTCCCGCCTGACACGCTTGGAACGGCATCGGGCCGAGGGTTTGGCCCGCCTCACTGAATTTCCCTGGATAGATAACAAGCACCATGTCTGGCACCCTCGCTCTCACCGAAGCCCTGATTTCCCGTTCATCCGTCACTCCCGACGACCGCGATTGTCAGGCGCTGATCATTGAACGCCTTGCCGCTATCGGCTTCGCCTGCGAAACCATCGCCTCGGGCGGCGTCACCAATTTGTGGGCGATTCGGCGCGGCACCGCAACCGACGCCAAACTTCTGGTCTTGGCAGGTCATACCGATGTCGTCCCGACCGGGCCGTTGGCTGCCTGGGAGTCGGACCCATTTATCCCGACCCACCGTGACGGCAAGCTGTACGGACGCGGCGCGGCCGATATGAAAACCTCGCTGGCCGGCTTTGTGGTCGCTTGCGAAGAGTTCGTGGCCGCCAACCCGCAGCATCGCAACTCGGTTGCCTTCTTGCTGACCAGCGACGAGGAAGGCCCCGCCACCGACGGCACCGTCAAAGTGATCGAGTGGTTGGAGGCGCGCGGCGAAAAGCTAGACTACTGCGTAGTCGGCGAACCGACCTCGGTGAACACCCTGGGCGACACCGTCAAAAATGGCCGGCGCGGCTCGCTTT
>Ga0302234_10002314_pt1 | contig 12228 bp, 13 predicted proteins | sample II_Palsa_N3_2_FD_193576 | JGI IMG/M metagenome (GOLD analysis project Ga0302234, IMG submission 193576) | Peat permafrost microbial communities from Stordalen Mire near Abisko, Sweden - II_Palsa_N3_2 | ecosystem: Environmental > Terrestrial > Soil > Palsa > Peat permafrost | place: Sweden... | reverse complement strand
TTGAAAAGTCGAAACCTAAAAACCTAACTCGCATTAGACCCAGCCGCATTTAAAACGTTAGTCAGATATAAAAGAAACTGGGGCGGACGGGACGTTCACCTATTTTTCCCGGCGTCCGAAGGCGGATCCGGAGACTCGACCGAAAAAGCACGAATTTAACGAACCCTCGCCGCACTCTTCGCGTATACTCCCGCATGGACCAGAACGTCTCCGCGCCCACCCGCGACCGCCAGTCCTTCCTGGCCTCCGGCATGGCCATCATCTGGGCCATCGCTCTGGCCAAACTCCTCTTCCACATCTATTTCAACAACCGCTACGGATACTTCCGCGACGAGTTCAATTACATGTCGTGCGGCGATCATCTCGCCTGGGGATACGTCGATCAGCCTCCGCTCATCCCATTTCTGGTTCACCTCTGCCGCGCCGTCTTCGGAGATTCCCTGCGCAGCATTCGCTTCGTCCCCGCGCTGGCATCTTCTTTACTTGTGGTGCAGACGGCCGTCCTCGCCCGTGAATTCACAGGACGCCGCTTCGCCCTGCTGCTCAGCGCCATCACAGTCGTCATCGCGCCGCAATATCTCTCGAACGGAAGCCTGCTCGGGACCAATTGCCTCGAACCTAATCTCTGGATGGGCTGCGCTTACTTCGCCATCCTCGCCATCAAGCGCGGCGGAACTAAAGAGGGCCCGCGCTATTGGCTGTGGTTCGGCGTAGTCGCCGGCATCGGCTTGCAGGAAAAATATTCCATCGCGCTCTTCGGCTTCGGCATAGTTGTCGGCCTCTTGCTCACCTCGCAACGGCGCGCCTTTCTAAATCCGTGGATATGGTGCGGCGGCGCAGCCGCCTTCCTGATTTTTCTTCCCAACCTGCTCTGGAATATTCACTACCACTGGCCCTTCCTCGAACTGATGCACAACATCCGCGCCGAAGGCCGGGACGTGATTCTCCCGTTCCCGCAATTTTTCCTGCAGCAGACTTTCTTGATTGATCCTATTACCGCGCCCATTTGGCTCACTGGACTCTTCGCCCTGCTCTTCTCTACGCGGCTCAAGCCCTACCGCTTTCTCGGCTGGTGCTATCTGGTCTGCTTCACCATCTTCTTTATTCTTCACGGGAAAAATTACTATCTCGCTCCCGTTTATCCCATGCTGCTGGCTGCGGGCGCGGTCGTGATCGAATCCGCTCTCGAAGGAAAGAAAAATAAAGATAATGATAATGATGAAGCAGCGGGAAGATCCCGGTCCCGCCTCGCGTGGCTAAAACCGGTGATCGTCATCATCCTGCTGGCCAGCGGCGCCCACCTTGCACCCGTGACCGTGCCCATTCTGTCTCCGGATGACTTCCTCGCCTATGAAAAACATCTTCCCATGAAGCTGCCGGTCATGGAGCACGCGCACGCCCGCGCGCCGCTGCCGCAGTGGTACGCCGATCAATTTGGCTGGGACGAAATCGTCGCCGAAACCGCCGTGGCCTGGAATCGACTGTCGGCAGATGAGCGTAAAGATGAAGCCTGTGGCATTTTCGCGCAAGACTACGGGCAGGCCGGAGCCATCGACTTCCTCGGCCGCCGCTACGGGCTGCCCCGCTCGCTCAGCGGACATCAGACCTGGTTTCTCTGGGGACCGCGCGGCTACTCCGGTAATTGCCTCATCGTCCTCGACGACAACCGCGAACGCCTCGAAAAACTCTTTGATCATGTGGAATACGTCGGCACATCCGCGGACAATCCCTATGCGCTCGAAAAGCAAATCGACGTCTTCATCTGCCGCGGTGCGAAATTCGGCACCCTCGCTAAGATTTGGCCAGCCCTAAAGCGCTGGCGATAAATGGTTCTGTATAGAGTTGCCCCGCGTTCCCCATCCGGGCTACGGATCTCCGTGGCTCAGATTTCCGCGTGGTACACATGCTTGTGCGGCGCGATCCCTTTACCGGCTCCGCTGCCCTCTGCAATCCTCAGATCGTAGTCATTCTGCAAATTCAGCCAGAACTGCGCCGGCAGCCCGAAGAACCTTCCAAGCCGAATCGCGGTGTCGGCGCTAATGGCGCGCTCCCCCCGAACAACTTCGTAAATACCAGGAAAATCCAAAGATTTCGCCAAGGCGTAGGCACTCAGTCCCATCGGCTCCATAAATTCGGTCTTTAGAATTTCTCCCGGATGCACCGCAAACACTCTCTTTGCTCTCCTGATCTGCGTTCCGCTCATCTGCCCTGCTCCTGGTGATAATCGACAATCTCAACGTCGAAAGCGTTTCCATAACGCCAAACGAAGCAAACCCGGTATTGATCGTTCACCCGAATGCTATGCTGACCCGCGCGGTCACCAACTAACGCTTCCAAATGGTTTCCGGGCGGAACCTTCAGGTTGTCCAGTTTGACCGTGGCGTTTAGAATCGCGAGCTTCTTGAATGCCCTCACCTGCAAGTTCGCTGGAATCCGGCGGCACTTCCCTGACCGCCACAGTCCTTCCGTCTCCCTATCGCGGAAACTCGCTATCATCTCCGATCGATACTAACGCATTGCAGTACTACCGTAAAGCGGCAGTCTTACCCTAATCGCCCTTGCAGCACGAACACTCCACTCCTGTCTTGTTGAGCTGCGGGGCAATCTGAACTTGACAGTCCCGCCACGGCCCAAGAACAATGATGAGTAGCTCTTAGCCGCACGCGCATTAGTTCCTGCACAAATTTTATCCACGAGGTATTCGCATGTTATTGGCTGCACGCTTAACAATCTTTCTCTGCCTTCCGCTCGTTCTTGCCGCCATCCTCTCCGCGCAGAAAGTAAGCGTCTCCCAGCCTACGATCTGGGGCGCCAAACCCGATGTCGCCGCCTTCGAGAGAATCGAAAACGATCGCCTCGCCTCCGGCCAGCGCGCCATCGATGAAGTCCTCGCGGTCAAAGGCCAGCGCACGATAGAAAACACGCTTGTCCCCTTCGACGAGGCCGTCCACCAAAATAATTCCGCCGGATACTTCGCCGGACTGATGGAGCAGGTCCATCCCGACTCAACTTTCCGTGACCACGCGACGGCGATGCTTACCAAGGCCAGCGCCGCGCAGACCGCAATCGCCCTCAATCACGATGTTTACAACGCGCTCGCCGGGCTCGATATTTCTAACGCCGACGCCGCCACGAAGTATTACGTGCAGCGTCAACTGCTCGAATTCCGCCTCTCCGGCGTCGACAAAGATGACGCCACCCGCACCCGCCTCAAGAAATTGAACGATCAAGCCAGCGAAGAGCAGTCCATGTTCGATCGCAATATTTCCGACGACAAAAAAATCGTCGAGGCCGATCCCTCCGAACTCGACGGCCTGCCGCAGGATTACATCGACCGCCACAAGCCTGACGCCAGCCGCAAAGTCCACCTCACCACCGATTATCCGGACGCATTTCCCGTTCTCACCTTCGCCAAAAGCGAGTCGCTACGCCGCCGCATGGCAATCGCCTTCGGAACGCGCGCCTATCCCAAGAATCAGGATGTTCTAACCGGTTTGATGAAGACGCGCTACGAGATCGCCACGCTTCTCGGCTATCCCTCATGGGCCGACTACAACGCCGCAGATAAGATGGTAGCGAAAGGCCACAATATCGCGGATTTCATTAACCAGGTGAACGATGTCTCCCGCGATTTGTCCCAGCGCGAGTTCGACATGTTGCTGGCCGAGAAGCGGAAGACGAACCCGGGCTCAACGGAAATTCTCAGCTACGAATCCGGTTACCTCTCCGAATTAGTTCGCCGCACACAATACAATTTCGATTCTCAATCCGTCCGTCCCTACTTTCCCTTCATGGAAGTGAAGCAAGGCATCCTCGATACCGCTGCCGATCTCTTCCATGTGAATTTTCAGCAGGAAGAAAACGTTCCCTCCTGGGATCCTTCCGTTGAAACCTGGATCGTCATCGACAGCGGCAAGCCCATCGGACGTTTTTATCTCGATATGCACCCGCGCCCCGGCAAATACAGCCACGCTGAAATGGCGCCGGTGCTCGATGGCATCCGCGGCAAGCAATTGCCGGAAGCCATCCTCGTCTGCAATTTTCCAGCACCTACCGCTACCGACCCCGGACTCATGGACTACGGTGACGTCAGCACTTTCTTCCACGAATTTGGCCACCTTATGCACCACATCCTCGGCGGCCAGCAGCAATGGGCCGGCATCACCGGCATCAGCATGGAATCCGATTTCGTCGAGGCCCCTTCTCAAATGCTCGAAGAGTGGATTCGCAGCCCGCAGGTCCTCGCGAAATTCGCCCGCCACTATAAAACCGGCGAGCCCATCCCTGCCGAGCTGGTCGCCCGCATGAACCGCGCCTCCGCTTTCGGACGCGGCGGCTGGGTCGGCCGCCAGAATTCCTTCAGCGCCATCTCCTACGACATTTACAAAACCAAACCGGAAGACGTGAACCTCGACGCCGTCACACTGGATGACTCCCGCAAATACACGCTCTTCACTCCTCTGCCGGAAACTCACGCATGGGCGTCCTTCGGCCACCTCGGCGGATACTCCTCCGCTTACTACACCTATCTCTGGGATAAAGTGATCGCCGAAGATTTCTTCCTGCAATTCGACCATCAAAACCTGCTCGCCGGCGATGCTCCCATGAGATACCGCCGCGTCGTTCTCGAACCCGGCGGCTCCATGTCAGCCAATGACTTGGTCAAGAATTTCCTTGGCCGCCCGCAAAATATCGCCGCCCTGCAGCACTGGATGGCGGAGGAGTTCGATCAGCCGGCGGCTGGTCCGAAGTCCGCTGGAAAATAATGGGAGATTGATCGTGGATATCTAGCGGAAGCCACCGGCGAGAAAGCATGGTGGAGTTGCGACGCAGTTTTCTCTGCTGTTTAAACCACCACTGCTTCCCTATACTCCCCAAATACGCGCCGCATCGCGTCGGAGATCTCGCCTACACTTGCGTAGGCTTCCACCGCAGCCAGGATTCTCGGCATCACATTCTCGCCCGATCTCGCCGCATCTTCGACGGCCTGCAGTGCCACCTTCCAGGGGCCAGGGTCCCGGCTGGCCCGCAGTGCCCGCAGGCGTTCAATCTGTTTCGGCTCCAGCGCCGGATCGATCTTCTGAATCGGAATTGGTTTCTCCTCTTCCACCTCAAAGCGGTTCACGCCTACCACAATCGCCTCGCCGCGATCCACAGCCTTTTGCGCTTCGTAGGCCGCGTTCTGAATTTCCTGCTGCACAAATCCGCGCTCAATGGCCCGCAGCATTCCGCCCATCACTTCGATCTTGCCCAGGTACTCCGCCGCTCGCTTCTCAATCTCATTGGTCAGTGACTCGATGTAATAGGACCCTGCCAGCGGATCGATGGTTTGGTCCGCGCCTGACTCGCAGGCAATCACCTGCTGCGTGCGCAGCGCGATTCGTGCTGCCTGCTCGGTGGGCAGCGCCAGCGCCTCATCATAAGAGTTCGTGTGCAAGGACTGCGTGCCTCCCATGACCGCCGCCAGCGCTTGAATCGCCGTCCGCACAATATTGTTTTCCGGCTGTTGCGCGGTCAGGGTTGAGCCCGCCGTCTGAGTATGAAAGCGCAGCATCCACGACTTTGGATTTTTCGCCTTGAAATGCTCACGCATAATTCGCGCCCACATCCTTCGCGCCGCGCGAAATTTCGCCACTTCCTCGAGAAAATTATTGTGCGCGTTAAAGAAGAAGGAAAGCCGTGGCGCAAACTTATCCACATCCATCCCCGCCTTGATCGCCGCCTCCACGTAGGCCATGCCGTTCCCGAGCGTGAAAGCCACCTCTTGCACCGCCGTCGATCCCGCCTCCCGCATGTGGTAGCCCGAAATCGAGATGGTATTCCACTCCGGAATATTGTCCTTCGTCCACGCAAACATGTCGGTAATCACACGCAGCGCCTGCCGGGGCGGATAGATATACGTGCCGCGCGCAATGTATTCCTTCAGTACGTCATTCTGCACCGTACCGGAAAGCTGCCGGATGTCCGCACCCTGCCGCCGCGCCACCGCCACGTACAACGCCAGCAGGATTGACGCCGTTGCATTGATGGTCATCGATGTCGAAATCTTCGTCAGTTCGATGCCCGCGAACAGCCGTTCCATGTCTTCAATGGAATCGATGGCCACGCCCACCTTGCCCACTTCTCCCGCGGCGAGCGCGCTGTCCGAGTCCATGCCGATCTGCGTCGGCAAATCGAACGCCACGGAAAGTCCGGTAGTTCCGTTCGCCAGCAAATACTGGTAGCGCTTGTTCGATTCCTCGGCGTCGCCCATACCGGCATACTGCCGCATGGTCCACAACCGCCCGCGGTACATGGTCGCCTGCACTCCCCGTGTGAACGGATACTCTCCGGGATAGCCCACTTCACCTTCGTAGTCTGATCCCTTGAGATCTGCCGGCGTGTAGAGGGGCTTCACACGAATGTGAGAGGACGTTTCGATGCTGGACCCGCGCTGCTCATCCGCAGATTTAATTCCTCTCGGCATTGATGGCTACTCCTTCAAAAGCGGGTAGAGGATTCTATAAAGTAAGTTGTAGGGACGCGCGACGAAAATGATTTGCCCTGGCTTTACATCTGGGACCTTGGAGCTTTTATCGATGCGCCCCGCGATTCCTTTTTCTATTACTTCTTGTGTTCCCTCAAACGCCCGCGTATTGCACGAGCAAAACCAATACTGTGACGGTAGGCCGGCTCCCACCCACAGGTGTGCGGGGGGAGGTTGTGGAAGAATAAATTGCGCTACGCCGTTCGCGTCAGTCTCCAAGCTCAGGTGGGAATCATATTTCTGCGGTGCCGTTTCTCCCTTCCCGTAAAACAGCGAGACAGAGATTTTTTGTCCTGCGAGTGCATGACCATTCTTATCGTTAATAATGCGGACTGTTATTACCTGAGCGAAGCAATAACCGCTCGACCATACCAAAAGAAGCCCCGCGACATATCGGAGATAATGCCTAGCCGGTCGATGTTTCCGGCAGACTCGCGCGGCTCCCGCTACTGGCTGTCTCATCCTTATCCACCCACTTATCCACCCAGTTCGCTCAACGCACGCCGGCTTTACCTCTCCGCCTCACCCTCCAGAACGAACTCACCCCGAACCAGCCAAACGCCACTGTGAAGCAAATTGCAACCGCGACGCGTCCCGGACCAGCCTGTCCGGCATGATATTTTCCGTACTCCTTCACCGTGGCTCCGGCAAAACTGAGGGCCATGATCAGGAAAATAACCCCCGTAACTTCCAGCCACAACTGGTGCAGCACGCGTCCGAAGGCACGCGCGGTGGTCGCGGCGGCGCTGCTGGCGGCCCGCACCGTGCGGCTGCGCTTGGCCTGCTGCGTTGCCACCCGCGCCACCACTCCTAACTTTCGTGCCGTAGAAACCTTATTCACCGCTCGATTTTAGCAGCCTCCGGCGCTACAATCATGCAAACCTGTCGCCGTCATCGAAACCGTTCCGCGGCTTCAGGCATCTAACTGGTTGAATGTCAGGGTTTGGACGGACAGCGATCGGGGGACGAAGTGGATCAACAACTGAAAGACTTGATGAAGGAACTGGGCGAAGCCATCAACGAATCGCTCTCCGATTCCGAGCAGATCGCCGAAGTCGTCTCTCGCATCAAAGAGGGCGGTTATGATATTTTTCTGGTCCTCGAAGCCACCATCGGCGTGAGCAAACAGGGCGAGAAAACTTCCGATAAGACTTCGCTGGTCACCACTCTTTCCACCAACCCCGAATTCAAAGTCAACGACCAGGATCTAAAGTTCCTCAAATCCCTGCGCATCAAGATTGAGGAAGAAAAGTAATCTTGCCGCTGGGGCTGTCCCGACTGTATCTGCGGAAGCTTAGCTTGCGCCGCAACTTCTCTCCGCATCCGGGTTACAGCGTATATGAGTCGTAGTGCTTCTGCGATCGCTGCTGTCTCCCTCGCCGTTGTATTTGCAACAACTCTGGCGGCGGCGTCCTCGGAAGAACCCGCCGGTCCCCTCGTCGCCGACGCAAGCAGCCATCTCATCGTCATGGAGTATGAAGCCTGGTTTGGACCAAAAGCGGTGACCTTTCAAGGCACAGCCGCCATGCCTCTCCTGCAATCCTCAGACATGCAATCCGTCGGCGGAGGCTATGACAGCGCCGATCCCGCCGTCATCCGGCGCCATGTGGCTCAGTTTGAGCAGCTCGGCATCGACGCCGCCATCGTCGACCTCACCAATAACGTGAGCTGCATTTTCGACAGCGAGTGGTTCGTCAGAAGATACGTAACCGACTGCACGCCCTCTTTCCGTGCCTTCAACCAAACCATCCGCGACAATACCGGCAATGTTTATCCCGCATGGACAAAACTGGGTACTGGTTTGAAACTCATCCCGCTCCTGGGCGGATCCGACGACAATGTGATGTACAAAGATCTCGACGGCAAGAACGCGCTCCAAAAGGAGATCGAATACTTTGGCGCTCTGATGCAGCAATACCCCGAACGTCAGGTCATCTACGAGGGCAAGCCGCTCATGCTGATTTTTCTTGGGGCGGCGCAGGATCCCAATCGGGCCGACCGTCCGCTCTGGGTTCGCATCCGGGAATTTCTCAGCGATCATCCCGAGTACAGCGGCCGGTACACTTTCAAGCTGATGGCTGGATATCTCGATAGCCAGCCCGGCCTCTGGTTGAACCAGGGCACGCCCATAGGGCCGGTGGAAGTCAATCCGGAATACGGCTTCTGGAGTTGGGTGGACCGCCTCAACCCCAACTGCACCGTACCTCCGTTCTGTCCTTACTATCCGTCCTACAACCGGGCCGGCTCGCGCGTGGAGAGCTTGACCGTTTCCATCGCCACCGCCGGACAGAACGGATGGGGCTGCCCCAACTCTGAGGCTCCGCCCTATTGTCCCGACGACGCTCTGCGCTTTGGCGCGGGCGAATCGTACGATACGTTCGACTCTTTCATGACGTACGCCAGGCAGCTCAATCCCATCTTTCTGATCATTCATCAATTCAACGAATTCGTGCCGCCGGACGAGGGATGGAACGCCAATACCGACGACGACATCGACCCCTCCAATCTCTGGGGAACCAGCGCGCTGAAAGCCGTAAAGCAGCAGATAAGTCTTTACCGCCAGCAAGAATAACCGTACGACAGTCTTTCGACTTCACTTCACCTTAAGCCTGGTTATCTGGATTACGCGCCAACCTCTTGCCTTGTGCTACCATCTACTGTTTTCCGTGCTCATAAAGCCTGACTCTTTCCCTTCGCAATGGGCAAAGGAAGTCAGAGGCTATCCGATGAAAGACACTCTCGGAGTCCTTCTCGCAGGCGGCGCAGGAGAGCGCCTTTATCCGCTGACGCGCGACCGCGCCAAACCTGCCGTAACCTTCGGCGGAATGTACCGCATAATCGACATCACGCTTTCCAACTGCCTGAATTCAGACCTGCGGCGCGTCTACATCCTGACCCAATACAAGGCGCTCTCGCTGAACCGGCACATCCGCGAGGGCTGGAACATTCTGGGCCGCGAGGTGGGAGAGTTCGTGGAAGTGCTTCCGCCGATGAAGCGGGTCAGCGATCAGTGGTATCAGGGAACGGCGGACGCGGTGTACCAGAACATTTACTCCATCGGCTCCGAGCAGCCGAAGTATGTGCTGATTCTTTCCGGCGATCACATCTACAAGATGGATTACGGCAAGATGATGAAACAGCATCAGGATTCCGCTGCCGACATCACGCTCGCGACGATTCAGATCGATCTGGAGGAAACTCCGCGCTTCGGCGTGGTCGATGTCGACAAAGACGGACGCATCAACGGCTTCGAAGAGAAGCCGGCGGAAACCAAACTGCGTTCACCCTGGAATCCCACGAAGGTTGCGGGATCGATGGGGGTTTATCTTTTCAACGCCGACGTGCTGATTCCCGTGTTGTTGAAAGATGCGGAAGATCCAAATTCGAGCCACGACTTTGGCAAAGATATTTTGCCCAAGATGGTCGATGACTACCGCGTCTTCGCTTACGACTTTCTCGACGAGAACAAGAAAGAAGCTCTCTACTGGCGCGACGTGGGCACGCTCGAGGCCTACTACGAAGCCAACATGGACATCGTTTCGGTCTCGCCGATCTTCAATCTCTACGACCAGGACTGGCCGATCCGCACCCACCAGCGGCAGTATCCGCCGGCGAAATTTGTGTTCGCGGAAAAAGAACGCATGGGCACGGCGCTCGATTCCATCGTTTCGAACGGCTGCATTGTCTCCGGCGGGACGGTGAAGAACTCCATCCTATCGCCCGACGTGCGGGTGAACTCTTACTCCGAAGTCGATTCCTCGATCCTGTTTTCCCATGTTGCGATCGGGCGCCATTGCCGCATTCGCCGCTGCATCATCGACCGCAACGTTCATCTGCCGGAAGGCACCACCATCGGCTACGACACCGAAGCCGACCGCTCCCGCTACTTCGTCACCGAGAGCGGCATCACCGTGGTCACACGCGACTACTCGCTGTTCGAGAATCCGGTGACGGTGGACTACTTTACCAGCGAGTAGGGGCCCGTCGCCGTTTTGGTTACTGGGTACACCCCCCGGCTTTGCGCAAAATCCGGCGTCTGCACATAAAGTCATAGCCCTACAGAAAAAACCCCTAGTTGCCAACCTCTTGCTCTGGCGCTAATCCCCGCTCTCTAAGCCTATCGATCCCCGGGAACGGGTCACCGCTTTTCTTCCTGTTCTCGAAATATTCAACGGAAGCACGTAGACGAGCGGCAGCGGCCTCATGGTCTGCGACCAATTGTAGGCAAGCCGTGACCGAAGAGTCCCGATCTGGGGCCAATTAACATCGTGTGATTTTGCTGTTGACATTGTTTTAGACATCGTGATAATACTCCTTTATTGTGACTAATTATGACAGGGAAACACAGCAGTTGCGTTTCGCAGAGTTGCTTGAGGCTGCGGAGGGTGATCTCGTCGATGCCCTCAAAGAGCGTGAAATGCTGGACTACAAAATCAGGGTTCTCCAGGGCGACATCATTCACTTGGCTCCCTTGGCTGGCGTGAAAATAGAAGACCCGATTGTCACCCTCGGATTGACGGATGCAATTAGGTTTGTATTCGGGAAAGCCAAGCCAACTCCCATGGGCCCAATTGATGTCAAGGACGCCCTCATCGAAAACGGCTATGACATATCGGAGTACAGCAATGTCATGGCCTCTATCCACACTATTATCAGGCGACTTCTCAAGAAGAAAGAAATTGCAATTTCGTTGCCCACGTGGGCCGCGAACAAGGACAGGAAATACGTATGGGCCGGAGGACTTCCGCCGCCGCCGCCCCTGCCTAGAAATATTGTGGCAAAGATGGATGAGATCACAAAACAGATGCGGAAAAAAATAGAAGAGGCCGACCTTAAACGAGCGGAGGAGGAGGAGTAGACGATTTTTGCACTGCGAGTAGAGAGCAAACGTTTGCGACGCGATGTAGCGCTCACCGTATTCATCCACATCGTCAGATTTGTGAAGGAACCATCTCTGAGATTAGGAAGCAAGGACCCTAAGACATTTCTGTACTCACCTAGTTACCGCAGGTACCGAGGTCATCGTGACAAGACATACAAGAAACGTGTATACAAGTAACAAGAAATCCGATGATTTCTCCGGTCCGGCGGAAAGCCAACCGTTAGTCCTGGTCGTTTTTCAGGGCGACTCAAGGCGGGCGCTGCGAGCCTTTCCGGATAGCATTCAGGGGGATCTCGGATATGCTTTGTACCGGCTGCAACTTGGTCAAACTCCTCCCGACAGGAAAGTAGTTCGCGAGGTGGGCGCGGGCGTTTACGAACTGCGCGAAGAAGATCAGAAAACGTGGTATCGGGTTTTGTATGTGCGCCGGACAAACGAAATCCAGGTTCTCCATTGCTTCGAGAAACGGTCGAACAGCATAGAGCAGAAAGACATTGAGACCGCCAAGGCGCGCCTCAAGCGCGTCCTGGAAGCCGAACGCGAGGAAAAGAAGAATGCCAAACAGGCGCTCCATAGAAGGTGAGTACAGAGTTGAGGGGAGCGTGTTGGATGAACTCGGGCTGGATCGGCAGGCGGCTCTTGAACTTAAACTGAAGGCGGCGTTGCATCAGAAAATTCTTCATTTGGTGAAGCGCCGCGGACTGAGCGCGCGCGATCTGGAGCGAATTCTTCAAATCCAGCAACCCCGTGTGAGCGAATTGACGCGCGGGAAACTCTCGACTCTGAGCGTAGCTCGGCTGCTGTTTTACGCCGATCTGTT
>Ga0302234_10002311_pt1 | contig 12234 bp, 9 predicted proteins | sample II_Palsa_N3_2_FD_193576 | JGI IMG/M metagenome (GOLD analysis project Ga0302234, IMG submission 193576) | Peat permafrost microbial communities from Stordalen Mire near Abisko, Sweden - II_Palsa_N3_2 | ecosystem: Environmental > Terrestrial > Soil > Palsa > Peat permafrost | place: Sweden... | reverse complement strand
TCTCGACGCAGCCGCCGTTGTGGGAACTCCGGCGGGCCTTGCGCCAGATGGCCTGAGACAGATCAGTCATTGCTCACTCCAGTCGATCAGCGAGGCGCTTGAGATAAGCCACCGTGTCACGCGGGTCGAGCGCCCCATCGCACGCACGGTCGAACGACTGCACGTAACCGTGCACCGACTCCCGCTTACTCACCTCCTCAATCACGTAATCGGTTTCCACGAAGACGAGGCTCGGGTCCTCGCTGCCGAAGCCAAAGATGTTGACCATGGAATGCGCGCCGCTCGGCGGCCCGTCCTCGAAGCGCTGGACGCGCAGCTCGACGTTGCGCCGGCCCGCCATGTCGACAAGGTGGAGGATCTGCTCCTTGCGATCGTCGTGGGTGCCCCACCGGTACAGCAGGGACGCCTCGGTGATCACGGCACTCAGCATCGGGGCGGTCCCGTCGGAGCGGTCGAGGATCTCCTGCCGCCGCAGCCGTGCGGCCAGCGCATCACGCCGCCACTTCGGCGGCCGGGGACCGGTCCGCAGCAGCGACTCGATGTAGGCCGGCGTCTGCAGCAGCCCGGGCAGGATCAGCGGCATGAACGCGCGGATGGTCGTGGCGTCGTTCTCGTAGCCGGGGAATTCGCTGTCGAAGATCTCCGGGAAGTCCCGCCACCAGGGCCGGGCCCGGGCCCGGATGGCCAGCTCCTCGACCTCCTCGGCCGCGCCGTCCGTAACGCCGTAGATGCGGAGCAGGTCCCGCACGTCGCTCATCTCGGGGCGCTTCCACTGGTTGGCCTCGAAGCGGCCCACCTTGCCCCGGCCCCAGTTCAGGATGTCGCAGACATGGTTCGCGGTGTAGCCGCTGGCCTCGCGCAGCTCGGCGAGGCGGTCAGACAGGCGGCGCTTGGCGATCGTCGCGCCGTAGGTATCGTCGGTCACGCCGCCCCGCCTTCCTGACGAGTTCTGAACTTCATCCTCAGGTTACCCAACTTGCGATTCGCAAATCTATACTTTTTCATGAATTCCGGTCGAGCGGCCTCATTTTGGCGTCCGCCGATGCGTGCCCACTGGTGGTTTTGCCACTTTGCCGAGATCAGCCGGCCGCATAGCGCCGGCGCCTGGGCAGTCCAGGACGCGGCATTACCAGCCTGGGACGTAGTGTTGTCAGCCTGGAACGTAGCGTTGTCAGCCTGGAACGTAGCGTTGTCAGCCTGGAACGTAACACTGTCAGCCTAGGACACGTAGCGTTCCCAGCCTGAGACGGAGCGTCGTCAGCCTAGGACACGGCATTATCCGCCGCGTCATCGAATTCCCCGTTGCGAGCGCCGTCAAGAAAGCACTCCCACTCGTTCCGGTCGAACACGAGCACCCGGCGAGCTGGGTCATCGGCGACGCGCATCAGAATCCAGTCACCGTCGCGCGGCATGGCCAACTCATGCGAATCGTTGTTCCCGCGAGCCACGGTGGTACCAAGACCCCCGGAAACAAGGGCTTCCCCCGGAACTGTGGCGGTCACGGGAACACTCGCCGCTGGGGAAACACCGGCCCTTCCGGAAACACTAATGGTCCTGGAAACATCTGAGGTCATGCGGGCAAAAGCTACCTCTATGGCACCGGGTCCCCCTCCCGAGCGCTGCCATTCCTGAGCGTCCGGGTCGATGCCGAGCTCCTCGACCGTGGGCTTGGCGATCACGGCCGCCTGGCCACCCCGCAGTAGAGCCAGCGCTGGCCCTCGCTGTCCGCGAGGACCGGATCCTCCGCGCCCCAGATGCCGGTGAAGGTGAGGCCCGGCTCGGCGCCCTCGTACGGCGACACCAGTTCCAGGCCGTCGAAGAACCGCGCGATATCGGCGTGCGACCGGAAGTGCATGCTCTCGCTGGCCTTGTCGAAGACGGCACGGAACCGCTCCACCGTGAGCGGCGGCTTGCGCTCGTCGGTGAGATGCGACAGCGACAGGTAGCTGCCCGACGGCATCGCGTCCATGTAGCGCGACACCAGGCCCCACGGATCGGAGGAGTCGGAAACGAACATGAGGACGGCCGTCATCAGCACCCCGACCGGCTGGCCGAAGTCGATGAGCCCGCGAAGCTGGGGGTTCCCGAGGATCGTGTCCGGCTCGCGCAGGTCACCGCGGATCATCGCGGTCGTTCCGGTGTCGGCGAGCAGGGTACGGCTTTGCGTTTCCACCATCGGGTCGTTGTCGATATAGACCACCCGGGCGTCCGGGGCGACCCGCTGAACGACATCGTGCGTGTTCCCGACGGTCGGCAGCCCGGAACCGATGTCAATGAACTGCCGGACACCGTGCTCGGCGATCCACTTGGCCGCCCGCTGGTGAAACCCGCGGTTGGACCAGGCGCAGTCCTGTATCTCCGGTACGACGCTCAGTATCTGCTGGGCGGCGCGCGCGTCGACGTCCAGGTAATGCTCGCCGCGCAGCATGTAGTCATAGATCCGAGCTGGCGTGGGGACATCGGGATCCACCCCCGTGGGAACCTGCGCCTGAGCCATCGCCCCTCCATTGACTCTCGGTTCCTAGTCTGTCACTGGACTGCGAAATCACAAGCGTTCGTTCGCAAATGCGCGAATCGCAATTTCGCTCAACCTTCGGCCTCCAGGTCGCCCTCCAGATCGAGGAAGACCTGACGGAGCTGATCCAGTGTCTTGGGATCCGGCTCCGCCCACATGCCACGCTGAACCGCCTCCAGGAGGCGTTCCGCGATGCCGCGCAGAGCCCAGGGATTTGATTTTTCCATAAAGGCCCGGTTCTCCGGGTCGAATACGTAGGCGGCAGCGAGCCGCTCGTACATCCAGTCCGCCACCACGTGCGCGGTCGCGTCGTACCCGAACAGGTAGTCCACCGTCGCGGCCAGCTCGAACGCGCCCTTGTAACCGTGCCGGCGCATGGCCGCGATCCACCGCGGGTTCACCACCCGGGACCGGAACACCCGGCGCGTCTCCTCGGCCAAGGTGCGCGTCTTCACCGCGTCGGGAGTGGCCGAGTCGCCGATGTAGGCGGCTGGGCTGCGGCCGGTCAGTGACCGGACCATGGCCACCATGCCGCCGTGGTACTGGAAGTAGTCGTCGGAATCGGCGATGTCGTGCTCGCGGGTGTCGGCGTTCTTGGCCGCCACCGCGATCCGCGCGAACGCGGTCTCCATGTCGGGGCGGGCCGGGGCGCCGTCCAGGTCCCGGCCGTAGGCGTAACCGCCCCAGACCGCATAGACCTCGGCCAGGTCAGCCTCGTCGCGCCAGTTCCGCGCGTCGATCAGCGGGAGCAGGCCCGCGCCGTACGCACCAGGCTTGGAGCCGAAGATCCGGGTCGTGGCCCGGCGCCAGTCCCCGTGCGCGGCGTGGTCCGCGGCGGCGTGCGCCCGCAGATAATTGAGCTCGGGTGGCTCGTCAAGTCTCGCGATCGCGGCCATCGCATCGTCGAGCAGCGCGATGACGTGCGGGAACGCGTCCCGGAAGAATCCGGAGATGCGCACCGTGACGTCGATGCGGGGGCGCCCGAGCTCTTCGGCCGGGACGACCGCGAAGCCGGTGACCCGGCGCGAGGCCTCGTCCCAGACCGGGCGGCAGCCGATCAGCGCGAGGACTTCGGCGATGTCGTCGCCCTGCGTGCGCATCGCGGACGTGCCCCAGATGGTCAGCCCGACGCAGCGCGGGTAGCTGCCCTCGTCGGCCAGGTGGCGGGCCAGCAGCGACTCAGCCAGCGCGGCCCCGGTGTCCCAGGAGTTGGCCGATGGGATGGCCTTCGGGTCGACCGAGTAGAAGTTCCGCCCGGTCGGCAGCACGTTGACCAGCCCCCGGGTGGGTGACCCGGACGGCCCGGCGGGCACATAACCGCCGGACAGCGCGCGCAGCACCGCGCCGATCTCCCCGGTGGTGGCCGCCAGCCGCGGCACGACTTCGGTGCAGGCGAACTGCAGAACCCGCGCCACCGCCGCCGGATCGGGCCCAGGGACAACGGGAGGCGGGGCGTTGAGCACCGTAGCCGCGACGGTGGCGGCGCGGGCGGGCTCCCAATCAGCGGCGGCCATCGCTTCGACCAGGGCACGCCCGGCCTGCTCGTAGCGGTCGGTCTCGGTACGGGAAGCGTTCCCGGTCCCCTCGGCCAGGCCCAGCGCGGCCCGCAGGCCGGGCAGCGCCCCCCAGCGGGCGCTCCACAGCTGCGCCGAGCGCAGGATGACCAGGACCAGGTTGACCAGCGCGTCGCCGGCCGGGGCCGCGCCGAGGATGTGCAGGCCGTCGCGGATCGCGGCGTCCTTGACCTCGCATAGGTAGCCGTCGATGTGCAGCACGAAGTCGTCGAACTCGGCGGCGCCCGGCTCGGCGCTGACCTCGAGGTCGTGGTGCAGCTGGGCGGTGCGGGTCAGCGACCAGATCTGGGCCCGGACGGCGGGCAGTTTCTCCGGGTCCAGCGCCGCGACCGTCGCGTACTCGTCCAGCAGCTGTTCCAGTTTGGCCAGCTCGCCGTAGCTGTCGGCGCGCGCCATCGGCGGGACCAGGTGGTCGACGATGACCGCGTGCGCGCGCCGCTTGGCCTGGGTCCCCTCCCCCGGGTCGTTCACGATGAACGGGTAGATCAGCGGGAGGTCGCGCAGCACCGCGTCCGGGGCGCACTCGGCCGACAGGCCCAGCCCCTTGCCCGGCAGCCACTCCAGGGTGCCGTGCTTGCCCAGGTGGATGACCGCGTCCGCGCCGAACTCCTCGTCCAGCCACCGGTAGGCCGCCAGGTATTGATGGGACGGCGGCAGCTCGGGGTCGTGGTAGATGGCGACCGGGTTCTCTCCGAAACCGCGCGGCGGCTGGATCATCACCACCACGTTGCCGAACCGCAGCGAGGCCAGCACGATGTCATCGCCGTCGGTGTACAGCTCACCCGGTGGCTCACCCCAGTGGCTGGTGAGCTTCTGCTGAGTCCCGTTAGGAAGAGAAGAAAACCAGCGGCGGTAGCTGGCCAGCGGAACGCGCGCCGGTGCGGCGCTGAGCTGCTGCTCGGTGAGCCATTCGGTGTCGTAGCCGCCCGCCGCGATGAGCGTGTGGATGAGGGTGTCGCCGTCGTCGGGGAAACCGTTACCGAGGTCGTAGCCGGCCTCGCGCAGGGCCTGCAGCAGGCGGACCGCGGACGCGGGCGTGTCCAGGCCGACGGCGTTGCCGACCCGGGAATGCTTCGTCGGGTAGGAGGACAGCATGATCGCGACGCGCTTGGCGGGGTTGGGGGTGGCGGCCAGCCGCGCGTGCCGGACGGCGATGCCCGCGAGGCGCCCAGCCCGCTCCGGGTCGGCCCGGTAGACCGGGATGCCGTCTGGTCCTTCCTCCTTGAACGAGAAGGGAACCGCGATCAGGCGCCCGTCGAACTCGGGAATGGCCACCTGCATGGCCGCGTCGATCGGGCTGAGTCCCCCGGCCGCGTCCTGCCACTGCCCGCGCGAGGAGGTCAGGCACAGGCCCTGGATGAGCGGGACGCCCAGTCCGGCGAGCGCGCCCGCATCCCAGTCACCTTCGGCGCCCTGGTCGGCGGCGGCGGCGCCCCCAGCCGCGAGGACGGTGGTAATGATGGCGCTCGCCGGACGGAGCAGGTCCGCCAGGCCAGGGTCGGCCGATCGTAGCGAGGAGCAGTACACCGGCAGCGGGGTCCCGCCACGCTCGGTGATCGCCGCGCAGAGCGTGTCGATGAATCCCGTGTTGCCGGATAGCTCGTGTGCCCGGTAGAAGATCACCGCGACCGTCGGCCGCTCGTGAGCGGGTGTATCCGCGGGGGGACCGGCGGGCTCGCGGCCGGGCGCGGTTTGGTCAGCGGACGGGGACGGGCCCACGGGCCCGGGCTGCCCCACCGGCCCGGGCTGCCCCACCGGCCCGGGCTGCCCCACCGGCCCGGGCTGCCCCACCGGCCCGGGCTCGCCGGTGGAGATGGGCAGGGCGTGTACGCCGTAGCTGGGCGCGGGCTCGGGCGGGGCGAAGCCCTCCCCGGTGAGCAGGACGGTGTCGGACAGGAACGCCGCCAGCTCCCTCAGGTTGGCGGGGCCGCCTTCGCGCAGGTAGCCGAGCGCCTCGGCGATCACGCCCGCCGGCACCGTGGACAGCGCCATTATCTCGGCGTCGGGCGCGGATTCGCCGCCGAGGGCGACCAGCGGCAGTCCGGTGGCGCGTAGTGCGGCGATCCCCTCAGGCCAGGCCTGGCGCCCGCCGAGCAGGCGGAGAACGACGACGTCCGCCCCGCCGGTCAGCCTGGCGAGCGCCTCCGGCTCGTCCAGCGGGACGCGGGTGGGGTTCGCGGTCCGGTAACCCGCCCCCGCTGCGCGCGCGGCGAGCAGTTCGGTGTCGGCGGTCGAGAGCAGCAGGATCGTGGCCACCCCCCGATCCTGCCACGCCCGTTCCCCTGGTCCGGTCCGCCGGGCCCGGGCCGCCCGTATCGCCTGCGGCTCGTCGCGCCCGGCTGTGGCGGTCCAGCCGTGCGGTCCAGCCGGGGCGGTTCAGCTGCGGCGGACCAGCCGTGACAGTTCGATCAGGGGGCGGTCGGGCGTGGCAGCTCGATCAGGCGGCAGTCAGCCGCGGGCGGGCCATCGCAGCCTGGTCAGGCGGCCAGGGGCAGGCAGGCCGGTAAGGCGCGGGCGGCCAGCCAGGTATCCAGCTCGGCGCGGGCCGGGGACGTCGCGGGACCGGGACGCGTGGTGGACAGGGCCGCAGCGGCGTTGGCCCGGCGGGCTGCGTCCACCGGGGGCAGCCCGCCGGCCAGCCCGGCCAGGAACACGCCGGAGTGGGCGTCACCCGCACCGGTGGTGTCGACCGCGACGACCGGCGGGGCCGGGATATGGGTGATCTGGTCGCCGCGCGCCAGCACGCAGCCCGTCGCCCCGGTCCGGACGATGACCCCCGGCGGGCTGTCCCGCCGGCCACGATCGGGTCCGCCCGCCTGGCTAAGCAGCCGGCGGGCGGCTTCGGCCGGGTCGGCCACGCCGGTGCTGGCCCAGGCCTCCCGCTGGTTGCAGCTCCACCAGTCGCAGCGCGCCCGCACCGGGCCCAGCACAGCCGCCGGGATCTCGGCGATCAGCGGGCCAGGGTCTGCGAACAGCAGCACGCCGCGCGGCAGGCTGGCAGCCCACTCCCCCAAGACCGGGCCCGAGGCGGCCGAGGCCAGCCCGTAGCCGGAAATGTAGACGGCGTCACCGGCCCCCACCGGGACGGTGTCCCAGCTGCCCGGCTCGCGCAGGGTTTCCGCACCGAGGCTGGTGACGAACGTGCGCTCGCCGCCGCGCTCCACCAGGGCGACATCGAAGCCGGTGTCGGATCGCCGATCCGGCGGCCGCAGCACGGCGATGCCTTCGGCGGCCAACGCGGAACGGACCAGATCGCCCCACGGCCCGCTGCCGTGGCCGCCGGCGTACAGCACCGGCAGGCCGTGCCGGGCGGCGGCCGCCATGATGTTGAATCCGCCGCCCACGGCCGGGCCCGCAGACGTGGCGATCATGTCGCCGCCCCGTTCAGGCAGCGCCGGGATCCGCATAACCAGGTCGACGAGGGCCTCGCCGGCGAAGACCAGCCGTCGGATAGGCCGGATCGGGAGGTCTGGGTCGCTCACCGGGTCACCGTCCGGGGTGGGCGGCGGACGGGCTCTGCCGGAGGGCGAGCAGGCCGGCGGCCAGGCCCGGGAGGTCCAGGCCGTGCGTGTCGATCATGGCGATGGCCTCGGCCGGAAACGCGTCCTCGCCGTGGCACGCCCCGCCGATCGCGCCCGCCATCGCGGCAATCGTGTCGGTGTCGCCGCCCAGCGACGCCGCCAGGTGACACATCCGCCAGGGATCGTCGGGCAGCACGCTGAGCACCGCGAAGGCGGCCGGGACGGACTCCTGGGTGGCCAAGCTGGTGCCGACCAGCCGGTAGATCAGGTCCGCCGCCTCGTCGGCCGGGCGGCCGACCACCAATCCGGTGGCCCACTCGATCCGCGCCGCGACGTCGGCCCCGGCGACCCAGTGACCCCGGCCAGCGGCGAGCCGGGCCGCCGCCACGCCGGCCTCGATGGCGCCCGCGACCGGGGCGCCGGAGATGCCCGCGGTCACCGCCGCGGCGACGGCCGCGGCCCCGGCCAGCGCCAGCCCGGTGCCGTGGCTGACATAGCTGGCCGCGACCACCCGGTCCACCAGCGGGCCGAGACCGTCCTCGATGGGGGTGGCGATCCCGACCGGAGCGATACGCATGGCCGCGCCGTTCGTGTCACCGCTGGCGCCGGCCACCTCGGGCGGGGTGCCGGCCCGCACGGCGGCCACGGCGCGCCGGGTCGACGGGCCCAGCAGGTCCGCAGAGCCGCGCGCGGCCATGTCCGCTTCCCACGCCACGAGCGCGCCGGCCAGCGCCTCGGCCTCGACGGTCCCGCCTCCAGCGACGAGCAGCCGCCCCAGCAGCACGGCCTGCTCCGTGTCGTCGGTGACCGCACCGGCCGGCTGGCCCGCGGCGATCGGGTGCCCGGGCGGGGCCGGCTCGAACCCGGCGAGCATGGGGCCCCAGCGGCGGACGATCTCCGGCCGCGGCATCAGCTGGGTCGGCATGCCGAGCGCATCCCCAATGGCCAGCCCGTACAGCGCGCCCCGGGCCCGCCCGGCCAGGCCGCCGGTCTCACCGCCCGTGGTCTCACCGCCCGTGGTCTCACCGCCCGTGGTCTCACCGCCCGTGGTCTTACCGGGCGTGGTCTCACCGCCCGTGGTCTTACCGGGCGTGGTCTCACCAGCCGCGGAACCGGGAAGATGGAACATGATCCGCGATGTTTCAGCGGGCAGGCGGCGGCTGTCAAGTGCGGCCGGGCCGGTCGGACGGCACGTCCGGAAGGAGCGTGACGGTGAGCGCCACCACGCAGGAGCACGCCGGGAGCGTCGAGCTCAACGGCATCAACGTCATCCGTGAGGACGAGCGCGGGGGCAAGCCGCGGCAGCTGTTCTGGCCATGGTTCGCGGCGAACATCTCAGTGCTGGGGCTCAGCTACGGATCGTTCGTCCTGGGCTTCGGTATTTCGTTCTGGCAGGCCTCCGCAGCCGGCCTGATCGGGATCGTCCTGTCCTTCCTGCTGTGCGGCTTCATCGCGGTGGCCGGGAAGCGCGGCTCCGCACCGACCCTGATCCTGTCCCGGGCGGCGTTCGGCGTGCGCGGCAACAAGCTGCCGTCGGTGATCTCGTGGGTGCTGTGCGTCGGCTGGGAGATCGTGCTCACCGCGCTGGCCACGCTGGCCACCGCGACCGTGTTCCAGCGGCTGGGCTGGGGCGGCGGAGACACCACCAAGATCATCGCGTTCCTGGTCATCACGGCGCTGATTGTCGGCGGCGGGGTGCTCGGCTTCGCCACCATCATGCGCCTGCAGACCATCATCACCGTGATCACCGCTGTGCTGACGGTGATCTACTTCATCCTCGTGGCCGGGAAGATCCACTGGGGCACGGTCTCGCACATCCACGCCGGGTCGGCCGAGGCCTTCATCGGCGCGATCATCTTCGTTATGACCGGCTTCGGCCTGGGCTGGGTCAACACCGCCGCCGACTACTCCCGCTACCTGCCACGGCGGACCTCGGGCGGCGGCGTCATCGGGTGGACCACGTTCGGATCGGCGATCGCTCCGATCTTCCTGCTCGGCTTCGGCCTGCTGCTGGCCGGCTCGTCCGCCAAGCTGAACAGCGCTATCTCCGCCGATCCGATCGGCGCGCTGACTACGATCCTGCCGACCTGGTATCTCTTCCCGTTCGCCATCGTGGCGGTGCTGGGCCTGGTGGGCGGGGCGGTGCTGGACATCTACTCGTCGGGCCTGACCCTGCTGGCCGCCGGGCTGCCTACCCCCCGGTACGTCGCAGCCATGATCGACGGCACCCTGATGATCGCCGGCACCATCTACGTGGTGTTCTTCTCGCACAACTTCATCGGGCCCTTCCAGGGCTTCCTCATCACGCTCGGCGTGCCCATCGCGGCCTGGTGCGGGATCATGCTGGCCGACATCGCGCTGCGCAGCCGGAACTATACCGACGGGGACCTCTACGACATCCGCGGCCGGTACGGCGATGTGCGCTGGGTTTCGGTCGCGCTCATGGTGGCCGGGACCATCATCGGCTGGGGCCTGGTGACCAATACGTCGGCAAGCTGGCTCAAGTGGCAGGGCTACCTGCTGGGGCCGTTCGGCCTGGGCGGCAAGACCGGCACCTGGGCGTTCGCCAACCTGGGCGTGGTGGTGGCCCTGGTCCTCACGTTCGCCGGTTGGCTCATCGCCGGCCGTCGGCCGGTCCGGGCCCAGGAGAGCACCGCTGCGCCCGAGGTGCCGACCGGAGTGGCCGGGACGTAGCGGATCGCGAGCCTGGCCTGCTGCCGTTTATCGAAAAAAATATCGAGCTGCAAGACCTATTGCAGGTTTTGCCCAAATGGTACGTCTTGAGACGGGCTCATGCCAGCCTGACGCTTGACCACTGAGCCCGAAGACAGCGATCCAGGTCACTGGCCCTAGAGCGTCACTGGCCCTAGAGCACGGTGTTGCCGTACATCTCGCCGAGTGGCTCGGCGAGAAGTTCGATGCGGGCACCGTCCGGGTCCCGGAAGTAGATGGAGGTCCCGCTCTCCACCTGCAACGGCACCGCGGCCGCGTCGAGCTTGTCCCGCAGATGGCGCCACGACTCCGGAGTTATCGAGATGGCCAGGTGGTGCAGGCCGCCGAGCACCTCGGCGTATGGGCCCAGGTCCAGGCCGGGAAAGTCGAAGAACGCCAGCAGGTTCCCATGGCCCACGTCGAAGAAGAAGTGGGTGGAGCCCTTGTAGTCCCGGTTCTCGACGATCTCGGTCAGCGGGAACTCCAGAATCTCCTGGTAGAAGCGGATGGTGCGCTCGACGTCCGAGCTGATCAGGGCGATGTGGTGAACGCCGCGAGCACTGCTGACCGGCCGCCGGTCAATCAGGTACGCGTCGCGGAGCTGGGATCGCCGCGCCTCCAGCGCGTCCAGGTCCAGCGCGTTGTCCGTCATGTCGGTCTCTCCCGTTCCGGTATCCCGGCGAGCGTGCCGATGAGCGGCAGGCCGCTGCGCGGGTGGCTCGCATACTGAATTCCCCCGGCTGTGCGATCCCAAGCACCGGAGGCCGCCGCCCCGCCACGCAGGGCACGGTGACGGGGCGGCGGATGGAGTAGGTGGCGCGCTGGCCTAATGGCCCGGCTGACCGGGCCATTAGGCCAGCGCCACACGGGCGTCGTCAGGAGACGAGGTGGTCGAACTCCCCGTCCCGCAGCCGATCTACGAGGGCCACGACCGCGGCGCGAGGGCAGATGAGCGCCGGGCCGTGCGGGTCCCTGGAATTACGTATCGCAACTATGTCAGCGTCGATCCTGGCCATTTCCACGCAGGCACCCTGGGAGTTGCTGCGCTGGCTCTTACGCCACGCCGCTCCCGCAAGGTCCCCGGCAGACATGCCGTTGTAGATGCCACGCATCGTCGTATCTCCTGACTTGCATCACCACGTAGCCACACCTGGCTGCCTCGTTCCCTGGGCGTGTCCAGGCACAGCTACTCCGGCCGCGTCCTGCGGGTCCGGACACTTTGATGTTATGCGGATGCACGTGCATCCGCATAAGATTTCGCATATTCATCCGCACATTCATCCGCAAGTGCCGAAGCGCTGCGTGCACACGGGGTCCGGGTGTGACGGAAGCGGGAGAGGCAGACGGGAGAATCAGGGGCTCGGGAGGTAGCTGTCAAAGAATCACATGCGCTCCCTTCCGCGGATGCCCGCGCTTCGTCGGCAACCGCCGATAGCTGCCCTATTAGCAATTGCGTAATTTACGTACCACCGGGCCAAGAGCGGGTCAACGTCTTTCTCGTAATAATACGTCTTTCGCATAGCAAACAGCCGCGGCGAAAAGGCCCGTATGTGGGGACGGTTTTGAGGTACTTAATCCACAAGTATTTCGAAAAAATGCCTGGGCCGGACTGCAGGGTATGTGTCACGCGCATGTTGCTGGGCCGGCCCCGCCCGGAAAGGTGAGCGGGCTCGGCCCGGAAGGGCACACTGGCCCGGCCCGGAAGAGTGTGCAGCCCCGCGCGGCCTAACCGGGTAGGGCGTACAGGCCCGGCCCGGTAGGGCACACTGGCCCGGCCCGGTAGGGCGTACAGGCCCCGAGCAGCCTAGCCTGGAAGGGTCTGCGGGCCTCGGCCCGGAAAGGTGCGCGGGTCACGCCCGGAAAGGTGCGCGGGCCTGGGGCTGGCGGAACGGCGGAGCCGTATGTTGTTGAG
>Ga0302234_10002307_pt1 | contig 12245 bp, 12 predicted proteins | sample II_Palsa_N3_2_FD_193576 | JGI IMG/M metagenome (GOLD analysis project Ga0302234, IMG submission 193576) | Peat permafrost microbial communities from Stordalen Mire near Abisko, Sweden - II_Palsa_N3_2 | ecosystem: Environmental > Terrestrial > Soil > Palsa > Peat permafrost | place: Sweden... | reverse complement strand
GGGCATACGCGTAGGGGGCGACCACGCGGTAGTACAGCGTCGCGCTCAACTGCACGACGCCGTTGTCGCCGGTCAACACATAGCCGGAGCCAGCCAGCGCGTCGGAAAGCGCCGGGCCGGTGTTGTCAGGCGCCGATCCGTCAGGCTGGAAACCCCACGAACTCACGTCGCCCAGTGGCAACTGCTGGGGCTGGGGCTCGCTGGATTCGGTGGTGGCAACCGGGTCCGCTGCACGCGCACGCGGATCGCGGTCGAGCGCGCTGATGCGCTGTTCAAGTACGCGCGCGCTGCCGGGAATCAGCAACACCGTCTCGAACGGCTGCGGCCACGCAACGAGCAAGCCCGCATCCTGGGTACGCACGAACGCGCCGAAACGCATCACCACGGCCTGGCTGTCTGCCGGAATGCGACGGATGTTCGACGTGGCCCACACGCCGGCAGCCAGCAGTGCGATCACCACCACGAACCAGAACGCGAGACGTACCGCTTGCGCGGCCGGTCCGAGCGAGGGCGTTGGCGTTTCCACGGCCGTATTCATGGGGTGTGCTTGCCCTTCTTACCGGCAGCGGGCTGGGCGGCTCCCGGGGCCTGGACCTGGACCTGCGTCTGCGTGACGCCGAGTCCCGCGGGTCCTTGAACCAGCACGTTGAACGGCGCAGCGTCGGTGCGCAGGATCAGGTTGGTGTTGGTGTTGACCACCGTGCTCAGCGTGTCGAGCGAGCGCAGCATCGTGTACAGATGCGGATTGCCCGCGTAGCTCTTGCCGTAGATCGCCGCGGCATCCTGGCGTGACTGGGCTTCGATCTGCGCGGTCCTGACGTTGGCATCCGCAACCGCGATGCGCGCGTCGCGATCCGCGTCCGAGCGGATCTGCGCAGCTTGCCGCTTGCCGTCCGCCGTGCGTTGCGCGGCCACCGTCTCGCGCTCGGCCCGCATCCGCTCGACCGTCGCGGAAAGTGTCACCGCAGGCAGCGTCAGGTGCTCGATGCCCACCTGCACGACATGCACGCCATAGGCCTGATAAAGCTGCGAATCCACCTGGCGGCGCAGTTCGTCCTCGAACGCGCCGATCCGCACCTGGCTCGGATTGGTGTTCACCAGCGAGGCGAGATCGAAGTCCGCGGACGTGGTTTGCAACGCCGAGCCGAGCAGCGAGCGAATCTGCCGCGCCGCTTCATCCGGTTCGTTGCGCACCGCGCGCACGAAACGTCCGACGTCGTTGGCGTTGGCCGGCACGCGCCAGGCCACATAGGCCTGCACGATGATGCGCAAGCCATCGCGTGTGCCGACGTCCTGCAGGCCGCTGGAGGTCGTATGCAGACGCAGGTCGACCGGCACCGCCGCTTCAATCGGCGCCGGCAGGCGCCACGCGAGACCCGGTTCGAGCAGCACCCGCACCGGCTCGCCGAAGCGGGTCACCACCGTCGCCTGGCCGGCCTGTACCTGGATGAAGCTCGCCACCGCGAACGCAATCACGACGCACAGCGCCGCCAGCGCCACCCGCCAGTAGAAACCGGGGCCTCCGCCTGCTGCCGCGCCGCCGTGCCCGCGCGCATCACCCCCGCCGTGGTGGTGATGCGCGTGACCGTGTCCATGAGCATGCGCGTGCGAATGATTCAAACTCACAATATCCCCCGAAGCCGTCTGTCCGATGCCATGCCGATTTTGTCGTGCAAGCGCGCGCGTGATGCCGCGCCGTTGTGATGCCTTCAATCGTCAATAAACGCGCCGTCCGCGCACGACATCGCCCGCGCCGTACGAGCGCAGATCGATGGTGGCGCGGTTGCCTTCCACAAGCCGGTCGTCGATCACCGTCACGTGAGCGTTCTGCAAACCATTTCGCAGGTTGTGCAGGTAGTACTCGAGTACAAACGCCGGGCCGCCCGCCTGGGCCGCGATCATGTCGGCGCTGAAACTGGTTTGCTGGACCTCGGCGGCGGACGTGATATCGGCGGCTTGCGCATCCGCTTGGGCGACCGCGGTCTCGGCCTGCTGCTGCGCATCGCCGAGCGCTTGCGCAGCGAGTCCGCGGGCCTCTGCCACGCTCGCCTCGGCACGGATCTGCGCGGCCTGCACGCTATGCCACGCGGCGGATGCCCCCGCCGGCGGATGCACGCTTTCGATCACCACGGCCACCACGTCGATGCCGCTCGACAGCCGGTCGAGCTGAGCCTGCACCGCGCGGCTGATGGTGTCGGCCATGACGGTCTGGCGCGTTTCGAGCAACGAGTCCAGCGTGTGCGAGGCGAGGTAGCGCACCACCTCGCGATTGGCAATCGCCCGCACGGTTTGCGGCACGTCATCAGTGCGATACAGCGAGGCACGCGCGGCGGCATCCGACAGACCGATGCGGTAATCGAGCCGCACGTCCGCGCTGACAATCTGGAAGTTCTGCCGGTCGCCGCTGCCGCCGGCAATCACCTGGCTCGTCTCGCCCTGATGCACGACGTCCCACAGACGGTTCAACTGCTCGGGGGTTTGGGCGTCGGCGGGCACCAGCGGCGACGCGGCAGTGGTCTCTTCAGGCGAACCGGAGACGACCAGTTGATGGACCGCGCCATTGTCGATCGCGCGCGCCTTGCCGAACGGCCAGGGCAGCGCCACATGCAGACCCGGTTGCCACACCGCGACCGGCGCACCGAATCGCTCGTACACGGCGCGCTGTTCGGGTCCCAGCATGACGACACCGGTCAACAACCACGCGCATACGACAATCGTCCCAATCGCGGCCGGCAGCAAACGCACGACACTTTGCAAGACCCAGTTCTGACGCAAATCGATGCCGTAACGATTGCGCAGTTGAGCGCTAAAGCGAGCGAGCGGCGAGGGACGCAAGCGCAGCAGGCTCGCGACGAGGCTGTCGGGCACGCTGGCGTCGCCACTACGCGTACGCGGCGGCGCGAACCATGAGAACACAGCGCGCAACGCGAATTCGAGCGCGATCGCCGCGCTGAAGACGCTGAGCGCATGCACCGGCCACACCGCTGACACGTCGGCATATGCGAGCAACACAGCGCAGACCGCCGCAACCAGCGCACTCAGCAGCGCCGCGCGCAGCACATTGGCGAGCGACGCCCATGCGCGGCCGCGCTCTGCATGCATCGAAAAGAAGAGTTCGGCGACGAGCGTGCCGAACGCCAGTGCGAAGGCGGCGACGCCCACGATCAGCGCGGCACCGGGCGGCCGCAACGCAGCGGCAAGCGCAAACTGGACCGGCGCCCGCCATGCGAGCGATGCCACCGCAATGGACAACGCCGCACACACCAGCACGGCCCAAGGCTGCCAGCGAATGGCGCGCAACACCGCGAGCGCCGCCGCGCCGGCCGCGCGCCACCAGATGGCTTGCCAGACCCGCAGGCCCAACGGTTGGCGTGATTGAATCGATTCCGTATGAACGCGCCGGCCACCGGTGTTGGCCAGCCCAGCCGCGAGCGCGACCGTGAAAACGTTGAGCCATGCGCTCGACAACGCCGCACACCAGCGGATATCGAACCAGCCGCCCTTGATCAAAGGCAGTGCGCCGAGTACCAAGGCCAGTACCAGACTGACAGAGGCGATCCGCGTGGCGGGGACCGGATAGCTGCGCGTTGCTTCTTCGTCGCTTTGCATCTCAGGCAACATCGCGATCCTTAATTGACCTGCGCCGGATCCCTGCACCCGGTCTGCGGCATGCAACTGTATGTATTTCGTCAGGATTTGTTTGGCAGCGCCGGCGGCGTGCGAGGCGAATTTAACGCGTCGGGATTCGAAACTCAAGTGAATCGTGTGCACCGCGCGTTTTTATCAATGAATGCGTTATTGGCGCTATGTGGGGCGTTTATTGTGCGGGAGATTGACGGGGCCGATTGGCCGGGGCGCGAGGCGCGCCAAAAGCAAAGCCCGTCGACGGGTCAATACCCAACACCGACAAAGCAGGTTAAATCCGGGGATTACTGAATATAGGCGGCGCAGACTATCGTGTCTGCATAACTGCTTTTAGACATCTGGCCGAGGATGAATAACGGCTTTCAAATAGGCTTGAAATCGTTTCCCGACACATGATTTTAGTTGCAGGCCAATCCAATCAGGCCGCAACCCAATAAGCCGCGGCAGATGCGGTTGTCCCTGCCCCATGCGCACGGTATGCTGCCTGTCCGCCGTTACCAGTAGGCACTAACCTTTCTCTTTGCAGCCATGGATATCAACAAACAACTCGCCGCTCTCACCACGTCCGAACTGCAGACGGCCGGCGCCAGCCAGGCGACCGCCATTGCCGTGAGCGTCCTGCTTCGACACCTCCAATCCCCCGAGCTGTCGAAGCTGCTGTCGAGCGCGTTCGAAAACCATCAGGCGGTCATGCTGCAGACGCCGTGGCCCGACCCGATGCTGCAGTCGTTTGAAGCCACGAGGCGGTTTCTCGAAGGCGCGGCCAAACCACCCGGCGCCGACGACACCCCGCGCAGCCCCACTTAAGGCTGCCGCACCGCCACAGCACGCGAGCGCACACGCAGCTTCCCGACCATCTGGGGCTGCAGTGCAGTGCGCTGCGATGAATGCGCAATCAGCTTGTCGATCGTGACGCGCGCCACTGTGCGCTTCGTCCTTCTGACCAGATGCGTCAAACGCTTTTCGGTCGCCGAACCGCGCGCCCACACGAATGCCGCAATCCAGCCGACCACTGTCCAGCCGAGCAGGACGTTGAACACCGTGATGGCAAACGCGTCATCGCGATTGCGCGCATCCGCTTCAATCGACGGAATCATGTAGAGGGTAAAGGCGCCGAGAACGGCTACGCCCTCAAGTATCTGAACCATGACATCACCTCATTTTTCGACAGCTTCTTTAACCGTTAACGGGGCGCGACGGGCCTAATCGCTGTGCTTTAGCCTCAAAGCATGCTCGACGCCCGCCGCGCAAACCGATTAATGGCCTCTGTACAGGTTGCTGTTGGTGGCAAACGTGTCACGGCTGCCCGATTGCGATACCCCGCTAACCACGCCGCCGTAAGAGGAGTCGACAGAGGCGTTATCTGTGCTGTTGCGCTCAGCGGTAATCGCTACGGCGCTCTGCCCGCGTTGCGAAACCGGTGCGCCAACCGACGGGCGATAGAACGGTGCCGGGCCGTAGCCGCTAGCAAAAGCGGGAGCAGCAACAACTGCGGAAACGGCGACGAGCAATGCTGCGATCAATTTGGTCTTCATGATGAGACTCCAATGAGATTTCGGATTACCGGGTGCGCCGCTGGCTGCTTGGTGCGTCGCTTCGTTGGAGTCAATTCTAGGGGAGCCCTATTGAAAGTCTATGTCGATAGGATGAAATCATAGTTATGAGATCGCTAACAATCCCCTGGGCCTTGGCGCGACGGGGGCGGCGGGCCCACGCCGCGTCATGAACCGCCGCTCGCCGCCCCCCCTCTGTGCCTGCCAGATCAGTCGCGATCCGGCGCACCGAGCGGGAATAGCGGACGAAAGGGGCGTGCCTCGTCGACGGCACGGGCAAAGGAAGGCCTAGCCAGCAGCCGTTGCCGATACGCCAGCACCTGCCCGAACGACGGGTCGATGCGATGCGTCCAGTCCGCGTAGAACAGGAACGGTGCGGCCGCGCAATCGGCAAGGCTGAAGCGGTCGCCGGCGGCCCACTCGCGGCCCGCCATGGTCTTGTCGAGCCAGGCGTACGCCGTGTCGAGCATCGCGGCGGCGTCGACGACGCCACGGGGGTCACGCTCGCCTTCCGCGCGCAAGCTATCGGCGACGATCTTTTGCTGCGGCGTCGAGATGTAGTTGTCGAAAAAGCGGTCCATGCTGCGCACCTCGAGCGCGGCGCGCGGGTCCGCCGGCAGCAATGACACCGGCCCCGGATGATATAGACCCAGGTACTCGATGACGACGGTCGCCTCGGTCACCGTGTAGCCCGCGTCGACGAGGACCGGAAACTTCCTGAATGGCCACAGCCCGGCCAGTTCCGCCCACAACTGCGGCTTCTCGTGGGACAGCTCGCAGTATTCAAACGGCGTCTGGTTCTCGTACAGCGCGGTCAGAACCTTTTGGCAGTAAGAGGAAAAGGGATGGGCATAGAGCTTTAGTGTCATCGCGGTCACCTTGGGTCAGAAAGGAAAGCGGTCCGAACAGCGTTTGCCCGGAAGTCTGCTTTACCCTACGACGAATCACAATCGCGCAAAACGACATCCCTAATCCAGGCTGGGGTCAAAAAGTTTTCAACGCGCCGGCAAAACGATGCGCACCCAAAGTCCTCCATCGGGATGATTACCCAGCTTCAGGCTCGCGCCGCAGTTGCGCGCCAGCCTCGCGACCACTGAAAGACCGAGCCCCCAGTGCTGGGTGCTTTTTTGCGTGGCGTTCAAACGAACGAACGGCTTGGTCGCGCTCGCCATCTCGCTCGCCTTGATGCCGGTGCCGTGATCGCGCACGCTCAGGAGCCAGCCGTCCTGATTGCGCGAGGTCCTGATTTCGATTGGCGGCTCGCCGTGTTCAAGCGCGTTGTCCACCAGGTTGGACATCAGGCGTTCGAGCAACGGGCGCGACATCACAAACTGCGGCCCCGCCTTCAGATCGCAGGCAAACAAGGCGCCATCCATCGTGCCGATCATCGAGAAGCGGTCGCGCAGGAAACCATCCACCGAGACGACCTGCTCCGCACTGTTGCCGCGTCCCGCGACTTCCAGCAGTTGCTGCGCGATGTCGGAAAACGAATCGATGTCTTCGACAAACGCCACCCGCTTGTGCCACTCGTTGACCTCGAGCGCGCGGGTACGCAGGCGTGCCGCCTGGTATTCCATATGTTGCGCAAGACCAGCCAGGGCCGAGGCCTGTGCCTCAATCGCCTCGTTGCGGCGCCTTGACATCTCGTTGAAGGCCCGCACCACCCGCCGCAATTCACTCGGGCCTTCTTCGCGAACGGTCGCCGCAACACGGCGGCCACAGGCGGCCTCGCGCGCCGCATGTGTGACACTGCGCAGCGGACGTGGCAGGCGCCAGAGGCTGAAGAACGCGAGCGCGAGGATCACCACGGACAGCGCCCACTCCGCGACAGCAAAGCGCGAATCGAGCGGCCAGGCCTGAACCTCGTCCAACCATGGCGAATCGTCGTGCAGCGTGTCCGGCGAGCGCGGCGTCCAGGGTGCTGCCACGTCGCTCAAGGAGACACCCGCCGCCGGCACTTCGTAGACGGCCGGATGAAGGTCCACAATTTTCGGCCGCTCGGCGAGGTCGAGCTTCATCGCAGCGGGCACTAACGAGACCGGCGTCGTGGGCGCCGCCGACGGCAATTCGGCGGCGCTCTCCTGTGGATCGCCGGCGAACGACCGCTCGGTGACGACGGTAGTCTGCAGCGCGCTGTCGTCGCTGGCCGCCGTCGATCCGCAAACCAGCAGAATGACGCCGGCGTGTACCGAGATCAGCACGACCATCGACAGCAAAATGGTTCTTACAAACAAGGTATTCAACGATTCCTCTTCGTTGTCAGTCGGAAGTTACACGGTCCGATCGGGCATCGGACATCCCGCCAGTTAAATTTTGGGCGACATGGGTAAAGAATCCTTTGCTGCGTCCGTTAACGTTAAGAGAGACGGTGGTGGGAACAAACGAACCCACAGACGAACTCCCACGCCGATAGTCCCCCACGCCGGCGATATTAGAACCTACGAATAAGCCCCCTGGGGCGACAAGTCCTTACATAATCTTTCCGGACCTTTCAGAAGGTAACGGGCGGTCCCGAACCCAATCTGGACCGCGCTATAGCGACGTTCAATAGCCACAATCGAAATATCCAACTATGCGCACGCTGGCGATCGCCCAAATAATGGGTGCCCCGCCCCTCCTCCAGCGCAATGTATCCGATGGCATCCACTTCAACCGAGGTTTCGTCCGCACGGCAGTGCGACGGACAAAGCCGCGAACTTCATGCGGCGCCCGCAATTCTTTCAACCCCGATCCAGCCACAAACGAAGCGAGCAAGCGTAGCCCGCATTGCGTTCGGTGGGGCCTTCGCTACGCTCGCGCTGATCTTGAGCGCTGAGGTGCTCGGCGCTTCACCTGCCTTTGCGACGCCTCCGCCTGCAACCGATCTGCATGGCGGTCTTGTCGCCACGTGTGCGGCGTGCCATGGTGCCGCTGGAGAAGGCTCGTCGACTCGCGCGATACCTCGGCTCGCCGGGCAGAACGCCGACTATCTGGCGCATGCCTTAGCGATGTTCAAGGACGGCACGCGCGCAAGCCCGGTGATGCAGCCTGTCGCGCAGAACCTTTCCGATAGCGACATGCGCCAACTCGCCGACTACTTTGCGGCACAACATCCGCCGCTCGCGCAGGCAGTCACGGCGCCAACAGCCGCCCAGATCGAAACGGGACGGCAACTCGCCCAGGCTGGCGACGGCGCGAGTGTGGCAGCGTGTTTCGCCTGCCACGCAGCGGGCGGAACAGGCAATGGCGCGCGCTTCCCGAGTATCGCAGGACAGCCAGCCAGTTTTACGGTGGAACGTTTGCACGAGTTTCAGGATCGCGCAAAGAAAGGTGCCGTGAAACCCGGGACGATGACGGCAGTCGCGGCGCAAATGTCGGATGCACAGATTGAAGCCGCCGCCGCATACCTCTCGACGCTTCCGCGTTGAGCGCAAGCCACGGCTTCAACAGACAGAGTCGCCTCGTCATTCCGACCTGAATCGCGCCATGCCTCTTATTGGAATTGTGTTTTGCGCAACCGGGGCATTCATGTGTTACCCGCGAGCCGTTAATGTATCGATGCGCCTACCGTGTGGTGGCGCACTCCAAAAGCGATTTGCCCCGCCCGTTCCGGGTGGGGCGTTTTTCGTGGCTGCGTCTGAAGGAATTCGTCTCCGGTGCCATTGCGCTGGACTTCCCGCAAGCATACCGGGCAGCATGTATAAGCGAACGCCGCTATGATGTCTGGCGGCGATTTGCCGTCGAACCATCTCCGGAGCTCGAGAGTGCCGACTTCAGGCGCGGTTTTTCGGCTATGTTCCGAGGCGGAACATCTCGAATGTGTCGGGATCCTGCCTTTCTGCGATGAATTTTGCGAAGAAATGGATTTTGGCATTATTCACGAGAAATTCGGGCAGGCACTGGCGTAGCGCGTTGGCGACGACCAATTCCGATGGCGGGACGCCGGGGCGGATGGTGCGCAGCCAGGATCCAAAGGAACTCCAGACCTGTGAAGGGAACATCACTGCGAGGTAGTGAAGCAGTCCCTGACAGACGATGCCAGCATGCATAAAAACGTGGTAGGCGTGGATCTTGCGCTTGACGGCGAGGCGGTACTCGAGTGACTCGCGATGAAGATATTGATCACCGTTTCGTCGGGCGAGCGGCTTCATGTCCTGCATCCAGAAGTGGTACGCAAATGTGCCGATCCGATGCACCGCCTGTTTGAAGCTGTACTCAATCTTGAAGCGCAATCCATACAGGCGAATGATCTCAATGGCATCCAGACTGAGGTCGGTGCACATCAACAGGCACGAACCCCTGCAAGGGTGAGTCACTGCCACGAAGCGAACGAGCCGTCCGCACGCCGGCCACAGTAGATCGCAGACCTGATACTGGATAGTGACGTTGTGCTCGCCATAGACTGGGCTCGATGCTGATTGCAAGGACTGTGAACCATCCAGCAGCGATCTGAGTTTGATCTTGGCGCCGTAGAGCTTGGGACGGCCCCGTTTGCGCGGGCCTTGCTGCACGTACGGAGCATAGGCGACTGCATTGGACTTCACGCGTGTGACCAGGTGGTTGTCCTGATCGCGCAGGCCTTTGACGATCTTGCCAGCAGCGTAAAACGCATCGGCGACGAAGTAGAACGGCTCATCCACCGAAACGATGCTCAGCAGGGAGATCATCTTGTCGAGCAAGGTACGCCGATCGCGATTGGACCACACCAGACCTTCGTGAATGCGCACGGCCAGCGGTACGGCGAAGACGCTCTGGGCGGCCCGCACGAGCATGCTGACGGCCTGCATGGAGTGCCCCATGATGTACTCGGGCTTGGTGTTGGAGTCGGACTGTTGATGCAGCAGCTTGACGCCGGGCATCTTTCTGCCGGACTTGGCCACCTTGATGCCATCTCCGACCAGAACGCGCCGACCATTGACGCGTAGCGGGTCAGGGAACAGGCGCAGCACCGCCTGGGTCCACAGCGCCGAGAGCCGATCGAGCTGCACAGCGTTGGTGTGCAAGCTGTCACGCAGCTTGTTATACAGAGTCGGCCGCAGTTTGAGCGCACGCACGATGCTGGTCACGCCCAGCAACTCGGTGCGCACCGTCAACCCTGCTACGGCAGTGGCGAACCACATAAAGCTGCGCAGGCGAGAGAACGCTGGACGCAGCAGCCAGATCGCATCCCACCAAGCCATCCAAAGCGTCATCGTTAGCCTTCGAATTTTTGCATTGACTGATCCACATAGTACTACTAAATTATAGAGCCTAAGAACGGCAGTTGAAAAACTGCGCCGGGAAGGTTATGAATGCTTTAACCAACCGTACAGGCTTATATGCTGCACGAAACGAGCGGCAGGTTTAATCTCCGCTCCACCTAACAACAATCACAGGATCGAACATGCCAAAGATTGGATCAGAACAACGTCCGAGTGACGTCAGATGATCGTGCTCACTATGTGGCGCAAGTATGCAAGCAGAACGGCTGGCATTACATCATTGGCTTCGAAGGTCCAGAGGACATATCTGACCTTGAGAATGCGCTCAATCCACCGTTACCCATGCAGTCCACCAAGGTGGAGCGCAACAGCCCCTGTCCCTGCGGTTCGGGGCGCAAATACAAGAAGTGCTGCGGCTCTTAGGCGAACTGGAGCGAATCGCCGAGAAGTGGACTGACGCTCTCGATCGTCGAACCGAGACCGTGAAAAGGGCAAGCAAGAACTCGGCACTCTTGAGTATATGAGATAAGTCTGAAAGTGTGCAGGGCGATGGCACACATCAATCGCACCACCTTTACCCATGGGGCTTCTTCCCGACCGTTCTGTGGAAATTATATGGAGTACACACGATGGAAGTGCCCATCTATAACGAAGGCGAGCATCCTGTGCGTGTGATCGTGGACAAGGACACGGCCGCCGAAAAGAAAGTACGCGGGCTGCAACCGCTAGCCTGTGGGTGTTCATCGCTGCCATAAACCGGAAACGGGGCCAACACGAGATGTGTCCTCGCACCACACATATCGGTGACAAGGCTGTCATTCGTTCCAGCGTCGCGCTACGCGACCCGCTGTCGGGTGCAACGCCTTCCGCAAGTTATATAGGTATACTAATTATATTCGGCCCGTGTCGATCTGCAGGATGTGGAAGCTACGACCTCGCGTTCTCGGCGCCTATGAACCGTGCGGCCCTTGCGGCTTGCTGGGACCCCGTATTCCCATGCAGACCCATCCGCGATGCACGCAGTGCGGAGTGGGGTGGATGAGCGCTGTGTCACGAACGGGGGTGGTGCGAGGGTAGGTCTTGTCTTCGGACCACTCCGGGTTCAAATGAGTGATGGACACCTAAGAGCTAGCGGTTGGAAGCCCGCTTTCTTTGCCTACTTTCTTTGCGGCGGCAAAGAAAGTAGGTGCTGCCCCGCACAGGGGCGAAGCTAATAGACCACTAAGAAAGCAAGGAGAGGCCAATGCCGTAGTCGAACCACCAACTGCGAAGCTAACAGACTACTAAGAAAACAAACAAAGGCCAACGCCCTAAAGCAAACCACCAAACCGCCGCGCAGGCAAAAACCCCCGCTCAATCCCGCGCTGAAGAAGCCGCCCCATGACTAAGCCAATCAAGTACAGCAGTAGCATCATCATCAGCCCCGCTACGAGCCTTAGCGACAGCCTCCGCGACATCCTCACTAGGCATGGCCCGCCGAATAGCCACGCCAACGGCCAAAATATCAATCATCACAAGATGCAAAATCCGCGAAATCATAGACAACTGCGACTCGCGAATTTCAATGTGATCAGTCTCCAGCGCAACAGTAGCCCGCTTCGCCAACGGCGTATTACTAGACGTAATAGCAATCACCTGCGCTCCAGCCTGCATCGCCACATCCAGCACGCGCAGCAACTCAGGCGCTCGCCCTGACTTCGACACCGCAACAATCACATCCCCCTTCCCAAGCAGCGCCGCCGACGCCGCCTGCATGTACAGATCGCCGTAAGCAATCGTAGGGATCCCAAACCGGAAGAACTTGTAGTGCGCATCCTGCGCGACAATATTCGAATTGCCGAGCCCGTAGAACTCAATGCGCCGCGCG
>Ga0302234_10002303_pt1 | contig 12267 bp, 10 predicted proteins | sample II_Palsa_N3_2_FD_193576 | JGI IMG/M metagenome (GOLD analysis project Ga0302234, IMG submission 193576) | Peat permafrost microbial communities from Stordalen Mire near Abisko, Sweden - II_Palsa_N3_2 | ecosystem: Environmental > Terrestrial > Soil > Palsa > Peat permafrost | place: Sweden... | reverse complement strand
CGCGCGGCGGCGGTACGTGCGACATCGCGATTGCCATCCGCGAAGGTGTTCAGATCGGCGCCCGCACTGAAGAACTTCGGGCCGTCGCCGGTAATAACAATCGCCCGCACACGAGCCTCGCCGTTCAGGCGTTCGACCGTCTGTTGCAGTTGCAGGAGCCCGTCCGGCGTGAAAGCATTTGCGGGCGGGCGTTTGAGTGTGAACACGGCGACGGCGCCGTCGTTTGCGTAGTCGAGTTCGATCATCATGCGTCTCCGGCTGGAATTGCTGTGCTATCGCCGCCGCGCGTAACCGGCCGGCTCATCGCGTGTGAAAAAAGAGGCAGACAGTACCGCGTTGCACTGCACTGCACTACCTTCGGTCTATTTACTATTCGCGCCCGACAGATCCGCGAAGTCCTCTTCCCAGTATTCACCAGGCAGACGTGCGGGTTCGGCAGCCCGCTCGAGTTCGCGGCGCCGCAGTTCGACGCGGCGGATCTTGCCGGAGATGGTCTTGGGCAGTTCACTAAACTGCAGACGGCGAATCCGCTTGTACGGCGACAGCTTTTCGCGCGAAAACTGGAACACGCTGCGTGCGAGTTCAGGGCCGGCTTCATAGCCATGACGAACCGTGACGAACGCTTTCGGCACGGACAAGCGCACGGGGTCGGCACTCGGCACCACGGCCGCTTCAGCAATCGCCTCGTGCTCGATCAGCACGCTCTCCAGTTCGAATGGACTTAGCCGGTAATCGGACGACTTGAACACGTCATCGGAGCGGCCCACGTACACGTAGTAGCCATCCTCGCGCCGCAGCGCCACGTCGGAGGTGTGGTAGTAGCCGTTGCGCATCGCCTGCACGGTCGCGTTGGCGCTGTTCGCGTAGCCCGTCATCAGGCCGAGCGGACGGTGCGCGAGCGGCAAGGCGATTTCGCCTTCGCTGACGGCCTGATCGTCGGCATCGACCAGTTCAATGCGGTAGCCCGGCAACGGTCGGCCCATCGAGCCTGGCACCACCGGCTGACCGGGCGAGTTACCGATCTGGCAGGTGGTCTCGGTCTGACCGAAGCCATCGCGGATCGTCACGTTCCATGCATGCCGCACGCGCTCGATCACTTCCGGATTCAGAGGCTCGCCCGCGCCGACGATCTCGCGCAGCCTGACCGGATAGTCGGCCAGCGGCTCCTGCACCAGCATGCGCCAGACGGTCGGCGGCGCACACAGCGTCGTGACGTTGCAGCGCACCAGCACATCGAGCGTTTCCTTCGGCACGAAGCGCGCGTAGTTGAAGACAAACACGCAGGCCTGCGCATTCCACGGCGCGTAGAAGCAGCTCCACGCATGCTTGGCCCAGCCGGGCGAACTGATGTTCCAGTGGATATCGCCCGGTTGCAGGCCGATCCAGTACATCGTCGACAAATGGCCCACCGGATAGCTTTGATGCGTATGCTCGACGAGCTTGGGCTTCGACGTGGTGCCCGAAGTGAAGTACAGCAGCAGCGGATCGGTCGCGTGCGTCGGACCATCTGGCGTGAACTGCGCGGTGGCATCGTAAGCGGCGGAAAGATCGATCCAGCCGTCACGCGGTGCGCCGACCGACAGACGCGTCAGCGGGATATCGAGGCCATCAAATTTCGCCAGTTCCGCGCTATCCACCACGACGAAATTCGCCTCGCCGATCTGGATGCGGTCACGCACGTCGTCGGCGGAAAGCTGGGTGGTTGCGGGCAGCACGATCGCGCCGAGTTTCATTGCCGCCAGCATCACGTCCCAGAGTTCGACGCGATTCGGCAGCATCAACAGCAGACGGTCGCCACGCCCCACGCCGATACCGTGCAGGAAATTCGCCATCCGCGCCGAACGTTCGGACATCTGCGCATACGTGAACTTCGTGCCCGGGCTAGCGGGATCGTCCACGATCCACAACGCCGGGTTGTGGTTGTCATGCGCGATCACATCGAAATAGTCGAGCGCCCAGTTGAACTGATCGAGCGCTGGCCAGGCGAACTCGCTATACGCGCGCTCGTAGTCCGTGCGGTGGCGCAACAAGAGATCGCGCGCATCGAGGAAGGCCTTCGTCGAAATCGGAATGGTTCGCTCGGTCATCGTCGTCTCCTTTGTCGACGGGAGTTAGCGCTTTAGCGCTGACTCCCGTCTCATGCAGATGCTGTCGTGCCGTCCGGCGCATATGCGTTCTATTGGCGTTTCATTCTGCACTCAAACGTGCCGCGCGATCACCATTCTTTGTACTTCGCTGGTCCCCTCGTAAATCTGCGTGATGCGGGCGTCGCGATAGTGACGCTCCACCGCGTAGTCCTCCAGGTAGCCGTAGCCGCCGTGAATCTGGATCGCGTGCGAACAAACCTCCTCAGCCATCTCGGACGCGTACAGCTTCGCCTGCGATGCCTCGGACAGGCACGGCTTGCCCGCGCTGCGCAGCCGCGCCGCGTGATGCACGAGCAGCCGGGCAGCGTTCAGGCGTGTGAGCATATCAGCCAGCATATTGGCGATGGACTGGTGCTCCGTCAGCGGCTTGCCGAACTGTATCCGCTCGCGAGCGTAGAGACGCGCCTCATCGAAGGCCGCGCGGGCGATGCCCAGCGCCTGCGCCGCAATGCCGATACGTCCGCCTTCGAGGTTCGACAAGGCGATGCGCAACCCTTCGCCACGCTGGCCGAGCAGATTCGCCTCGGGGATGGCGCAGTCCTCGAACGAGATCGGGCAAGTATCCGAAGCGCGGATGCCGAGCTTGTGCTCGGGGCGGCCGACGTTGAAACCGGACGTATCGGTGGGCACGATAAAAGCCGAGATGCCTCGCTTGCCCAGTTCGGGATCGGTCACGGCGAACACGATAGCGATGTTCGCCCGCGCGCCGTTGGTCACAAACTGCTTGCTGCCGTTGATTATCCATTTGCCGTCGCGCAGCTCGGCACGTGTGCGCAGGTTATGGGCTTCGGAACCGGCCTGCGGCTCGGTCAGGCAGAATGCGCCGATCCGGCGTCCGGTAGCGAGATCCTGCAGGTACTCATTTTTCTGCGCCTCGGTGCCGAAGTTGAGAATCGGGCCGCAGCCGACCGAGTTATGCACGCTCATCAGCGTCGCGCACGACGCGCAACCGGCGGCGATTTCTTCGAGCGCCAGCGCATAGGCGATGTAGTCGGTGTATGAGCCGCCCCATTCGGACGGCACGATCATGCCAAGAAAACCCAGTTCGCCCATCTGTGTGACGACCTGATCGGGCAGTTTTGCCTCGCGGTCCCATTGCCCCGCATGCGGCACGAGGCAATCGACCGCGAAATCGCGGGCTGCGTCGCGGATCATCCGCTGTTCGTCGGTGTAGAAATTGTCCATGGCTTACGCCTGTGTCTCCGTCCAGATTGAACAAGTGTAGCAAGCCGCTGGACAGCTTCGATGCTCTGCCCGATCATTCTGCGTGAGCGCATTTGCCATGCTCGCGTGATCCGGCAACGTTTCCACACGTAGATTGACGGGGTCGCTGTTCTCCGGCATGCGCAAACCTGAGCGCGTTTGCCAGCGCGGGCCCAGCGGCCTCAGGCCTGGGCCTGGGGCCGTGCCATGCAAACCATTCCAGTTCAATGACGCCGAAAAACGACAAAGGGACAATCTCGCTGAGCCTCGTCGAAGAAACGCTGGCGCTCGCGCGAGCGCGCGGTCTCGACGTGAAACCGCTCGTCGAAGCCGCCGGCATTGCGCCGCAGATGCTGGCCGCGCCGAAGAGCCGGGTTTCTTCGGCGCAATACGGCGCGCTGTGGGTCGCCATTGCAAACGAGCTCGACGACGAGTTTTTCGGCCAGGACCCGCATCCGATGCGTTGCGGCAGCTTTATCGCAATGACGCAGGCAGCCTTGACGGCACGCAATGGTGCCCAGGCGCTGGCCAGGGCACTCAGTTTCATGCGCCTCGTGCTCGATGATCTGAGCGCGCAGCTCAGCACAGACCCGGGCCGTGTACGGATTACGTTCAACCATCGCGACGGCACACCACAGCCGACCATGTTCGCCTACGCGACGTATTTCATCCTGGTCTACGGACTGGTGTGCTGGCTGGTCGGACGGCGCATTCCGTTGCTAGCGGCGCGCTTTCGTTGCGCCGAGCCGCCTGCCGCGCAGGAATACCGCCTGATGTTCTGCGAGGATATGCAGTTCGGCGAGGACGCATCGTATGTCGACCTGGCGCCGGCGTTTCTCGAACTACCCGTGGTTCAGACCGCGCAGTCGCTCAAGCCGTTTCTGCGCGATGCGCCGGGCAACTTTGTCGTCAAGTATCGCAATCCAGGCTCGCTGGCGGCGCGGGTCCGTAAGGTGCTGCGCGCGCTGCCGGCGGCCGGCTGGCCCGCTGCCGATCAGATGGCATTGCGCCTGCATGTTGCGGAAGCAACCATGCGGCGGCATCTGAAGCAGGAAGGCTATACCTACCAGTCCATCAAGGACGACCTGCGGCGCGATATTGCGATTGCGGAACTGCAGGACAGCCGGCGCAGCATCGCGGAGATTGCGATGCGCGTGGGCTTTGCCGAGCCAAGCGCGTTCCATCGCGCGTTTCGCAAATGGACCGGCATGCGGCCGACCGATTACCGGCTCGAGCGGGCCGATCTCACGCATCCGGCGGAATCGGACTAAGCTGTAAGCAGCAGGCCCTTTTTTCGGCCCGCGCCTCTCGATCACACCCGCCCTGTCTTCTGTCTCATCAGGGACGGCCGGGTCCGATACGGCGCTCTGGCCGTCCGCGATGAGAACGTACCCGTTTCTCCCGTTCCGGCAGTCCGGCCCGCACCACCGGCGTATCCCCGGTGGTCTAGCGGTCCGGTTTCTACGCGGCGTCGCCGCGCTGGGCTTCCTGCTGGCGTTCGCCGGCGCCCTCCCCCTTGGCATCGCGGCCGCGCCGGCGCCCGGAGGCGTCATCGTGATCCCCGTCAGCGGCGCTATCGGACCCGCGAGCGCCGACTTTATCGTGCGCAGTCTGCAACGTGCGGCACAGCAACAGGCATCGCTCGCGGTGCTGCAACTCGATACGCCAGGCGGCCTCGATACCTCGATGCGGCAGATCATCAAGGCGATTCTGGGTTCGCCTGTGCCTGTCGCCGCGTTCGTAGCGCCGAGCGGTGCGAGGGCCGCGAGCGCGGGCACGTATATCGTCTACGCAAGCCATATCGCGGCAATGTCTCCCGGCACCAATCTCGGCGCGGCGACGCCGGTGCAAATCGGTCTGGGCGGCGCGGAGCCAGCGGGACAAAACGCACCCGGCTTGCCGGCGACGAACCCAGCCGGCCAGGGAGGCGCTAGTGCACCAACAGCCGTATCAGGAACATCAGGCGCCGCGGCAACCTCAAGCGCCCCTGGCACGCTGCCGCTAGACTCGCAATCGACCGAAATGCGCAAACAGGTCCACGATGCCGCCGCCTATATCCGCGGTCTTGCGCAACTGCGTGGCCGCAATGCCGATTGGGCCGAGCATGCCGTGCGCGAAGCCGTGAGCCTGTCGGCCAACGAAGCGCTGGCCCAGCACGTAATCGATCTCACCGCGCGCGACGTCCCCGATCTGCTGCGCAAACTCGACGGCCGCACGGTCAATACCGTTTCTGGCGACCAGTCTCTACACACGGCCAACGCCCCTGTCGTCACGCTGGAACCCGACTGGCGCAGCCATTTCCTCGCGGTTATCACAGACCCGAACGTGGCATTGATTCTGCTGATGATCGGCATGTACGGCCTCTTTTTCGAGTTCGCCAATCCCGGTTTCGTGCTGCCCGGCGTGGCGGGCGCGATCAGCCTCTTACTCGGCCTGTTCGCCATGCAGATGATGCCCATCAATTACGTAGGGCTGTGCCTGATCTTGCTGGGCCTCGCCTTCCTGGTCGCGGAAGCGTTTCTTCCGACCTTCGGCGCGCTGGGCTTTGGCGGCATTGTCGCGTTCGTGGTCGGCGCGCTGATGTTGATCGATACCGATGTGCCTGGCTACGGCATCCCGTTGCCGGTGATCGCGGCCGTCACCGCGTTCAGCGCGCTGTTTGTCTTCACGGTATCGAGCGTGGCGCTGCGTGCCCGCCGCCGTCCCGTCGTGACCGGTTCGGAAGCGCTGATCGGCAGCCTTGGCGTGGTGCTCGAGGAAGGGCTTGTGCTGCACGGCAGCGGGGACGCTGGCGTGGGTTGGGCGCGCGTGCATGGCGAACGCTGGCAAGTGTGTAGCGCGGCGCCGCTTGCGGCTGGCCGTGCGGTACGTGTGACGGCGCGGCACGGCCTCACGCTAACGGTGGTGCCGGCGGAAGAACTCCGCAGCAAGCTGCATGGGACCAGAGTAGACGCTAAAGCGCCAACTCTGGTCGACAAAGGAGAACCCTCATGATTGGTTTCACATTCGGCTTCAGCAGCATTCTGATCGTGCTGGTGGCCGTGCTGATTGCATCATCCGTACGAATTTTCCGCGAGTACGAACGCGGTGTCGTGTTCATGCTCGGCCGCTTCTGGAAGGTCAAGGGACCTGGGCTCGTGCTGATCATCCCGGTCGTCCAGCAGGTGGTGCGCATGGACCTGCGCACCGTCGTGTTCGACGTGCCGCCACAGGACGTGATTACGCGCGACAACGTCTCAGTCAAGGTCAACGCGGTGGTGTATTTCCGCGTCGTCGATCCGGAACGCGCGGTGATTCAGGTGGCGAAATACTTCGAGGCGACCAGCCAGTTGTCACAGACCACGCTGCGCGCAGTGCTCGGCAAACACGAACTCGACGAGCTGCTAGCCGATCGCGAGCAACTCAACGCGGACATCCAGAAGGTACTCGACGCACAAACCGATGCCTGGGGCATCAAGGTGGCGATCGTCGAAATCAAGCATGTGGATATCAACGAAACGATGATCCGCGCGATCGCCCGGCAGGCCGAAGCCGAACGCGAGCGGCGCGCAAAGGTGATCCATGCGGAAGGCGAGTTGCAGGCCTCGCAGCATCTGCTGGAGGCGGCACAGACGCTGGCGCAGCAGCCGCAGGCGATGCAACTGCGCTATCTGCAGACGCTCACGACGATCGCCGCGGACAAGAACTCGACCATCGTGTTTCCGCTGCCGATCGATTTGCTGAATGCCGTGCTGGACAGATTGGGCAAGCCGTCGTCGGCAGCGTGAGTGCCGAATCAGGAAAACCGCACCCTGACGTCCAGGGTTTGTACTGATCGCTCCAAAGGAGCTTGTGATGAAAACCATCTCTCGTATCACCCTCGGCGCCCTGCTGGCGGCCTGCTGCGCAGGCACCGCATTTGCCCAGACTTCGCAGGGTTCATGCGACCCGTACGCGCCCAAAACCCGCGCCGACGTGAAAGCGGATTACATCCAGTGGCGCGCAGCAGGCTACGATCCGCAGGACTGGATTGACTATCCCTACAATGCGCAGCACGCCGGACGCATCGTCGCGCAGCGGCGCGCAATGGCGGGCATTCCGGCTGGCTGCGTGCAGTAAGCGCGCCTGCCGCGGCAAGCGCACTTGCCGCGCCTTGTCTGGTGTCGCGACGCGTCATCCGGTGCGCGGACACGGTATCATCTCGCCCCTTCGATAGCACACAAGCCGACCGGCATCCGGGACTGTTGCATCGGCTCCACGCCAGCCGCGCCAATCCGGTACATCACCGTCAATCGTGACTACAATCCGCCCGTAGCGCTTTGCGAGCGTCGGCCGTCGTGAGAAGCGTCGGCGCCTGTCGATCACCACAACAAGCAACTTCATCACGATCCGAGACCCGTCTAATGGACTCCGTAAAACGATACTTTGGCTTCGACGAAGCTGGCACCAATCTGCGTACCGAACTGCTCGCAGGCTTGACCACCTTTCTGACGATGGCGTACATCATCTTCGTCAATCCAGCGATTCTCGGCGACGCGGGTATTCCCAAAGACGCGGTCTTCGTCGCGACCTGCCTCGTTGCGGCGCTTGGCTCGCTGATCATGGGTCTGTACGCCAACTATCCGATTGCGTGTGCCCCCGGGATGGGCCTGAACGCGTACTTCGCCTACACGGTCGTCAAAGGCATGGGCTTCACATGGCAAGCTGCGCTCGGCGCGGTGTTCATCTCCGGTTGCCTGTTTATGATCGTCACGCTGTTCCGCGTGCGCGAGGTGATCGTCAACGGGATTCCCCATTCGATCCGCATCGCGATCACCGCTGGTATCGGCCTCTTTCTCGCGATTATTTCCCTGAAGTCGGCCGGCGTGGTAGTCGGCAATCCGGCCACGCTGGTGACGCTCGGCAATCTGCACGACCCGCACGTAATTCTCGCGGTGATCGGCTTTTTTGCCATCGTCACGCTCGATTATTTGCGGGTACGCGGCGCGATTCTGATCGGCATCGTCGGCGTAACCGTGCTGAGCTTTTTCTTTGGCGGCAACCAGTTTCACGGCATCGTCTCGGCACCGCCGTCGATCGATGCGACGCTATTTCACCTCGATATTCGCGCGGCCCTGTCGGGTGGCGTGCTCAACGTCATCATGGTGTTCTTCCTCGTCGAGCTGTTCGATGCAACCGGCACGCTGATGGGCGTCGCCAACCGCGCGGGCCTGCTGGTCGAAGGCAAGATGCATCGACTGAACAAGGCGCTGCTCGCCGATAGCACCGCGATTCTCGCGGGCTCCTTGCTGGGCACGTCGTCGACCACCGCTTACATCGAAAGCGCATCGGGCGTGCAGGCAGGCGGGCGCACCGGCGTCACCGCAATTACCGTCGCGGTGCTGTTTCTGCTTGCGCTGTTCTTTGCGCCGCTCGCGGGCGTGGTGCCTGGCTATGCGACCGCGCCGGCCCTGCTGTATGTGTCGTGCCTGATGCTGCGCGAGATGGTCGACCTGCCGTGGGACGACGCCACCGAAGTCGTGCCCGCCGCGCTCACGGCACTGCTGATGCCGTTCACTTATTCGATTGCCAACGGTGTGGCGTTCGGCTTTATTTCGTACGCGGGACTGAAGCTGCTGACGGGCAAGGCGCGTCAGGTCAAGCTGGTGGTGTGGATCATCGCGGCGATCTTTCTGTTCCGCTATTTCTATCTGGGCGCCGACTGAGTATTGCCAGGCACCGGGCAGGCGCAGCCAGCGAAGCCTGGCGGCGCCAGGCTTTCCTTGATTAGCCTTACTGAGTAGTGCCCGGCGGCCGCGTCAGTTGCGCCAGTTCGCTTCGTAGAAGCGCACGTAGCCGCTGCGCAAAACGAGGCATTGCGCACGCGTTTCCGACAGCAGACGGCGCGTTGCCGCTTCGATATGCGCCCGATGCTCGGCGAAAGCGCCGACCATGTCTTCCAGACGCGGCGACGCCGCGCCGTAGTGGTCTTCAAGTGCCTCGGCGGTGATCATGCACTCCACCCTTTCCCCATCGACCATTGCCGGGAACGCCAGGGTAAGTTCGCGCCCCGAATATTCGGGGGTTTCGTTAGGGAAAATGATCTGCATGGGATTCGCCTTGGTTTGACAGGGTGGATCACTCGAGGCCGCGCACGCCTGTTTTTTAAGTGCCTCCCTCAGTGCTCGAGGCGCGGGCTACACCAGCCGCAGAAAAGTGCGAAAACACGCTCGCTGCGGGTGATGTCATTACTGTAGACGAGTTCCGGCGCGCCGCAAGTTTTCCTTCCAGATGGCCCAACTCTGGTGCAGGTCAAAGCCGGCTGCGTTCGCACTGCGCTCGCTGCGGACACAGCCGCGCCCGCCAGCGGGTGTACTTACGCATCCGTCGTCGACCTTCTTTCATCGGACAGCCCGCAGGCTGTCGGCGAGCTGTCTACGAGCGATTTCCCGGCCAGAGATTCAGGAAAGCGGCAGACGCGATAACGCCTAGTGCTATCGTTGCGGCCCCCGAGAGGGTCACCCCATTCTCGTCAAACAACATGCCGTGAATCACTACCGCTATGCCAATGACTGCGATAAACGTCGCAAGCACGGCAAGGACAACCCCTACTTCCGTATGTTCCGTGTGCACCATGGCGTACTCCCAAACTGGCGCTAGCGAGGCGGGTAAGGCCTCAATGGGGCACAGCGCGAACGCGCCCCATAGTTCAAATGATTGCACCTCTGCGGGCGAAATCAAGTACGGGATAGCCCGCAGCGTTTGGCGTGCGGCGTATACGCTCGATCCTGTAAGATTGAAACTTCGGCGGCGCGGCATGCTGCGCTGCGGGATAGCAACGGACGGGCAACGTACCCGCTGTGTCGAATTCCAACCGGAGACGAGCAGTGACCCATCGCCTTTGCGCGCCCTCTATGACGCCTGCCGCTGGCCACACCCTGGCCGGCCATCTGGATCTCATTGCGCAGTCCCATGCGCGTTCTCTCGAAGTGGGACTGCGCGCTTCGGAAACGCCTGATTTCCATCCGTTGCGTCAACCGGCGCTACGCGAGCTCGTCGAACGCAATCACTCGCTGTATGCGCACGCTCTGCCGGTCATGGAGACGCTGCACGCGCAAATCGTCGACACCCAGAGCATGGTGCTGCTCACCGACGATCACGGTGTGATCCTGCATAGTCTCGGCGACAGCGACTTTATCGAAAAAGCCAACCGGGTCGCGCTATGTCCGGGCGTGTCGTGGGCCGAAGCGGATCGCGGCACCAACGCGATCGGCACGGCGCTAGTCGAGCGTCAACCGGCGGTCGTACATGCCGACGAACACTTTCTCCACGCGAACCGCATCCTGACCTGCTCATGCGCGCCGATTGCCGATCCCTATGGCCGCATCATTGGCGCGCTGGACGTGAGCGGCGACACGCGCGGTTTTCATAAGCACACCTTGGCGCTTGTGCGGATGTCCGCGCAGATGATCGAAAACCATCTGTTTGCGAATCAGTTCGCTGATGCCGTGCGGATCCATTTTCATGCACGCGCCGAGTTTATCGGCACGCTATACGAAGGGCTCGCGGCGTTTGCGCCAGACGGCACGTTTCTGTCGGCCAATCGCAGCGCGCTGTTTCAATTGGGGCAGCCGCTTGCGGCGCTGCAGCGGCAACCGTTCGAAGCGCTGTTCGGCAGCGCGTTTCCGGCCCTGTTGCAACAAACGCTCTGCGCGCCCGGCGAATGCACGACGCTGATGCTGCCGAGCGGCGTTCGCGTGATCGCGCGTGGTGAATTTGCTGCGCCGCGTCAGTTCGTGCAGGCCGGCGGCCTCGGCGAACAATCGAGCGTGGCCACGGTGATTCGTCCCGCAACCCGTACAGTGACGCCGGTGACGCTCGCCGCGCTCGATACCGGCGACACACAGGTGGCGGCAATCCTGCGCCGTGTCGAGAAAGTCCGAGGCCGCGATATTCCAATCCTCGTGCTCGGCAAGACGGGCACCGGCAAGGAGTGGCTGGCCCGCGCGATCCATCACGATTCGCCGCGCAGCACAGCGCCGTTTATCGCGGTCAATTGCGCGTCGCTGCCCGAGACGCTGATTGAGGCTGAACTGTTTGGCTACGAAGACGGCGCGTTTACCGGCGCAAAAAAACGCGGCCGAGTCGGCAAGATCGTGCAGGCCGATGGCGGCACGCTGTTTCTCGACGAGATCGGCGATATGCCGCTCGCGCAACAGGTGCGGCTGATGCGTGTGCTGCAGGAGCGCACAGTGACGCCGCTCGGCAGCACGCGGGCGATTCCAGTCGATTTGCGGATCGTCTGCGCAACTCACCGCAATGTGCGCTCGATGATCGAAGACGGCACCTTCCGGGAAGACCTTTACTACCGGATCAACGGGCTGGTCGTGAGCTTGCCTGCACTCAGCGAACGCACGGATCTGCCGGCGCTCATCTCGCACATTCTCGCCGCGCAGTGCGACGGCGAACGGATACCGGTGCGCGTCTCGGATGAAGTGCTCGCGTGTTTCAGACGGTGCCGTTGGCCCGGCAATCTGCGGCAACTGGCGAACGTCCTGCGCACGGCCGGGATCATGGCCGAAGGTGCAGCGCAGATCGAGATCGAACATCTGCCGGACGATTTCCTGCAGGATTGCAACGATGCGTCGGACGACGCACGGGCGCAGGAGAATGCGAAGGAAGCGGCGTCCGCGACGACGCTGCACATCGCAGACGCAGTTCTCACGCCCCAGCACACGCCGGCTTCGCCCGCCTCGCCAGCCCGGATGGAAGAGTGGCAAGCCACGCTGATCGCGCAAACCCTCTCGCGTCACGGCGGCAACGTCTCCGCTGCGGCGCGCGAACTCGGCCTCGCGCGCAATACGGTCTACCGGTATCTGCGCCGCACGCCGGGTGCATCAATGCAGACACCGGGGCAGCGCAACTAGGCGCAACTTCACGGGCATTCGCAGTCGGACAG
>Ga0302234_10002299_pt1 | contig 12273 bp, 9 predicted proteins | sample II_Palsa_N3_2_FD_193576 | JGI IMG/M metagenome (GOLD analysis project Ga0302234, IMG submission 193576) | Peat permafrost microbial communities from Stordalen Mire near Abisko, Sweden - II_Palsa_N3_2 | ecosystem: Environmental > Terrestrial > Soil > Palsa > Peat permafrost | place: Sweden... | reverse complement strand
CTACGCCTGGACGGAGGCGCCGGGGAGCCTGCTTCGGGATGGCGAGGCGTCTCCGCCGCACATCCTGCGGTTGCTCTATGTCCCGCTGGACGTATACCTGATGCTCGGCGGGATCGCGCTGCTGCTCGCCGCCCCGTGGCTGAGCGCCGCGGTGGGAGCGCTCGACGCCCGGGCCGCCCGGGCGCTGCTGGGCCCGAGCCGCGCGGAGGAGTTGCAGCTCCGGGTCGAGCAACTGACCCAGACCCGGGCCGGCGTGGTCGACGCGGCCGACGCCGAGCGGCGCCGCCTGGAGCGGGATCTGCACGACGGCACCCAGCAGCGGCTGGTCTCGCTGGCTATCCGGCTGGGCATGGCCCGCGCGACCCCGGCCGCCGACGCGGCGCAGGCCAACCTGGTGATCGCCGAGGCGCACGAGGAGACCAAGGCCGCGCTCGCTGAGCTCCGCAACCTGATTCGCGGCCTGCATCCGCCGGTGCTTGAGGACCGTGGTCTGGACGCGGCGCTGTCCGGTGTGACGGCGCGGATGCCGATTCCGGTCCGGCTGACGGTGGACGTGCCTCGCCGCCCGCCACCGACAATCGAGGCGGTGGCCTACTTCGTGGTCTCGGAGGGACTCACCAACATTACCAAGCACGCCCAAGCGACCCAGGCTGAGGTGTTCGTGCAGCGTGCGGGGGAGCGGCTGCACATCATCGTCAGCGACGACGGTCTGGGTGGCGCCGCCCCGGGCGGCGGCTCCGGCCTGTCCGGCCTGGCCAAGCGCGCCCAGTCGGTCGACGGAACCTTCGAGATCGCCAGCCCGCCCGGCGGGCCGACCCTGCTCACGGTGGACCTGCCATGCGCGCGGTAGGCGGACCAGGCCGCTGGGTCTGGGGCCTCAGCGGCCTGGCCACCGCCGCTGTGCTGCTCGTCCCTGGCGTGCGCCTGCTCACCGCAGCCGGTGGTCCCTGGCACCGCCAGCCGGCGCCGGATACCGTGGTCCGCTCACTGACCGTGCCCGGGCACGTCACCAGCCTGGACGTACAAGGCTATGGCGGCCTGGTGAAGGTTGCGGCTGGCCCGGTGAGCCGCGCTGAGGTCATCGAGACGATCAACTACGTCAAGCAGGAGGGCGGCCTGCCCGCGGTGGTGCAGTCGGTGTCGGCCGGCCGCCTCACCCTGGCCGACCCCGCGTGCGCCACCTCCGATTGCACCGTCGGCTTCACAGTGACTGTGCCGGCCGGCATTCCCGCCACCGTGACGACCGACGGCGGCGCTGCGGCCGTGTCCGGGACGGCCGGGGCAGCCGTGGATTCCGTCGGCGGACCGGTGATCGCCGAGCACATTGACGGGCCGCTGACCGTTAACACCGACGGTGGCGCGCTGCAGATGGACGGCGCGGCCGGGGCAGACGTGGATTCCGGCGGCGGGCTGGTGACCGCCGAGCACATCGATGGGGCGCTGACCGTTAACACCGACGGCGGCGCGCTGCAGCTGAACGGGGCGCCCGGGGCAGACGTCGATTCTGGCGGCGGGCCGGTGACCGCCGAGCACATCGACGGGCCGCTGACCGTTAACACCGACGGCGGCGCGTTGCAGCTGACTGCGACAGTCGGCCCCTTGCGCGCCGACACCGGCGGCGGGCCGCTGTCCGATGAGGGCGCCGACGCCGCGACGGCGGATGTCAGCACGGGCGGCGGTCCAGCGCGGATCGCTTTCTCCGCGGCGCCGGATACGGTGCTGCTCAGTACCGAAGGAGGCCCGGTGACGTTGACCGTGCCGGGCGGCCCCTACGCGCTGACCACCGACAGCGACGGCGGCCCGCAATCGGTCGGCATCGCCACCGACCCCGCTGCCCGCCGTTCGATGACGGTGACCAGCGATGGCGGTTCGCTGCAGATCGAGCCGGCATCAGGTCACTAGTCCGCGCATTCGGGTGGTTAGCCCGTCCGCCATCCGAATCGGCTTCTGCCCGCGCTCACGCCTACCTAACTGATGAACGCCCTGTCTGCCAAGGATGCCGGCCGGTAGCGTGGCGCGCATGTCAGACGGCGACGAACCCGGCGGTTCCCCGGCAGGCGCGGACCTGCCAGAAGACGTGCTGCGCCAGTTCACGGCAGCCATCTCCGGCATGAGCCCCGGTGAGCTCCAGGGTGTTTTGCGGGAGCTGACGGCCCTCGCGGCGCCTGACCAGGACCCGGCGGTACGGTCAGCGCCGCCGTCACGCCGGCGCCCGCGCCGGGCGGACGTTGTAACGTACCGCGTCCGGATCGACCTGAAGGGGACCAGGCCTCCGCTCTGGCGCCGGCTGGAGCTGTCGTCGGATCTGCTCCTCGACGAGCTGCACCGGGTCATCCAGGAGGCGTTCGGCTGGACCGATAGTCACCTGCACCAGTTCAGTTCCGGCCCGAGCCCGCACAGTCCGGAGGCCGAGCTTTACCTGTGCCCGTTCCAGGTGGACGAGGGAGACATTGGCATCCCCGAGGAACAGGTACGCGTCGACGAGGTGCTGGCCGATCCGGGTGACAAGCTGTACTACGAGTACGACTTCGGCGATGGCTGGGAGCATGTCATAAAGCTCGAAACCGTCAGCGCCCGGACGGCTCCAGCGCCGCGAGCAGTCTGCACCGACGGGCGGCGCGACGGCCCGGCCGAGGACTGCGGCGGTGTATACGCCTACGAGCTGATGGCAGCGGCCACCGACCCGGACCACCCTGACCATGCGGAAGCGGTGGCCGAGTCGGAGCATGTCTTCGGCCGCGACATCGATCCCGAAGCCATCGATATGACCCGCTTCGACATCAGCGAGATCAACACGGCGCTCGCCGCCGCGTTCCCGGCCAGCACGTCCCCCGGAGCCGGGCAGGGGGAGGCGGCATCGGCAGGCGGCCTTCCGGGGCCGCTCGGCGAGCTCGTCTCCGTCGTCCGGGATTCGGCCAACCGCAGGAAACTGCTGCAGCTGCTGGGCGCTGCCCGCCTGGACCAGCCGGTGCTTATCGACGTCAGCATCGCGGCCAGAATGGTCCACCCGTATTCCTGGCTGCTGGATCGTGTCGGCACCGAAGGCATCAAGCTGACCGGAGCCGGTTACCTCCCGCCGGTCCACGTCGAGGCGGCCATGACCGCGCTGGATCTCGGCGAGGAGTGGATTGGGAAGGGCAACCGGGAGGTGCAGACAATGCCCGTGCTGCACCTGCGTGAATCGGCGACAAAGATGGGCCTGCTACGCAAACACCGCGGCATGCTCCTCGCTACCTCGGTTGGCAAGAAGCTGTGCGGCGATCCAGTCGGGCTCTGGTGGCACCTGGCGGAGCGGATGCCGCCCAAGTCAACCGACCGCTGCGAAACGCAGGCTGGGCTGCTCCTGCTGGCCGCGATCGCTGCGGGTGTTTCCGGTGATCTCAATGCGATTGTGGCCCAGCTGCTGGGTGCGATCGGCTGGGTAAGAAGCGACGGCACAGAGCTCACCGGCTCAGCAGCAGCTGCCGCCGCCTGGGACACCAGGACCGTGCTGTGGCGGCTGGGCGGCTTCGGCGCCGACGGGCACGGTTCCGGGCCAGGAAAGCCAACTTCGGAGGGAACTGTCTTCGTCCGCGCCGCCCTGTGCACCTGGCCGGCCTGAGGACGCCTGTCGAGCTGACCGTCGGTAGGTATTGCTGCGATGTCTGGCCGTCCTAGGCCGGTCAGCACGGATCAGGTGGCGTAGGTTTTGGGACCGGTGGTGTATCGCCGTCTCGCTGGAGTGATCCATACGAAGACGCCAGGCTCGGGTTGCGAGCGTCCAGCCGTGAGCCTGTTTGTATCGGTGGTGCCGTCTGCAGAGCGGAGCGATGTGGCATTCGCGGGTTACCCCTCCGGCGGGCAGGCCAGTCGAGGTGCTGTCGATGGACCTCGGCGTGCCTGCTCCCTACGGTGTCCGTGAGGTCAATAATTGAGTCATAGCGACTCGCGAACTGCCGTCGCGCTGGAGCGACTACGCGCGTCGCCTGCCGTCTTGTCTCAAAGACCTGAGCGGGCCAGCCATGGGCACGGTCGTGCTGCCGTTGCATGTGGCCTGGTCAGGTCGGCGCGCGTACGACGTGAGTGATGAGCGCCAGCGGCTCATGCTTTACGCGCTGCTGCTGGCCGAGGCCCAGCGCGAGGGTCTTGAGCGGTTCCTGCACGGGGAGTCGCTGGTAAGTATGTGGCCGCGGCTGCGGCGGCTACTGGGCCCGCATGCGCGACGAGCGTGGGAACAGGAGCTGATCCCGGCGCCCCAGCAGTGAACCTGGACGGCCTTCCCGCTAGCCACTTGCGGCGCCACCGGGGAACCATGAGCCCTTGCCGGAAATCGCCGAGCACGTGCGGCAGGCTTTCGCGTCAGCGGGTTACGGGACGCGGGTGGTGGAGGCCACAGGCCGCTACGCGCGCCTCGTGCTGCGGCTTCCTGGTTCCGGTGACGAACTGGAGATAGACCTGCTCAAGGAAGCGCTGGGGCCACGCTGGATAACGGTCCAGCTGACGCCGGGGGCGAGCGTGCGCGCTGTGTCGCTGGACGCCGCGGTCGGCTTGGCCCGGGCCTGGCATGACCGGTTCGTGATCCGCGACATCGTCGATCTGCATGCCGCCGCAGACGCTTTCTCCCACGCCGATATAGAGAATCTCGCCCGCCGCCACGAGCCGGCCCTCGACCTGGAGACCATCCTGGACCACCTTGCCGGCATCAGCGTGTTCCCGACGAAGACTTCGCCGAGTACGGCCTGGATGTCCCAGCGATTCTGTCCACAGCACCTGACCATAGGCCGGCCGTCCAGTTGCTCAGTGGAGCCGATCGCCCAGTGACTGGCAGCTGCGCGGTGCCGCATGACTGATCTGATGCGCCACATTCCGAGCGACGTGGCACAAACGACCGCACATGCCGAAAGTAGTGCGTTGATAAGGCCCGATGACTATGCGGGGCAGTGAATGCGCGTGCATAAATTCGAGATCAACTTCGAGGGACACCAGCCCAGAACCGGCGCAACGTTTAGTCGCGGCTTCCGGGGCTGAGGGCCGCCAGCCTCAGCCGGGCCAGCCGATCCAGGTCGGTGATGCCGTCCAGCGCGGTGATCCGGCTGCCGGTGACTGTGACCGCGATGAGCGACACCGGCCGTCCCCTGACCGTGATCAGCATCCCGGCTACGCCGTTGACCAGCACCGGGGTGAAGTCGGCTAGCGGGCTGGCCGTGGCGATCGTCGCCCGGGCGATCCGCGCCGCGCCTCGCATGACGACCGAGGCGCCGGGCCGGGCCGGGCCGCCGTCCGCGCGGATGACGGCATCGGGGTCGAGTAGTTCCATGAGCCGGTCAAAGTCGCCCTCGCGGGCCGCCGTGAAGAACGCGTCCACGATCGCGCGCTGCTGCGGCAGGCCCACGTCGGGGGTGCTCGGCCCCGCCTCCCTGACCTGGCGGCGGGCCCGGCTGGCCAGCTGCCTGGCCGCCTGCTCCGATCGCCCCACAAACTCCCCGACCTCGCTGAACGGCACGCCGAACACGTCGTGCAGCACGAATGCCACGCGCTCAGCCGGTGTCAGGGCGTCCAGCACGACCATAAGCGCCAGCCCGACTGATTCGGCGAGTAGCGCCTCCTGCTCAGGGTCGGGCGCGGCGTCGTCTGCATGGACGGCGATCGGGTCTGGCACGTGCATCCCGGCGGGCTGCTCTGGCCGGGCGGCCCGGGCGCGCAGCACGTTCAGGCACGCGCGGGTGACGATCGTAGTCAGCCAGCCGGTCACGTTCCCCACGCCGCCAGTTCCGGCGGCGGCGAACCTCACCCACGTCTCCTGCACCGCGTCGTCGGCCTCGGCCAGCGAGCCGAGCATCCGGTAGGCGATCGCCCGCAGGTGCCGCCGATGCTGCTCGAAAACGCGGGCCAGTTCTGCGTCCTGGCCTGTGCCAGGTGCTGCGTCGTCGCTCACTCGTCACATCCTCGCTCGGCCACGTGTCATCCGCTGTGGCACGCAAACATTGACACGGCGGATCGCGCCGATGTGACAAACACGGGAGCAAGCTCATGCGAGTACTGATCATCGGCGCCAGCGGCGCCGTCGGGACCCACCTGACCCGGCAGCTCACCGAGCAGGGGCAGGAAGTGACGGGGACGTGCCGTTCTGCATCAAAGAAAGGCAGGATCCGCTCCGCGGGCGCGACCCCGCTTGTCCTGGACGTCCTGGACGCCGCCGCGACCACGTCGGCGGTGGCCCACGTGCGCCCGGACGCGATCATCTACCAGGCGACGGCGCTGGCGGGGATGCGCTTCGGGCGCAGCCTGGACAAGACGTTCGCGCCCACCAACCGGCTGCGGACGGACGGCACCGACAACGTGATAGCCGCCGCCCGCTCCGCGGGAGCGCCCAAGCTCGTCGCGCAGAGCTTCGCGCCGTACCGGTACGCCTCATCGGGGCTGGTGGCTTCCGAAGACGACCCGGTGCTGGCGGAACCGCCAGCCAGCGCGGCGCAGACCTTCGCGGCGATGACCCACCTGGACCAGGCGGTGACAGCCGCCGGTGGGATCGCGCTGCGCTACGGCGGGTTCTACGGCGACCCGGACCAGATGACGACCGCCGTGGCGAAGCGCCGGTACCCCCTGATAGGTGACGGCAGGGGCATGATGTCGTTCATCCACCTCCATGACGCGGCCGCAGCAACGGTGCTCGCCCTGGAGGCTGACGGCCCGGCCATCTACAACATCACCGACGATGAGCCTGCCCCGACGCGCGACTGGCTCCCAGTGCTCGCAGCGGCGCTCGGCGCCCGCCCGCCCCGGCGCATGCCGGAGTGGGCCGGCCGACTGGTCATGGGCTCCGGGCTGGACATGCTGATGCAGGCCCGCGGCGCCGCCAACGCGAAGGCGAAGAAGGAGCTCGGCTGGACCCCCCGCTATACGACCTGGCGCGAGGGGTTCCGAACGATCGGGACGTAAAGGACGATCCCGGGCACCCATTGACGTCGCGTACCCGGTCCGGCGGTGATCTTCTTGATCCCGTTGCTGACCGAGCCGGTGGCGGTGCCCGACCTGGAAGGGCTCGCGGGGTGACTCAGCGGGGGACGCCCACCGGACCTGGATGTACCCGGATGCGCGGGCTGCGGCAGGCGCAAGATGTTCGGGGCAGTCGGGCCTGGCAGCACCCGGGTCGGCGCCGCGATGGAATCCGCCAGCAACCTGGCGATGCCGGCCTGGGAGGCAAGGCATGTGGCAAGCCGCATTTTATGCATTGCCGGTGTTTGGTGCGAAAACCCGCTTCTGCCGCGACGAGGTCAATTCAGGTGGGAGGCCGGTGCCGTGGCCAGCGTGTTGATTGGTTAGGCGGCGCGGCGCCCGATCAGCACGCGCAACCCAGCAGGCAACTGCTCGGTTCCGAACGCGGAAGCCACTTGTACCTGGACGCCTTCGGCCGCGAGCAGTGCGGGCACGCGGGCGGTATCGATCAGCACGTTGTAGTGGGTCTCGTCGTCGCGGCGCCAGGATCCATCGGCGCCGGGCACAAAGGTGGTGATCTGGCGTACAAACCGGTTGGGTTCGGGCAGAGAGAACCGGGCGATGATCGCCCAGTCATCGTCGGCGCGGCTGGCGTTCGGCGCGCCGCGCCGGGCTTGGCCGTACTCAAGGTCGCAGATGTCGATGGCGAACAGGCCGCCGGGCCGCAACGCCCGGGCGATTGCACTGAGCGCCTGGCCAATGGCGGGTTCATCGGGCAGGTAGCTGAGCACGTGGCCTACCGAGACCACGGCATCGGCCGCGGGCAGCGGGTCGCCGGGAAGCACCAGGGTGCGGATGTCCTCGGCGGCCGGTGCGTAACTGCGGGCCATTTCGAGCATCGCCGGGGAGGCGTCGGTGGCGATGACGCGGTGGCCGGCGGCGGTCAGTTCCCTGGTGAGCAGGCCACTGCCACAGCCCAATTCGAGGACGATTCCCTCACGCGATCGCACCGGCTCCAGCAACGCCAGGATCCCCGGCGCGCAGGCCTGAGCGTGGAAGCCGAAGCCGCGGTGGTGAACAAGAGCGAGGTCACGGCGGTAATACGAGTCTTCAGACAGCGCCACCCGATGAGTGTCCCCCGGCGTTGCACCCTTGTGCCAGCCGGCGAACGCTGCGGGCACCTCAAGGGAGCCAGCCCAGGCGCCCTCACAAGAAGCCGCATGGCGGTCCCCTCAGTGGCACGGCCGGCACGCGGGGTGGCTGCGCCTGCGGCGGTCGCGGGCCAAAGGCCGGAGACGCCCGGCCTTGCGTGTTGAGCGGGCATTGGCGATTCGGATACTCATCCAGCATTTGGCATACTCATTCGTGGTTCAGTTCGCCCGGCTGCGCCCTGGCGCGCTCTGCCGCATCGTTGTCACGCTTGCTCAAAGAGGCCAGATCGACTATGCGCTCCCTTTCGCCCGTTAGCCCCGCGTGCGTGTGAGCTGAATAATGACCATTTCTGTGTTTCTGGGTCTGTCACGGCGTGAACAGTTGGCTTCGTCCAACCGGGAGCGCCGGATGAGGACTTGATTGGGACTTCCGGTCCTAACCAGGCTCATCACGAACCTGCAATGTCGGGATATGAGTAACGCTGCAAGGGCTAGCAGCCACGGCCGTACGGACCGCTCGGTTGCACACCCCCGAACCGGGATGCCCGGCGCTGGCTCCGGCCTCGCCCGTGTCCAGGCGAAACCGCCAGCCTGCTACTGGGCTCCCTGCCGACTACCCGGACCGGACTTCTACCGGCAAGCGGCGGCAAGCTTACGGACGGGTCATCAACCACTGATTCGCTCAAACCATCAATCACTGCTGGACGGACAGGAGGCTCACCCATGGCGGAATTCCTCTCGGCGGATGAGGCGGTAGCCCGGATCCCTGACGGCGCCACGATCGGGATGACCGGCATCGTCATGTGCGGGGTCGCCGAGGAGGTGGTGGTCGCCATCGAAAGGGCCTTCCGGGACCGCGGGCACCCGCGGGACCTCACCCTCGTGCACGCCGCCGGCATTGGCAACTGGCAGAAGGCCGGGGTCGCCCACCTCGGGCACGAGGGCCTGGTCACCAAGTGGATCGGCGGCCACACCGGCGCGGCCCCGGCGATGGCCCACCTCATCGAGGACAACCATTGCCAGGCCTATTGCATCCCCCAGGGAGTCGGGGCCCAGCTCTACCGGGAGATCGCCGCCCACCGCCCAGGCCTCATCACCCACGTCGGCATCGGCACTTTCGTCGACCCCCGCCTGGGTGGCGGCCGGATGAACCAGGCGACGACCGCCGATTATGTGAAGGTGATCGAGATCGAGGGACAGGAGTACCTCCTGTACCCCTCGTTCCCCATCGACGTCGCGGTGATCCGGGGCACCACCGCCGACGAGACGGGTAACGTCACCCTGGACGAAGAGGCGGTCCTGCTGGGCCAGCTCCCCATGGCCCAGGCGGCCAGGAACAGCGGCGGCATCGTGATCGCCCAGGTGAAGTACGTGGCCCAGGCCGGCACCCTGCACCCCAAGCATGTGCGGGTCCCCGCCCCGCTGGTCGATTACGTGGTGGTCGCCTCCTCTCCTGAGTTTCATCCCCAGACGGCCGGCGGCTTCGACCCGGCGCTGTCGGGGGATTTGCGGGTCCCCCGGACAGCGGCCAAGCCGCCTCCCCTGGGTGCGCGCGCCGTGGTGATCCGGCGTGCGGCCATGGAACTCGTCCCCGGTGCGGTCGTCAACCTCGGCGTCGGCTATCCCGACGCCATGGGCGGGCTGGCCGCCGAGGAGGGGGTCGGCGAGATGGTGACCCTCACCACCGAGCCCGGCGCGGTGGGCGGTGAACCGGGGGCGGACTTGTTCTTCGGCACGTCACGCAACGCCGAGGCACTCATCGAGCAGGCGGCCATGTTCGACTGGTACGACGGCGGCGGGCTCGATATGGCCTTCCTGGGCCTGGCGCAGGCCGACCAGCACGGCAACGTCAACGTGAGCCGCTTCAGCGGCCGCGACGTGGGGCCAGGCGGCTTCATCAACATCACCCAGGCGACGAAGACCGTCGTCTACTGCGGTTCGTTCACCGCCGGAGGCCTCGAGGTCGCAACCGGCGACGGCCGGCTCCGAGTCACCAAGGAGGGCAAATTCAAGAAGTTCGTCTCGGCGGTGGAGCAGATCACCTTCAGCGGCGCCGAGGCGACCGGGCGAGGTCAGCGGATCCTGTACGTGACCGAACGCGCCGTCTTCGAGCTGCACGAGGGGAGGATGACCTTGACCGAGCTCGCCCCCGGCATCGACCTGGAGCGCGACGTGCTCGCACAGATGGAGTTCACGCCCCTGGTGGCAGAGCCGCTCGCTCCCATGCCCGGCCACCTCTTCTACGAGAAGTGGGGAAAACTGCGGTCCATCATCACCGCCGCGGCTCCGGCTGGCGCCTCCGCCGCCGGGGCGTAGCCGGATGATCGCGCAGGGAGGGGCCTTGCGTGTTGAGTGCGTTAGTCATGCATCACCGAACAAGCCGGTTACGGTGCCCGGTCAGAAGGTGCGGGATTTAGCTCCACTGCTGGTTGTCTCGGGCCGGAGCCTGGCGCCGACGGTCATGGAGCTTGTGCAAGATCTCACGGTAAGTGCTGCCGCGCATATCGCGCGGCACCCGCCACACGTCGAAGGTCCCGGCAAAGCCGAGTACGCGAACATAAATGCTCGGGGCGTCCGGCTGCCCGGCGTCGCGCCCCCAATCCCGGCGGTGGCCGAAAATGGTGAGCCCTCCAACGTCGACGTTGACGCCTTCCGGCACATAGACATCGACGTTCCCGAACGCCGCCAGAACGTTCACCGCCGCCCGCCCCTTATCCATGGTGGCGTCGCGCAGATCGAAGTCGAGATCTCCGAAGGCACTAGCGGCAAAGACCCACCTGCGCAGCCTGAACTGCCCGCGCCGCACGACATGACCCAGCAGCGCCGTGGTAAAACGGGCGGGCCTGCGGCGCGAATGGACTGTCTCAATCAATGCCTCAGGCAGGTCATCTTGCAGATGGGCCAGTTCCCCGGTGACCCTGGCCCGCAGCGCGGCGTCGACTCGCTCACAGAACTCCTCGAGCGTCAGCCGGCCCGCCACCAGATGCTCCCGGAGCACGACGAGAGCCCGTTCGCGATCAGCGTCCGAGGCGCGCAACGAGGCATCATCCATGACCGTTACGCTAGACCACCGATTCAATGGCGGGCCACCGCCTGATGGCGAGACCCAGGCGTCCAAACCGAACCGGGTTCACTCTCATGCCGCGTGTCGTGTGACCTGTTGTTGTGAGTGGTATTCGTGCCACCTGACAGTCAGGCGTGTATGGTTCCGTGGCTGTCGAAGGTCATCGCACGTTGCAGGGCCGCGGCCCGGAGGTTTTCGGGGATTTCGGCCGGGCCGCCCAGCCGGCCGGCGTTAATGCCCGCCCGCGCTCATGCCGCGTGGCGGAATGTGGACTGGCGGCCAGGCGGCGGTGCCGGTTCGGGTGCGACGCTGACGGGAGGGGCTCAGCCCCGCGCCGCGACCGCCGTGCCATGACAGATGTACCCAGTCGTTCCGCCTCAGCCTGTTCGGGGTTCCCAGCGGAAGAAGCGGATCGCGAAGAGGAGCCCGGCAACGCCCCAGGCAGCCACCACCAGGACGTCAGTCCAGTTGAACGCCGCGCCGAGGAATCCGGCCTGCATCCCGCTGAGGAAATGCCTGACCGGGAAGATCCGGCCGATCCACAGCATCCAGGCGGGCGGGTTGTTCCCGAGCGGGATGAAGACCCCGGACAGGAAAAGCAGTGGCAGGATGACGGCGTTGACGATTGGCAGCGAGGCGTCGGCGTTCGGGATGACCGCCGAGATCGCGAACCCCAGCGCGCAGAACGCGGCCGCGCCGACGACGAGCATGACCAGCATCCGCAGCAAGGTGACCCCGGTGGGGATGTCAGCGCTGTAGAACGCGCGCCCGAACGCGGCGGTGACTATCACCAGTAGTGCCGACACGAGCACCGCGTGCAGTATCCGGGCGCCAAAGAACGATGCGCTGGGCAGGGGGGTCCCGTTGATGCGCTTGAGCACCCCGGTATCCCGCTGGAACGTGACCGCGACCGCAATGTTATTGAAGCAGACCGTGATCACCGCCAGTGCCACCATGGCAGGCACGTAAAACGTGGCCTCGTTCACCGGCCTCGTACCGAACTGAACCGTGGAGTTACGGAATATCGATGTGAAGATCACCAGGAACATCAGCGGGTACACGAGAGCGAAGAACGCCGAGGCTGGACTGCGCCAGTAGGCCTTGTTCACGTAACGCAGCTGGGAGAAAGTGAGCGCCGCCGGG
>Ga0302234_10002297_pt1 | contig 12280 bp, 14 predicted proteins | sample II_Palsa_N3_2_FD_193576 | JGI IMG/M metagenome (GOLD analysis project Ga0302234, IMG submission 193576) | Peat permafrost microbial communities from Stordalen Mire near Abisko, Sweden - II_Palsa_N3_2 | ecosystem: Environmental > Terrestrial > Soil > Palsa > Peat permafrost | place: Sweden... | reverse complement strand
GCCCTGGCCAAGGCGTTTGCCCGCAACGGCATCGAAGTATCCGTTGCAACCACGCGCGACCCGGAAAGCTTTGCATCCGCTGCGGCCGCGATCGGACCCGAGATCATTCCCAAAAAACTAGCGGAAGCCGTCAAGGCGGACATCATCTTTTTGGCTGTCCGTTTCGAGTCGTACCCGGATGTCGCGAAGGCGCTGCCCACTTGGAAGGGCAAGACCATCATCGATGTAACCAATGCCTACGGCGTGTCTCCTGAGGAACTGGGAGGACAGCCCTCTTCCAGGGTCGTCGCGCAGGCATTCACTGGTGCAAGACTGGTTAGGGGCTTCAACCATTTGGGCGCTGCCGTCCTTGACCAGGATCCGGCCGTACAGGGTGGCAGGAGAGTCGTGTTTTTGACGAGCGACGACGACGGCGCAGCAGCGGAGATTGGTGCGCTTGCGGAAAATCTCGGTTTCTCGCCGATCAAACTTGGCGGGCTTTCCGAAGGTGGACTGCTTGTGCAGGCGCGCGGAAATAGCTGGGGTCAACTGATCTTTAAGGACCTGGTCAAGTTCGACTGATGAATCGTGATCTCAGACATCACACGATCCGATGTAACGAAAACGGAGAGATTCGATGAGCATCGAAGAGAATGTCCAGACTGTGAAGGATTTTTTTGCAGCAATGGGCCGCGGCGATAAGCAAGGGCTGCTGGCGTTGTCTGCCGAAGATATTGAGTGGATCATTCCGGGCAAGGACTGGCCACTGGCCGGCACGCATCGCGGGCACTCGGGATTGGCGGATGTGCTTCAGAAGGCTTCCGAAGAGGTTGAAACTTCATACCCAGAGCCCCCCGAATTCGTAGCGCAGGGAGACCGGGTTCTGGTCGTCGGCGTCGCTACGGGGAAAATCAAAGCCACGAATAAGCCGTTCAAGGACGACTGGGTCTTCGACATTACCGTTCGAGATGGCAAAGTGACGAACATCCGGGAGTATATCGACACGCAAGCACTGGCGCGGGCCTCGCAGATGGACGCGTCCGGGCTTGCGTAGCGCTGGCCATCTGCATCGGGTCGGGGTAGACGGTGGATCAGCCGTGGATCGCCCCTCGCACGCCGCGCGCTCGTCGGATGCCCAACCGTAAAGGAGATCCCAATGTACGACCAATCGAAGCTATCCGAGTTAATCCGGTTCGCACGAGTAGATGCGGGCTCCACCGTCATCGACGTTTACCCAGGCGACGGCGACTGGACCCGTGTCTTCTCCGACATCGTGGGACCCGAAGGACGTGTCTACAGCTTCGTGCCGGCCGAAGTGGCCGACTTCAAGAACGATCCGGTCGGCCGCATGCGGACGCTTGCGAAGGAGCCGGGTCGAGAGAACGTCGAAGCCGTCTCAGCGGACCTCGTCGCGATGCCGGAGGTCACGCAATCAGCGGATGTCCTGTGGCTGCACCTGTTCTACCACGATCTCCACACCGCGCTGATGCAGGCCAAGGGCGCGACGGCGGCCGACTTCAATCGAGCCGTCTACGAGCGGCTGAAGCTCGGTGGGTCCTACGTCATCGTCGACCACGCCGCCGCAGCAGGGTCGGGCACGAGCGCCGCCCAGTCGCTGCATCGGATCGACCCTGCGTCCGTCCGCGAGGAGGTGGAGGCGGCCGGCTTCGTGCTGGACGCGGAAAGCACCGTGCTCACGAACAACGCAGATCCGCACTCGATCAAGGTTTTCGATCCCTCGATCGAGGGCAAGACCGATCGCTTCGCCTATCGGTTCGTGAAGCCCTGACAGGTGCCGGTGGCGACTGATGCGACCTGACCGACGGCATGCTTGTCGCCTCTCGATACGCCCGGTGTATCGCGGCTCAATGAAGGCATTCTGGTCCTGGCAGAGCGACCGTTCCTCCAAGCTATGTCGAGATGTCCCGCGAGGTTGCGACTGTGGACCTGCATAAGCGCTAGATCGACGCTCTTGCTGTGCGCGATCGCATAGCGCGCGATCCTGCGCCGCGTCGGCCGCGTCTACTGCGCGGCGCACCTTTGAACCGACGTTCGGTGCGACGGAGAGCGGGTTTTCACCATCCGATTGAAGTTCGTCAACGACTTTTCTTGGCCGACGACGCATGATCACCGGGTCGCCCTAATCGGGCGCCGGCTTTAGAGAAGTAGGCAAGCCGTTCCGTGGCATATCGTTCGTGCCACGTGACAGGGCGCGCTTGCCGTCTTGCTCATTACTTACTCTCAGGAAAGAGACATCCGCCATTGCGGACCAGCGCCTTCACCTCTTCGCCCACCTGCATGGGGCTTCGACTTAATCGAGCAACGAACCCCTTGCAGCGCCGCGCGTCCGACTTCAAATCGTGCTTCACGCTCCAAAGGACTATGTTAAGCACGATGGGAATGAGGTCCAGGCCCTTCTCGGTGAGAGTGTAGAAGTCCTTGCGTCTGTCGTCGGGGCTGGGCGCCCTCGACAGAATGCCTTGCTCCTCAAGAAAGGCAAGGCGGGAAGCAAGGACATTGGTCGCGATTCCCTCTTCCGATCTCAGGAACTCGCCATACGTCTTCTTGCCAGCAAAAACGATGTCGCGAATGATCAAGAGCGACCACCGGTCGCCGAAGATCTCCACGCCGTAGTTCACTGCGCAATGGGACCGAACGTCTTCTTTAGATGTCGTCTTCATGGCTAGATCTTAACATCGCTTGCATGTTGCAAGTAAATTCCCGTTGTTTACTTGTTTTTAACAAGTAATTTGACTAGCATGGTTGTTGGAGAGTACGAGCAGCACCCAACAAACCAGGAGGCTGCACATGAGCACTATCAGCATCATCGGCACAGGGGGCATGGCCGCAGCGATCGGCGGTCTTGCCGCCAGGGCCGGACACACCGTCGAGGTGATGAGTCGCGACGCAGCCAAGGCGCGGGGGCTGGCCGAGAAGGTCGGAGCCGGCGCGACGACAGGAACCTTCGGCGCCGCGCCGGCCGGGGAGATTGTCATCCTGGCGGTTCCCTACTCGGCCGTTCTCGACGTGGTGAAGCAGTACGGCGAAGAGCTGGCAGGCAAGGTTCTTGTCGACATCACCAACCCCGTCGCCTCCGACCACACGAGCTTTGTGACCCCCGGCGACAGTTTCGGCGCGCAGGAGATCGCCAAGGCCGCCCTTGCCGATGCGAAAGTCGTCAAGGCGTTCAACACGCAGTTCCCCCACGTCCTGGCTGCCGGTCCCGCCAAGGGCCACCCATTGGACGTGTTCATCGCCGGGGACGACGCGCAGGCGAAGGCATACGTCTCGGCGTTCGTCGAGAGCCTCGGACTGCGCCCTATGGATACCGGGCCGCTGCCCATGGCGAGGACGCTGGAGCACGCCTGCCTGCTGTCGCTGGGCCTCCTCATCCACTCCGTCAAGCACACCAACTTCTCAATCGGCGTCAGCCTTCTCGGCTGAGTGCACCGGGACCACCACTTCTCGCGTCACATCACTCATAAGGAACACTAACATGCACGTTTTCGTCACTGGCGGGACCGGCCATATCGGTTCGTACATCATCCCCGAGCTCATCGCCGCCGGCCACGAGGTAACCGGCTTAGCCAGGTCGGACAAGTCCGCAGCGGCGGTGTCCGCGCTCGGCGCCAAGGTGCGTCGCGGGGATATCTCCGACCTCGATGGGCTCAAGGCGGCGGCGGCGGAGTCCGACGGCGTCATCCACGTCGCGCATAGGCAAGACCTGCTTCCCTCCGGCGGGCTTGACGCCGTGGCCGCTGCGGAGCTCCAGATCATGCTCGCGTATGGCGAGGCACTGGCCGGAACCGGAAAGCCGCTGGTCGTGTCGGCGAGCCTTGGCTCGCCCGGGTGGGAAAACCTGGGCCGGCCAGCCACCGAGGAGGACCCGGCCCTTCCCGGCGGCGATGCGTACAAGGGGACCCTGCGGGTTCGCAACGTCGTGGAGCTCACCGCAGTCGGCCTCGCACAGCGGGGCGTGCGGTCTTCGGTCGTGCGGATTCCTCCCGTCGCGCACAGCACGACCGATGCCGGCTTCCTCCCGCTGCTGATCGGGCTCGCGAAGGAGAAGGGCGCCATCGGCTACCCCGGAGACGGCGCGAACCTGTGGCCGGCCGTGCACAGCCGCGACCTCGCCTCCTTGTTCCGCCTTGCGCTGGAGAAGAGCCCGGCTGGCAAAAGTTGGCACGGGATTGAGGGCGAGGGCATCGGGTTCCGCGAGATCGCTGAGGCCATTGGCAGCCGTCTGGGCCTACCGGCCGTGAGCATTCCCGTGGACGTACTGATGCTGCCGGGATACTTCGGGTTCCTTACGAATCTGGTCACGCTGGACCTCCCGGCGTCCAACGTCATCACCCGCCAGATCCTCGGCTGGGAGCCTGTTCAGCCCGGCCTGCTCAAGGACCTCGACAACGGCCACTACTTCCCTGCCCTCTGAGTTGAGCTGACGCAGGAAGCCGAGTCGCAACGAGCCCGGCGGACAGCAATGTCGCGACGCCGTGATTCATCCGTGCAAAGACTCTGTCGACCCGGGGATGGCATGAGGGATGACCCACGCGGCTCTGCACACACGGAACATTTACCGGGGGATGCCCCGTTTAGAAAGTACGAGCACCACTTAACTCACAAGGAGACTGCACATGAGCACTATCAGCATCATCGGCACAGGTGGCATGGCTACGGCGATCGGCGGCCGCATCGCCAAGGCTGGACACACCGTCGAGGTGGTCAGCCGCGACCCCGCCAAGGCGCGGGCGCTGGCCGACAAGCTCGCATCCGGAGCGACCACAGGGACGTACGGCGCCGCGCCGGCGGGCGACATCGTCATCCTCGCCGTGCCGTACGGCAGTGCGGCGGCGGTGGTGACCGAGTTCGGGGACGCGCTCGACGGCAAGGTGATCATCGACATCACCAACCCGATCTCCCCCGACCTCACGGGCCTCGTCACACCCCACGGCAGTTCTGGTGCGCAGGAGATCGCCAAGGCCGCCCCCGCCGGCGCGCATGTCGTGAAGGCGTTCAACACCCTCTTCGGCCCCGTACTCGCTCGGAGTGGACGCCTCGACGCGTTCATCGCCGCCGACGATCCGAAGGCCAAGGCGCGCGTCTCAACCTTCCTCGAGAGTCTCGGGCTGCGTCCGTTCGATGTCGGCGGCCTGCACATGGCCTCGACGCTCGAGTCGCTCGGCCTGATGCTCATCGGCCTGGCCAAAAACGGCGCCGGCACCTTCGACATCGCCTTGAACGTCGATCTCGGATGAATTACCGACACCACGTCCTCACCGGCAGGTCCACAACACCACTGGGAGCAACTCGTCTCTCACGTCGCTCTCATCAACCCACTCCAGTGGAGTTGTCTGTCCGCCGCAACCGGTGCTTACTCACAGCGTGGCTGCGTCGGACATTCCCGAATGTGGACCCGACGTAGACAGCATTCCGGCCCGCGTGAACTGGCCAGCAAGAATCACAAAGGCCTTAAACAACATCTGCGTCTCGCATGTGCCGCGACAACACTGATATTACGGCAACATCCGACGCATGACCTGATCGAGAAGCACAAAGCGGTGGAACAACGCCGCAGCAACATGCACTGCGATTAGCGCAAACAGCACCCACGCCAGGACCCCATGCACGTCCCCCATCTCGCGACCGAACGCGGAATCTGCGGGGGTCAAACCAGGGTATGGAACGAGGCCTAACAAATCCACGGGCCAGCCGCGTGAAGATGCGTTGACCCATCCCAGTACCGGCACGACAACCAGCGCGGCGTAGAGAAGCAGATGGGTGATCCGGGAAACGGTACTCAATATAGGCGACAACGCATCGGGCGGGGGCCGATGCGTGAGTCGCCAGATGATTCTTAGCGCCATCGCGGCAACCAGCGTCGCACCCACGCTGAGATGCCACGCGATCAGTCCAACCGGCTTTGTATCGTGATGAACATCAGGCATCGTCCAGCCAATCACGAACTGAATCGTGATCAACACTACGATTGACCAGTGAAGAAGACGTGCTACGCCGTCATAACGTGCTTCAGCCGATCGTCGAAAATCCGCCATTGAGTGGTCGCCTGGTTTGATTGCGTTCATTGCTCGCCCGTGGATTCAACGGAACCCACGAACATCAGTTTCGAAGAAACTACCGCTAACACCTGGCCCACTCCGATTGCTTTGCGATCGAACCGGAGACGGAGAACCACAAGCATCTGGACAGGGCAGGCGGCGATACCGAAACGGCGTTGCCATGTTCGTCCGTGAAGGAGGCATGATGGTGGGACAGGGCCGAAACAAACGCGGCGCGGACGACTCGTCTTGTGACCAGCGCCATGCACGCAATGGCCACCACCGTCGCTGCGCGAAAGGTCGTCGATGTAAACACGTCTTCGGAAACGCCGAACAGGCCGATAGCCAGAAGTGCTGCAGCTTCTATCGCGGTGGCAGCGGTTGACGCTGTCAGGAGATAGGCTCGTAGCATGTCGATCGTGGATGGTTTCATGGCGCAACTCGCCGATACGGATGAACGGAAATATCGAAGGCGCTTTCATTTTCCTTGTAGCGATCGATCAACCGAGGGACGTCGGCTGGTTCTAAGTGACAACTGTGCATCCGCGCGTTGTTGACCGATACTAACGGCCGAACCTGAAGAAAATCTTAAGCAGGTCGGCATCATCCGCTTTCATTGCCCCAACGTGGTTACACTGGTAAATATGGCCAAGCGCGTTGCCGCGTCGATGACAACTTTGCCGGATGCATCTTTGGACGCACCTGTATGCGAATACTTCTTGTCGAAGATGACGATTTGATTGGTAGTGGTGTCGAAGCGGGACTTCGTCACGCAAGTTTTGCGGTCGACTGGACGCAGGACGGTCGCAACGCGAAGCTCGCTCTCGAAACCACCGACTATGCGCTGGTCGTGCTCGATCTCGGACTGCCCCGAATGTCCGGCCTCGAACTCCTAGGATGGTTGCGCGGTTGCGGGAAGAATGTGCCAGTGCTTGTACTCACCGCGAAAGGAACGGTTGCCGACAAGGTGGGCGGCCTCGATGCGGGTGCGGACGACTACCTCGGCAAGCCTTTTGACCTGACGGAACTCATTGCGCGCTGCCGTGCGCTTTTAAGGCGCTCGCAGGGGCGCAGCGTCGAAGCTCTCCGGTATCGCGCTCTGGCTGTCGATCTGGCCGCCAAGACCATATTGCGCGACGATGTCCGCATTCCACTAACCGCTCGCGAATGGGCCGTGCTGTATCAGTTGCTGACGCACCAGGGGGTGCCGCAATCCAAATCTCGTCTTGAAGAAAGCTTGTACGGATGGCACGAAGAAGTCGAAAGCAACACGATTGAAGTACATATATCCAATTTGCGTAAAAAGCTTGGGGCGGATTTGATCAAAACAGTCCGCGGTATCGGGTACGTGATGGAGCGGGCATGATGCCAGGATCGATACGCGGTCGACTCGCGCTGCTGGTGCTCGCGAGCATCACCCTGGTGTGGGCTATCGCCCTTGGCTGGAGTTACCGTGAGGCGACGCGCGAGGTTGGAGAATGGGACGACGCGCGCCTTGTCCAACTCGCGCAGTTCATCGTTCTGCTCGACCAGAACGACCTCTCGGTCCTGTCCAGGACGCGTCTCGACGCGCGTACCGAGTACGGCCGCCGCCCTGGCCACGCAAACGGCAACGATGGCGACAAGTCGCCGCGCGAGGCGCTCTTCCAGGTGCGCGATGCACAGGGACGCGTCCTGGCCAGTAGTGCGCAGCTCGAGCCCTTGGGTGCGTTCGAGGCGCCAGCCGACGCCACAACAAGCGCGCGAACGGTAATACTCGGCGGCAAGCCGTGGCATACCTATGTGCTTCATGATGGTGTGTCAGGCCGTACGGTACGCATGCTGGAGTCAACCAATCAGCGCAGTGACCTAACAACCGGGGTAGCACGTCGTATTGCGAAGCCGATCGCTCTGGCCTTACCGGTTCTCGCATTGCTGGTCTGGATCAGTATTGGTCACAGTCTGGCGCCTCTTGAGGCGCTCTCGAAGGCGATCCGGACAAGAGATGCCAGCAAACTCGAGCCGATCAAGATCGGGCCGACTCCGGTCGAAGTCCGTCCGCTTGTCGATGCAATCAATCAACTGTTGTCACGACTAGAACTTTCAATCAACCGCGAGCGAGCATTCACCGCAGACGCCGCACACGAGCTGAAGACACCGCTGGCCGCGATCAAGGTGCAGGCACAAGTAGCGCTCGTGGCAAAGGACGTCGCCCAGCAACAACTTGCCATGCAGCGGGTCGTACAAGGCGTGGATCGCAGCGCCCATCTTGCCGAACAATTGCTGCTGCTGGCCCGGCTCGACGAACATCACAAAGTACCTGCGCAACCTGTTGCACTCGCTGCGCTCGTCAAGGATGCCATTGCCACCAACGAGCCCGACGCTCGACGAAAAGGCATGACCGTCGCCCTGGTCGGCGAAGCCAACTACAAGGTCATGGCAGAGCCGGTTCTGATGGACATCATGCTCGACAACCTGATTGACAATGCGATCAAGTATTGCGATGAGGGCGGCCGAGTCGAGGTCTCTATCAGGCGCGACGCCGATGCGGTCGTGCTGACGGTCGGAGATAACGGCCCCGGTGTGGATGCGGAGGACATCACGCGTCTGACCGATCGCTTCTTTCGCGTGACTGGCAATCGTGCGAACGGCAGCGGACTCGGCCTGTCAATCGTCGCCCGCATCGCGGAGTACTTTGGAGCCAGGTTGGATTTTGATACTGGTATCGGCGGCCGGGGGCTCGCAGTCCATGTTTCATTTCCCGGGCCCGCCGTCGCGGCCGTACAGATTGCATCAACTGCCGTACTGTAGCGGAAAGACCTTTAGCAGAGCATCGCCTGAACGGCTTTTCCGCGATCCCAGAAGACCGGATAGGCACCCGGCGCTGATGCCAATAGCAATCACCACGAGCCACGATGACGGTGTGGTCGCTCTTCACGCCCACGTATGAAAACTGATATCGCATCACCGCACTCAAGTCGAGGAGGTGCCGTCCTGGAAGTTCTCGCGGTCTTCCTCAAGCTTGGACTGACGTGCTTCGGCGGTCCGATTGCCCATCTGGGATACTTTCGCCGCGAATTCGTCGAGCGGCTTCGCTGGCTTGATGACGAAACCTTCACAGATCTGGTCGGACTTTGTCAGTTCCTTCCAGGACCGTCCAGCAGCCAGGTGGGATTTTCGATCGGCCTTTTGCGAGCAGGGTGGCCTGGAGGACTCGCTGCCTGGTGTGGCTTCACGCTGCCTTCAGTCCTGCTGTTACTCTGCTTTGCTGCCATCGCCCCGAACCTGGGTGGCCCGGTCGGTAGCGGCTTGATACACGGCCTGAAGCTTGTCGCTGTCGCTGTCGTCGCTCAGGCAGTTTGGGACATGGCGCGTCGCCTTTGTCCCGATCACCGCAGAGCGGCCATCGCGCTCATCGCTATCGCGGTACTCAGCATTCTGACGACCGCTTATGCGCAACTCATCGTCATCGGTCTCGGTGCTGTGCTCGGACTCGCGTTGTGTCACACGACGACATCGTCAGACGGCGGCCACGTACCACAACACACACACGAATTCCCTGTTTCCCGCACGGTGAGCGCCGTCGCGCTGATCCTGTTCTGTGTCTTGCTGTTCGGGCTTCCTGCCCTGGTCGGACTTCACGCGGGCCAAGCAGTCAAGGTCTTCGAAGCGTTCTATCGTTCCGGTGCCTTGGTGTTTGGCGGCGGTCACGTCGTGCTGCCGCTTCTGCAACAGCAAACGGTCGCAACCGGCTGGGTCACGTCGAACGATTTTCTCGCAGGCTACGGCGCCGCGCAGGCCGTCCCGGGCCCTTTATTTACGTTCGCTGCATTTCTCGGATGGATGATGGTCAAAGCGCCGAATCACTGGGCCGGCGCGTTGCTCACTACAGTGGGAATGTTTCTGCCAGGCCTTCTACTTGTGCTTGCGGCGCTACCTTATTGGCGAGCGCTACGCGCTCGCCAATCGATGGCGGCGGTGCTTGCAGGAGTGAATGCTGCGGTCGTTGGACTCGTGGCCACCGCGCTGTACTCGCCGGTCTGGACCAGTGCGGTTCGCTCGGAACTCGACTTTGCCGTCGCAGCCATCGGCTTTTTCCTGCTGACGCGCTGGAAGATTCCACCGCTCGCCGTCGTTGTGGTCTGCGCGCTGGCCGGCATTGCCGAGGTGTGAACGGCGGTCAGAAAGCGACACCAGATGGCGGCGTCAATCAGAAACGCTAAACGACTTGTTTTCCAGAACGGCTGTTTGACGGCTTGCAGAGGTGCCGGTGAGCGGGTATCGGGTGCGTCGGAAGGAGCCCGAAGGGCGAGTGCAGACGCACCCGGTGCTGCTCGCTTCTGACGGGGGTGACGCAGAGGGCGGGATGCGGTAGAAGAAGTTTTACCTACCGCCGAACAAACAGGTCCGACACCGGCCCAAACTGCCAGGTTCATTCCGGTGTCGAACCCTACACGCGTACGACGGGGCACGAGTGTGCGCCAAGTATTGCACGCCTGGTCAGCCCTGTCGATATCGCATCGGCATTGACGGGGATTCTCGATGCCGGCGTCAGGCCGACTGTTCGTGTGCGTGCGCTGTCGGGCGCAAGTCATTGTTTGCCGCCGTTGCGACCGCGGACAGATTTATTGCGACAGCGGCTGCGCCCGGGTTTCTCGCCAGGCCAGCTTGCGCGAGGCCGCCCAGCGCTATCAGCGCAGTCGCCACGGCCGGTTTGCACACGCTGAACGCATGCGCCGCTATCGCAGCCGCCAGAATAAAGTGACGCATCACGGTTCCGCCGTGCCTGCCGCCGATGCTCTACTGGCACCGACTTCGACGACGTCGGCGGCTACATCACCGGTATCCATCACCGCCGCCCCTGTGCCTGAGCATTGTCATTTCTGCCAATGCGTCTGTTCGGGCTTCGTTCGCCTTGGGCCACTTCGCCGTCGGGTCTTCCGTGATGTTTGCATTCCTACGCATTTCACAGGACATGGCCCATGACCATCGGAACCGAACTTGAAGCACAGATCCTGCGCTACTACCACGTCGAGAAGTGGCGCTGTGGCACCATCGCGCGCCAGTTGCACGTGCACCGTGGCACCGTCCAGCGCGTGCTGGCTCAGGCCGGACTGCCCCGAATTGGCACTGTTCAGCGGCCCTCGCAGATCGATGCGTACCTGCCGTTCATCCTTGAGACGCTGAAGAAGTTTCCGTCGCTCACAGCCAGCCGCCTGTATGCCATGGTCTATGAGCGCGGCTACCGCGGCGGTCAGCACCACTTCAGACACCTGGTTTCGCTTCATCGCCCGCGCCCGATGGCCGAGGCGTACCTTCGGCTTCGCACCTTGCCTGGAGAGCAAGCTCAATGCGACTGGGGGAGCTTCGGCCATCTGCAGATCGGCCATGCGCGTCGACCCCTGATGGCCTTCGTGATGGTGCTGTCGTGGTCGCGACAGATCTATCTGCAATTCTTCCTTGATGCGCGGATGGACAGCTTCCTGGCCGGTCACGCCGGTGCCTTCGCGGCATGGTCCGGCGTCTCAAGGGTCATCCTGTACGACAACCTTAAAAGTGCAGTGCTCGAACGCCAGGGCGACGCGATCCGCTTCAACCCAACGCTGCTCGCGTTCGCCGCACATCATCGCTACGAGCCCCGACCCGTGGCGGTGGCCAGGGGCAACGAGAAGGGTCGCGTCGAGAGGGCAATCCGGTTTGTACGCGAGAACTTCTTTGCCGCGCGCAAATTCGTTGACCTCGACGACCTCAATGCCCAGGCCGCACTCTGGTGCGCCGGACCTGTGGCCGATCGACCGTGCCGGGAAGAGCCCGCCATCACCGTGCGTGAGGCCTTCGCCCGTGAACGGTCCAGTCTGTTGGCGCTGCCGGAGAATCCGTACCCGTGTGAACTGCAACTGGCTGTGCAGGTCAACAAGACGCCGTATGTTCGCTTCGATCTGAACGACTACACAATTCCGCATACGCACGTGCGGCGCACGCTCACGGTACGGGCCAATCCGCGGCAGATCCGCATTCTCGACGGCGCCGATCTGCTCGCCACCCATGAGCGCAGTTACGATCGCGGTGCACAGATCGAGATTGCAGCGCATATCGAAGGCCTCGTCGAGCGCAAACGCGAAGCGCGTCACCATCGTGGGCTGGACCATCTGAGCCGGGCCGCGCCGGCCAGTCAGGCCCTGATGCTGCGTGCCGCTGAACGCGGCGGCAATCTGGGCAACATCACATCTCATCTGCTGCGCCTGCTCGATCGCTATGGCGCC
>Ga0302234_10002295_pt1 | contig 12289 bp, 11 predicted proteins | sample II_Palsa_N3_2_FD_193576 | JGI IMG/M metagenome (GOLD analysis project Ga0302234, IMG submission 193576) | Peat permafrost microbial communities from Stordalen Mire near Abisko, Sweden - II_Palsa_N3_2 | ecosystem: Environmental > Terrestrial > Soil > Palsa > Peat permafrost | place: Sweden... | reverse complement strand
GGGGTGGTGCCTGCCGTCCAGTTGGTCACCGAACCCGGCCCTGCGGCGGTGACCACCTGCATGATCCGCTGCGGCTGCGCGACCGCCCGCAGGTCATGGATGTACGCCTGGGACACCGCCGACGTGCTGACGGGCATGTCGATCCGGCACAGCGGGATGGCCGAGTAGCCGCCCGGCACGGTGGTCAGCCCCGCGGCGACGTTGGACAGCACCCGGGGGAACAGGATCTGCCCCGACGCCGGGTTCCCCCACGGGCTGCCGGACCAGGTGGGGTCCTCGGCCCGGATCACGATCATGTCCGACCGGATCGTGCCGCTCGTCGCCGCGATGGTCAGGCTGGTGTCAAGGCCCACGTTGTACCCGTAATAGGAGCCCTGGAACGCGGTCTCCGCCCCGTACACCACGCACGCCCCCGACGCGATGTTGATGCCGGAGTTGTTGACCGTGTTCGCGGTGACCAGCAGATCCTGCGCGCCGACGATGCCCTGGCTGCCGGCCGTGCTCGATTGCAGCATCAGGCGCAGGAAGTTGCCTGACTCTGTATTTCCGTCGACAAAGGCGGCTGCGGTCTGGAACGTCACGTGGAACCCCCGATGCTCAAGGTGGCAGAGCGCCAGGATATGACGCATGTTGATGACCCTGTGTAATCCTGGCCGGTGTAATGCACGACGGTCGCACCCGGCTGGACCTGCAGGGACAGCATCGCGCTGCCGGTCAGGTACCCGGCCACCGACGCGCCCGTGTTCAGCAGCGCCGTCCGCGCCCACGGCCGGGTGTCGATCACCAGGCTGGCCCCGGCCGCGAGGGCACCCAGGTACCCGATCGACACCGGCGTGTTGATGAACGTGATCCCCGGGTAGGACACGGGCCCGGTGAACGTGATGACCGGCCAGGTGGGCAGCGGCCCGGCGTTGACCAGCGTGTTCTGCTGGTAGTTCGACGTGGCGGTCAGCGCCAGCGGCGGCGTCCACGGAGTGGTCAGCGACCCGCGGAAACTCGGCGAGGCGGTGAGGGTGAGGGAGGACTTCACGTCCTCATACCAGGTGTTGTCGGCGGACTGGAACTGGGCGGTGAACGGCACCAGGCCCTGGTTCACCATCCCGTATGCGGGGATGATCTTCCGGCCCCGCCCGTAGGTGCGCCTGACCACCGCGGAGCCCCGGTAGTACGCGCGGAGCACCTGCACCGCCCCGTCAGCGAGCCGGACCGCGGGGGCGTTCCACGCCGCGGACAGCGCCGAGTAGGCGTCCATCGCCGCGGCAGGGGCCGGCAGGGAATACGCCTGGCCTGTCTGGGTGACGACCATGCCGGGGAGGGTGTCGACACCGAACAGCAGGCCGTCCTGCCCGACGATCGCCTGGTCCTGCACGCTGACGGTTCCGGTGTCGACGGCGGTGCTGCTGACCTGGATGCTGTTCGCGTAGGGGCCGGTGCCGCCGTACACGAACGCGGTGCTCGAGCCGTCGGCGCCAATTGAATACTGACCGGACGTCAGCACGGGGTCAGCCACTGGTCACCAGTCCTGCCCAGCCCTGCTGCTGCGCGACCTTGAGGCGGAAGTTCAGCTCCGTGAACGCCGCGGCCAGCGACGCGCCCTCGGGCATCATGATGGACAGGTTGTTGGCCAGCACCCCGCCGGACCCGGCCGGGCCGGGACCGCCCGCCGGGGTGACCCACTCCTTGCCGTTCTCGCCGAAGGTGTAACTCCGGCCGGTGTGCTGCCCGAACCCGATGATCGGCTCGGTGATCAGCCCGCCCTTGGCGTAACCGGACGGCGCCGGGTCGGACAGCCCCGCCTGGATGCCGCCGAGAAGGTACGGGATGTACAGCCCGTCCTCAAACGTCGTCCACGGGCTGAAGCCGCCCGAACCCCGGTACTTGGCGACGGCGGCTATCGCGTTGTTGTGCGGGTTCAGCAGGGCGCTGTTGATGCCGGCCTGCGGTTCGCTGTCACCTGGAGTGATCTGCCACAAGCCCCAACCAGTCGAGTTCCCGGTGAGAAATACGTGTTTGTCCTGGTCAGCGGTCCACGAGCCCAGTTTAGTCGAAACGCACCAAACTGCAAACTTTCCCAGAATTGTCACTGTGTGTGATCGCCCGGCGGTGACGTGGGGACGCCTCATCCCGATGTTGGCGGCGGGCTGCTGGTGCGCCTGGCGGCTGGTTTCGGGCTGGACGGGAGACCGGGACGGGTTCCACCCATCGAGGTACACCGCGAGCGTGATGGCGTCCTGCATCGGTCCGTCGACCTGGGAGATGCGGGTGAAGGTGCCGGGCGCCGGACGGGCGCCGCGGGACGGCCCGCGCTCCGCGACGGTGTCCTTGATGTGGTTACCCTCGGCGTCGATCATCGCGGCGAGCCAGGCGATGCGCTGATCGGGCGAGAGCGCCAGCACGAACTCTTCCGGCGTCATCTCACCCCAGTGCGCCCGCTTCAGCAGGTCGTTAGCGTATGCGCGGCTGAGCCTGAACTCGTGTGACAGCATTCTCACTGGGCCGCGCTGCCGGGTCCGTTCGGTATGCGGGATGCCTGCGAGTAGCGCCCGGATCTTAATCACCTGTCCCGGCTTGGACTGGTAAATGCGCGCTTCCCAGCAGTCAGCGGGAACTCCGTGATTCTGGCCCTTACCTACGTGCCCGTCGCCCATCAGCCAGCCGATGATGGCGCATTCGTGCAGGAACAGGCCGGGGATGCCGTCGGTGTCGGCAGGTGCGGCCAGCCGGATGCGGTGATGGGCACCGAGGTCGCGGGTACGGACGAACTCGCCCCGGGTGCCGGTCTCGGTCTCGGTGTCGGACCACCAGCGGTGATCCGGGGTGACGTCGGCGTGCCAGCGATTGTTCCCGATCCGCCAGACTTCCGCGTCGTCGTAGTGGTGGACGGCAGTGATGAGCGTCCACTCGGACCGGCCGGAATCAGGGTTGTAGCCGATGGTCTGGTCGCCGGGCCGGACCTGGTCGTGGGCCAGCCATCCGCGGCGGGTCAGGATGCGGGTATCCAGCGGCACGCAGCCGTACGGCTGGCCCTGCTGGACCGCGCCGGGCCGTCGCCCCGATTCCGGGCCCGTGATGGCCTGCGCGATGTTCGCTGTCTGCCCCCCGGGGCCGCCCGCCCCGGTCCAGTACCCCATGATCGCCTGGGCCGACAGCGTACCTGGTCCATTATATGCCGCTGCGGTACCCTTCATCCCGGCAACCGCCGCGGCTGCCGCAGTCCTGAACGCCGTGGTCATCGACTTCTCCATGGCGTCCGTCACGGCGGACTGGAAGTCGTACCAGTCGGTGGCGGTCGCGCCGGCCAGCCCCCCGATGCCGCCGCTGTAGCCGGGCACCGCCCCGCCGGCGGCGTAGGCGATCATGGCTTTCCCTGCGTTGACGGCGGCCATCGCCGGACCGCCGTACTTGGCGACGGAGGACGCCTGCACGACCCACTCGCCGCCCGACGCCCGGATCAGCACGTCATCGGCGGTGGGGCCGGAGCCCCCCGTGATCAGCCCGCCTTCCGCCTTGGTCACGGCGGTGTTGTAGTTCACGCCGCCGGAGGGCGTCGGGGCGACATTGCCGTTGATGACGAACGTGCCCGCGCCGGTCTCCTTCAGCTTCACGGCGTACGGGCTGCCCTTGACCAGGCCCTGCAGCGAGCCGGTGAGCCCGTCGACCAGCCCGCTGGCGGCCTGGGCGTTCAGCCCGGTGGCTTCCAGGTCCTTGATCAGCGCCGCCCGCGCCGCCCTGGCGGCGTCGGACTTGGCCCCGTTGTCCTTCACGGCGGCGGTGTAGTTCGCCAGTTCGGTCTGGCCTGCCGCCGCGTTGCTGCCCGCGTCGAGGATGTCGGTGATCAGGACCTTGCGGGCCGCCGCTGCCTGGCTGGAGTCGGCACCGTTCTGCGCGACCGCGGCGGAGTAGCTGTCCACGGCGGTCGTCGCGGTGCCGGACTTGACCCCGCAGCCGATCAGGTCGGCGATCAGCTGCTGGCGGGCGGCCTGGGCCTTCTGGGACTCATACCCGTTCTCGGAGGTGGCGGTGGTGAGGTTCGCGATATCGCCCTGCGCCTTGGCGGCGGCGGCGGCCTGGCTTTTGAAGTCCCCGGTGACGGCCGCCGAGTAGCTCGCGACCGCGGACTGCGCGGCGCTGAGGGCCTTGCCGCCCAGGTTCAGCGAGCCCCACAGCGCGTCCGCCTGCTTCTGGCTCAGGCCCATCTTCTCGGCGAAGACGACGAACTCGTCCTCGGCCTGGGTCGTGTTGCCGAGAGTCTCGATGAGTCCGGTGGCCAGCTTCTGGGCGGTCGGGATCAGGTCGCTGACGTTCCCGTGGGCACCGCGGACGGCGGTCGCGAAGTTGTCGAACGCCGCCTGCCCGCCGTCGGCCTGGAAGATGGCCGCGGCCATCGCCGTGTTGAGGTTCTGCTGGAGCGCCGAGGCCAGGGCGTTCATGTCGGTGGCCAGGTTCGCCGAGTCGATGGTGAGGGTCGAGACGATCTTGTCGAGGCCCTTCGCCGCGTCCTTGGTGTTCCCGAGCCATTTCGTCAGCGACTTCAGGTTGTCCGGCCCGGTGTACCCGGCGAGCTGCGCGAACGAGTACAGCTCGGCGGTGGCCTCCTTGCTGCCCGACGCCGTGGGGATCAGCTGCGCGACGAGATCCTTCCCGGCCTGGGTGAGCATCGCGGTGCCCTTGGCGCCGAGCCCGGCGGCGCTCGCCTGGTTGAGCAGCGCGGCCTGGACCGCTTCGGCGTTCGTGATCTGGGACTGGAACTGTGATTGCAGCGTGAGTGACGCGTCGCTGACGGTGCCCAGCGACTTCTTGAGCACCAGGGCGGCGGTCCCGACGCCGCCCATCGACGCGCCGGACGCGGCGGCGTCGGCGTTCATCGTGTTCATGCCCTGCTCGAACGTGATGAACGCGGAGGCGCCCCCGGTGACCACCCCGAGGAACGCCGTCCAGCCGGCGGTGATGTCGGCGACCGCGGATTTCTGCTGCTCCGACGCGAACGTCACCGCGTCGACGGCGCTGGCCAGGATGGGCCCCTGGACGGACATCTCCTCGTAGCCCTTGATCAGGTTGTCGACCTTCTGCGCCATCAAGGCGAACGAGTCCCCGGCGCTGACCCCGGCGAGGTCCATCAGGGCGAGCGACTGGGAGTAGCTGTAGCCCTGCCTGATGAGGCCGCCGGTCTCCTTGAACAGGTTGTCCTGCTCGCCGGTCAGGTTGATGATCGCGCCCTTGAACGCGCTGATATCGGACGCCTTGTCCATGCTGGAGTGGATCAGGCCGAACCAGGAGACCATCGACTTCGCGCTCACGTCGATCGTGTTGCCGAGCTTGGCGAAGATGTCGCCGGCCTGGTTCCACGACGCATCCCCGGTGAACAGGTCACCCACCGCGGCGCCGAACGCCTCCAGGTTCTTCCCGGCGACGTCCTGGAGGTGGCTGGTCTGGTCGTTCAGGGTCTGGATGTGCGGGCTGACCTTCGTGATCGCCGTGTCCAGCGTGCTTATGGAGGTGTTGATGGCGAGGATGGCCGTGCTGGCGTTATCGGCGTCCACCCCCGTGTCCAGCGTCGAGATCAGGGCGTGGGTCGCGGTGTCCGCGGTGGTCATCCAGTAGGCCAGGGCCCCGAGCGCGAGCACCCCGCCGCCGATCGCGACGGCTGTCACGCCGATGGAGCCGGTCAGCGCGCCCAGCAGGCCGCTTGTCCGCTCCGTGGACGTCCCGACGTCATCCACCGACTCGCGCAGGTCGGTGACCGGGATACGCGCGGCCTGGATCTTCGACCCGAAGAAACCGGCGTTCTGCCCGAACGCCAGGAACCCCCCGGACACGTTCTCGAACGACTTGCCGAGTATCCCGGCGTTGCCGGCCAGCATCACCAGGTCCGACCCGAGCTTCACCATCGGGGAGGCCATCTTGATCACCAGGTCGGACAGCAGCCCGCCCCACAGCAGGAACCCGTGGATCGCGATGACCGTCTTCAGGATCGGCGCGGGGATCTCACTGAACAGCTGGATCAGCTTCGCGCCCGCTTCCACCACGTCCAGCAGGTAATGCACGGTCCCCGGGTCGGATTTCAGCAGGTTCTCGAACGCCACCCCGAGCGTGTCGACGATGGCGGCCAGCTGCTTCATGATGTTGTAGCCGGACACCAGCATCGCGCCGGACGATCCCTGCGCTTTCGTGAACAGGTCCAGCTTCGCGATCCAGTCATCGAACCCGGTCACGACCATCTGGATGCCGCCGGCCGCCACCGAGGACTGGTGCCCGATCAGCCCCATCGCCCCGCCGTACAGCTCCAGGATTCCCGGCTGGAGGTCTTTCTGGAGCTGGGACAAGCCGATGTGGACGGGCCCGAGGCTCAACCCGAACGCATGCGCCACCTCGTCGGTCGACTTGATGTTGGTGTACAGCTGCTTCCAGATCGGCAGCGTCGTGATGATCGTCTGCGCCATCGTCAGCGTCGTCTCGACCACGATCACGCTGGTCTCGATGAGGCCGTCGAGGAGGATGTGCCACAGCTGCACCTGGCCGATGAGCTCGGTGCTGCCGAACGCCCCGCCCCACAGCTGCACCTGCCGGGTCAGGTCGAAAAACGACTTGGCGCCCGCCTCGGCATCGGAGCCGGCGGACTTCGCGGCCCCGCCGAGCCTGGCCATCCCGGCTCCCGACGCGCCTGCGGCGAGACCGACCCCGGCCAGCGACTTCTGCAGCCCTGATGCCTGCTGCTGGGCCGCGGCGAGACCCGTGACGTTCACGGAGACGTTCTCGGTGCCACTCCCCGCAAGCGGTGTCCCCCCGGCCGTCATCGCCTTCAGCGCCTCATCCGCCGCCGCGACCTGCGCGACCGAGGCGAGAGCCTCGGTGTTGTCCACGTCGAGCTGCTGGGGCGCGGCGATGGCCTGGTTGAGGGCGTCCAGCGCCGTGGCCGCCTGCGTCAGCTGCGCCTGGAACGCGGCGACAGCCTCAGTCCCGGCCTGCCCCGGCCCGGACATCCCGTCGCTGATCTGCCCGAGGAGCTGCTGGAGCTGCTGCAGTTGCGGGACCGCGGACAGGATGGCGGGCTGCTGCTGCAGGCTGGCGCCGCCCGCGGCTGTCCCCCCGCCGCCGGTGAGTACCTGCTTGATGATGTTGTCGGTGCTGGCTGCGGGCGCCGCGTTGCCGGGCGCCTGCCGCACCGGCGACGCGGCGGCGGCACCGACGGCAGGCCCTCCGCCGCCCTGCTGGGTGATCATCTGGCCGAGCAGCCCCGACTGCGCGGACATCTGCGGGGTCGGGGCGCCGGATACCGGGTGGGGGGAGAACAGGCTGTTCAGCGCGCCTAGCACCGACCCCTGCGGCGAGCTCCTGAGCCGCTGCGCCGCGTCCCTGGAGATCATGTTGTCCAGGTCCGCAAACATCTTTCGAGCTCGCGAAAGCGATGCGTTATCAAAGACCGCCGAGATGCGGACCTTGTGGTCCTTAGTCAGCGCGTCAAGCTTGGCCTCAGCTGCGGCCAGCTCGGAATTAAACTCCGACGGGTTGATGGTAAGGCGGGCCTCGATCGCCCCGGCATCGAAGGCCATCAGCCGCCGCCCGGTTTACGGCCGGCTTCCATCTGGGCGATCATCGCCGTCAGGTCGACCACTTCCGCCTCGGTCTTCACCCCGGTCCGCACCCGCGGCCCCATCGCCCCGCCGGGCACGGCAGTCTCTGCCGGCTGGAAGCTGAACGGCACCGACTCGTCCTCAGACAGCCCGTCCAGATACGCGTGCTGCCGGTCCCACGACAGCTCATCCCACTCCTCCTCGGCGAAACCGAGGTACCGGCGGACCGAATAGAGGATTACCCGGCGACTGCGCGCAGCGGGGAGCCCGTCCGCGCTCTCCCAGCGCCGGGTCCGACTTCCGGGGACATCACCTCTTGCTGCAGCCAGTTGTAGAACTGCTGCCTGACCCGCATCGGCAGGGCGAGGATCTGCGCCTTGGACGGGTCGCCGGAGCACAAGGAGGCGTACAGCGCGGCCATCTTGCCCATCAGCGACACGACGTCTTCGGGGTCTAGGTCGGCCATCGCCTCCACCACCGCAGCCGGGTCCGCCGGGTCCGCATGCGGCAGCTTGTCCTCCGACTCCTTGACCACCTTTTTCACGCCGGTCAGGAACGAGGCGATCTGCTTGTCCGTGGGCTCCCGGATGGTTCCCGCCGCGTCCGTGTACGGCTTGAACGAGAAGTCCAAAGCCTCTACGACGGATTCGGCACTGAACGCTGGCAATAGTCCGCTCCTTCCCGGTGGTGACTATCCGTGACGCACAGACTACTAGGAGGTAGCAAGTGACGTGAGGTCACTCCACGTAATCGAGCTAAATGGGCAGATAGCGGACAAAGTGAGCGGGTACACGCGCTGCTGCGCGGCCCTGCGGTACGCCGTCGCCACCTGGCCGGCGCTGATCACGGTCGGGATGTACAAGACCCGCGCGTACCCGGACTGGTTCTTGCCGATCAACGCGAGGCTGAGCGACGGGAACACGGTCGACAGGGTGAGGACCGTCTTGCCGGGCTGGCTGGCCCCCGCGGCGGTCACGGCCTGCGTCCCGGAGTTACCCCACGCCAAGCTGACGTTGTTCAGCGTCTCTTCCGAGAGGTTGCAGGTCACGGTCAGGTCGGCCGTCGACACGGCCACGCCCACCGGGGTCGGCTGTTCCTCGATGATGATGTTCTGAGTGGTCGGCGCGAACGTGAGCGTCACGCCATCCAGCGTCCCGCCGATGTAGTTCCATCCCAGCCCGGTCCAGCTCGTGCCGTATCCCAAGTAGGCGTCGCCGGGCACGGCGGTGCCGGTAGCAGCGGTGAACAGCACGCCGACGCCATACAGGACGTTGGTGGTCGTGTAGGCGGGGGGCGTGTAGTTCAGCGGGACGATAGCCACGTCACAGCTCCTGGATTAGTTTGACGCCAGCGTTGATCGCGGCCTCGGAAAGGCCGGGCACCGCCGACGCGGGGACTTCGGTGGGCTCGTCGGTGACCGTGTGGCCGGCCCAGGTCATCGCGGAGTGCGGCGGCAGGACCCGCAGGACCGCCTTCGCCCCGGCGATCGCTTCGGCGCGGAGGTCCGCCAGCTGCGCCTCGAGTTTCGCGGCCAGCCCCGACGCGTCCTGAGACGCCGCGGGCGGACCGGATGCCAGCGCCGGATCGGGTTCGGCCAGGGCCGCTGACGTGCTCCCGGCAGCGGCACCCGGCACCTGCGCCGGTGTCTGCGCAGGGGCCGCTGAGGGAGCCGTGGCGGGCCTGCCGGGCGCTGGCGGGGATGCCGGGGTGCTGGTCTCGCTCAAGGGTTCACCGTCACGTTCTGGTAGGCCCTGACGCACAGGGACGCGCCAGAGGAGAAGTCGATGACCACGCAGCCCAGTGCCGCGGAGGTCAGCGCGGTCGTGTTGATCGCCCCGCTGTAGGTCACCGTGGTCGGGGACTGCTGGTTGTAGGTGGACGGGCTGAACGGCCCCAGCCACCCCGACGAGGAGGTGACCAGCGTCCCGGCCTCCGCGGTGGCGGGCGGCACCTGCCCCGAGGTGCCCGCCAGGTCCCCGATCAGCACCTGGTAGGAGGGGGTGACGGCCCCGCACGTGTAGTACAGCCACACCCCGCCGTTGGACGCGTTCGGGATCATCACGCCCAGGTTCGTGCCCCAGGCGGTGGCGAACGCGGTCCCTCCCGCGCCTGCCGCGTCGACACCGGCCGTGCCGACCGTCGCGTAGAGCGGGAACACCGACGCCGCAGGGCCGGTATTGAACAGGGCGGGGATGACGGCAAGCCGCGGTCCGGTAGCCATAAAACTCCGATCACGATCACGTAGCTGGCGGTCAGTTCAAAACGCTTGTCGGCCTCATCCAGCGGCAGCATGGAGGGCCGCCCGGCCAGCCGGTGCACGTGGACCACTGACACGCCGTCCACCTGCACCGGGAACGAGGCGGAAAGGATCAGGGCGTCCAGCGTGTCAGCGGCCAGCCGGGCAGCTAGCGGGTCATCGGCGGGGCCCCGGACACGTGCCTGGAACGTCACCGCGTCCGTCGCCGGCTCCTCGGTGGTGTACCCGGCTCCGCCCGTGCCGGTGATGAAAACGGCCTTGTCCGGGTCGGCGAGGATCTCAGGGCCCACGAAGAGGGGATACGACAGCTCCTGCCGGTTATCCCAGCCGAGGGAGACGATCCAGTCGCAGATCACCTGCTCAAGGGCGACAGTGGGCGCGGGATGGCTCATCCGGTCATCGCCGGCCGCACGTAGTAGGCGCCCATAGCGCGCTGGTCGGCGCGTGATATCCGCGCTACCGCTTCGACTCCAGCCGTCCCGCACCCAACCAGCAGCGGGCAAAACGGCATCTCGCGTGCCCGGCCATCAGGCCCGATGAAGTCGATACTCGTCAGGAGGGCAATTGCATCGGCGCGGTGCAAGAGGGCACCAAGCCGAGCCGAGCGCTTGATGACCGGAAGCAACGCCACCACGGAATTGTGCTGTGCGAATCGCTCAGCCCAGGGTCGCGCATTGGAGTAGGGCGGATTCATCCACACGAGTCCGTCCCACGGTGAGGTCAGCCCGTCGTCGATGGGTGTGAGGTAGCGGCGGGCTGGACAGGTTCGCCGCGCGGGATCGACCGGGGCGGACACGTCCATGTCGAAGACCAGGCCAGCGGCGTCGAAGATCCACCGGGGGGTGTAGCAGTCATCGGACGTGTCGGCAACGTCGGCGGGCGAGAGGTCCAAGAGCAGCGTCATAGCCGCCCCCTGCGCTCGTGCGGCTCATGCTTGCCGGGGATGCGGATGACCTTGCCTCCGCGCATGAAGGTCACCATGGCTTGCGCCCCTTCCCGGCCCGCACGTGAATGACCTTGCCGTGCCGCATCCAGAACACGTCCAGGCCCGCATTCCACCGCGCCCGCAGCGCCGCATTGGATTTGGCCCGCAGTTCTTCCCTCGTGAGCCGGGGCACTTTCGGCGGGCGATCGTAGATCGTGCCGTCCTGCTCAACTTTCGGGTGCCCGGATCGCATGAGGTCGAAAAATTCGCGCGGGGCGTGCCTTTCTACCTGGTCGCTGAGATTTTCGGCGGCGCGGCGCATCGCGGCCTGCCCGCCGTCGTCCAGCACCGTCTTGGCGTAGTCGTCCAGATAGGAGTGGTAGTTCTCCATCAGCGGCTGCTGCAAGTACAGGGCTTTCCCGCCCCTTGGGTGCCTCCACGACAACTCTTCATGCTGCCGGTGGGCATAGACCTGGTCGACCGTGCACGACGCTGTGATGGTCCCGCCGCCGACCATCTTGCGGAGCACGTCGATCCGCTCGTCGAACGTCCCGGCGCTACTCATACAAGGTCCCAGCGCCGTCGCCCCAGCCCATGCCGCGCGGGCTCCACTGGCCGTACGGCACATCGCTTTCGAGGACGCCTGTGACAGGGCTTACGCGAACGTTGCTGTCTCTGCCCGTGAAAATCGGCGGCAGGCGATTTATCACGGTCCCCGTTTCCATGCCAATTCCGGGCGCCGCCACCGGGTCAAGAAGTACCTTTCCTGCTCGCACATCTTGCAGAATTCCCATGGCGTCCCGATACGCAATAAAAACGGGATTCTGCGCGGTTATCTCTTTGCTCTTGAGATACGACTTATACGCCCAGAAACACGCCAGATCGAGGGTAATGTCGTGCAGGATTCCGGGGGGAATGGCATCAGGGACGGAACTGTCGTAAATATTGCCCGCGTACACCGATACACGATTCGACGCGGCATAAAGCGCGAGGGTGAGTTGGGCATCGGTGAGCTGGGCAGCCGTGCCCGTCCCTGAATCGGTGCCGCTCATGACGTTGCGCAGGTCATCCACGGACGCGTAGAGCGTCCCGGAGGCTACGGGGGTCGTCATCGGTCGGTCACCGCCCCGACCATGAGCGCGGCCAGCCCGCCGAAGAACCACCGCTCGGCCACGACGGTGCTGATGGCACCCCAGGCGGTCTCGGCGGCGAACAGGAAACAGATCGCGGCGACGGCGAAGGGCAGCCTGGCAACCAGCCCTGGCTTCACCCCTAGCACGCTCACGCTGTCTCCTGGTCGGTCGGTCAGTTTTGGTAGTGCGACGGCTCTTGCCCGCCGCCCGTGAGGTTCTCGAGGGACGCTCCGAGCGACTGCCCGTTCATCGCCTGGGTCTGCTGGCTGGTCAGCGCGGTCAGGCTGCCCGAGGCGGCGGCGAGGATCGTGGCGGCGAGGTTGGTGCCGGACGACGCAGGGGTGTCGATCACAGTGCCGCGGGGGATGCGCTGGCTGACGCCATCCCAGACCACTGTTACGTC
>Ga0302234_10002294_pt1 | contig 12300 bp, 11 predicted proteins | sample II_Palsa_N3_2_FD_193576 | JGI IMG/M metagenome (GOLD analysis project Ga0302234, IMG submission 193576) | Peat permafrost microbial communities from Stordalen Mire near Abisko, Sweden - II_Palsa_N3_2 | ecosystem: Environmental > Terrestrial > Soil > Palsa > Peat permafrost | place: Sweden... | reverse complement strand
ATGCGAGCAACGCAGGTATTACAACTTCGACAAGCGTAACCATTCCCGTTCAGTAGGAATGGATTTCACTCTTCAATTCGCCACCCGGTTATGGCCCTAAATCATCCACCAATATCCAGTCCAAAGACCAAATCGCTCGAATGATATTTTCGAACTGTTCTGCGGACGCCGTAAGTGTAACGCCACATACAGAAATCCCTTGGCCATGATCTTCCAAAGGGCTCAAATGGAAGAATGGTCGGGACGAACCAGCGACCTCACCCGCCATTGTGGAAATCGGAAAGTAAATGGTCGGCCCTGGTGGACGATTTTCGAACTTTCCGAGGTTTAAATACTCTTGGGCTCCATGCGGGTTTCCCTCTAGACGACGACACTGCAGCGTGTTCAGACCAGGCCTGGGAGAGCGAAAATCATAAACAATGGAGGCAGCCACCGTAAGCCTAACGACGATAGCTTAGTCCGAAGCCCAAACGAAAGTCATTCTGTGAGTCCGCAGCGTTGTTCGGCAGGTTGGTGTGCACGAAGCCAGCCTCGATGAGACGAATGCCGAAGCCGCCGTGCAGCGTGGTGTCGATGCCGCCGCCAAAGAACATAGAGAGCGCATCGGCCGAGTTCGCGAGACCGTTGGTCCCGCTGGGAAAGATTGAGTTGAAGTCGTGCACCGCACCGAAGAGCGACTCCGCGTACAGTCGCGAGGTACCGGTAGGCACGCCGACCGAGGAGCTGACCGACGCCGAGAGCACCGTAGTGTTCTTAAGCGCAACAGGATTCACAGACGCCATGATCGTTGCAGCGGGTGCCAGCGCGGCGATCCGCAGCGAACCCGTCGCGGTGACGCTCTTGTAGGTGGTGCTGTCGGTCGGGGTAAAGGTTCCGGTGATGACGTAGCTGCCGGCAGGCAGGACCCTGGTCGAAGTGACCGTAATGGTAGCGCCGGTGGCCAGCGACGTAGCCGTGTAGGTCCAGGTCCCGGCAACGGCGGTGCCGTTACTGGTGGCCGTGGCCGTGATCGCCCCCGCAAGCGAGGTGCCGTAGGAGACGCCGGCGACCGAAGAGCTGATGCTGGCCGTGATGGCGACCTGTGCGGTCGAGAAGGTGGTCGTGGTTGGGCGACGGTGGCGGTGCCGGTGGTCGTCGTTCCGTTCGGCAGGGTTAGCGTGTAGGTGATGGTGCCACTGTAACTGGTCACCGTGTTGCCATAGGCATCGACGACCGTGGTCGTCAGGGGACCGAGCACCGAGCCCGGGGTGTAGGTCGAGCTTGTGTTGATGCCGGTTAGCGTCGAGGTCTTGCTGGCCGCGCCCGGACTTACCGCGATGGTCTCGCTGGTTGAACCGACGCTGGCCGCGGTCACTGTGAGGGTATCGGTATTAGCCAGCGTCAGGGCGGTGCCAGACAGGTTCAGGCTGGCGATGCCGCTGCTGGCGGTGGAGCTGCCGGAGGCGATGATGACACCCGCAGCATTCTTCAGCGTGTAAGTCACCGCTCCGGAGTAGCTGGTTACCGAGTTGCCGTGTGCGTCCTCGATGGTTGCCGAGATCACACCGGCGTTACCGCCTGCCGTGACGCTGGTGCTTCCGCCCGAGAGGCTGACCGCGCTCGCCGAGGCTGCCGAGACGTTCTCCGTGGCGACGGCGTTTGTGGGGCTGCCCGCCGAGGCCGTGTAGGTGTAGACGCCGCTGGTGTTGAGGGCGGCTCCGCTCAGGTTGAAGGTGGCGATACCCGCAACCGCGGTGGCCATGTAGGTCTGCTGATAGCCATTCGGTCCGGTCGCGATCAGCGTGATCACGTCGGTCTGGCTTGTCACCGTCGCACCGCTGCTATCTCCTTCGAGGATCGTGATAGCGGAACCTGCGTTGCCGCCCGCGGTTACGTTCGCAGCCGGCGCCTGGCCGAAGGCGAGCTTCGAGACCAGGGCCTGTCCGGTTCCGGTCAGGGTGATCGTCTGAGTCGAGCCGACGCTGCCGAGCGTGTTGTCCGTGAGGGTCAGCGAGCCGGTGTTGGTGCCTCCCGCGGCGGGCCTGAAGTCGATGCCGTAGACGCAGGAGCTGTTGGCCACAAGGGCCGAGGTACAGGTGGTGGTGGAGTCGTTGGTGAAGCTGGTTCCAGTGCTGGGGGTAGAGGTCGCGAAGACGGCGCTCGAGATCGCCAGATCGAGATTGCCCAGATTCAGCACGGTGATGCTCTGGGGGCTATCGGGGCTGGTCGATCCCTGCACAGTGCTCGCATAGGTCAGGGTCGGCGCGGTGGCCTTGGCTGCTGACCACGATGCGGTTGTTGCCGGCATCCATGATGTAGAGGTCGCCGCTGCCGCTGATGGCGGCTCCGACTGGAGCGTTGAGGGTGATGGCGGATCCCGTGCTCAGCACGATCGCCGGGTTGCCCGAGGCAGGCACCTCGATCATGCGGTTGTTGCCGCTGTCGCAGATGTAGAGGTTGCCGGGGCTGTCGATCGAGAGCGCCCGCGGATTGCTCACGGTCAGCGAGCCCAGACTCACCACACCGTTGGTGATCTTGACGATGCGGTTGTTCCCGGAATCGGCGACGTAGAGATTGCCTGATCCGTCCACAACCACGCCCGCCGGACCACTCAGCGTAACCCCGGAGATAGCGACGACCTCGGCAGCTCCACCGTTCGGATATTCAATGATGCGATTGCCCGAGTTGTCGGCCGCATAGACGTTGCCTGCCGAGTCGACGGCGATGCCGATCAGACCGACCGTGAGGCTGCCGTTGCTCAACTGACTGGCCACGCCGGCTGCCGTCAGCATAATGACGTTAGAGTTGTTATTGATGTAAGGTTACCCGCGCCGTCGAGCGTAACCGCATTGGACCCGGAGAGTGTGAAGCCAGGCGTCGTAACGACCGTGGCCGCGCCACCGGGTGCGACCTTCACGAGGCGATTGTTATTCAGATCGATCAGATACAGATTGCCCGCGGGGTCGAAGACCGGACGGCGCGGACCGTTGAGCGGGATGGTCAGGCCGGTCACACTAAGAACGCTGACGGTGCCTGGAGAAAAGCCGACGAGCGGCGACATTCCGCTACCGCTCAGGTAGGCCGTAGCCAAAGTCGATCCGCCGGAGTCGATGAAACCACGTGGCGAATCTACTCTGACGCGCCTTCCAGTGCGATACCGGAGTTGAGCATAAATACCAAATCGCAGGTCGAGCTCTTCTTGCCGCAGTACACAACCGCATCGCGCAGCACACGCGCAGACGATCCGGCTGGCTCCGCGCCGGGCAGACGCAGCGACTTTGCCTCGTCCGGCAGGGGCTTCAGTTTTGCATCACCGGAGACGAGCATAGCTGCCGCGATACCATCGGCGTCCAACTGGAGACGTACCGTGCCGCCACCCTCCGCACCCGCGCCATTCTTCACGTGGTAGCTGCGAAAGTCCTGCATCGACGTTGCAAAGTGCTCGCCGCTGGACGCCTTGACCCCGGCCTTCTCAAGGCGCGCAATGGCCGCATCCACTTCGGCAAAGTCCTGCTTCGCATCGGCCGCATGCTCTGCCTGCTTCGCAAGTCGGTACATCCATAGCGCATCTGCGTTGCGGTCCAGACTCTCGAAGGCCTGCGCCAGGTGATTGCCGACGATTACGTTTTGCTGTGAGAACCATGCTGCGCGCAGGTACGGCTCGGCCTCCTTCGGCTTGCTCTCAAGCAGCAGAATGTAGCCCAGCGTGTCCCACGAGGCTGTGAGGTTCGCCGACTCGGCAAAGGCCTTCGTATTCGCCTCTTCCAAAACGTGCGAGGCGGTCGCCTTTTCCAGCAGATCGACCGAACGGCGGGACTGCGTCTCCGCGAACGGCAGATCGATCTTCGTCTCCGACAGCACGTAGACGTTATTGTTGATGACATCCGGATCATCGCTACCGTCCATCGCCTTCTTCGCGGCCATGGCGGCTTCTTCGTTGCGATGCAGTTCGTACAGCGTGCTTGCCACCTGCGAGGCCACCCCGCGGTCTTCGGGCTGGCGCGCCTGCAGATCGCGCAGAACTCCGAGCGCATGCGTATAGTCGCCCTGTTTGCCAAACATATAGACTCGCATCTGCTGAACCCGTTCGCTGCTACCGCCATACCTGTTGAGCAATCCCTCAGCATCGCTGTAACGCTGCTTGTTGCTGTATTCCTGGGCCAGTCCGAGAACCATCCAGGGGTCGTCATCGGGATGTGCCTTCATCTCTGCTTCGACATCGTGGGCACCGGAGTCCAGATCCCCGTCACTCGCCTTGACGATCCCAAGCATACCCAGGACGTAAGGCGCATCCGGCGAACTCTTGCGTAACGCTTCGAGGCGGCTGCGGGCACCACCCATATCTCTTCGCTGCAGCATAGCGGTGATCTCTACCAGCTGCTGTCGCGTGTCAGAGGGGTTCGAGGGTTCGGCCGCAGGCGTCGTATCCTTCGCCGTCGTGGTGGATGCGCTCTTCGCGCCCTCCTTGTTGATTGTGAGGTGATCGGGCGGGATGAGCCGCAGGTAAGGCTCCCCATCGTTCACCAGAGTGGCTTTCTGAAAGGCAAGGTAATCCTTCCATTGGTCACGCGGCAGCTTATGCACCTTGACGACCAGCCTGCGATCCGCGATGACCTTCCCGTCGACGAGGCGATATGTCTTGTCGTAGGTAGCGAACTCCCGGGAGACATGAACTGCGTCGGGCAGCTCTGCACGATAGCCCGCGGGAAGGGCCATGGTGCTGTGAGCCTCAAGGGTACGCGGTGCGCCAAGGTCGATATCGTGTTCGGGCGCCTTCTCTTCGCTCACAAGAGTGAGTTCAGCGACGGGGAAGAGAGGCAACGATTGATTGTTCTCCCAGCCAGCGTACTTCTCGCGGCTGTAATCGTAAGTGATCTTCACCGGCGCAGCCGGGTCGGTCTGGCGCATGTCCGTGCCGCTCACTTTTCCGCTAAACCCCATTGCCCCCGATAGGTACTGCATCGCGTCGTCCCATTGTGCGGGAGAGAGCCGCTGCATCATGGAGCGCAACGCCAGCTCATTGTCAGATCTCGCGATCAATACCATGTGGCTCTTCAGCAGGCCGTCGCTGTCCAGCGTGCCCTCGGCAACAAAGTCTTCGTGATAGGTATAGGGTGGGTTAGCCGGAGTCTTCTCAAGTGCCGCCGGAGCCTTATCCGGGATGACGAGCGCCTGCTGGTCGCGGATGACGGGCATGAGCACGCGGAAGGGTGCGACCTCAGCGGTGGAATCGAGCCAGACTCGCTCTGGCTTGCCGGCTGCGTCAGGCAGTTCGACTGTCGTGATGGCGTGGTTGAAGACCGAGGGTGATGGCACATCCGTTACCGGCGCAATCCCGGCCCCGATCAGCACCGGTGCCGTGGTCATCCCTTTCGCGCGCAGAAGGCTCTCCAGCAGAGTGTCCTTGTCCTTGCAATCGCCGTAGCCGTGGTCCAGCACCTCGTCGGGGGTATGCGGCTGGAAGCGGCCAACACCGAACGAGAGCGAGATGTAGCGGATCTGCGTCGCAACGAAGCGATAGAGCGCCTCTGCCTGTTCCTGAGGTGTCTTCGCATTTTTGGTCAGCTCATCGGCTTTGGCTCGCACGCTGGCGGTAGGCTGGAGGCGCTGCTCTGCCAGACTGCGGTACCAGTCGCCAACCTCGGCCCAGCTATGGAAGGTGGTCCATGCCACGCTGGGCAGCTTGCGTCCGTCCGCGTCCTCGTCCGGATCCTTCACCTCGGCCGCGGTCATCTTGCCGTTCTCGTCGCGTGCGCTGGCCTTGGTCTGCGAGGAGGTCCACGTCCACACCTGCATTCCGTCGCGCGTCACTGGCGTCGTCTTGTGGTTCGGGCTCCAAACCTGCACATAGGTCTTTTCCGGCACGGCAAGCGTTAGACTCTGTTCCAGAACCACGCCAACCTGCACCAGGAAATGCTCCGCCCCCCAGAATTGTCCCGGCGCCTGCGCCTTGGTAAGGACGGTGTGGAACTGATATTCGAGCCGGTCGCCCGACGCAAGGCTACGTACAGGGAGGTGTTTCTCTTTCAGGTCCGAGTACATCGGCGCTTCGCGGGTTACTTCTGCGGGCATCTCCATGGCGTCGTCGACCGGCGTGTTTACCGTGCTGCCGTCCGGCTTGTGCACACGTACGAATTCCATCGTCGCGGTCGAATTTGCTGAAGCGTACGACAGATTCAACACGCTGAACTGCTGCGCCACGCCGTCGGACTGAATGCGCACGATCACATGCTGCACTATGTCTCCGGTGCCGTCAGCCTTCATTGTTGTCGTGGTGTCGTACCGCTCAAAGACAAACGGTTCGTCGCGGTACGGATCCACGGAGGACGCCGGAGTTTGAGTAAGGGACGGCAGCGGCAGAGTCGCAATTACGGCAGCGGAGAACACAATCAGACGGAGTTTCATGGGTGTAACTGCGTGTATAGCAGATTTCGCGAACCGGGTACATACCCCAGATCGCCCCCGACCAGCCCCTACGGTTAGAACGACCTCGCCCGTTCCTCGTCCATGTGACGATTACTCAACGCAGGCCGACTTGAACGAAGCCAAATGTGCGGCATGAAGCCGATGGACTTTTTCCCCTAACACTAACTGATAGAAAATAAAATGGTCGGCCCTGATAGACGATTTTCGAACTTTTCATTTCATGGAGATCACCTCAGGCTCCTCTTCGCAAACAACAAAATGGACACAGAATCATGGAATTCATGCGGTTGCCAAGGGCGTATGCGGCGGTTGATTGGATCGTCGGCATGTGCGAAAGCGAGAGGCGCAACCGAGCTTGCGGTTGCCCCTCTCGCCTGGCTCACTTTCTTACTGGATAGTAACTGTGAGACTGTTGGAGCTCCCGGAGCCCGGGTTCTGACTAGTGAGAGTGATGGTTTGTGCGCTGGTAAGATCGGCTGCCGCGACCGCCACCTGTAGATGCGCATTGTCAACAAACGTGGTGGTTCGCGGAGATCCGTTCCAAAGCACGACTGCCCCGGGCAGGAAGCCGGTTCCTGTAGCGGTGAGGTAAAGATTGCCGCTGCCGACCGCTATAGTGATCTGATTTGTGCTGCTCAGTGTGGGTGCAGGGTTGCTTGTTGCTTCTGCAGGAACCACGAACGGCCCACGCATCAGGAAAATCTGCGGTGTGTTCGAAGTTGTCCTGCTCGGGATCACATAGGCCAGTCCATCTTGACCAAAGCGAATTCCCGGCAAAGCCGAGACGAAGTTCCCGGGCAGTTGTATCTGCTGCTCCTGCGTGAAGTGCTGAGTATCAAAACGTTCCAGGTAATAGGCAGCTGTACCGGCATCGTTGACGCCAATAATGAAGGCCTTGGACTCCGCCTGATAGGGGACGACCCCGCCTCCGACGAGACTGGTCGAGGACGTGCCATTCCCTAGAGGGAGAACGGCCACCTGGGAAGGTGGAGTTGTACCGGGATTGATAATGCCCCCACCCGATCCAAAGACAAGGCCACCGTCCACCGCAAACGTGCCCCCAAAACCGCCAAAGCCGTCTAGTGTAGTGCCATCGATTAGCGTTACCCCGGTGGCATTGACACTGTATCGATAAAACTCTGCCCCAGTGGTATCGCCGTCGTAAGCATAGAAGTGCGTCGCGTCCGTAAAGACCGGATTGTCGCCGCTGTAGGCCGCAGAGACGTTACTGCGGAAGGCGCCCGTACTGCCGGAGATATCGTAGATGCCGATACCGTAGAACGACTCGAACTCGATAGCCACACTCGAATCCGTGCCGGGCACTGCGGCGATACTCGACGCAGCGACGTCGCCGCTGTCGCCAAACGCGGTGGAGACAATAGGAACCGTAACATCCATGGTTTGAGTAAGGAGGTTGAACCGACCAAGGCTCTTGGCTCCGCTAAGACCGATGAAGAGGTAGTTCCCATCGCTGGTCTCAGAGAGCAGGTTCGGCTCGCTGCCTACCTGAATCGGAGTTCCTGCGGTCCCGTGGCAGGGTCGATGGCGACCAGACTGTTGCCTGTGATGTTGGTCGAGGTGCTTGGCAGCGCAGCATAGATCTTTCGCGTGAATGGATCGAAGCTGATGACGTTTGCAGGGATATTCAGCAGTTGGTAAATATGAAGCGGCAGACCGGTGGACTGTCCTCCACCTGGCGTGGGGGGTAGTGACCGAGATCTGCGCCCAGCCGAGGTTCTGAATCAGCGAGGAGTCAACCGTAGCAGTCATCTGGCCTGCGCTGACAAACGTCGCAGGGAGCGCTTGCCCATTCCACAGAATGCTGGAGCCGGCGGTGAAGCCAGTACCGTCGACAGTCAGCGTTGTTGTTGAACTGCCTGCCTGAATGAAAGACGGCGAGATCTGTGTGAGGTTGGGCAACGCATTGAATGCGTTACCGGTCACCATAGTGCCTGCATTCGACTGATTATTGGAAGAAACAGGATCGAAGCTGACCGAAGACAAAGATCCGGTCATCGTGAGCGAACCGGCGACCGTTGGAGTGACAGAGATGGTGACGCTGGCCGAACCGCCGTTTGCGATCGCTCCGAAACTACAGTAAAGAACTCCGCCTCCGCTGCAGGTGCCTTGTGATGCGGTATAGGTTCCACCGATCACTGAGGCAGGCAGTACGGTTGTGAGTGTAACCCCCGCAGCCGAACTCTGGCCCAGATTTGCTACCTGCACGGTATAGCTGAATGCTGTGCCTGTGGTAGCAGTCGCCGGCGCCTGAATGCTGACCGACAAATCGGCCGGAGAAGAGGTGATGTCCTTCACGATAGGACTTTGCACTACGTAGAGCTGTGTGGAAGTGCGGTACGCAAGGCCGTTTTGACCCCAGCGAATCAGATCAGCGGGAATGCTGTTGTAAGAAGAAGATGGTGAGATGTCAGCGTAGCCAACGCCTGTGAGAGATATGCTGCCGACCGGATTAAAGCTGGTCTCATCGAAGGCGATGATCTGATTCGCGTACGACTCATACGAAAGCGAAGAAGGAACGACCCACGCGCGTCCAAGCGTCGAATCTGAAACAACAGGCCCGGCTGCAGCGACCGGTGTGCTGGGGCTGCCGGTCGTCGACGCCGTGGAGAACTGGCCAAGCTGAGAGCCTGAACTGGCGCTCAGGACTGCTCCGGAAGAAAGATAAAGCCGGTTATTGTCGTACTGATCGAGTTGCCGCCTCCGTTACCACCCAGAGACGTCGCTCCCGTCACGCCGGTTGCGTCGATGCTGAGAGCGTAAAGATTCGCGCTTGTCGATTGCGAGTTGAGATAGAGAATCGAAGCGGAGCTTCCAAAAGAAAGGCTGCCTGAATTCTGGTCGAAATCGACGCTTAGACCAGTACTGGTCATGGCTCTGGCCACGCCCGAATCAAAGATCGTCACAACCCCATTACTTCCATAGACTGCGACAGAGTTAGGCTGCCCAGGAAGCACCGCAAGGCCCTGCGCCGTGTACGGGGGATTGTAGACTCCCGGTCCGCCGCCCAGCGCAAACTGGATGCCGGCCGTAGCGGTGGTTAGATTGACCTGACGAACCGCACCTGCGCCATTCAGGCCAACGAAGAGCTGAGTCCCGTCGCTGGAGAGAGCCATGCGGGTAGGCTCGCTGCCGACAAAGATGGTCTTCACAATAACGCCTGAGGCGGGGTCGATCTACCCATGAGATTTACAATCGGGTCTTTCGCAAGGTGGCCGAAGGGCTGAACGACAAATAAAGAAACCGCCCGTAGGCGGCTTCAGTAGACAGTGGTGCGGTTTCAGCTATGCGATGAAGCGACGACGGACCAGTCCAGCGAGACCGATCACACCAGAACCGAGCAACGCGAGACTGGACGGCTCCGGAGTGACAGCGGTATCGCCTGTGATGGTGAGTGAGTAGTCGCCTTCGGGGAGACCAATGTGTCCGCCGTTATCAATCGTGTAGGTGCCTAAGACGAACGTTGGTGAAGATTCCGATCCCGTATAAAGCTGAGAGCCTAGCGCAATAAGCTCAGGGTCGCTTGCTGAAGCACCGCCACCGGCAAAGAAGGTCTCATCGGCAATGCTGATAGCGATACCTGTTCTGGCGGCATAAAAGCCTACGGATTCGCTGATCAGAGTTCCGTTAAAGTCGACGTCGACGTTGTCAATGGCGAACCCTGTTCCATCTCCGAACTCTGAGGGCTGAGGGGAATCAGGAAGAGAGAACGCAATAGTTTGACCTTGACCGGTAAGGGTGAAGTTATCAGCGTGGGCGGCGAGGGGGACGAGCAGCGCAAAGGCAGTAACGAGCACAGATAGGCGCAAGAGAAATCTCCAATTTTGTTTCTTGTGTGTTGCCCGTTGACTATAGCGGACGACAGGCGACACGGGTGCCAACCTTTGGTAACTTGTTCGCATTCAGGCATTCACGACTCTGGCAACCTGCAAACGCGCATCTGAAGCGCCGAGGAACAACCGATGGTAAACATAGACTCGAAGGCGTTCCTGTCCCTGTTCAGGCTGCCGGACTTCATGCCCACATATGATGAGGGGAGGGAACTGGCCAGGCGGTTCCTGGAGGCATGTGGAGACGCCGTAGCCGATGTAGGAAAGGACGATGAGATTAACCTACGGTTCCGGTTCTTCTCCCTGTGAAATGACTATGTGGAGCACCGGGCCGGGTGCGACAAGTGCAACGAGGTTTGAGGAGACTGGATACATGTGCGGTCGCTACGTTCGCACATCCGATAAGCAACGCATAAGCGACTGGCACAGGACAATATCGTCGCCTTGTTTATGGGAAACAGTGGAGCCCAGAGCGAGGATCATCCGTGAACCGGAAGCTAATGTTCCCTTCAGTTCCTTGCCTGTTGCTTTTGTTCCCGGATTCAGAGGACTAACTGATTGAATTTAAATGGTCGGGACGACTGGATTCGAACCAGCGACTTCACCCACCCCAAGGGTGCGCTCTACCAGGCTGAGCCACGTCCCGACTATGGTTGCACGTCAGCCCAGGCGGGCGACGGCGGGGTATCCTGCAGTCCTAAGTGTACACGACCCGCCCGGTCTGCGGCACGCACATTGACTCCCCGGAGTCGCCGCGCCAGCCGCAGTCCTCTGAATAAACAGGCGGTTAGTGACTCGGAGCCACATATTCCTTCGGCAGCGAACCACCCTCGCCAAAGAAAAAATCGTTCATCTGCTCAACCAGAAACTCCTGCGCCTCGCGCGTCCATGGCTGCAGCCGATACTCATTCAGCAGCATCTTCTGCCGCTCCACCCACTCGCCCCACGACTTCTTCGAGACGTTCTTAAAAATCTTCTGCCCAAAGTCCGAATCGAACGGTGGCTCGTCCAGCCCTTCCATCTCAGCTTTGAATCTCGTGTCAAAAACCATGTGTGCCATGCTCATAAACTCCTTGGAACTTCTATTCTACGATGCCGTACCAATAAGTGCGCCGCATCTGCATCTATAGCTCGATGACGATTGCTTACGACATCGCGACCGCAACCGTAGCAGGACTGATGGCAGGCAACGAGTTCGCCGTTGCGGCGTTCATCCATCCGCAACTACACAAACTGGCCGACAGAGCCCACTCACAAACAGCATCTCTGCTGGCAGCGTCACTGGGTAAAGCGATGCCGCTCTGGTACGCTCGCGCTCATCCTCGGCGCAGCCTTCGAACATCGTCCCGTATTACACGGGCCCGGACTGCTCATCCTGTCAGCGGCTGTCCTCTGGGTGGCAATCATCCTGTTCACCGTAACGATGCTCGTCCCCATCAACAACCGAATCGCCCCGATGAATCCGGAACATACCTATAGTGGCTGGCGAACCGACCGTGCACAACGGGATCGTCTTCACCGCGTCCGCGTCGTTCTGCTGATAGCGTCCGTTCTCCTGCTCCTGACCGGCCTGTTCACTTCTCATCCAACATCGTAATCAGCTCCTGTTCACCGTCCTTCAGGTAGAAGGCGACGAACCTCATCGGCTCAGTCTCAGACGCATTGCCAAAGTTCGCAATTACTACCTCGGCAGGCTCATAAAAGGCCGATCCGGCGGGCAATGTCTGCACTGCCTCACCCTCAATCTCGTAAACTGCCGTTCCTTCCACAATGTATCCAAGAACAGCACACTGATGAAGATGTCTTCCACCTTGTTGCCCCGCCTCAAGTCGAACTTCCCGCACATCGGCCGACGTAACTCTACGATTGTCCATGACAGCAGTTAAAAGCTGCTTCCGTTGAATAGTCTGCGCACTCATGCCCATAGGCTGTCCGGCACGTTTCTTCCGATTCGCAAAACGCCACTCTCTACTTCCGCTTTCCCTTAGCCTTCTTATTCCGTTCCCGCGCCTTCGACTTCGTCTTCCCCTTCTTGCCTGAGCGATTC
>Ga0302234_10002293_pt1 | contig 12301 bp, 11 predicted proteins | sample II_Palsa_N3_2_FD_193576 | JGI IMG/M metagenome (GOLD analysis project Ga0302234, IMG submission 193576) | Peat permafrost microbial communities from Stordalen Mire near Abisko, Sweden - II_Palsa_N3_2 | ecosystem: Environmental > Terrestrial > Soil > Palsa > Peat permafrost | place: Sweden... | reverse complement strand
GCGCTGATATTTAACTTGTCCGAGGGACTGCGTACGCTGACCACGCTGTTGGCGGACGCCACCCAAGACACCTCGGGCGACCCTCACGACCTCGACACGCTGATCGAGTTGACCGGCGATAGAGGCGATCTGCTGGAGCGCCTGCGCCGTCAACTGATGCGCTCGGGCGAGCACAACGACGAGCAGATACAGCAACTACTGGTGGCTACCCGGCTATTCGAGCGCGCGGTCTGGCTGATACGCCGCCTGGCGATCGCACGCCGTGGCGCGGCCGTAGCCGCCGAGCCTGGCCGAGCGGTAGCCTACGAGGAAGCGGCACTCGGAGCGGTCGGCGAATGACGCCTGGCTGATTACGATCAGGCCAACTTGGCAAGCGCGTCGTCGCGCGAGCCGACGGTGGTCATGATGTTCAGGAAGCCGCTGATCTCAAACACTTCGTGCACGTGTGGCTGGAGGCTGCACAGTACCAGGCTGCCGGCTTGCTGCTTGAGCCGCTTCGCCAACTGTAGCAAGACACGCAGGCCCGCGCTGGAGATATAGACGAGATGCGACAGATCCAGCACGACTTTGCGTTCACCGTTTTCAATCTGCGCAAGTAGGTCGGCGCCGACGCTTGCCGCGTTGGCGCTGTTGAGTTGGCCTTCCGGAGACAGCACCAGCGTTTCGCCGATTTTTTCGGTTGAGAGATTCATCAAGGTTATTCCGGTATTTGACAAAAGAAATGACGCTTGCAAGCACGGTGCCGTGAGATGCGAGCCTGATGCTATGGCGCTGGCTGACCAATCTCGTATCTTATGCTTTTATTACGGGAACCGCCGACGGCAACGCGCCACGGTCTCGCTGTCATTGCATCGCGAGGGCGTAGATCTGCAAGCCGCGCATTTCAGAAATAACAAGCTACACTCTCGCCAATAACAATAAATCATATTAAGAATAATGCCGTGGACCTATCGCTCGAAGCTTCAGGCTCGTTTTGTTACCATTTCGCACGGTATGACTCAAACCACACGGCATCGGCCCGCGCAAATCACGCTCGCTCTTTGCCTCGCAGTCCTATTCCTGCTCACCCACCCGTATACCGGCATACGGCACGACGCCATTCTGTACACCGCACAGGCGTTGTACAACTTGCACCCGGTAAATTTCGCGGGTGACCTGTTTTTTCGGTTTGGTTCGCAAGACAGCTGGACCATTTACGGGACGCTCTACAGCAAGCTGATTTCGACCTTTGGGATCCGCGCGAGTAATCTCGCCTGCCTGTTCGTCGCTCAAGTACTGTGGTGGAGCGGCGCGTGGCGCTTGATCCGGAAGCTTCTGCCGCCTCCGTGGCACTGGTTCAGCCTGTTCTTCGTCGCCTGCATGCCCGCCGACTACGGCTCCTCGATGATTTTTTCATACGACGAGATATTCCTGACCGCCCGGCTTCCGGCCGAAGGCCTCGGCTTATGGGCCATTGCGCTGACACTCGAACGCCGCAATGCCGCCGCCTTCGCGCTCGCGGCCATCGCGACGGCAATTCATCCTCTGATCGGAGCCGTCTCGCTAGCTATCGTTGCGCTCCACATGACGCCGCGTGTGAAATGGTTGCCGATTTTCCTGATCGCGCTGACCGCCTTCGCGATCATCGAGCTTCCGCTGTTTCCGTCGCTACACCTTCAGCCGTTCGATCCGGAGTGGCGGGGAGTTGCCCAGTACAACCAGCCAATCTTGTTTCCCACGCTCTGGACTATCAATGCGTGGAGCATGGCATGCTGGGCCATCGCGTTGCCCGCGATAATGTGCTCGATCGAGCGGCCGGAGAACCGTCGATTCTGGTCGAACCTGACTCTCGTGGGCGTGGCTGGACTCGCCTTTTCCACCGTGGCGGACGCAATCGGCCAGGACGCGATAGGGATTCAGCTCCAGACATGGCGCGTGCTCTGGCTGCTGACGCTGATGCAGTGGCCAGCCATCGCCCTTCTGATCGGCCGCGCATCCCGCACGCGCCCAATGCTGATATGGCTGCTCGGGCTCTGCTGGCTGTTGCTCGACGTGGGTGGTGGCATCATCGCGCTATCGATTGCGGTGGTGCTCTTTGTCGACGCCCACCGCAAGACGCCATCCGAGTCGGCGGCGCTGCGCGGTGCCATTCCGCTCCTCTGCCGGAACTTGCTGATCTGCACAACGCTGGTCTGCGTCTCGCTGTGGCTTGTGTGGCAGGCGTTCTACCACCATGAACGAGTGCTGTATCCGATCGGAAGCATTCAGTTCAATGTTGGGTTGCTCGAAGCATTGATTCACACGAGGCTTGCCATCGTGATCGCCGCCATGCTGATCGTGCTCAACCTGGCCCGCGATCGCATAACGTCCTGCGTTCTGTACGTGATGCTGATCGCCCTGGGTGCATATGGCCTCGTCAATTCAGATCAGCGCTCGGACATCGCGAAGGTCTTGGAAGCGCGCCTCGACCATGCAAACCTGGCACCGTTCGAAGGTCAGGTGCCTGCCGGGGGCATCGTCTACTGGGACGGACCGCCAGACGAACTCGTCTACGCGTGGCTCTTGATGAAGAGATCGAGCTATTTCTCGCCACTCCAAGCCGGGGGCATGATCTTTCATCGCGAGACCGCCTTCGAGGCAATACGCCGATTTGCTCGCATCAAGCGGGACGACCGTGCTGGCCGACCGCCCGGCAAGAGCGATACTGCCGACGAATTGGCGTTGTTGAGCCGGCAGACATCGCACACGCCGCTTTCCAGCACCGCCCTGAATTATGTATGTCAGGACCCGGTGCTCGATTTCGTCGTGTCGCGCAGCAAGTATCCGGATCTTTCGACACATCGTGCCTGGTCGCCGGGTGGTCAAGTCGAGTACTGGCTATACGACTGCAGGCTGATCCGATCATTGTCAAAGCAGACAGGGACGACCGGTAAGTCGACGCGATCATTCAATGCTCAGGGGTAACGACTTGGATCAGCCAATTGATGTGCTTATCATCGGCGCAGGCCCCGGCGGCCTCACCGCGGGCTATTTGCTCACGAAGAAAACGAAGCTCTCGATTGTGCTGGTCGAAAAGGATCCGCAGTACGTTGGCGGCATCAGCAGAACCGAGCAGTTCGATGGCTATAGCTTCGATATCGGCGGCCACCGGTTTTTTTCCAAATCCGCCGAGGTCGTCGCGCTTTGGCATGAATTGCTGCCCGACGATTTCATCGAGCGCCCCCGCACTTCGCGCATTCTCTATGGGAACAAGTACTATCGATATCCACTCGACGGCATCGAGGCCCTGAGAAATCTCGGCGCCTTCGAGAGCGCGCGCTCCGTGTCGTCGTATCTCCTTGCCCGGATCAAGCCTCACGCCGAGCCCAAGACGTTTCACCAGTGGGTCGCGAATCAGTTCGGAGAGCGGTTGTTCTCGATCTTCTTCAAGACCTACACAGAAAAGGTCTGGGGCATGTCATGCGACGAAATTTCCGCCGACTGGGCTGCGCAGCGCATCAAGGGCTTGAGCCTGTCAACCGCGATATCGGGTGCGTTGAAGCGCTCGTTGGGCATCAAGTCCGGCAAGAGGATCGTCAAGACCTTGATCGAAGCGTTTCATTACCCGCGACGCGGCCCGGGCATGCTCTGGGAGGCCGCTGCGCGGAAATTCGAATCACAAGGCGGCCGGCTGCTTATGGGACAGGCGGCCAACGCGCTGCAATACGACCGGGCAACGCAGCACTGGACCGTCGAGATCATCTCGGAAGACGGGCAAACCCGCCGCTTCACCGCGCGTCACGTGATCTGCACCGCGCCACTGCGGGAGACGATCAAAGCGATCTCACCGACGCCGCGCTCCGCGCCCGATGCGGCGAAGCTTCATTACCGTGACTTCCTCACCGTCGCACTGATTCTCGACCGCCCGGCGACCTTCACCGACAACTGGATCTACGTTCACGACCCGTCGGTCAAGGTGGGACGCATACAGAATTTCGCCTCATGGTCGCCAGAGATGGTGCCGGACGCCACCACGGGCGGCTGCCTCGGCCTCGAGTACTTCTGCTTCGACGGCGACACGCTCTGGGAAAGCAGCAACGAGACGCTCGCAGAGCTGGCGATCAGCGAGCTGGAGAAGCTCGGGTTGGCCACGCGCGATCAGATTCGCGGTTCCCGCGTGGTGCGACAACCCAAGGCCTATCCCGTCTACGACGGCCAATATCGCGACATTGTCGACACCATCCGATCCGACCTCGCCGAAAACTACCCGAATCTACATCTCGTCGGGCGCAACGGTATGCACAAGTACAACAATCAGGACCACGCGATGATGACGGCCATGCTAACGGTCGACAACATTATCGCCGGTCGCGAGATTCACGACGTGTGGGCCGTCAACGAAGACGCTGAGTATCATGAAAGCGGCGATAAGCCCCGCACTGGTGCGTCGGGGGTTCGGCACGTGCCGGCGCGCGCCCCAGTTCAGTGACGGCGGGGGCCATGTTTCCGCGCCATCTTGTGGTCAGCGCGCTCGCGCTGGCCGTCGATTGGCTGTGTTTGATCGCACTGACGTCGCTTGCGCATGTCGACTCTGGCGCGGCCGCAGTCGCCGGCTATCTGATCGGCGGCGTAGTCAGCTATGCGCTCTCGCGCCGCTTCGTATTCCGGTCGATCGTGAGCGGGAGAAGGCAGATTCGCGAGGCCGTACTGTTCGCCGCAAGCTGCGTGCTCGGAGCCTTGGTGACCGGGGCAGTCGTTCAAATCTCGGCGCACGCCTTCGGCCGCTTCCTTGCCAAGTCACTCGCAGTGTTGGTGAGCCTCGGGATGCAATACTGGATCCGCCGACTCGTCGTATTCAACTAGCATGCGTTCGACGCCTCAGGCAGGCGAGGCACGCCGGCTTAGTGCTGGCGAGTTCAGGTCGATGCAATAGTGACCGTACAGGTCATCCCCGACGCCAAAAAGACATTGCTGGGTACCGAATCAATCGTGACTCGCACAGGCACGCGCTGCGCCAGTCTCACCCAGTTAGAAGTCGGATTCACGTCTGCCAACAGCTCCCGACTCTGCGGATTATCCCGATCATAGATTCCTCGGGAAATGCTTTCGACGTGCCCGTGCAGCAGGCTCCCACTCATCAACCGTACTTCAGCCGCATCGCCAATACGAACCTGCGGGAGCTTAGTTTCCTCGAGGTAAGCGTAGACCCAGAACGAGTGACTATTCACCACCGCCAGCTTGGCGAAGCCAGCCGTGACATAGTCGCCACTAAAAACATTGAGGTTCGTGATGTATCCGTCGACCGGCGACACCACTCGCGTACGCGCCAAGTTCAACCTGGCGGCAGCGAGCGCAGCTAAAGCCTGCTGGTAAGCCGCCTCTGCGGCAGCAGCGGTATGCCTCGCATTCTCGCGACTCTCATTGGACACCACCTGGGCATCCATATCCGCGCGCCGTGCCGCGTCATCGCGCCGCATCTGCAACTCGGCACGGCGCTCAGCAAGCGCGGCCTGCGCCTGCTCCACCGCGATTTCATAGTGAGACGGATCGATCTGCATCAACAGATCACCCTTCTTCACCGGTTGATTGTCCCTCACAGGCAAATCAACAATCGATCCCGACACGTCCGGCGCAACGGCGACAATCTCGGCGCGTACGCGAGCGTCGCGTGTCCACGGTTCATCCATGTAACGAGTCCACAGCACGCGCCCAATAAAACTCGCGATGATAAAAATAAGGGCTGTCGCGACAAAGCCCACGATATTTCGGATGGTCATATTTTGATTCCAATCAACGATAAACAGCGAGACCCATCACGCCGCACACACAGACAAGTAGGCCAACCCGGAACAAGGAGGGATGCCACACCACTCGATACAGACCCGTACGGGCGATCACACGATCCAGCATCCAGGTAAGTGCTGCGCCCCCGACAAACAGCAACACAAGGACTGGCACGTAGACATCGAGAACAGCGACATCACGTGGCATGAGAAACTCCCTTTAAGGCATCGGCACGTCTGTTGAGAAACGGTTCAAGCGGGGATTGCGGATCGAGTAGCGCGGTGCGAATGAAATGCAGTTGACACAGGATGCCTCGCAAGCCATGCGGTTCCGGCCCCGTTGGCGTGAAGGATGCGACTATCTGCTGCACAGCGACGATCGCATCAACGGTCGCGCTCAGCGCACCCTCGAAGCGGTCAGCGCGCGGTACGTCAAATAGTGCGGTCAACGCGTCTAGCGTGGTGGCCAGCGCAGTGGCTAGCGGCAAGCGCCAAGGCATCGACCTCGCTTGACCCGCATCGGTCGGGAGTGCCGCGACTTCTTTGCGCAGATCGATCACCGCATTGCCAACTTCAAGCACCAACAGCAGCCATCGCAACGCGTCACGTTTCAACTCGGGTTCGGCGGGAGCCAGCGCGTTAAATTGGAAGGCTAGATCGCGCGCACCACTCTCGAAGTGCGAACGCACTCGCCCCATGTCAGCCCGGCTCGCCGTCACGACCTGGCGGCGAAGGTCGCTGAGCAGGCGATTGCGTAGCCACGGTGTCGATGGCGGCAGCAGCACCGCGAATGCGACCGTCGTTACAAGCATCGATAGCACGAGCGCCAGTACTGAGTCCAAGAACGAGGCGGGATCGTAATGCATCGTGTTGTCCGGACCGGCGAGGAAGGAGAAGAATATGAGATATCCGACCCCGCAGCCGGCCAGAGTCGGTCGGGTCGTCATCCACACACCCATCAGCAGGAATGGAGTCAGCGCGGCGCACATCAACGCAAAGCCGTCGATGTGTGGGTACACGCCAAGCGCCACGACCGTGCCGGTCACTGACGAAAGCAACGCCCCACCGGTCATTTGAAGCGCGGTTCGCATGGGATTCGGCGACGTCGAAATCAGCGCGGCGGCGGTCGCGACGGCGACAGTCAAAGTCAAACCATTCGGCCAGGCAGTCGCGATCCAAAATGCGCCAAGCAAGATCGTCAGGAGTGTCGTGCGAAACCCCGCCACCGCCGCCGCGAGCAAGTTGGTCTTTGGCTCATAACTTCCGACCCACTGCTCACGCTGATGCGTATCGGATATGAGTGATGCATACGTAGCGGTATACGCATACAGGTCACTAACAAATCGGTGTAGCAACTCGCCCCCGGTATCGTATTCCAGCGTTCCGGCCCGCGGCGATGCAGCGAGGTTGGTGCGGGTTTCGTTGATACGTTTTGGCAATTGCGCCTCGTAGACTTCGAGTTGTATTGCGAGTTGCATTGCGTCCTTGGGACTCTTAACCTGCTCGGCCGCTTTGGCAAGCAGAGGGGCAATCTCCAAAAAATACGGCTGGAGTCGTTCTATTGCGCAGTGCGCCTCCTGCGTGCCGGCATCACGCAGCCGATTCATCGACTGAGAGAGTGCGTAAAAGCGTGTCGACAACGTCATGAATTCGCTGTTGAGCCGCGCAAGTCGGCGACCGCGCATACGCGAGTCGGCCGTTTCGAAAATTGCGGCGCTGCGCATGGACTCGAAGCCCACAATTTCGGCGATAAAGCGTGCATTGGTCGCTTCCATTTGCTGACGATCAACTCGACTGGAAAGCGCGTTAGCAGCGTATCCCGCGAAGGTTGTGAACCGACCTTGCAAAGCGATGCGCAGTTGGTCGCCGGTGTGACGTGGAAACACCAGTGCGCTGACCAGTCCCGAGCTGAGAATGCCGACGACCACCTCGGCCACTCGCGTGAACGCACTGATCACCGCGCCGTCCGGATGTTGCGAAGCCGGGATGCCGATCAGTGCAGCTGTATAACCGGCGAGCACGAAGCCATACGATTTAAAGTTGCGGCTATACGCGGCGCCCGCCGTGCAAATGCCGATCCATATTCCCGTGGAGGCCACGAACATTTCGGGTTCTTGCGAGAACAAGCTGACCAGCACGAGTGTCGCAGCGAGTCCAACTAACGTTCCGCAAATGCGGTAAAAGCTTTTCGCAAGCACCATGCCGCTTTGCGGCTGCATCACGATGAAAACCGTGATCATTGCGGTGCGCGGTTGCGCAAGATCGAGCTTCATCGCAATGCCAAGCGCCAGAAAGCACGCGGCCAAAGCCTTGATCATATAAATCCACGTAAGGCCGTCGCTGCGTGCCCAGTCAGCGATGGCCGAGCTGAGCGCGGTGGATAACTGCGGCTTTGAAATCCGTGACGTGCGTGTGAACATGGCCAGCCTCATTCAGTCGCTGCTGTCTCAGCTGCTGTCTCAACAACTGCTGCCCCAACGACAGGATGGCTCGTGTTTGCCAGGGGCGTGGCCGCCGCCGCTTTCGGCTTTCGATTGCCGTGCTCTGGCAGCATTTCGCTCGGTTGCGGACCGTCTGCCGCACTGTCGAGGCCACCACCCAATGCTGCAACAAGGCCCGCGTGTGCCACGAGTTGCTCGGCCTGAATCTTCGCGACACCTTCCTGCGCTCGCAGCAATTGCGTCTGCGAGATCAGTACATTCAGATAGTCGGTCAGACCGCTTTGATAGCCTTTGCGCAAAAGCTCATAGTTCTTGCGGGCGACGGCAACCGAGCGATTCGCGTCCTCGGCCTGGGTCGAGAGCGAACGGATGAGGACCACCTGATCGGAGACGTCCTTCAATGCGCCGACGATAGCCTGGTTATAGTTTTCGACCGCCGCGTCGTAGCCCGCCGATGCCGCGCCGAGTTCGGACCGCAGCCGAGCGCCGTCGAAGATCGGCAGAGACAGCGCCGGCCCTGCGCTCCAGCTCTGTGACGGATTCTTCAAGAACTGAAACAGTGGCCCCATGGCCGCATAGCCGCCAATCGATGCGAGAAGGTCAATATCCGGATAGAAGCTCGCCTTCGCGACGTCGATACCACGCGCTTGCGCTGCCACCATCCAGCGTGCTGCGACAACGTCCGGGCGGTGGCCGATCAGATCGGCAGGCAGCGTGCTAGGTAGCGTGCTAAGTAGCGCAGTAGGTATGACGAGGGATAGCGTCGGCCGCGCGATTGAATCGCCCGCGCCAGGCGCTTTGCCGGCCAGTGCCGCAAGTTGATGGCGGCCGAGCAAGATTTTTTCGTCGAGGGAGTGGATTTGTCGCTGGTACTCGGGCAGCGGCGTTTCCGCCTGGCTGACTTCGAGCTCGGTCCCGATCCCGCCTTTCAGGCGCCGTTTAGCGAGATTCACCATCTGCTGCTGTTGCAGCAGGGTCTGTCTGGCGATGTCGAGTAGCGCGTAGTTCATCGACATCGCGATGTACGAGCGCACCACATTGCCCTGCAATTCGAGCTGAGCCGTGCGGACGTCCGCGGCGCGTGCGTGAGCTGCGTCGAGTGCGCTCTGGGCAGAGTTCTTGTCCTTGTCCCAGATGTCGAGGTGATATGACAGGCCCAACGTACCGATGTTGTTCCACGATTGCTCGCCTGCAAGTGGGCCGGGGCCGTAGTAAAGGTTGTCGGCCCATTTCTGACGCTGGATGGATAGGCTGCCCGTCATTTGTGGCGCTACTGCCGCATTCGCGACGGCCGCCATCGACATCGCTACACGCACACGTGCTTGAGCGATTGCCAAGCCTGGGCTGCCCGCCAGCGCGGCTTCGATCCACTCGGTGAGTTGTGGATCGTTATAAGCGCGCCACCAGTCGACGGTTGGCCACTGCGCGTCAGCTTTCGCCGTGCGGATGGCCTCCCCCACGTCGAGCACGGAAGACTCGATGCTCGACGCTTGTGGGGCAACGTTCCCGAAACTTGCACAGCCCGCGATGACTATCAGGATCGAAAAAATCGCTGTTGCAGTAATTCCCTTAGGTATTCGAGACTGCAATGTTCCCTCCGACCTGAATAAAAGTGCACATCATCTGTGGCAGAAACCCAATGCACCGATAGTGCGCGGCGCCGCATCAAAATTAGTAGTCCAAATTGGTAATTAGACCGATAGCCATTACTATATTGGGGAAGCGCGCGCGTACTCCTATTGCGCGATCCGTGGGCGCTTATCGTGCGTTGTAGATTGGGGGGGAATACGAGCTGACAGTGGTATCGCTGGCACCTCTGGACCGTCCCTTTCTGCTCGGTCCATAACCGCGATCGTCCGAGATCAATCTACAGACATATTAGCCGCCCGCAAGGTTGGCTAATTTCGTTGTATCGCCAATTTATCTCTAAATACTGCCAACGTCATGTGCCATCCCGCGTGAAGCGCGGGGATCGATGCGTCAGAAAGGAGAGTGATCTCTAGCCCTTCGCGCGGCGTTTCAAGAAGCTTGGGGGATGGCCGTAGAATTTCTTGAAAGCCTGCGCATAGGAGCCTTCTGTGGCATACCCTATAGCAAGTGCAACGTCGAGCTCCCTCATGCCAGACATGTGCAGCTCAAGAGCCCTTGTCATCCTCACGTGATTGCGCCACTGCTGGAAGGCCATACCAGTTTGTGCCCGAAAAAGTCGTTGTAGTGTTTTGGAGCTGGCGCCGACCTCGGCCGCCCAATCTTCGAGCGACTTCTCGATGGAGGTGTCTCGTTCGATTGCTCTACAAATAATGCCGAGCTTCTTGTCGTCCGGAATACGAGCGGATGAGCCGGTTCGCGGGGCCCGTACGATTTCGTCCACGATGACGTGTGCGCGCCGCATTTTCTCGTCAGCGGTCAGATTACTCTCAGGCCACGACGACACATCGATTATGAGCTCACGAAGCAGCGGGCTGAGAATGAAAACCCCGCACGTCCCGCGCGAGCAAAAGTCGCTATCGATGTAGAGGCTGTGATATCGGAATCGGCGGTCCAGAAACACCGCATGCGGCTCTCCAGCAGGCAGCCACGCCGCACGGTCGGGTCCCATCCGCACGATGCCGCTGCGGGTCTCCAGCAGCATGGGGCCGTGCTGCGCGAAAACTAGCTGCCCGCATGCGTGCACATGCGCCTCGAAGTCCACCGCGTCGCCCTCGCGAACCACTGCGCTAACGGGAAAGTTATCGCGATGTACCGCGAGCAGTGGCGGATTCGGTTGCATGGCTTGTCCGGTTTTGAATGGATTGTGACCTGTGTTAGACGGCGCGAGCGTGGCCCGGGAGCCTACAGTACTACAACACAATTCCATTGGAGAAAAAAATATGTTCCTCGACCTCACGCTGGCCATCGACATGCACGATCCCGTTGTTGGCAAGGCCAACCAAGACCAGAACAGCTTCATGTCCCAAGGGCATATCGGCACCCATCTCGACGTGTATGAGGGACAAGGTCGTCCGCCAGCTGAATACGCCGTCCGCCGCGGGGTAATCGTTTATGTAGGTGACGCCGGCGAGACCGAAATCACCGAAAAGATTCTCGAAGGGTACGACATCCGTGAAGGCGACTTCGTTATCTTCCACACGGGCTATCTGGCGAAATACTCGTACGGAACGCGTGACTATTTCCGCGGCCATCCCCAGATGTCATGGGATTTCATCGAAGTGCTGGCGAAGATGAACCTAGGCTTCATCGGTCTGGATTTTGCCGGCCTGCGTCGCGGTGATCAGCATGGCCCAGCAGACCTCTTGGTCGGTCGCCGCGGCGGCTTCATCATCGAGAACATGAACAAGATCGGCGAGCTCTACGATGCGGTCGGTAAGACTGAGTTTAAGATGCACACCGCCTGGACAGGTTTCCTCGGCTTCAGCGGCCTCTCGTGCCGCGTGGTGGCAGAAGTACCCGACACGGTCCAGTAAAGTGAAAGGGAGCTCATGATGCTCAGTCAAGAACAACTTAGCTACAGAGCTGGGATGGCCAAGCTCGGCGCTGCGGTTCACGTAGTCACCAGCGATGGTGTTGCTGGGAAAGCCGGTATTGCAGCCTCAGCCGTTTGCAGCGTCACCGACACGCCACCCACGCTGCTCGTGTGCGTCAACCAGCAGTCATCGGCACACAATGCGCTGATCGAGAACGGCGTGCTGTGCGTGAACACGCTAAGTGCTTCGCACGAGGCGCTATCTCGTAAGTTCGGTGCAGGCGTCAGTGTAGAGGAGCGTTTCGCCGGAATGGTGTGGAGCACGCTGAAGACGGGTGCCCCCGTGCTTGAGGGTGCAATCGTGGCGTTCGATTGCAAGGTAATCGACACAGTCTGCCAAGGCACTCACAGGGTTTTCTTTTGCGAGGTGCAGGAGATAAAACTGAACGATGGCGAGACGATTGGCGGGCTCATCTACTTCGATCGCCGATACCATGGATTGCAAGCCACTTCCTTGGCGAGTCCTTAGAGAGTTGCGCGCGTCGGGTCTGACCTGAAATCCTGACCGGATGACAGAAAGCAAAACAGACCCGACGAATATATCGGAGCACGATGTAAGTTTTGCACCTTAGTTAAGCTTGATGAATTCAAGACGC
>Ga0302234_10002291_pt1 | contig 12306 bp, 12 predicted proteins | sample II_Palsa_N3_2_FD_193576 | JGI IMG/M metagenome (GOLD analysis project Ga0302234, IMG submission 193576) | Peat permafrost microbial communities from Stordalen Mire near Abisko, Sweden - II_Palsa_N3_2 | ecosystem: Environmental > Terrestrial > Soil > Palsa > Peat permafrost | place: Sweden... | reverse complement strand
ACGACGAACCTTGGCGCGCTGTTGAAAGCCAAGCTCGACGGCCAGAACGGCTAAGCCGCAGGTATTGCTGCAGCATGACCAAATCGGAATTGGTCGCCCAACTGGCGCTGCGATTTCCGCAACTTGTACTTAAAGATGCGGATTTCGCGGTGAAGACGATGCTCGATGCAATGTCGGACGCTTTGGCCAACGGCCATCGCATCGAAATTCGTGGATTCGGCAGTTTCGGCCTCAATCGTCGTCCGTCGCGCGTTGGACGCAATCCCAAGTCGGGAGAGAAGGTGCTGGTACCGGAGAAATTCGTACCGCACTTCAAGCCCGGCAAGGAGTTGCGCGAACGGGTAGACGGCCGCGCGGGCGAGCCGCTGAAGCATTCGAACGAAGCGGATAGTGACGAAGACGACGATATTTAAGCGGCGTCAGCGTTCATTCCGCATCAAGCCGCTGTCAGCCAGAGGCAAATGACCGGAAAAAGCACCCGCAAGGGTGCTTTTTTTATGCCCCGGCCCGACGTACACCAACGGCACTACCGTTCTGCACGCTCGTTCGCCACTGTCTTTTTTCGCGTCGCTATAAGACGGTAAACTCCCGCAAACGCCCTGCTGATCGGCCTATCGTCCAAGCCGTTGCGCATTGCCTCATACGCTTCAATTACAATACCGGACGCCAACGACCAAGGGCAGCGTGGTCCGAGCTTTGCGTCCCTCGTGGATATCGGTGTTGTACCCGCCGTGCGCGTTGCCTCCTGCGTCGTTCCGCTATTGCCGTCAAAGAGACCCTTATGAAATTTTTTGTCTGGCTGATCCGTGTATTGGTTTTCGTGCTCCTGCTCGTGCTGGCGTTGGCCAATACGCAAAGTGCGACGCTCAATTTTCTCGCTGGCTACTTCTGGCAAGCACCGCTCATCCTGATCGGCCTGGCATTTTTTGTCGTCGGCTTGGCTGCTGGACTGCTCTCGTCGCTGCCGTCGCTGTTTCGCCTGCGGATGGAAAATGCCCGGCTCAAACGCGAACTGCGCACGGCGCGCGATGTCCCCGTCGTGCCGATGGAACCGCCTATGCCGCCGCTGATCTGACGGGTCGCGCGTTGGCTGACCCTGCGCCGGTTCGGCCGGGTGCCTGCTTCCGGCACGCCGTGCTGGCCCTTAACCCTTTCCAAGAATTCGCATGGATCTAGACTTCTGGTGGCTGCTTGTCATTCCGGTCGCGTTCGCTCTCGGCTGGATGGCATCGCGCTATGACCTGAAAACGCTGCTGTCCGAAAACGCGAATCTGCCGCGCTCGTATTTTCGCGGCCTCAATTTCCTGCTGAACGAACAACACGACAAGGCCATCGACGCCTTTATCGAAGTTGCGAAGCTCGATCCTGAAACCATCGAATTGCACTTTGCGCTTGGTAACCTGTTTCGCCGCCGCGGTGAGACGGACCGAGCCATTCGCGTGCATCAAAACTTGCTGAGCCGCGCTGATCTGCCAGTGGCCGAACGCGATCACGCGCTGTTTGAACTCGGCCAGGATTTCCTGAAGGCAGGTCTGCTGGATCGCGCCGAGGAAACGTTCCGGTCGCTCGAAGAGGGCGAATATGCGCTCGGCGCGCAACGGGCGTTGCTGACCATCTACGAGATCGAGAAAGACTGGAACAAGTCGATTGCAACCGCCGGCCGGATCCAGGAAATGGGCGCCGCGACGCTGGAAAAAGAAGTCGCTCAGTTCCATTGCGAACTCGCGCAAGAAGCGCTGCAGCGCAAGAACCCGACAGACGCCCGCGCGGAACTGAAGCTCGCGCTCGCGGCCAATCCCGACAATGTGCGCGCGACCATCCTGGTTGGCGACGTGGATGCCGCCGGGGGCGATCTTGAGGCGGCTATCGCGTGCTGGCGTCGCGTGGAAGAGCAGAATGCGGCTTATCTTCCGCTGGTGGCGGAAAAACTGGTGCAGGCTTACGAACAACTTGGCCGTACGGCTGAGGGTGTCGATCTGCTGGTCGACTACGTGAATCGTTATCCATCAAACGATCTGCTCGACGTGGCGTTCAAGCACGTCTCGCAATTGCGCGGAATGGATGCGGCCCACGCGCTTGCGCGGCACCAGATGCAGACATCGCCGAATGTAGCCGGCATGACCCGGCTGCTGGAAGCGCAAGTGGCCACGGCCGAGGAACCGCGTCGTAGCGAACTCGAACTGATGCGCACGCTCGTCAAGCAGCGGACCAAAAACCTGCCGCGCTACACGTGCCAGAATTGCGGTTTCCGCGCGCGACTTTTTTACTGGCAATGTCCCGGCTGCAGCGGCTGGGAAACCTATGCGCCACGCCGCGTCGAGCCGATCACCGCATCCGTGTGAACGCGGATTGAGTGGCCCGGGCCACTCAATCCGCGCAACGTTTGACACGATCGTACTCCGCGGCCATTTTGGCCTGATCCTTCGAAATTACCGGTCTCTCCGGAACGCTTATGAAAATATCCATCATCGGGACGGGCTACGTCGGACTAGTGACCGGCGCGTGCCTCGCTGAAATTGGCAACGACGTGCTCTGCCTGGACGTCGATGCGCGCAAGATCGACATCCTCAATAACGGCGGCGTGCCGATCCACGAACCGGGCCTGCACGAGATACTGAAACGTACGCGTGCTGCCGGCCGTATCCGTTTTTCCACGAATATCCAGGAAAGCGTCGAGCACGGCGAGATCCAGTTCATCGCGGTGGGAACGCCGCCGGACGAGGATGGTTCCGCCGACTTGCAGTACGTGCTTGAGGCCGCCCGCAACATCGGTCGTTATGCAAACGGCTTCAAGGTGATCGTCGATAAATCGACGGTCCCGGTCGGCACAGCCCAGCACGTGCGTAACGTAGTCGAGCAGGAACTGAAGGCGCGCGGAATCGAGCCGACGGGGAAGAACGGTTTTTCGGTTCTATCGAATCCGGAGTTCCTGAAGGAAGGCGCGGCTGTCGACGACTTCATGCGTCCCGACCGCATCGTGCTCGGCGTTGACGACGACGAAGCCGGCCAGATTGCGCGCGAGAAGATCAAGCGCCTCTACGCGCCGTTCAACCGCAATCACGATCGTACGCTCTATATGGATGTGCGTTCGGCCGAGTTCACGAAGTACGCGGCGAACGCCATGCTCGCCACGCGTATCTCGTTCATGAACGATTTGTCGAATCTCGCCGATGCCGTGGGTGCGGATATCGAAGCGGTGCGTCGCGGTATTGGTTCGGACCCGCGTATCGGCTATCACTTCCTGTATGCCGGTTGCGGCTACGGCGGTTCCTGTTTCCCGAAAGACGTGCAGGCGTTGGCGCAGACGGCGCGTGAAAACGGGCATCGGTTGCGGATTCTCGAAGCCGTGGAAGAAGTGAACGATCTGCAAAAGGAAGTGCTTGTCGGCAAGATCACGAAGCGCATGGGCGAAGACTTGCGCGGTCGCACGTTTGCCGTGTGGGGCCTGGCGTTCAAGCCGAATACCGACGACATGCGCGAAGCGTCGAGCCGCCGGCTGATTGGCGCGCTGCTCGATCGCGGCGCGACGGTTCGCGCTTATGACCCCGTGGCGGTGGCGGAAAGCCGTCGCGTATTCGCGCTCGATCTCGCCGATAAACCGCAGCAACTCGAACGCCTGCATTTCGTCGATTCACAAAAGGACGCGTTGCCCGGCGCGGACGCCCTCGTGATCGTGACCGAGTGGAAGGAATTCAAGAGCCCGGACTTCGCGCATTTGAAGAGCGAGCTCAAAATGCCGGTCATTTTCGATGGCCGCAACCTGTATGAACCCGAAGCGATGGCGGAACTCGGCATCGACTATTTTGCAATAGGACGTCCCCATGTCGAACTCCCTGTCGCCTGACGCAGTGGTGCCTGCAGGCGCTGCACATGCCCCCGTTCCACCGGTTCCGCGTGCGCGCATTGCGGCGGCACGTGTGTTGGTGGTCGGCGACGTGATGCTCGACCGTTATTGGTTCGGCGATGTGAACCGCATTTCTCCGGAAGCGCCGGTGCCGGTCGTGCACGTTCAGCGCCAGGAAGACCGGCTTGGCGGCGCGGCAAACGTGGCGCGCAATGCCGCCGCGCTGGGCGCGCAAGCAGGCTTGCTGTGCGTGGTCGGACATGACGAGCCGGGTGAACGCATTGTGGAATTGCTGGGCGAGAGCCGGGTCACTGCGTTCCTCGAGCGCGATCCCGAATTGCTCACCACCATCAAGTTGCGCGTGCTGTCGCGGCAGCAACAACTGTTGCGAGTCGACTTCGAGAATTCGCCGACGCACGAAGTCCTCAGCGCGTGTCTCGCGCGGTTCGAAACGCTCTTGCCGCAACATGATGTGATCCTGATGTCGGATTACGCGAAGGGCGGCCTGACGCATGTGACGCAAATGATCGCGGACGCGAAGCGGGCCGGCAAACCGGTGCTGGTCGACCCGAAGGGCGATGACTGGGACCGGTATCGCGGCGCCACGCTGATCACGCCGAATCGTGCGGAGCTGCGCGAAGTGGTTGGGCGCTGGAGCTCGGAAGAAGATTTGCTTGCACGTGTCACGGCGCTGCGCGAATCGCTCGATCTCGGTGCGTTGCTGCTGACGCGATCGGAGGAGGGCATGACGCTCTTCACCGCCGGCCAGGTGGTCCACACGCAGGCCGATGCGCGCGAAGTGTATGATGTTTCGGGTGCCGGCGACACGGTCATTGCAACCGTTGCAACTATGCTGGGTGCGGGTGTGCCGCTGGTCGACTGCATTGCTTATGCCAATCGTGCAGCGGGAATTGTCGTCGGGAAGCTGGGTACGGCGACCGTCGATTACAACGAACTTTTCGCCTGATATTTCGGCTGACTTAGCGGCTAACACCACCATGACAATCATCGTTACCGGCGCGGCCGGGTTTATCGGCAGCAACATCGTGAAGGCGCTCAACGAGCGTGGCGAGCAGCGTGTAATTGCCGTCGACAACCTCACGCGCGCCGACAAGTTCAAGAATCTGGTCGATTGCGAAGTCGATGATTACCTCGACAAGACCGAATTCGTCACGCGCTTCAAGCGCGGTGATTTTGGCAAGGTCAGGGCTATTTTCCATGAAGGCGCGTGTTCGGACACGATGGAAACCGACGGCCGCTACATGATGGAAAACAACTTCCGTTATAGCCGCGACGTGCTGGATACATGCCTGGAGCAGGGCGTGCAGTTCCTGTATGCATCGTCGGCGGCGGTGTATGGCGGATCGAGCGAATTCGTGGAACGTCGCGACGTTGAAAAGCCGTTGAACGTGTACGGCTATTCGAAGTTTCTCTTCGATCAGATCGTGCGCCAGATCCTGCCGAAAGCGCGCACCCAGATTGCTGGTTTCCGCTATTTCAACGTGTACGGACAGCGCGAGAATCACAAGGGGCGCATGGCGTCTGTTGCGTTCCACAACTTCAATCAGTTCCGCGCCGAGGGCAAGGTCAAGCTGTTCGGCGAGTACAACGGATATGGCGCGGGTGAACAGACGCGCGATTTCGTGTCGGTGGAAGATGTGACGAAGGTCAATCTGCATTTCTTCGATCATCCGGAGACGTCGGGTATTTTCAACCTGGGTACGGGACGCGCGCAGCCGTTCAACGACATTGCGTCGACGGTGGTGAACTCGCTGCGGGCCATTGATGGCGAAGCGCCGTTGTCGCTCGCGGAACTGGTGCAGCGTGGCTTGATTGAGTACATCCCATTCCCCGACGCGTTGCGCGGCAAATACCAGTGCTTCACGCAGGCTAATCAGTCGAAGTTGCGCGAGGCTGGGTATGACGCACCGTTCCTGACGGTACAGGAAGGCGTCGACCGCTACGTGCGTTGGCTATTCGGTCAGCTGTAAAAGCACCTGCCGTTTTCCTACACTGGGTCTCCCGGTCAGCGATCATCGCGGACCGGTTTTAAAGGGAGACTCACATGATCAAGAAACTTCTCGCGGCGTTCACGCTGGCTGTATCAATTGGTTCGGCGTTCGCCGCCGTGGATATCAACAACGCCAATTCCGATGCGTTACGCGGCATCAAGGGCATTGGGCCGGCCAAGGCGAAAGCCATTCTCGACGAGCGCGAAGCACACGGTCCGTTCAAGGACGCGGCCGAGTTGAGCAAACGCGTCAAGGGCATGGGCGGCAAGACGGTTGAGCGCTTGCAGGCTGAAGGGCTGACCATTGGACCGGCTGGGGCGCCAGTGGCGGTTGCCGGTGCTAAGCCGGGTGCGGGCGCGGTTGTCGTCAAGAAGTAGCGCGGTGTGGCGCATCGGTCGGCGCGCCGGTCGACCTGATGCGTCTTCGTTTGCTGGCAGCCTGCAGCGCTTCCAGAGCGCCGGCAATCATCCCCTTCGTCCAATAGGGCCGCCCGGCACCCGGAAACCCCCTGGGCTACAATCAATAGCTTATCGACCGCTGCAACCCCACGACCGCTATGGCTTACAAGACAATCGAAGACACCATTGGCAATACGCCGCTGGTGCAACTGGTCCGCATCCCGGACGACGAAATCCGCAGCCGCAACAACGTGATCCTCGGCAAGCTCGAGGGCAACAACCCGGCGGGTTCAGTGAAGGACCGTCCGGCACTTTCGATGATCAAGAAGGCGGAAGAGCGCGGCCGCATCAAGCCTGGCGACACGCTGATTGAATCGACAAGCGGCAACACCGGTATCGCACTCGCCATGGCCGCCGCCATTCGCGGCTACAAAATGGTGCTCCTCATGCCGGAAGACCTGTCGATCGAACGTCGCCAGAGCATGGCCGCTTACGGCGCGGAAATCGTGCTTACGCCAGTCACTGGCGGTATGGAATACGCCCGCGATCTCGCCGAGCAAATGCAGCGCGACGGCAAAGGCATCATCCTCGATCAGTTCGCGAATCCGGATAATCCTCTCGCTCACTACGAGACAACCGGCCCGGAACTCTGGCGCGACACCGAAGGGCGCATCACGCATTTCGTTTCCGCCATGGGGACGACCGGCACCATCATGGGCGTGTCGCAATATCTGAAAGAACAGAACGCGAACATCGAGATCGTTGGCGCGCAACCGGAAGAAGGCTCGCGCATCCCCGGCATCCGCAAGTGGCCCGAAGCCTATCTGCCGAAAATCTTCGATCGAAGCCGCGTGGACCGCACGGAAAGCGTCAGTCAGGCTGCATCTGAAGCAATGGCGCGGCGGCTGGCATCGGTGGAAGGCATTTTTTGCGGGATTTCCGCTGCCGGCGCGTGCGAAGTAGCGTTGCGCGTGGCGCGTCAGGTCGAGAACGCGACCATCGTGTTTGTCGTCTGCGATCGCGGTGACCGCTATCTGTCGACGGGCGTGTTCCCGGCCTGAGACGTAACTACCAAGTCAGAGCACAAACAAAAGCCCGGCATTTGCCGGGCTTTTTGCATAGTGTGCGATCCAAAGACGCCTGACGGCTACGTCATTGCGATGCTGAAACGCCGGCATTGCCCGCGGACATCTGCGCTTTCACCGCTTCGCCAAGCTGATACACGGCGAGTGCATAGAAGAAGCTGCGGTTGTAGCGCGTCAGTACGTAGAAGTTCTTCAGGCCAAGCGTGTATTCGGTCGGGCGGCCCGGCGTCGGCAAGTCGACGACCGTCACCGGCGTACCCGCTTCCGCTTCGGGGTTGAGCCCCGGCTCGCTCATCAGCATGCCGGCTTTCGTGAGCTGCGCGAGCGACCAGTGTGGCTCGGGCTGACCATCGGCTGCGGCTTGCGCAATGCCTTGACTGCCCGTGTCGCCGGCAATCTTCCAGACCACCGGCCGTCCCGATTCCCAGCCGTGCTGCTTCAGATAGTTGGCGACACTGCCGATGGCATCGGCGGGACTGGTCCGCAAATCGATGTGCCCGTTACCGTCGAAATCAACCGCGTACTGCACGATGCTGCTCGGCAGGAATTGCGGAATGCCGATTGCGCCGGTGTACGAACCGAGCACGGTGGTTGGATCGATTTGCTGGTCATGCGTCCACACCAGCAGGTCCTCGAGATTCTTGCGGAACGTCGCTTGCCGTTCTGCGCGGTTCGGCGTGTTCGGATAATCAAAGGTCAGCGTGGTCAGCGCATCGAGCGCGCGGAAGTTACCCATGTACTTGCCGTAGATGGTTTCCACGCCAATGATCCCGACAATCGCTTCAGGCGGCACGCCGTACTGATCCGACGCACGCTGCAAAGCGGCCTGGTTCGCGCGCCAGAATTTCACGCCGGCGGCAATGCGTATTGGCTCTACGAAACGCCCCTGATACGCACGCCAGTTCTTGGTGGCTGGCGTAGGCGAGGGCAGGACCAGTTTCACGGCTGTTGCCGAATAACTTACGCGATTGAACAGGTCGTGCAAGGCGGCGGAATCGAAGTCGTAACGCGCAACGAGATCGTTAATGAACGCATCCACATTGGGATTGTTCGCGTAACGCTGCGGAATGATCTCCTCTTCGAACATCTGTCCTTGCACTGGTGCGGGTTGCGGCTGTGATTGAGCCGCTGCCTGGCCGATACTGAGTGTGCCAAGTGCGCAAGCGAGGCCAGTGACTGAGGCGAGGCGCGCGATTCGCACCGAAAGAGGCAAGACGGACGAAGCAAACTTGAAGTTCATAGTGTGCGTAATTGTGGCGGTGTAACGCGAGGCACGCTGTAAAAACGCGCAGGGCATACGAGAGTCGGATCAGTATAACCGACGCGTTTTCGGGACTATCCCGAAAGCCTTTTGAGCGTGCGCGGACGCTGCAAAAGCGGTGCTGGTCGGTCGCGTCATTTCCAGTGTGGTAACTTAACAAGAACCCGCGCGGTGCGGCGTTCGGCCGCTAGGTGGCACGCGGCAGGAACGGCAGGCACCGCGACCGACAAAAACATCTGAACGATACGAGACACGCGGTACGGCTCGCCCGGCTGCGCAACCCATCATGGCTACCGGCTTTTATACCCATCCAGATTGCCTTCTTCACGATATGGGCCCGTGGCATCCCGAGTGCCCCGCGCGCCTTCAGGCGATCGAGGATCAGTTGATTGCAAGCCGTATCGACACCCTGATCGAGCGTGAAGAAGCACCGCTCGCGAGCGAAGAGGACCTGGCGCGGGTTCATACGCAGGCGCATATCGATTTCGTGAAAGAGACGGCTCCCTCAGTGGGCCGCGCGGAGATTGATCCGGACACGCTGATGTCGCCGGGTTCTTACCACGCGGCGTTGCGCGCTGCGGGCGCGGCGGTCGCTGCCACCGACGCCGTGATTGCCGGCACCTACGACAACGCGTTTTGTAGCGTGCGGCCGCCCGGACATCACGCGGAACCGGCGCGCGCGATGGGCTTCTGCTTCTTCAACAACATCGCGATCGCGGCGCGTCACGCGCTTGAAGTACACGGGCTTGAGCGCGTGGCGATCATCGATTTCGACGTGCACCACGGTAACGGCACGGAAGCCGCATTCTCGGGCGATCCGCGCGTGCTGATGTGCAGCTTTTTCCAGCACCCGTTCTATCCGTACAGCGGCGCCGATAATCACGCGGCGAACATGGTCAACCTGCCGATGCCCGCGCGTACGAAAGGCATGGCTGTACGCGAAGCCGTCGACATGATGTGGCTGCCGAGACTCGATGAATTCAAGCCGCAGATGATCTTCGTCTCCGCAGGTTTCGATGCGCATCGCGAGGACGATCTGGGCAACATGGGTCTTGTCGAGGACGACTACGCGTGGCTAACCCAGCAGATCCGCGCGGTGGCGAAGCGGCATGCGAAGGGCCGGATAGTGAGCAGTCTGGAGGGCGGATACAACCTGTCGGCGCTTGGGCGCAGCGTGGTTGCGCATGTGCGTGCGCTCGCCGATATCTAACGCTTCAAGGCGAGGCTCACGGCGAAGCCCCTAACGCTACATCCGCGAACGCTGAAGCTCGGCACGCACGAGCGTCCAGTCGATCAGCGCCTTGATCACCCGATCGCGGTCGAGATCGTTGAGCGTCTCGTGATAACTGCCTTCCAGTATCAGCAGGGTGCTATCGGCCGAACCGGTGTTGGCTTCGAATTCGCGGCTGCCGTCGGGGTTGGTGAGCGCGTCCCTCGTGCCGTGGAAAACGAACAGCGGCAAGTCGATGGACGTGCGTCGTGCAGCGATGCGGCGCATGGCCACCACTATCTGTGCCGCCGTCCTGGCAGGTATTGGCCGATGATGCACCAGCGGATCGCGCCGGTTCGCCTCGACCACGCCGTGCGCACGGGACAACGTGGCCGGGTCAATGGTCAGCGCAGGAAATCGCGGCATCAGGCGGCTGATCAGGCCGCCCAGCTTGAGCTTCCAGCGCGGCGCGTCGGCCGGCGGTTTGAGCGCCGCGCTCGACAGGATCAGCCCGGCCAGTTTCCGGCCGCTTGCCGGCAGGCGCTCGGCAGCATAAAGCGCTGCTATGGCGCCACCCATGCTATGTCCCATCAGGAATAGCGGGATCTTGAGCGGCGCGGTAGTGTCCGCGGCGTTGAGGAGTGCGTCAGTGTCGAGCAGATAATCGTCGAAGGACTCGATCCACACACGCTCGCCCGGCGATTTGCCATGACCCCGCAGATCCGCGGCAATCAGCTCGATGCCCGCCGCATTCAGGCGCAACGCGAAGGCGTCGTAGCGGCGCGCATGTTCGGCTAGCCCGTGCACCAGCGCGATTCGCGCCAGCGGTTTGGGGAACGTGGCGGCGGCTTGCCATCGATGAAGATGAAGGTCGATGCCATCGGCGGTGGCCATGCTGCTGGTCGAATACGTGCTGTGCGGGGATTTTTGCATGGCCTGTCGGCGAAATCGGAATTCCGCCGATGATAGTCCCGATGCGCCTGGCCGGTCCGCGCTGCTTCTAGAGCGCATCCCCGATTGTCATTAATGCCATTCTGTGCGTAAAATAGAACGATCGTGCTGTAAAAAATAAGCATCTACTGATTGTGCAGAGCCTGATGGACTCCTCGCGAGTTCGCCCTAAGCATTCGGCGGCGGGAGTCACTCGTTATAATGGGCTTGGGATGATGTATTCGTAACTTAGGAGCGTGTGCATGAAAATCTTGGTGCCAGTCAAACGCGTGGTCGACTACAACGTGAAAGTCCGGGTCAAGCCGGATGGCAGCGCAGTGGACATCGCGAACGTGAAGATGTCGATGAATCCGTTCGATGAAATCGCCGTGGAAGAAGCCGTGCGCTTGCGCGAAGCGGGCGTGGCGACGGAAGTGATCGCTGTGTCGTGCGGCGTGACGCAATGTCAGGAAACGCTGCGTACCGCGTTGGCGATTGGCGCTGATCGCGCGATCCTGGTCGAATCGACTGAGGAATTGCAGCCTTTGGCAGTCGCGAAAATTCTGAAGGCGCTGGTCGATAAAGAGCAGCCGCAACTGATCATCCTCGGCAAGCAAGCAATCGACGATGACTCGAATCAAACCGGTCAGATGCTCGCCGCATTGGCCGGTTTGCCGCAAGCCACGTTCGCCTCCAAGGTGACGGTCGCCGACGGCAAAGCCACCGTGTCGCGCGAAGTCGATGGCGGTTCGGAAACGCTGTCGCTGACGTTGCCGGCAGTGGTGACCACAGACTTGCGCCTGAACGAGCCGCGTTACGTGACGCTGCCCAACATCATGAAGGCCAAGAAGAAGCCGATGGAAACGTTGAAGCCGGCAGACCTCGGTGTCGATGTCTCGCCCCGCCTGAAGACGCTCAAAGTGGCTGAGCCGCCGCAGCGCTCCGCAGGCGTGAAGGTGCCGGACGTGAAGACGCTGGTCGAGAAGTTGAAGACCGAAGCCAAGGTTCTGTGAGGGAGTTTCCAAAGTGACCATTCTTGTAATTGCAGAACACGACAACGCGTCGGTCAAACCGGCGACGTTGAACACCATCGCAGCGGCCCAGAAGATCGGTGGCGATATCCACGTGCTGATCGCGGGCTCGAACGCGCAAGCCGCAGCCGATGCCGCAGCGAAGATTGTGGGCGTAGCGAAGGTATTGCTCGCCGATGCACCCCAACTCGCCGATGGCCTGGCCGAGAATATCGACGGAACGGTGGTCCTGATCGCGAAGAGCTATTCGCATATCCTGGCTCCGGCGACCCCGTACGGTAAGAACATCGCGCCGCGTATTGCAGCGCATCTGGATGTGGCGCAGATCAGCGACATCACGGCAGTGGATTCGCCTGACACGTTCGAGCGTCCGATCTACGCAGGCAACGCGATCGCGACCGTTCAATCGAGCGATGCGATCAAGGTCATCACGGTGCGTACCACGGGTTTCGACCCGGTCGCGGCAGAAGGCGGCAGTGCACCGGTGGAAAAGATCGAAGCCTCGGCCGACACCGGCATCTCGAAGTTCGTGAGC
>Ga0302234_10002288_pt1 | contig 12316 bp, 9 predicted proteins | sample II_Palsa_N3_2_FD_193576 | JGI IMG/M metagenome (GOLD analysis project Ga0302234, IMG submission 193576) | Peat permafrost microbial communities from Stordalen Mire near Abisko, Sweden - II_Palsa_N3_2 | ecosystem: Environmental > Terrestrial > Soil > Palsa > Peat permafrost | place: Sweden... | reverse complement strand
GATCAGGTCATCGGGCATCTCGCGCGATAACTCGACACCGGGCACGTCCCATTCATCAAAATATTCGGTGCGCGGGTCGCAGATAATCACGCGATAGTCGAGCGCCAGCGCCATATTGGCCAGATAGCGCGATACTTGCGCCGCCCCAATGATCAGCAGGCGGCGGCGCGGACCATGACTGGCGATCATGCGTTGCCGATCGACCACGGGCTGCGACGCGTACTCACCGTCCGTCAGGGTCGCCACGCCGCTGTCGAGATCGACGCTACGGGTAATCAAGCGGCTGGCCTGTACGGCATCGAGCAAGGCGCGCAATTGGCTATGCTCGGCGACCGGTTCCAGCACGATTTGCAGCGTGCCGCCGCAAGGCAGGCCGAAGCGATACGCTTCATCGGCGGTGATGCCGTAGGTCAGGATGGTGGGTGCGCGCAGGCGCAACTCGCCGCTGCGCACTTGCTCAATCAGCGCATCTTCGATGCAGCCGCCCGAGACCGAACCTCGGACGTGGCCGTCGTCGCGAATCGCAATCATCGAACCGGGCGGCCGTGGTGCGGACCCCCAGGTTTTGACCACGGTACCGAGCAAGGTGAAGTGCCCGGCCGTATGCCAGGCCAGTGCGGCGTTGAGCACTTCGAGATCGACGCTATCCATTTCAAGCCGATTGCAATTGTTGACCGACCGGCAAGGTCCGCAGCCGTTTGCCGGTTGCGGCAAATATGGCATTGGTGACGGCCGCAGCGAGCGCCGCCGTGCCCGGTTCACCGATACCGCCCGGCGCTTCGGCGCTTTTCACCAGATGCACTTCGATCAGCGGGGTTTGATCCATGCGCAACATGGGATAGTCGTTGAAGTTACTTTGCTGGACACGACCATCCTTGAAGGTGATTTCGCTATATAAGGCCGCCGTGATGCCGAATACCACGCCGCCCTGAATCTGCGCTTCGATGGTGTTGGGATTGACCACCATCCCGCAATCGACGGCGCACACCACACGCTGCACCCTGACCTCGCCTTGCGGGCTGACCGCGACATCGGCCACCATGCTGAGAAAACTGCCGAAGGCATGCATCACCGATACGCCGCGGCCATTGCGATAACCGGCTTCGGCCAGCGTCGGGTTGCCCCAGCCGGCTGCCTGACTGGCCACTTGCAGGACGTTTTTGGCACGCGGTGTTTTAGCGAGCAGATCGAGCCGGTATTTGACCGGATCGATCTTGGCGCTGGCTGCGAGCTCGTCGATAAAACTCTCGACCACGAAGGTGCCGCGCGTCGGCCCGACGCCGCGCCAGAAAGCGGTAGGCACCCCGCGCGGTTCCTGGCGTACGTAGTCGACATAAATATTGGGCAGGTCGTACGGCGGGTCGGCGGCAACCTCGACGGCATCCGGGTCCAATCCGTTCTTGAATGCCGGCGGCGCGAAACGCGCCATCACCGACGAGCCGACAATGCGGTGCGACCATGCGACCGGCTTGCCGTCAGCGTCGAGTGCGGCGGAGATTTGATCGTAGTAATACGGCCGGTACATATCGTGCTGAATATCTTCTTCACGCGTCCACAACATTTTGACGGGCGCTTTGACTTGCTGCGCGATTTTGATTGCCTGCACCACGCCATCGACTTCCAGTCTGCGTCCGAAGCCGCCGCCCAGCAGGAAATTGTGCACCCGGATTTTCTCGGCGGGCAGGCCTGTCAGTTTGATCGCGGCATCGCGCACAAAGGTGGGCACCTGCGTGCCGACCCAGATATCGCAACCTTCAGCCGTGACCTGCGCGGTGCAATTGATCGGCTCCATGGTGGCGTGCGCAAGGAAGGGCTGGTGGTACACCGCCTCGACTTTTTTCGTGGCATGGGCGAGCAGCGTCGCCGGGTCGCCGTCTTTGCGGGCCACTGCGCCCGTGCGTTGGCTGGCGTTGACCAGATCGGCGATCAGGTCGGCGCTGCTGAGTTTTGCATTCACGCCGTCGTGCCATTCGATCTTGAGCGCCGCCAGCCCGCGCTTGGCTGCCCAGGTATGGTCGCCGACCACGGCCACGGCATTCTCCAGGATCACGACTTGGCGCACACCCGGCAACGTTTTGGCCACGCTGTCGTCGACTCGGGCAACTTTGCCGCCGATCACGGGCGAGCCGGCCACCACGGCGTAAAGCATGCCGGGCAGGCGGATATCGAGACCGAACTGGGTCCGGCCGTTGACTTTGTCGGGCGAGTCGAGGCGCTTGGCCGAGGTACCGATCAGCTTGAAATTCTTGGGGTCTTTCAGGGCCACCGTGGCCGGTACCGGCAGTTTGGCGGCGGCATCGACCAGCGTGCCATACGCGGCACTGCGCTGGCTCTCGGCATGAATCACGCTACCATGCTCGGCATGGCAGCTGGCCGGATCGACTTGCCATTGCTGGGCCGCCGCTTCGATCAGCAGTGTGCGTGCGACGGCGCCTGCCTGGCGCATCGGATCCCAGGCATAGCGGATCGAGGTGGAGCCGCCCGTCAGCTGACCGCCCAGATTCGGGTCGGAGTAAAGTTTTTCATTGGGCGGTGCGGCTTCGAGTTGCACCTGGTCCAGCGATACTTCCAGCTCCTCGGCAATCAGCATCGGAATCGAGGTATATACGCCCTGGCCCATTTCCACCTTGGGCATGATCAGCGTGATCTGGCCGGTGTGGTCAATGCGAATAAAGCCGTCGGGCGCGAAATCGCCGCCGGCGGGCGTGGCTGCGGCGGGCCCATCTTGGGCTGCGGCCGGGAGCGAAAAGCTCAGCAACAAACCACCGCCGGCCGCGCTCGTCACGCTCACCACCCCGAGTTTCAGGAACTGGCGGCGCGAGCGGTTCAACGAGGGCGGGATCGGGTCGTGCAGATTGTCAGTGACGGTATCGGACATCTCAAGCTCCTTTCGCGGCTTGCTTGATGGCTGCGCGTATCCGCACATAGGTGCCGCAGCGACAGATATTGCCCGCCATGGCGGCGTCGATATCGGCGTCACTCGGGTCCGGGGTGACGGCCAGCAGTGCCGTCGCCGACATCACTTGGCCCGATTGACAGTAGCCGCACTGCACCACATCGAGATCGAGCCAGGCTTGCTGGATTTTTTTGCCGGCCGGCGTTGCGTCCACGGCTTCGATGGTGGTGACTGCTTGCTCGCCGACTGCCACGACCGGGGTGACGCAAGAGCGCACCGCTTGGCCGTTCAGATGTACCGTGCAAGCGCCGCACTGGGCGATGCCGCAGCCGAATTTGGTGCCCGTCAAGCCGACCACATCGCGCAATACCCATAACAGGGGCATATCCGGCGGGACGTCGACATCGTGTTTTTGGCCGTTAATATTGAGAGTGATCATGGATCGATTCCTTGGTCGCGGCATGGGGGCTGTAAAGGAGCTGTAAGCGTGGCGCCGGCCCGGCAACGCCCAGGCACCGTAAATGCATCATAGTTGCGATCCGCAAACTCTGCAGGAAGGAGTGTGGCATTACGGGCACGGTTTAAGAGTGAATCGGAGGCCCTACGTCTGCATATCGGGTGAATTTCAGTCGAATTGATGCGGCCCCGGTATCAAACTTACGGGAATTTAAAGTGCCTCAGGCGTATCGATATCGCGTAATACTCCCGCGTCTTCGGTATCGATGCGAATTACTTGCGACTCTTGAAGTAAAGCCCGTGCGCCTGTGTCGCCGTCGAGTTGCGCGAGGGCTGCGCCATGCGCGCCGCCAAAGCCGACCGGATGCCCGCGTACGCCTCGATACCACGCGGCGGCAATCGCATCGTCGTGGCTTAATGCCGAACTGACTCGGGCGATGGTCGCGGCGCTCAGCCCCGGCATATCGGCCAGCGCAATCACCCACCCCGGCGAGCTGCGGTTCGCGACCCCGGTTGCCGCGAGCGGCGCGGCGAAATTTGGGGCGAGACCGAGGCTGGCCCGGACGCCTGCGGCCAGGCTGGCTCCCATGCCGCGCTGCGCGGCGGCGCTCATCAGAACTTCACATCCGGCGTCTTCGAGCAGGCGGGCGAGCTCCTGCGCCTGGGCGCCGTCCGGGCGCACCACGGCAATCACACGCTTCAGCGCCGCTCTCATTTGCCGGGCGGCGAGCCAGGCGATCGGCACACCCGGCTCGGCGCCATGCAGCAACGGCGCGAGTAATTTGTTGGTCTGGCCCGAGGGATCGAAGCGTGCGCCACGCCCGCCTGCCAGCAGAATGCCGACCGCTTGCGAGGCCGGTGCCGGCGAACTGGCGGGAGTCGGTGCTGAAGTAGCGGTCATCGGGAGTGAAGGTTCGAAATGCGGCAAGGAAGCGTAAAACTCGGAGGCCTAAGAATGGTAACAGCCATATTTCACAGTAACATGGCGACTGACTATTTTCCGACAATTGCCATGTTTCCCTACCCTGCTGTCGAACTCGCCAAAGCCTACCGTTTACTGAATCATGGGCCGACCATGCTGGTGACGAGCGCCCATGCCGGCGTCAGCAATGTGATGGCGGCGTCGTGGGTGATGCCGCTCGATTTCAATCCGCCGAAGGTATTGGTGGTGATCGACAGCGCCACGCTGACGCGCGAACTGGTCGAGACGTCCGGCGAGTTTGCCTTGAATCTGCCGACGCGCGCGCAGGCCAAGCAGATCATGGACGTCGGCTCGACCTCGGGGCGCGATCAGGATAAATTTGCCGAGTCCGGCCTGACGAGCTTTGCGGCGCAGCAGGTCGGCGCCCCGCTGATCGAGGGCTGTCTGGCCTGGCTCGAATGCCGGGTGATACCCGAGGCGCGCAACCAGCAACACTACGACCTGTTTATCGCCGAGGTGGTAGCTGCCTGGGCCGACCCGGCGGTCTTTTCCGACGGACGCTGGCATTTCCCGGAGGACCCGGCACAACGCTCGGTGCACCACCTCGCGGGCGGTGCTTTCTTTGCTACTGGCGAGGCTTTCAAAATCAGGGCGTAGCCGGCGCCATCGGGCGCGGCCGGGTTGCGGTTGAGGCCCGGATCACGCCCCGGTATGCGGCGTCGCGGTTTTGTCCTCGACCGGGAACAATAAGCACAGCGGATTGGCAAAAATACGCTGCCAGATCGCCCGATTGAGTGTCCTGCGGTTGGTTTTCGGCAATTGGCGTGAGCGTATCGCCATCTGGAACGCCAGGGCGAAGCTCACCAGCAGATTCAAAAACGCCATGCTGACGGTGCCGGCGACAGCCCACCAGAAGTCGCCCGTTTTCAATACCTCGGGGCCCAGCACGCCGATCGCGGTGGCAATCGAACCGGTACTCAACGTGACGTGCCGGACTTCAAACGGCAAGGCAAACGCGGTCAGGATGGCGGGCACCAGGCCCAGCATCATGCCTAGCGAAACATTGCCGATGATGCCCGAGACATTCTTGTGCCAGAAGGCCGCGATGCGTGCCGCGCCCGTCTCGCCGAACACCAGCCGCAGGCGGCGATTGTAGGTCAGCACGTCGCCGATCCGATGCAAGGCGAACCAGTTGTCGGCCCATCCCGATAGCAGGCTGGAGGACCAGAGCAGGACGCCCGTGAAGGCCGCATAGAACGGTGTCGGGCCCAGCAGCGAAAACGATTTCAAGGTGTGGTGCGCTTTTTCGGGCGAGATCAGGTTGCCATGGAAGATCGCGGCAAAACCCAGTTGGGCCAACAAGCAAACCGGAAATACCAGAATCAGATTGCCGAAAATTGCTGCCGCCTGGGTACGCACCAGCGCGATCACCGAGCTGACGAATTTATCCAGCCCCTCCGGCGTGCCGACCCCATCGAGCTTGTGGGCAATGGTCGGGGCCGTCATCGCCGGCTGTTTGGTGGCGAGCGTGAAATGCAGGAAATGCATCAGCAGGAAGCTCGCCGCGTAATTGAGCCCGGCGAAAAAGCCTTCGACCATGGGCGGCAAATGCGCTCCGGTCACGCCGAACTTGAGATACACCGTGAAGGCTGTTACCAGCCCCCCGCCCGCGGCCATTTTCAGCATGCTGTAGTACTCGGCGCGATCATGGGCAATGTAATGCTCGCCGGTTTCGGCGCTGCGCTCGACCACTTTACGCGCCAGCAGGCCAAAGCTGTTGCGCATCAAGACCACGACGCTTTGGCTGGCTCGATTCGAGGCGATCAATTCGGCAATCAGCCGCGTTCGCGCGCGCATTTCATCATCGGCCAACCAGGCTTCCAGCAGATGCTCGACGCGTGTCAGCCGGGTTTGCATGCGTTCGATCTGAAACACGATCTCGACACTGACACCGTTTTCGTCCAGGTGCGAATAAATCGCGCGGGAGGCGATCCGGCACTGGTCCAGCAAGACCCGCAAAAAATTGACCCGCTGCAACAGGCGCTGCTTGAGGACGCCGACGTCGATCGGGTCGGACGCCTCGGGCGATACTTGCTGCTGTGCTGCCGTCCAGGCCGCGTGTTCCACCGAGACCGCCTCAATGGCGCGCCCAAGTTGGAAAAACGGCATGTCCTCCGGGCTGTTGCCCGGCAGCCGGGTACGGACCGCACCCGACAGGCCGGTGGCGCTAATCTGGCAGATCAGGGTGTGGATCGAGGTGAGTAAATCGCGTGACAGCCTGCCTGCCGCATATTTTTCGGCGGGGGCGATGCCATGGTTAAACAATTCACCGATCTTCTCCAGCAAGGCGGGCGGCAAGGCCGCAACCCATTGGGCATCGTCCGCCGAGGTGAACATCAGAGTGAACAAGGCGGTGATATCGGTGCTGTTTGGGGCGGGAGGAATCAGGTTGAGCTGAATTCGCTCCAGCAACGCGCCGATAAAACCCGAGTGGACCGGCATGCCGCTTTCGCATAGCAAGGAAATGGTATCGCTGTCGGCCAGGATGCGGCGCAGCGTTTCGGCGCAACGGGCTTTCCAGGCGGGATTGCGATCCAGCAACTGCAGCAAGTAGCGCAGCCGCGTGTGTGGCGGGAATTTCACTTCGGCACTGTCGGCGCCGAGCTGCATCGGGCTGGCATCGCTCAGCGTCACGGAGCCGCCGCGGTGCAGCCAATGTGCGACTTCGATCAGCCATTCATTGCGTTGCGCCAGCGGCGCAAGCGGATCGGCATTGGCCAGCAAGGCATCGATTTGTTGGCCGCTGCGCGACGAGGCGCGCCATTTTTTCCAGAAAAGTGTCAGAGATTTGAGCATAGGCCCAAGTTTAACGTCTACCGGGCCGGCCGTGGCGCTATCGCCGTTGCGGGGTTTCTGTCTTCCAGCGGCCCAGGCGTGCATAGCCGGCTTCTGCATAGGCCATCAGTTGGCGGCGTACGGGCTGGTCGAAATAGCGATTCAGGAACATGCACAGCGGTATCAGGCAGGCGGCAAAAATACCCGCCAGCCATGGGCTGTCGCTGTCTATGCGGGATTCAAGCGCGGGTGCCAGCAAGTTGTAGAGCGGTACATGCAAGGCATAAATCGGGTACGACACCGCGCCCAGCCAACGCGCCAAGGGCGCACCGTAGCCGTGCGCCGGCAGGCATAAGGCGAGATAAATCAATGGCGGAAACACGGCGGTGACCGCGAGAAAATCGAACCAAGGCTGCCACGCCGGCGCCGGTCCGGCCGTCAAAATCGCGGCAATAAGTGCGACGATCAGCCAAGACAGGCTCTGCGCGATTTGTTTCCGGTTACTCAGGAAATCGACGGCGCGACCGCCATATGAAACAAAGCAACGATATAGCAGTATCCCGGCAAAGAAGGAATAGCCGACCCGGGCGACCCCATAACGCAAGGTGGCGCAAGACCAGCCGAGATCCAGATTGGTTTGCCCGGATTTCAGCAGTGTAAAGCCCAGCCCCAGCGCCGATGCCCCGATTAAGACGAGCAGCCGTCGCGTGCTTAACCAGCGCACGATGGCGGCATAAAACAGATTCGCCGCCATTTCGAAAAACAGCGACCAGGCCGGGTGATTCAAGGGGAACGGCGGGTCGCCGGCCAGATTCGGCAACAGCAGGCCGGCCAGCACGACTATGGTCAGCCAGGGCTGCCAATCAGGCAAACCCGGCGTGCCGTCCCGGTACAGCGCCAGCAACATCAGCGCGCAACCCAAAAGATAGAGCGGATAGATGCGCACCACCCGCATCAAGGTGAAGCGCCGTATCGACAAGCCCTGTAGCAGACGTTGTTCGTAAGCATTCGCGATCACCACGCCGCTCAACAGGAAAAACACGTCGACCGCCAAATAGCTTTCCTGGAAGCCGGTGAAGTACGGCACATGGCGCATCATCACCAGAATGGCAGCCACGCCGCGAATCGCGTCTAGGGTGGCAAAAAAGGGCTTGGACTGCGTAAGCGGGCGCATCGGGCGTCATGTATTTTGAGATAAGGGCCCGATTGTAGTGCGAAATCATAAACCTGTTCCCAGTGTGCTTTTGCTGGCAATCTCGCCGGTTTGTGGCAGGATAGGGATCTGTCTCATCCGACCCCGGCCTTATTCCGCAAAAATTCAACCGGATTCCGTATCGCATGAAAACCTCGACCCATCCTCTTCAGGCGGCAGCCGGCCTGCCGGACAAAGCCGATCGTGCCGACAGCACTGCGTTCAAAGTGCTTGGTGCAATCAGTTTTTCGCACATGTTGAACGACATGATCCAGTCGCTGATTCTGGCGATTTATCCGGTGCTGAAAAGCGGTTTCCATCTGAGTTTCGGGCAGATCGGCCTCATCACGCTGGTGTATCAAGTGACCGCATCCCTATTACAGCCCGTAGTCGGTCTGTACACGGATCGCCGGCCGCAACCCTATTCGCTGCCGATCGGCATGGGCTTCACCTTGGGCGGTTTATTGCTGTTGTCGGTGGCGCCGAGTTTCGGTGTGCTGTTGCTGGCGGCTGCGCTGGTTGGCACCGGGTCGTCGATTTTCCATCCTGAGTCGTCGCGGGTGGCGCGTATGGCATCGGGTGGCCAGCATGGCCTGGCGCAATCGCTGTTCCAGGTCGGCGGTAATCTTGGCAGCTCGCTTGGGCCCCTGTTGGCGGCCCTGATTATCGTGCCCTACGGTCAAGGCAGCATTGCATGGTTTTCGCTGGCGGCCTTGTTGGCGATGGTGGTGCTGGTGCAGATCAGCAAATGGTATGCGGTGCATCGCCTGGGCTCACGCGGCAAGGCAACGCGGGCGGTCACCGCGGTGAATCTGTCGCGCGGCAAAATCAGCTTCGCCATCGGCATCTTGCTGTTGCTGATCTTTTCCAAATACTTTTACCTGGCCAGTATCGGCAGTTATTTCACGTTTTACCTGATCAGCAAATTCCACGTATCGGTGCAAAGTGCGCAGGTTCATTTGTTTGTGTTCCTGTTTGCGGCTGCCATGGGCACCTTGATCGGCGGTCCGATTGGCGACCGCATCGGGCGTAAATATGTGATTTGGGCATCGATACTTGGCGTGACGCCATTCACGCTGATGCTGCCCTATGCCAATCTGTTCTGGACCAGCATCCTGGTGGTTATCATCGGCTTGGTACTGGCCTCGGCTTTCTCGGCCATCCTGGTGTTTGCCCAGGAGCTGATTCCGGGCAAGATCGGCATGGTGTCAGGCTTGTTCTTCGGCTTTGCCTTCGGCATGGGCGGCATCGGCGCTGCCGCACTGGGGCACTTGGCTGATGTCACCAATATCGAGTACGTCTACAAGGTGTGTGCCTATCTGCCGCTCTTGGGTGTGGCCGCGATTTTCCTGCCCAATATAAAGCGGGCGCACTGACGCGCTATGCAAAAACGGAGCGCCGGCCCCGGTGCTCCGTCTCGATGGATGGCGGCTGTTACAGCGCCAACTCCAAGTTGCTGCCGGCAACCGCGTCGGCACCTTCCAGCGTCAGCAAGGCATGCTTGCGATCCAGTCCGCCGGCATAGCCCGTCAACTTTCCGATGCTGGACAAAACCCGATGGCACGGCACGATAATCGAAATCGGGTTGCGACCGGTCGCGCTGCCCACGGCGCGCGCATGTTCGCGGCCCACGCCCAGGCGCCGTGCAATCTCGCCATAGGACACCACGGTGCCATACGGAATCTCGGCCAGCGCGCGCCACACGCGTTGTTGAAAGGCACTGCCGTCCAGCTGCAGCGGCACACTGAAATGCCTGCGGGTGCCGGCGAAAAAATCCTCAATTTCATCGCGTGCCTGGCATAGCGGAGGATGCTCCGGCATGCTGCGCCATTCCGCATTGAGCACCGGGAAGTATTTCTGGCCGCTGAAAAACACGCCGGTCAGGGCATGTTCGTTGGCGCGCAAGGTGATCTCGCCCAAGGGGCTGGCCCAGCTATCGTAGTAAATCATGATGACTCTCCGCTATTGGCGGCTGCTTGCCGCCAGATATGCAAGGTTGCATAGGCACGCCAAGGCGCCCATGGCTGGGCATGGTGTTCGACTGCCTTGGCGCTGCTCAGGCCGAGCTGTTTCTTGAGGACCAGATCGCCCGCTGGAAAGGCGTTGGGCCAACTTAGCGCGCGCATGGCGATGTATTGTGCGGTCCATGTGCCGATACCTTTGATACGTTGCAGAGCCGCCAGCGTTTCGTCCAGCGGCACCAGGGGCTCAAGCGCCAGCCGGCCGGCGGCAATTTCGCCGGCAAGGGTATGAATTGCCGCGGCGCGTGCCTTGATGATGCCGATCCCGTGCAAGGCTTCAACCGGCAGGCTTGCAATGTTTTGCGCGCTAGGGAAAATCGCCAGCAAGCCTTCGGGCATGGCCGGGTCCGCCGCATTCAGGGGCGGCCCCAGCCGGGCTGCGATGCGCCCGAGTATGGTGCGTGCGCCGGCCACCGAAATCTGTTGGCCGACGATGGCGCGCACTGCCATTTCAAAGCCGTCGAAGGCGCCGGGCACGCGCAGGCCCGGCACGGCTGCGGCGAGCTCGCCCAGATGCGCGTCAACCAGGTCGGGCCGGCAGCCCAGGTCGAAGAGATGACGCACGCGACTCAGCAAGGGCGCGACCGCCGGCGCCAAGGCGGCCGGAAACGTCAGCTGTATGGCATGGCGCGCCGGGACATGGGCGACGCTGATCCAGCCCGTCAGGGAGCGGCCGGCGATGTCGATCACGATGCTGCGCCGGTAGATGCCGTGTTCGACTTGCTCGACACCGGCAATTGCGCGACAGGCGAGAAATGCCAATAGCTCGGCCCAGGCAAAGGGCGGTCGATAACCGAGTTCGAACGACATGGTGTTCGACAGGTTTGCACTCGAGCTGGTTTTGCGCAATTGCCGCGGGCTTAATCGATAGTGCGTCAGGAATACATCGTTGAAGCGCCGCAGGCTGCCGAACCCCGCGGCGAACGCCACTTCGGCGACCGGCAAGGCGGTATCGGTCAAGAGCCGTTTGGCCAGCAGCAGGCGTTGGGTTTGCGCATATTCGATCACGGAGACGCCAAACTCGGTATCGAAGATGCGCCGTAAATGACGCTCGGTCACGCCCACACGCCGCGCCAGATCGGGGATGCCGGCCTCGCTGAGAAAGCCTGCCTCGATCAAGGCCGCCGCCGTGCGGGCCAGTTTCCCAGACATATCGAGGATGCTATGGCCGGGAGCGAGTTCCGGACGGCAGCGCAGGCAGGGCCGAAACCCCTGCTTCTCGGCGGCTGCCGCGCTTGAATAAAAAGTGCAGTTTTCGAACTTCGGGGTGCGTACGGCACACACCGGCCGACAATAAATGCCGGTCGACGAGACGCCGACGAAAAACCAGCCGTCAAAGCGTCGATCCCGTGACAGCAGGGCCGTGTAGTAAGTGTCGCGAGCGTTGTCCATACCTCACTATAAGCTGCCCGAGGCGAAAATACTGGCTGAATTCGGACATCAGTGTGGCGCTTCGATGCGCTCGACTTGACGGTTCAGTTCCTAGAGATCAGTCTGAATTTGCCTGGCCCGCTGTAAGAAGCCAACGAGCTTAACTCATAGTGCGCGATGCAAGTTGGTCCATTCGAGGTGCTATCTCGTCAGCGCCGCCCTTTCCCGAAACGCATTAACGCTGCAAAGCTGATCCCGCTGCCGTGTTCCGTTCGACGGTACACCGTATGGGATGGCGTTCGTGTTGCGTGATGACCCCGATGCATCAATTGCAAATTCCTCAAAACACATAAGCATGCAAATCAATACCCAAGCATGCAGACAGGAGTGCAGATGAAGCAAAGGAAGTTGGTCTCCGCTATCAAACAAACACTGCGCGCCGAAATTTTACTTTCGGCTGCATTTATCACCACGGCGTACGCACAAAATACGCCGCTTAACAGTGCCGCGGCGCCGGTCGCGGCATCGAGCGTGAGCAGCGGCGCGGTTACCCAGTTAAAGAAAGTCGAAGTGACGGGTTCGCTGATCAAAAGCTCGGATAAAGTGGGTTTTAACCAGGTTCA
>Ga0302234_10002285_pt1 | contig 12332 bp, 13 predicted proteins | sample II_Palsa_N3_2_FD_193576 | JGI IMG/M metagenome (GOLD analysis project Ga0302234, IMG submission 193576) | Peat permafrost microbial communities from Stordalen Mire near Abisko, Sweden - II_Palsa_N3_2 | ecosystem: Environmental > Terrestrial > Soil > Palsa > Peat permafrost | place: Sweden... | reverse complement strand
CCTTGCAGCCTGGTTCGCCTCGACCAGTTAAAAAGGCGTGTGAACGCCCGCCCCACGCGTAGTGGGCCCGTCCGGCAGGACATGTCGTCACACAAAAAAAGCGGCGAACCGATTGGCTCGCCGCTTCTTTGTGCTTTGCGGGTTAGTACTTCGGCAGGGAAGTGTCGATCTTTTCGGCCCAGGCGAGAATGCCACCGGTGAGGTTCGACACGTTGGTGAAGCCGGCCTGTTTGAGCGCGATGGAGGCTCGCTGGCTGCGGGCGCCGGACTTGCAGTGAACGATGATTTCGGCGTCTTTCTTTCCGGCCAGCTCTTTTTGTGCGAGCTCGGAGGCACGACGTTCGACCTCGCCGACAGGGATGAGCTGTGCGCCGAGGTTCACGATCTGGTACTCGTGGGGTTCGCGAACATCGAGGACGAAGACATCTTCCTTCGCATCGAGTTTGCGCTTCAGCTCCTGAACGGAGATCTGCGGGATGCCATCGACGAGGGGAAGATCGCTGACGGCCTTGTCGCGTGCGACTTCGAGCGGGCCGACGGAGCTCGGCGGGGCGATGCCGCAGAACTGGTCGTAGTCGATCAACTCGGTAACGGTGGGGTTCGGGCCGCAGACCGGGCACTCGGGGTTCTTGCGCAGCTTCAGGGTGCGGAAGCTCATGCCGAGGGCGTCGACCAGCAGCAGGCGGCCGATGAGCGGTTCGCCGATGCCGAGGATCAGCTTGATGGTTTCGGTGGCCTGGATGACGCCGACGAGGCCGGGCAGGATGCCAAGGACGCCGCCTTCAGCACAGGAGGGGACCAGGCCCGGCGGTGGCGGCTCGGGGTAGAGGCAGCGGTAGCATGGGCCTTCCTCGGTGCCGAAGACGCTGGCCTGACCCTCGAAGCGGAAGATGGAGCCGTAGGCGTTGGGCTTGCCGAGGATGACGCAGGCGTCGTTGACGAGGTAGCGGGTCTGGAAGTTGTCGGTGCCGTCGGCGATGACGTCGTAGTCTTTGAAGATCTCGAGCGCATTGGCGCTGGTGAGCATGGTGTTGTGCTTGACCACGTTCACGGTGGGGTTGAGGCCCTTGAGCATGATCTCGGCGGAGTCGACCTTGAGTTTGCCGATGGTCGCGGTCGAGTGGATGATCTGGCGCTGCAGGTTGCTGGCGTCGACGGTGTCGAAGTCGACGAGGCCGATGGTGCCGACGCCTGCGGCTGCGAGGTAGAGCGCGAGGGGCGCGCCGAGTCCGCCGGTGCCGACGCAGAGGACCTTCGCGGCCTTGAGCTTCTGCTGGCCTTCCATGCCGACTTCGGGCAGGATCAGGTGGCGGGAGTAGCGGGCGATCTCATCGTTGGAGAGCTTCGGGAGTTCTACGATTTCTTCGATGGCGGTTGGCATTGTCTTCTTCTTTCGTATCCCTGTGTCAGGGGCTGCTGCGGTCTGAAATTTTTGCTCGTCTCAGTTTACAAATTGGGCGCTCTGTCTTTCCGTGGTTAGCGACAACAGTTTGTTCCGCCGGCGATGGACGGGATGATGGTGAGCTCGTCGGACTCTTTGACGACGCTCTCTTCCTTGCTGTCGAGGTAACGAATGTCGTCGTCGTTGAGGTAGACGTTGACGAAGGAGCGAAGTTTGCCTTCGGGGGTGAAGAGGTGCGGCTTAAGATCGGGGTAGCTGACGGTGAGCTGCTGAAAGACTGCACTGACGGTTGCGCCGGGGATGCTGACGGTCTCGAGGCCGCCGGTGTATGCGCGCAACGGAGTGGGGATGTGGATGTTCATTCCTGACCTTTCTGGTTGTGCGCCGCTGGTTCGGCGACGTTGGAAGCGATATCGATCTGGACGGCTTCGTCCTCGAATTTTTTGTCATCCTCGCCTGTGCCGCTGAGCAGGAAGGAGTTGGTCACTGCGGCCTTGCCCTGCTCGACGCTAGTGATGATGTAGGAACAGCCGAGCCAGTGAGCTTCGGCGAAGTCGGTCTGGGACCACTGCGCGGGGTGGTCGGGGTGCGAGTGGTAGAAGCCGACGATGTCGAGCCCGAGGGTGCGCGCCTGGCGCTGGATTTTGACGAGCTCCTGCGGGGCGATGTGGTAACGGTTGTGCGCGGAGTCGGTGCGGGTGTTGCCGGCGCGAACGATCTCGCGGACGTGATTGCCCTCCCCGGCGACGCTTTTGCCGAGCAGGACGCCGCAGCACTCGTTGGGGTAGGTCTCCTCGCCGTGGGCGCGCAGGGCCTCGTATTCTGCATAGTGGATGCGAAGCATGCTGGTTACTCCTCCTGCCAGAAGCGTTCGCTCATGTATTTTTCAGCCGAGTCGCAGAGGATGGTGACGATGACGGCCTCGCGGCCAGCCTTCGCTTCCTGCTCGCCGATCTGCAAAGAAGCTGCAACGGCAGCGGCGGCGGAGATGCCGACGAGAAGCCCGTGATTGCGTGCGAGGTCTTTCACCATTTTGTAGGCGTTTTCGGTGGGCATGTCGATGTTGGTGTCGGCGAGCGTGGCGTCGTAGATGCGTGGGACGATCGCGGTGGCCATGTGCTTGAGGCCTTCGAGGCCGTTGAAGGGCGAGTCCGGCTGCATGGAGATGCAGCGGATATCCCGGTTCAGCTCCTTCAGGCGGCGGGTTGTGCCCATGAAGGTGCCGCTGGTGCCGAGACCGGCGACGAAGTGAGTGACCTGGCCTTCGGTCTGCTCCCAGATCTCGTTGGCCGTGGTGCGATAGTGGGCCTTCCAGTTCTCGTCGTTGGAGTACTGGTCCCCATAGTAGTAGCGGTCGGGTTCGGCGGCGGCGAGCTCGCGGGCCTTGCGGATGGCGCCGTCGGAGCCGTCGGCGGGGCTGGTCCAGAGGACCTGTGCTCCGTAGGCGGCGAGGTAGCGTTTGCGCTCGGGTGAGACATTGGAGGGCATGCAGAGCGTGACGGGGAAGCCCAGGGCCGCGCCCAGCATGGCGTAGGCGATGCCGGTGTTGCCGCTGGTGGCGTCCAGAAGGCCTCGGTCCTTGCTCAGCAGACCACGGCGCTGCGCGTCGGCCACAATGGCGGAGGCGGCGCGGTCCTTGACGGAGCCGCCGGGGTTGGCCCATTCGGCCTTACCCAGGATCTGAATGCCCGGCAGATGGGCGGTCAGCCGTTCCAGCCGCACCAGGGGCGTATTGCCGATGCGTTCCAGAATGCCTGTTCCGAGCGTTTTGACAGTCGTGATCATGCAGTTTCCATCTTCATTGGTATTGCTTCCGGCGCTTCCGTTTGAAGGACGTCAGCGAATGTGCGACAGTTAATCGAGTCTAACGTATGGCACTTATGGCAAAGAAGACCCCGCAACGTACTTTCAATGACGTTCTCTCCATCCTCGGCAGTCAACGATTCGATGTTGCGCCTGCGCAGGAAGGTGCAAAGCGCACTCCAAACGCCTTTCAGGTGCGTAAATACGGCTGTGCCGCGGAGATAGCTGCCGCTCCGGATGGCACGGTCGAGGTGCTGGCCCGGCCGGGCTGGCTGCTGAACGGCGAGATTGCCCGTCTGCTGGACCGCGGCTATCAGAAGTTTATCAAGACGGCCAAGGTCGAGATTCCGGCGACTGCCGATCACCTGCGCGCGATTCACAGTTTCAGCGAAGAGCTGAATGAGGCGACCGGTGCGACCAGCCTGTACAACGAGTCTCTGGGGACGACCAGCAACGTGTACAACTACGACCGGGTCAAAGGCCGGGAGTAGCTGAGTTGCGGGCCAGGGAATCGGCCTAGCGCAGGGAGTTCCGGGAGCGTTGCAGCTCGCGGTATGCGTCGCTTTTGCCGATGCCGCGCTCCTTTGCGATTCGCTTCAGAGCATCTTTCTCGCTAAGGCCTTCCGCTTTTATCAGAGCTGCCACTTCGGCTGCGATGCTCGGGCGCTGGTCTGTGGGGGCTTCCTCAGACGCGGTTGGGGCCAGCATCAGGACGATCTCGCCGCGAATGTTGATTCGTGTGGCTAGTTGAGCGCGCAGATCGCTTACCGGGCCGCGCAGGAACTCCTCGTGCAGCTTGGTCAGTTCTCGCGCCATGACGACGTGCTGGGTGGGGCCGAAGACAGCTTCGACATCGGCGAGAGTTTCGACGATACGGTGAGGGGCTTCGTAGAAGAGGTGCGTGACCTCGCCGCGGGGCAGCTGTTCGAGAGCCGTCTTTCGCTGGCCTGCCTTCGCCGGGAGGAAGCCGTGGAAGGTGAAGCGCTCGGTGGGAAGGCCGCTGGAGATGAGTCCGCTGATGGCGGCGTTTGCTCCGGGGACGGGGAAGACGTCGATGCCGGCAGCGATGGCTGCTGCTGCGATCTGGCCGCCGGGGTCGGCGATACCGGGAGTGCCGGCGTCGCTGACGACCGCGATGCGTCCGCCCTGCTTCAGCGCTGCCACGAGCTCCTCGGAGCGGGAGCCTTCGTTGTGCATGTGATAGCTGACGGTGGGGGTGCGGATCTCGAAGTGATTCAGCAGCTTCTGGGTCTGGCGGGTGTCTTCGCAGGCGATGCGGTCGACGCTGCGCAGGACACGCAGGGCGCGCAGGGTGATGTCTTCCAGATTGCCGATGGGAGTGGCGACCAGATAGAGGCCAGGCGCGAGTGGTTTATCGATATTTTTTTCGTGCCCGGCGGACATTATTCCTGTTGCCGCAGCTTGCGGCGCTGGTTCAGCATACCCATAGAGTGGGCGAGATTCTGCGGCGTGATGATGCCGACGATGCGGTCGCCTTCGAGCACAGGGACGAGCTGCGCGCCCTGTCCGGCCATGATGCGGCGCAGGGTTTTGACGAGCGAATCGTCCGGCTGCGCGGTCTGGAAGGAGCGCGTCATGACGCCCTGGACGTAGCCGTTGCCGTCGGTCTGGAGCGCTTCCATGATGCCCTGGCGTGAGACTGCGCCGACGAGGTTCGAGCCGCGTACTACGGGGAAGACATCCTGCAGGGTGTGGACGGAGCGTTGCAGCGCGTCTTCGAGCGTGTCCGAGGCGGAGAGCATGCTGAACTGCGTCAGCATCACGTCGCGCATCCGCACGGCGTCGACGTCGGTCTGGAGCAGGAGGCCCTGGTCTTCCATGTGAGCGCCGATCATCACGAAGACGCCGATCATGACCAGCCACATATTCGGTACAAGGAGGCCGGCGATGATGAGCCCGACGGCGATGGCCTGGCCGAGGCCGGCTGCAGCTCGCGAGCCTTTGAGGCCGCCTTTGGTCTTCGCAAACTCGCCGCGGAAGACGCGTCCGCCATCGAGCGGAGAGGCGGGCAGAAGATTCACCACGCCCAACAGAAGGTTGACCCAGACGGCGGCGCGCAGGAGATGGGTCGGGGTCATCCACGGACGCTCAAAGAGGTTGATCTGTGGAGCGATGGTCATCACGATTGCGCCCAGCAGCAGGCCGAATCCGATGTTCGCGATGGGACCAACGACGGCCATGCGCTTCTGCATCTCAGGCGTGGCGGCGTGCTCGGTTGCTTCGGTGGTTGCGTAGCTCAGCAGACCGCCGATGGGCAGCAAAAGGACGCTGCGCAGCTCCAGACCGTACCAGGCGGCGGCGATGGCGCGGGCGATCTCGCGGACCACGACAGCGAGCAGCAGCAAAAGCCAGAGGCCGAAGCCTCTTCCGCCAGTCGCGCCGGACATCGAGGCGTAACTGATCGACAGGACAAGCAGAAGCAGGAAGAAGGTATGGATGCGAACATCCACGCCGAGAAATCTGCCGATCGGAAAAGACCACCCACGCATAGCTATCATTGTATGCGCTGCGGACTTACCATTGACACGATGCGCGTTATTGCAGGAATTTATCGCTCCCGTCAGCTTGTTGCTCCACGTGGATTACAAACTCGCCCTACCAGCGACCGCCTGCGTGAGCGGCTCTTCGATATCATCGCGCTGCGGGTCGAGGGGTCTCGCTTTGTCGATCTCTATGCCGGCACCGGGGCTGTGGGGATCGAGGCGATCAGCCGTGGAGCGAGTCATGTATGGCTGGCCGAAGACGCAAAGCCGGCGCTGGCAACGATCCGTCAGAACCTCGCAGCATTGAAGATCGTGGGAGGCTTTACGCTGGAGGATCGCGGCGTCGGCGCTATGCTGCAAAGGCTCGACAAGCTGACGCGTCCAGTCGACATTGTTTTTCTGGACCCGCCCTATGAGGCCGAGGCGGAGTATACGGGCACGCTGAATTTTCTCGGCAGCATTCGCGGCTCTGCGACGCTTGCGCCGGATGTTCTTGTTATCGCCGAACACAGCAGCAAGGCGAAGCTTGCAGGGCGTTATGGGAAGCTCGAGCATACGCGGCTGGTGAAGCAGGGCGATGCTGCGCTCAGCTTCTTTCGTCTCGCGGCGGCGGAGCAAAGCCCCCGCCCTGATGAAGGCCCGTAAGCAGATCGACTGAGAAGGCTGTCTCGCGATCTGTCAGCAGATTCCAGCCGAAGCCGTGCAGAAGATTGCCCTCGATGCTGGTGAGGCGCAGGCCCTCCCAGCTCAGCCGTGCTGTCTCCCAGGCGAGGCCCTGTGCTCCCCAGGCGATCATGGACTGGAAACCCACGAAGAGCAGCAGGTTCTGCGCGATCAGGGGTTTTACTTCGACAACCGGCTTCAGCGCGATGTGGGTGCAGTGCTCAGGATGCTCGGTGTCGATCAGGTAAGCGTAGCCGCCAGCCACGGCGCAGATCTCCTGCGGATTGGGGCAGCCGAAGATACCGGTTGGCATGGTCGGGTTCGTGAAACCAAGCGCGCAGGTCGCGAGAAACGTTCCTCCGCTGGCCGGATGAACCATTAGCTGCAGCGCGCCGCGGGCCAGTGCATCTTCCTCGCCTGCGATCTGCTGCGGATAGATGAACTGACGGGCCGGTGCGATCAGTGGAGGCGATTTCAGGACGTCCGCTCTCCAGCGATGCGCGAAATCTTCTGCGGGGGCAGACGTGCCTGTCGTCATCGAATCGTGTCCAGGGCCTGGGCGATATCTTCGATGAGGTCCACGACGTCCTCGCAGCCGGCGCTCATGCGGATGAAGCCGTCGGCGATTGCATCTCCGCCCCAGCGTGCGCGGCGTTCGGCAGTGGTGGTGATGCCGCCGAAGCTGGTCGCCTCGGTTAAAAGCTTCGACGCAGCGAGGAATGTTTCGGCGGCGGTTTTGTCGCGCAGGATGAAGCTCAGGACCGCTCCGAAGTACCGCATCTGCTTTGTTGCGGTTTCATGCCCAGGATGTGTGGGCAGGCCGGGATAGAGGACGCTGACGACCTCGTTGCGAGTCGATAAGAACTCTGCGATGCGCTGAGCGTTCGCGCAGGAGCGTTCGAGTCGCAGGGGGAGGGTCGCGATGGAACGCAGTGCGAGCCAGGCTTCCATCGGTCCGAGAACACCGCCGGTCAGCGTGCGCCACTGGTCGATCTTTGCGCGAAGCTCGAGGTCGCGCACGGCGACGTGGCCGAGCAGAAGATCGCTGTGGCCGGTCATCGATTTGGTGTCCGACGCAACGGAGAAGTCCGCGCCGAGGGCCAGGGGGAGCTGTCCCAGCGGCGTGGGCGTTGTGTTGTCGACCGCAACCAGAGCGCCGGCACGATGCGCTGCCTCGCTCAGCAGGGCGATGTCGCAGACCTCCATGCCGGGATTGCTGGGCGACTCCAGCCACAGCAGCCGTGCGCCCTCCAGCAGCTCGGCCTGTGCGTTGCCCGCAGTCGGGGCCATACGCAGCACGATGCCCATTTGGGCGAAGTACTCCTGCAGGAGGACGCGGGCGGTGTAGTAGGCATTGGAGGGGAGAACGACGACGTCGCCGGGGCGCAGGGCGGCTCCGAAGACCGCTGTGCAGGCCGCCATGCCGGAGGCGAAGACCAGAGCGCTGGCACCGTAGCTTTCGCCGGAGAGCAGCTGGCCCGACTCCATCTGCCCGATGGCCTTTTCGAGCGAGGTCCAGGTGGGGTTATGCGACCGCGCGTAGGTGTAGGGCGTCTCCGACGGGTCGCCCGGCGTATGGTACGGCGCAGCGAAGACCGGCCCGGAGTGCAGAGGTTCGCCGGCGATGGTGCGCGTCAGTGTGGAACGGATGATTTTGGTGGCGTCGCGCATAGGTCTCAAAGGTGAATTGCAGAGGTCGAACCGCTTGATGGTAGCAGGCTCAGTGGGATCGCTTTTTGGGATGCTTCGCGGGGCCGGAGAAGTGCTCCCAGCCACCTGGCTCCAGCTCGGAGCGGCTGCCGTCGGGTGCGATACGTGTTATCAGCGGCTGGCCGGTACGGCGTCGCGTGAGATTGCCGATGCGCGTAATCGTTACTCCGGCAAGCGAACTCGGCACGCGGACCGAAGCCGGGGCGGCGAATAAGAGCTCGTAGTCTTCGCCGCCGTGGAGTGCGGCGTGCAGAGCTGCTGCGGCTCCGAGTTTTCGCGCAAGCGGATGGATCGGCAGTGCTGCCTGCTCAACCTCCGCGCTGACCCCGGAGGCGCGGCAGAGGTGAGCGAGGTCGGTGGAGAGGCCGTCGCTGATATCCATGCAGGCTGTGGCCAGGCCGCGTCGCAGGAGGGCTTCGCCTGCGTCCAGACGAGGCTCCGGGAACAGATGAGGATGCCCGTCGGTTGTGGAGACCCTGACGATGCGCCTGCGCCGCGCCTGCATGGCGTCCAGCTCTGCCGCTGAACCGCCGAGCTGGCCGGTGACGTAGAGCGCGTCGCCAGGAAAGCCGCCGGATCGGCGCAGCGCTGTGCCCTTGGGAGCAGAGCCGAGGAGCACGATGTCGGCGAGGATGAGGGCGCGGGCTCCGCCGGGGGATTCGGAGGTGTCGCCACCGGCCAGAGGGACGGCGTGCAACTCGCCCAATGCGTGTAAACCATTGAAAAAACGTTCTATCCAGGTGCGGCCCGATGCCGTGGCGAGCATAGCCGGGGGCAGGGCCAGGGAGAGGAAGGCGGCCAGAGGTGTTGCGCCCATCGCGGCCAGGTCGCTTAAACCGCGTGCCAGGCAGCGGTGGCCGACGGATTCGGGCGGGTGCAGGTCGCGGCGGAAGTGTCGACCTTCGAGGCTAAAGTCTGTTGTTACAAGCACTTCACAGCCCTGCGGAGGACGCAGAATCGCGCAGTCGTCGCCGATGCCGAGCGTCAGGGCCTTGCTGGTGCGGGTGACGGAATCGCGGCGGATCTGTTCGATCAGGGCGAGTTCGCCCATGGGCTGACGGGACTTTTTCATGCTGAAGGCAGCATAAATGGTTGCAGGAACGTGGCAACTTTGTGGCTAATTTGTGGTAGATCGCTGGTGAAATACATGGCCGGGCGTGGTTGCGCACGGGTTACCTGTTTGTTACCCTGATATAGAACGCTCATGAGAGATTGCTGTTTCTGAATGACGATTGATGGATTTCATTTGCCTTGAATCATTCCGATAATGACAACCTCTCCGAGCCGCGATATGTCTCGCGGTCGATATCCGGGCCCAGGACCCTCTGATTTGAAGCTTAAGAAGCGTTACTACATCATGTTCGTCAGCCGTGACGAAAACGGAAGCCTGAGTAAGGTTCCGGTGCCGCTTCATTACGCATATATTTTCGTGGCTGCGGCGGTTATCGGGATGTTTACGATCACCGGACTGGCGGGATCGTATTCGCGGATGCTGATCAAGACGGCTCGCTTCAATCAGCTTCGGCAGGACCATAATTCGCTCCAGAAGGACTACGCGCACCTGGAAAAGGCAGCGCATGAGAAAGACATCGAGGCGGCTTCGCTGGGCTCTCTGGCCACCGAAGTTTCTGCGCTGTACGGCCTGACGGCGAACAAGCTGGCTGGTGTGCCTATGGCCCGGCTGACGGACAAACACCGTGCCAAATCTGCAGGAGTGGCAGATACCATCGCCACGGCGCCGCTGGCTGACTCCGCAAACGGCCTCTCCGATGAGACGTATTACAAGTCTGTGGACGCCTTTTATGCTCTTCGCAGCTCGGCGATGAGCGGGACGGCAACGCGGGCGCTCTCCAGCCTCGGGGTTCGGGGATACGGCTCGAACGATGTGTTTGGTGCCGGTACCGGCGATGCGGATGCTGCTTCTTATGTTCCCTCGCTCTGGCCCATCATGGGTCCCATTACCAGCAGCTTCGGGCAGCGGGAAGACCCTGTTCTGGGCAATGGCGAGGGTGAGTTTCACACCGGAGTCGATATCGGCGCGCCGAACGGGCTTCCGATTCGCGCTACCGGCGATGGCACGGTTAAAGTGGCCGAGATGGCGAATGGATATGGCCGCGAGGTCATCATCGATCACGGTCACGGGGTTGAGACGCTGTATGGCCACATGTCGGGCTTTGCGGTGATCGCAGGACAGACGGTGGTGCGCGGTGAGGTGATCGGCTATGTCGGTCACAGTGGACGCACGACGGGCTCGCACCTGCATTACGAGGTCCGCATTCACAACACGCCGGTCAACCCGCACAAGTATCTGCGGACGACGCTGGCGGATCTCGGCAGCGATGCAACGCCGAAGAGCTGACAACCTGTTTTAGAGTTTCAACGATGGAAGAACGGCAGGGCTGATCTCAGCTCTGCCGTTTTTCTTTTTTCAGAGCTGACCCGCTGACCAGAGAATGCTCCGGTCTGTCCGGCAGGATGAGGCGCGCCGTGAGTGGTGCGATCTTCCTCTGGTGGAGGCTGTTCGTGGTGCGGGTGCGCAACATACTCCTGATTACTTCATCCTCGGTGATGCTTTTGGGGAGTACGTTCGTGCGTCTTTTGGGGAGTATCAAACCATCTTTCCCGCCGATAGAGTCATCGTGGAGCATCGAGGCATGCGGTACGCTATGGCGCTGAAGCCAATGCAATACGGGGTTCCAAACCATCTGTCTGTACGAAAGAACGAATCTCCCATGCTTCAGACCTCTTCCAGCTTTCGGCACGATTCGCGGAGTTCTTCCGGCTTTATTTCGTTGTCTGAGATCATTTCGGCGCTCTCCTATGCCCTGGATCTCACCGAAGGTGCGGTGCATGGACACGCGCTGCGCAGCTGTCTGCTGGGGATGCGGATCGCCGCGGAGGCGAAGCTTTCCTCCGACCAGACCAGCAGTCTTTACTTTGCGTTGCTGTTGAAAGACATCGGCTGCAGCAGCAATGCAGGCCGCCTGTGCCAGATCGTCGGAGGAGACGACCGAGCCATGAAGGCTGGCGTGAAGTATGAAGACTGGACGAGGCCGCATAAGCCGAGCCTGTCGACGTTTCGGCTTCTGTGGAACAACGTTCTCCCGGAGTCCGGTCCCGCGGCGCGGATGGCGCGCATTCTGCGCATCGGCGTGACGCAGCACAAAAATAACGCGGAGATGATCGGACTGCGCTGCGATCGCGGAGCTGACATTGTGAGCAAACTTGGCATGGGCCACGCCGCCGCGCAGGCTGTCCGCAGTCTGGACGAGCACTGGGACGGCGGGGGCTATCCCGACAGCGCAAAGGGGGAGCAGATTCCGCTGCTTGCCCGTATCTGCGCCGTTGCGCAGCATCTGGATGTGTTTTCTTCGGGCCGCGGCATCGATAAAGCGATTGAGACGCTGGAAGAACGCAGCGGTACGTGGTTCGATCCTGAGCTGGTGCGGATTGCCGTTTCGCTGCACCGGCGCGGAGCGTTGTGGACAAACTGCCAGGTGACGGACAGCCAGGGCGATACGCGGCAGGCGGTTCTCGATCTCGACTCCGGCAGACGGCATCGGCTGGAGCCTGCCCGGATCGACCAGATCTGCGAGGCGTTCGCCGATGTGGTGGATGCGAAATCGCACTTCACCTTTCGCCACTCGATCGGAGTTGCGGAGGCTGCGTTTGGAATCGCCAACGCCATAGGACTTTCCCCGGATCGCGTGCAGCTGGTTCGCCGCGCCGCGTTGCTCCATGACATCGGCAAGCTGGGAATTTCCAATACCATTCTCGATAAAAAGAGCAGGCTGAACGCGAAGGAGTGGCGGATCGTTCATCAGCACCCCCTGCTGACGCGCCGCATTCTGGAACGAGTCGGCTCCTTCCGGGAGATGGCGGTGATTGCGGGGGAGCATCATGAGAAGCTCGATGGCTCCGGTTATCCCAATCGGCTGATGGCGCCGGATCTCTCGCTTGAATCACGGATCATCGCGGTGGCCGATGTGTACGGAGCGCTGCTGGAGGATCGTCCTTACCGTGCCGGGCTTGCCCTCAACGAGATTGTGGCGATCATGACGAAACTGGTTCCCCATCAGCTCGACGCCGACTGCTTTGACGCACTTGTCACTACGATCGGCAGCGAGCGCCATGTTATGCCTGCGGCTGCCCCCCATATCGCGGATCTGTCGCTGGAGTATGCTTTTGAGTCTGCCATCTGACAGCGGTGAGATCTGCAAACAGAAAGGGCGGCCGAGGTTATCGGCCGC